>VFQN01000819.1_pt1 | contig 55749 bp, 80 predicted proteins | sample 3512371 | NCBI WGS metagenome assembly VFQN01 (sample SAMN10412370, study PRJNA504923) | tailings metagenome | isolation source: Replicate 2 from Balatoc abandoned mine | place: Philippines: Itogon, Benguet | collected 2017-08-28
AAACCCAGTGAACCCCAACCGCAAAAGGGCACACCTAGGGACGAAGAGGACCCGAAACCAAACACCACAGAACAGGAGAAAGGGAACAGGCCAAAAGAAACCCAGGGACCAGGAAAAAAAACCCGAAAAAAGCGTTGTCACATACCCTCCAGCCCGCTTGGAGGCCCGGCGTTTGCCACGCACGTTTCACCTGTGCGCACGTCACAGGATACGCCATGCTCATCACAGGCTGGACCCCATCAGGGAGCCGCAGGCCTTACTCTAGCACACCTTCCACTAATGTTGTTGTGCTCAAAGAGAGTTGACCAGAAGCTATACACCAGTTAGCCCTTGGCCCTTGCATTTCTTTGTTACCGCCCTGCCTCCCCTGCCTCCGCCATCCCTCCTGTGTTGCAGGTGTACGGCTGGCGGCGTGTCTTCTCGCACACAGCCGACGTGTTCTGGAAGCGGGGCATCGCACGGCCGGAGACGGTGGGCGAATGGCAGGGGTTGGGCTGTGCAAGGCCAAGGAAGGGACCGTGGGTGCCCCCCTAGAGCCTTAGGTCTCAGGTGGGGGCAGCCCTGGGCCAAAAGTGCTGGAAGCTGCACAGCCTGCTTTGTCACAAGGTCATGGGGCTTACAGGGGACCACGTGCAGCGGTATCAGGGAGGTCGGGTCACCTGCATGCAGCTGGCGAGCAGCGGCATCCTGCGATGCCGAGATGATGCGATGTTACGGGCCTGGACGCCGCGACCCGCCCCACCGAGCCGCGCCCCCACTGGCACATTGCACACGTGTCGGGCTGGCCGCACAGCACCACCCCCAGACCATAATGCCACGCACATGTGCGCACATACAGGCTCCATATTTCGTTGACAGTCACTGCCCTTGCACCTCGCAGGGTGAGATCTCGAGCCTTAGCCTGGAGCCCTGGACCCCTGCTGCCCCCGCCGCCGCTGCCGCCGCCCCCGCCTCCCCGCACGACGCCTGCGTGGTGGTGTCGCTGTTTGAGGTGGCCGCCAGTGCCGCCAGCGTGGAGGCCTTCATCGCCAGGGAGCACGAGTTCCGCTTCGTGGCGGTGGAGGCCACGGCGCTGGACGGCACGCCCGAGGGGCGCAAGGCGGTGCGTCCTTGGTGGCGGGGGGCCCAGGAGACTAGGCCGCGGCGTGCCGTCAGTGTGCTATGGTGGTGCCCTGATGAGGAAAACCGCTGTGGTTGGGAACCTGCCGCATGGAGGGTGCGGCTGGGGAGGGACGCACACCACCCGCCGCCGACCTGCCCTGACCTGGAAACCCCAGCTCCCACATCCCTGTACACAGCGCGACCGCACGATGCAGGATGCGGGTATCCATTATCCCAGGCCAGACCCCGTGCCTCCGTGCCCCATTGCAATCCGCCACCAGGGTCACGCGCACACCCTGGGACAGCACCTGCCCATGTGTGCAACGCTGCAGGCGCTCCAGCCGCCGTGCCAGTGTGTCCCACGATCCACCCCCGCTGCACCCCCACCGCACCGCCCAGGTCATCTGCGCCGCCAACTGCGACGAGGACTATCGCGCCATGCGCTGCCCGCCGGAGGAGTGGGCGCGGCGGTGGGGCGTGCACGGCATCAGTGCCGTGTGGCGCAGCGACGTGCTGCCGTGCCGCCTGTACCTGCGGCACTGCGTGCTGGCGGCGCGGTCGCTGGGGCCGGAGGCGGAGCACAGCTTCCTGCACTCCACCTTCCTGGCTGACAGGTGAGTTCGGGAAGCCCAGGTGTGGGTTGCGTGCGGGTTGAAGTGGGAGTAGACTCGTGGGGTAGGCTGGGCGTGGTTGCGTGGGCGCCTGACGCTGAGCTCAGCTGAGCTGTGCCGCGCCCGTGCCGTGTCGCAGGAAGACTACCATTGCGGAGCATATTGCGGCTAACCCAAGCATCATGGAAGAGTTGCCGCCGCCAGAGTACGCGGCACGCTACAACGGCTGAACATGAGGACAGGCATCTGGTTGCCGGACGAACCGTGCCCGGCTGTTTTGTAACACATACCATGACACATAGTTATTCCAACTTGAAGTAAGTGATGTTCCAGCCTGGCAGAAGCGAAGGCTTCATGAGGTCGGCACTTGTCGTGCAGCGGTCATGGCCGGGCTCCTTCCAAGCCACGCGGCTTGCGCTTACTCGCTGGTTGGCACGCGGTAAAATCCACTTTGGCCTCTAATTGTAGGAACGTCGACATAGCAACAGCAGAAATGGCGTCTGTGCTCCGTTCCTCCCTTGTGGCCCCCACGCTGCGGGCTTGCCCGCAGCGCAGTGCTTTCTCTGCCGTGAAGCCCAGCTTCGGTACGTATGTTTATAATGATTTGCGAGAACATCAGAGGCTCCTGCCGCGAGGACGCTTTGTTCCAACTCCTGGCTGCGGCGCTCTTCTGGCTCGCAGCTCCCCGTCCCACGGCCTCGCGCGGCGCCCTGGTCGTCGTTGCCGCTGAGGGCAAGAAGGACGGCAAGAAGAAGGTTCCCAGCCCCGTTAAGCGCGCTGAGCTGGCCGAGGAGCGCAGGATGTATAACAAGTCGCGCAAGTCTGCTTGCGCTACCCGCGTGAAGAAGGTAAACTAGACTATGGGATATCAATTGTACTTTGTCACAACATTTCCTGCGGTCGAAGGCAAAGTGGTTTTGCCACTGCTCGCTAAATTGCCCACAAACGGCGACTCTTTGTGTTTGGCGAAACCCTGCAGGTGATCAAGGCCGCTGAGGCCCTGATGTCCGCTCCCCCGAAGTCGGAGGAGGACGTGAAGAGCCTGGAGAAGCTGATTTCTGAGGCGTACACGGAGATTGACAAGGCGGTGGTTAAGGGCATTCTGCACGAGAACACGGGTGCTCGCAAGAAGGCCCGCTGCGCCCGCTACAAGAAGCAGGTGCTCATGGTTTCTGGGCTCTACAAGCCTGCTGCTGACAGCCCAGACTTCGCCAAGTTTGAGAAGCTGCAGGCCAAGGCTGCCAAGGCCTCTGCTTAAGCGGGAGGCGGTCGGGCAAACGCAGCCGCAGCTGCAGGCGCTTGTGCTGCCCTCACTTCGTCAGCAGCTGGGCCGCGTCAATGGAGCAGCTTAGCGGCAGGAGGGCAGCAGCTTGCGGCAGCGGTATGGCGCAGGCGGACGTGAGGCGGGGATGGGGGGCAGGGGGCGACGCAGCAGCGGCCCATGCCATTGGGTGTTGCTGAATGCCGGCTGCTAAGGGATGCCGGCGGGTCATCGTTGCGGACGCTGGCGCTGGGGGCTCACCGCTTGCCGTGGACTACGCACTCGGGCATTAGCGGTGGTTTTGCATGAGGCACCAGTGCGTGCACCGCAAAGTGGACTTCGATGACAGTCTGAAATCGGTGCGTAGCCGAAAGCGGGGGTCTCAGGAGTAGGGAGCCAGGTGCACGTTTGGATGGGTGTGGCCGCTGGCTCGGGACCAGGGGTCCCTGTGTTTGGAATGTTGGTCAGGCTTCGTACGTGGCTTGAAGGGACCTGTGCCTGAAGGTGGGCGAGTGCTGCGGCAGGTAGCCTAAGACACATGGATGTGCGTCGACTATGGGATGAAACTCTGCTCAGTCCGATTTTACAGGACTTGGGGCGCACAGGACACCAGCGGGCCCGTGCGACTGGGACGTGACTGAAGGCACCAGGATGCCGCGCATGGAGTCATTGGCTCTTGGTCATGCATAGGACAATGAACCGGGTGCCGTCAAAGCCAGGTGCAACCCCGCAGCACTGCGCAGCTGCGGGTCCTGTTTGTACCTGTAAATCTAAATCGTGTTTGACGGAGTCACTTGTTGAGCCTTGTAGCTATCAGAGTCAATTTGCAGTGCTTCAGTGCATGGCATACCCAGCAATGCCATGCTTGCCATCCAGAAATCCCCTACCAGATCCCATCCACCAAAAGGATACATAGGCTCCTCCCCTGATAACCACCACACAGATGGATGTCACTTCCCACCAAGCAAAACCTCCATTAGACCTCTTCCTAACCCACGCCAGCTACCAGCCTCCTGCACAAACTGGGCCTCCTCTCGCAGCCACCTCACGCCGGCGCCGGCGCCCCCGGTGCGGGCTTCTTTGCGGGCACCAGGAAGGTCTCCAGCTGCTGCTTGAGCTGCTTGGCGTAGTTCTCCAGGTACGCCACCTCCTCCTTGTGCTTCTTGGCGTCCGCCTCGCGCCGCTCGCTCTCGCGCTTCTCGATCGCCTCGCACTTGAACTTCCACTCTTGCACCTGGGGCACACAGTCCAGTGGGCGGCACAGCATGCGTCTCCCATATACACAGAAAGCAGGCCCGCTTTGCTCAGACCTGACGTCAACTACACACAACAGGACCTGAGGGCGTCCTGGTCTTTAACTCCACAGCAAGAGGCCAGCCAAGCAGGAAGCGCCATGCTACCGGGCAGTGGCCCTTCGTGTTGGGCTGAGTATCGTATGAGGGCAACGTGCCCTTGGCCTACCCGCGGCCCACCCTTTCCCACCCCACCTGGCGCTCCAGGTCCTTGACGTCCGCCTCCAGCTGCGTGATCCTGGACTCCATCTCGCTCTTGCCCTGCTCCGTCTGCAGCGCTTTCCGGATGCCGAACGCCACCGCGCTCTCGTACAGCGTCTGCGGGGGGAAGTGAGGATGGGCGTGTGGGTTGCATACACCAAGTAGGTTGTCACTGTATCCGTACCGCTGGGTCATAGGAGCACACTACGACGTGAGCGGTTTGGCAAGGCCATAATACTGAGGCCCGACAGAAGGGACGAGTCCTACGTACATGCAGCCAGTCACTTGGTCCTGTCCTGTGGTGTTTGGGTCCAGGTCCTTTGCGTCTCTAGGTGTGCCCTGCTGCCGTCGGGGTGCGCTGGGTTTGGGAGTTACGTGGTGCCGATGCTTGCCTGTGCTGCTTGGGCTTTGGTTTCCGCTAGCCTGTCCAAGCCTTTCCACATGAACAAGGAGTTGTCGGGTGTACGGGGAGGACAGGCCCCTCTCCTTCCCCGCCGGGGAGCCCTGCCGTGGCCCCAGCCCACCTGGTACGCTGCAATGGTCATGCGTAGCTCGTCGCGCACTCGTAGGAGCAGCAGGCCACGCTCCGCGCAGTTGATTGTGACTTGCCGGATGAGCTCATCGAAGGTCTGGGCGTACAGCTCCTCGCGAATGGGGCAGATGCCCGTCTCACGGGCCTGCGCACACGTGCCAGGGTCAGTACCCCAGGGTGAGCCTCATGCAGCGGTGCCGAGGGCACCCCTGCGCACGCTTTAGTGCCATGCACTATTGTCATGCCCACCTGGCGCTGCTGCAGCTGCTGGTCCAGCTTCTCTTGCAGGTTGATGACATCCAGGCGCGTTGCAGGCGTGCTCGACACGTACTGCACCCACAGCTGCCCATCCTCTGTCCATTCTCTGCATTGTACGTTGGAACAAGTCGTTGTTGTATGTGCATGAGGCCAGAGGTACCAAGCAGCGCGTGCTACATGCTCGCGTACCGTGGTGGCAGAATGGAGTTCAGGATATCCTCGGTTTGTGTTAGGCCGGGCTTTTGCTCTACAGGTGGCAGAGCTCCCTGCAATTTGGCAGCGGCTGGTTAGCAACCATGCTTCCGCAGACCTCGAAGCGGGGCGCGCATGCACACCTTCTTGCCAGGCGTCCCTTTGGCTCCCTTTCCCTTGTCTTTGCTTGTGCTAACCAACACGGGATTGTCATATCTAACGAGGGATTGCAGAGGTGGAATCATGGCTTTAGTAGAGTTGTCCCTCTCCGTCAAACTTTTTGGTGACAGTCAGGGAAAGTATCAACACATACAGGTATAAGGGCAACAGTTTAAGCTTATAGAATTGCAGCTCATAATGTCAAGGCTCTAGGCCGCGCCCGGCATTTCGCGCTGCGTCCCGTACTGCGAGTCCAGCACCCAGCCCCAGGCACCCACCCACCCCTGCAGCAGGTATTATCCATCAATACCGGTACGTTACTCCAGCTGCACGGGGTTTGTTTCACATTGCATAGCAGCAGGACACCGTGGCGACACGCAGCTGCATCCACCTTGACTTGGGGGCCAGGGGCTGGGGGACCAGCAGGGGAGCAGGAGAGCTCTGAGCAGCTCTCAGGGGACGAGTTCGCCGCAGGGGACAACAGCTTGGCTCCACAGTATCAAGGGAAGCACCTTATGACATATACCATCACATTCTGGGCGTTCGCGGTCCCCCTCCACCTTACCGCCCACGGGTAGCCGAAGGGCTCCAGGCAGTCCCAGCTGTTTTAGACTCCTCCATAACAGCTCCCCTAAAGAGCTCCATCCCAGTCTCCGCCCATTGGCCAGCATACCAGGGCAGGGGTTCATTGGTGGGCCTCCCTTAGCCCCCCAGACTTAAGACTGTGGCTGACCTTGACAGCTGGAGTGTGAGATGCGCTCGACAGTCACAGCCAGGGGCCCTGGTCACAGCAGGTCAACGCGCCCTGATGCTTAGTTCCGCCAGGTACCGCAACAGGAGAGCTGTGGTGCACCCAACCGCGACAGACGGGTACAGGCGCGGTTACGGTGCCATCAGATGCTAACCTAGGCCCTACAGCGGTAAGGTCCCCCCTGGCCCCTGCTGCTGCCCGTGTCGGCCATGCCCTGCTGTGCTGCTGCGCCCTTGCTCTCCTTCTGCTAGCGCCGGGGATGGTGGTGATTGCCAACCTTCCCCCGGCGCCAGCCGCCGCGTCCACACCGTGAGCCCAGTGCGGGGGACTTCGTCGGTGGTAGCTACATCCAGGCGGAGCAGCTCAAACTGGCGGCGCAGAAACGGCCATGGACGCGGCACACACTGCCCCGCCGGTTTATAGCAACCGCAGCAGGTACACACAACGCTGGGCATGTGCCGCCGATGCGCTGCTTGCAGCTCAACTGCTAGCTCCACGGTGGCTGGCAGCCCTCCCGCGCCCAACCGGATGGAACGGCGGTCCGCATCCGGCCCACCCGGCCCACACAGCACCTCAACGGAGGACAAGTCCGGCGCGGATGGTCCATCCAGGCGCATAAACTTGCTCATGCACTGTAGCACCCGACTGTCTTCCGAAGTCTGCTGGGCGTGGTAGCGAGCAGCTTCTTGTGCAGCATGGTGCTCACGGTGTACAGCAGCAGCATTAGGAGAGCGCCCCGCCCGAGCCCGCTGGCGAGCCGCTGTGTTCTGGACTCGTAGTGCAGCAGCAGCATCGGGAGGAAGGTGTGTCCGAGCACGCCGGTGAGCCGCTGTGTCTCAGCAACAAACCTATCATACACGGACGGATATGATCAGGCCGGCCTCAATTGTCTTACGCATGCGCTCCTTACAACGGACACGCTTGTGGGACCCCGTTCCCACCCACGCCTGCATATCAAGCTGCGTCTGACAACCGCATACCTCCGCCCAGCTAGCGCCTGCTAGCACCCATCCGTCCGCCCCGGCATCACACACTCCATGGGACACCTGACTGAACAGCAGACGAGCCGTCCCACCTGCCGGAGCACATGCGCATTCCGCGACCAACCGAGAGAACGACAACACCGCACCACATCTTTCACGAGGTTTCTTCGCGATACGAGATGCTCACGACCGCCTCACAAGCACAAAATTGAGGCGTCTGTCAGCAGGGCCTGGACCAGCCAGGGTGCGGCGTCCCACCCGAGTCCACTCTGCAGCAACCGTTCCGCGTCGGTACGGCACAGGCCTCTACTGTGGCGCCTCACCACCGTACACTGCGAACGGACACGCTGCACCCGAGCGAGAGCTTCCCTGCCGGTCTGCGCTGCATGGCGCTCAGTCGGTGTACACGCGGCACTCGTCGGCGTCGGGCGCGGTCTCGCAGTACTGCTCCATGGGGTCGATCTTGGCGGCGGCGGCGTCCAGCGCCACCTTGATGTCCTCAAACACGTCGTTCATGGACTGGGTGCCGTCGATCTGGGGGCAGGAGCAGGAAAGTTGTAGACGTTTCCACGCCGGCTATTGGCGACCCGTGCAGGGCAATGGATAGTGCAACGGCGTTCAGATGGCTACCCCGCTTCAGGCCTGACATGCGGACGTTCACAGCACGGCTGTGATGGCATTATTGATAAGCAAACAAGGTCTCCGCTGCGCCGCTGGCCCATGCTACCACTCCCATGTAGCACTGCTCAAGGTGCTTGGAGCTCAGTCCCGACATCTGAAGCAGCGGCTAGTGCTGCCTGAGCCTTCGGTCCCTGCTTCTGCCGCCAGCGGTGGTCCACGTGAACCGTAGCGCACTGGCGGGGCCGGACTGCACCCGCAGCCTCCGGTGCCCTAGCGCTGGCCACCCCTGCTCGCCACACCTCCCTTTGGCCCCTCGACCCACCTTGACCATAATGTCCTTGTAGTAGCCAATGGTGGCGGCCACGTTGCTGTTGTGCGTGTCCAGGCGCACGCGGGCCTGATGCAAGGGGGGAAATCGGAGCGGAGGTGTCGCGGGGCGTACCATTAGCGGTTGCACTCCGAAGCCGCAGGTGGTATCCGCGTAGTGCGTGTGGCAGGGGCACGGACATGGGGTACCATCCACTGCGAGTCCCATGCTGGTGAGTACAATGGCACTTGGAAATCTAGAGATGCTATGTGCGCTAATGCCTCGTCGCTGTCACGGCTAAGGGCGACAGGTACATGCTTGGAGGGAAATGACATAGGCTTTCGGGCCCCAGTCGTGTCCTACCAGGTACCAAGGGCTTTCGCCCAAGGCCGCCGCCAGGAGCATCCCCCTCCCTCATGCTGGCACGCAGCAGAGCCAGCGCCCCAGCACGCCGCCAAAGAAGGCAAGGACACTGCATCCCCGCATTGCCGCCCGCCTGCTGCGACAGTCCCGCGCGGGCCCCTGCCGCACCTTGTCCTCGGTGTCGTCGCTGCGCTGGATGAGGCGGCCCGCCACGTCGGCCGGGGGCGGCTTGTACTTGAGGTGGTAGATGGCGCCGGTGTCGGGGTCCAGGCGGCGGCCAACCACGCGCTCAATCAGCAGCTCGTCGGGCACCTACAGGCGAGAGGGGCACGGAGCACAGGGCGAAAGTAAGGTCCCCGGACAGTTGAACATCAAAGCGTTGCAGGCATGTCAGGTGGTAAGCTGTGTGAGTTCCTGTCTGGCACTGTTGGACTACCGGTGTCCTGGCTGCAGCCGTGGGCGCTGCCACTGTGCCACACAGTTCACACCTCCTACACCTTTCAGCCCACACTTCCAGTCCACGTGGCCTACCCCACCTCAATGAGCAGGAAGATGTCGGGGCGGATGCCCTCCTTCTCAATGGCCTCAGCCTGCGAGGCGCTGCGAGGGTAGCCGTCCAGCAGCCAGCCGTGCTGCGCAACATCGGGCTGCGCCAGACGGCTCTTGACCATCTCCACGACCACCTCGTCGGGCACCAGCACGCCGCGGTCCATGAAATCCTTCGCCTTCTTGCCGGCAGCAGTGCCGTTCTTCACCTCATCGCGGAGGATGTCGCCAACGGAAATGTGGACCAGCTTGTACTGCGATGACATGCAGGTTACCCCACACAGGCCAGCGCACAGTAAGCACCACGTCTCTTCAGGTAGGGTTTGATGGCGCACTGGCGACAAAGCTTACCTTCTCCACAATCTTGGCGCACTGGGTGCCCTTGCCAGCAGCGGGCGCGCCCGCAATCATCACCTTGAGCATGGCATTCGCCTACACGACCAAAGCCCTGCCGTGAGTGAAGTCACACGTGTCGCAGTCCTTGTCGCCCATTCTTTGGTAAACCAGCGTACCTTCACAGTGCTCCTGACAGGCCGCACCGCTGCGACGATAAGGCACGAGCGTGCAAGCACGCCGACACGAGCAGCTCGTTAAGATAAGGCGCTGAAGCTGTCGCTTACCAACAGGAGCTCTTACAACGGTAAAACCCACCAGCGCGGAAGCAACCCGCACGCCGCGACGAGGCGACCTGCCTCTGGGACTGAAGGGTTGCCATGATCACAAGAGGTCGCTGTTTGACGGAAAGTAAAAAGCTCACAAGCGTTCTCTTCGCAACTACTATCTTTGAGCCGGTCTCGCTGTGTCCCATGCAGTCCGCATGCATGCATTCTCACAGTCGACTGCCCTTTCCTCTACACCTTCATCTTTAAGCAGCTGCTCATTGTTTGCTATCCCCACTGCAGCATACATACCGAGACACCTCCGTCAACACCCGCGTTTGGCGGGTTGTGGCCGCCTGACCGTTTATTCAACTTATTTACACGTCTCTGTTACAAAGCTCAATCATCTCTAGCGTGGACTTGACGGGGCGTCAGGCCCCGGAAGGCGCGTTCGCGCCGAAGGTCTGAGGCCTTCTCCTCGCGGGCAGGAGACGCGTCCAACGCGCCTTCACTGCCGGCGGAGGAGAGGGACTTTAGGAAAGCATGGCTGGGACGTCGGAGCTTGACCGGTGGATTGAGCAGCTGAAGAAATGCGAACCCCTGAAGGAGCTTGACGTGAAGAACCTCTGCCAAAAAGCACTGGAGATACTGGTCGAGGAGAGCAACGTGCAGCGAGTTGATGCTCCAGTGACAGTATGTGAGTGCACGAACCCCACCAGGAGTGGGGCCTCTGCGCCAGGGGTGTCACAGACTCACGCCCCCCATAGGCCCCGGAGGAGGGCGGCGGCATGGGGTGTAAGCGTACATGGAAACGCGAAACGTACAACGTGCGTACACATAGCAAACCCGACCTCTCCTGGACCTGGGCAGGTGGCGACATCCACGGCCAGTTCTACGACCTGATGGAGCTGTTCCAGGTCGGGGGCGACTGCCCCATGACCAACTACCTGTTCATGGGGGACTTCGTGGACAGAGGCTTCTACAGCGTGGAGACGTTCCTGCTGCTGCTGGCGCTCAAGGTGCGTGGGGTACATGCTCCGGCGCTGTGGCGGAGGGGGGGAGGCGTGGCCGCCGGAGCCACGCCAGCGGCTGCGCCTACACATGCCGACAGCTGCTTCTACCTCTGGGCACGTGCATGGGTCTCTGGCATGCGTTGCGGCTGCTGGCCGGCATGTAGGCTGCACAGTACGTGGAAGAGCTGGGGGCGGCAGCAGACTTCACCAGCGACATGCGCACTACGTTTCAGCCATGTGAACACGTGCCACAGACCACAAGGAGCGCGTACTGGGGGACAAGCGGCGGCTGTGCCGCGCTCCTGTGTACCGCTTTCCCTGGCTACCTCGAGCACGCGCCTGCCTCACCCCGGCCCTTACCCCTGTGGCCCCAACCTCACAGGTTCGCTACCCGGACCGCATCACGCTGATCCGTGGAAACCACGAAAGCAGGCAGATCACGCAGGTAGGTTGCGCAACTGCGCATGGAGCCGCATGGGGAATGGTTCAGTAGACAGGGTGGGTGGGTGGGTGGGATGGCGGAGGTGGCGGGGGTCACCTCGGCAAACGTTGGCTCTGTTGAGATTTGGGTCAACCCCTGTGCCATCGAGGGCTGAACCGGCGTCCGGAACGGTGGCCGTGTGGTGGGTTTGCACGCTACGCCATTGCCCACTGGTGGCTAAGCGTCGCGCAGCGGTACATGGTGCGGGGAGGGTTGCGCGCGCGGTGCCGCATGTGCTTGTATCGCCAACGCTGTACCGCACTGCGATGCCATTCACCCGACGGGGCGGCCGTGGATCCCTTCCTCACAAGTGCCCAAACTGCTCATAATTTGCGCTAAAAACCTTGATCTTTTTGTCCCGACCATAGGTGTACGGCTTCTACGACGAGTGCTTGCGGAAGTACGGGTCGGTCAACGTCTGGCGGTACTGCACGGACGTGTTTGACTACCTCAGGTGCGGGACTAACACAGGTACAGCACGCTGGCCCGCTCCGGTGGGGACCAGCAAGTGACAACGCGGCGGAGCGGAGCAGGGGTGACGCTTTAGGGCCTCAGGATGGACCAGCAACGTCCCTACGGGCTGTGGGGTCGGTGCGGCGACTTCGCTGGCGACGGCGGCGTGGCGCCCAGGGCTGCTTGGGCGCAGGCCCGGAGGCCAGGCCTGGGGTACTGCCGTGGAGCAGCCACCCCCTTGCGAGTGGCTCCCAGAGCTCCGGCCCAGGGACAAGGCTGGCAGTGCCATGGCGTTGGCGATGGAGCGGCTGCGGGACATGGGTGCTTGCTATGTGCTTCGTCAGGGTGTTGGTGCTATTGCAGCTTGTCGTCTGGGCAGGCCCAGGGTACTGCCAACAGCCTTACAAGGGCAGCTCGGCGTACACACAATTACACAGAAACTGTACGCGTTCACGCACCGCATCATCGACGCACACGGACGCGCTTCGGTCAGCGCCTCGCGGGTTGGTAGCTTGCAACGACGCGAACACTGGCGGTGGCCTGGGTCTCCACACCTCAACGCAACTCCGCAGTTGACTGTGCTGAAGTACCCTGCTGGCTGCTCTCACCCCACGTGTCCCGCAGCCTGTCCGCGGTGATCGACAACAGCATCTTCGCGGTGCACGGGGGGCTGTCGCCCACCATCTCCACCCTGGACCAGGTGGGGCCGGGCCACGGGTTGGTGCGAGGCGGGGCGGAGAGGGTGCGGGGCAGGAGAGGTGCGGCGTGGCTTGGTCCTGAGGCCTTTCCACAGGGATGGAAGCTGCCTGCGCGGCGTGGGTGTCGTAAGCGAGGGGATGTCAGCTGGGTGCAGGAAGCTAGGAAGGGATGTGGGCGGCGAAGGTCACCCGTCCTCGGCTGCACGGGGTCCAACACCTTCACCCAACAGTTGTGCTCACAGCCTGGACTTGCTGTAAGGGCGTCAGCAGTACCCTGGGACCTCGGGGCGCCTCAGACAGCGTGGGGGCTTCTGCGTGCTGGGTTCTACGTTATGACAAACTCTCCCGGCGCCCTCTTGCTCCCCGCCCAGATCCGCACCATCGACCGCAAGCAGGAGGTGCCCCACGACGGCGCCATGTGCGACTTGCTGTGGTCGGACCCCGAGGACATCGAGGGCTGGGGGCTGTCGCCGCGCGGCGCGGGCTTCCTGTTCGGCGCGGACGTGTGCCGCGCCTTCACGGAGACCAACAAGATTGACCTCATCTGCAGGCGAGCACAAACGGGGCGTCGGCAAGGGGCAGCAGGGGGTGGTGGGGGAAGGGAGGGTTTCCTGGGCCCAAGGTCCCCGCTTGCCTCTGGGGCTACATCTGCGCGCCTGGCCTTGGGTAGGCCGCTGGCACTTGGCCACCAGGCTTCGTGCGCTGGTGCTTGCTGGCAAGTGTGCTCTTCCCCACCCCAACTAGCCTTCACACGCCGGACTGTCGCCCCATGCCCATGCTCCTCCTCGCTGCCCTCCATTCCAGCTCGGCACCCTTGCACTGAGTTTGCTTTGCCTCCCCGCTGCCCCGCCCCGCCCCCAGGGCCCACCAGCTGGTGATGGACGGCTACAAGACCATGTTCAACGACCGGCTGGTCACCGTGTGGAGCGCGCCAAACTACTGCTACAGGTGGGCGCAGGGGCCGCCGTAGATGCGGGCGATTGTCAGGGGGGGCTGGAAGCGAGGCAGGGGTTGACCTATGCTGCTGAGCTGGTGCCTACGATAAGCGTGGGCTGGGCCCCGGTGGCGGGCCCTCACTTGACCGATGGGCTGGCAAGCGTTGGGAAAGGCTTAGAAGGGGTCAGGTGCTTTGCCTGCGGCCCCTGCCCACCTGCTGGCCCTCACTGTCCCTGCTCCCACCCAGGTGCGGCAACGTGGCCGCCATCATGGAGGTGGACGAGCACCTCAGCAAAAACTACAAGGTGTGTCGGCGGGGCGCGGCGCAACGTGCTTGCGGGAGGGGGGAAGCGGCGAGCCTTGCAGCCCAGGGGCTACTGGCGGGGCAGCCAGGCGTTGGGCCGGCGGCGGGCTGTGGGCCGGCACACCGTAGACGTCTTGGAATGGAACTGGCAGCTGCCATGCATGCAGCGTCGCTTGCTATCCCACCAGCTACTATCTTGCGGGCTCTGAATATCGCGTGCCTCTGCCATGTGCCGCCAGGTGTTCGAGGCGGCTCCGCAGGAGATGCGCGGCGCGCAGTCCAAGCGCGCGGCGCCTGACTACTTCCTGTGAAGCGGCGGAGGCGGGGACGGGGGCGGAGCCGGCAGAGGAGGAGGATCATTGCTTTGGGTTTGGGGACTTGGGTTGTGGCCTCACGGTGCGGAGCTACTTGCATTTTGGTGGGCAGTGGTGAGGGCGCATCAGCGCAATGCTGGTGTTGATGCATTGGTGCGCCTGGTAGGGAGGGGTGCTGAGCTTGGGTAAACGCTGTGAGCTAACGTGCACCGTTCGTGCTGAGGATGTTATGTTGGCTGGTCTGTTACGGGGAACGCTGCCGGCTGGCAACCCGTGTGGGTCGTCGCCTGACCGATACTCGTGTTTGGCAAACGGAGAGTCCACCCCGCACGGTTTCGGTACGGTATCTCATGCTCTTGGGGCAGGCTAAGCGGTGACGGGTGCGCGACGGGTACGGCAGGTGGATGCAGGGCCCAAGTACACTGACGTGCTGTGTTGGCCTTGTTGACGTGCATGGACACAACTTCCCTACGGTACACAGCTCTGGTGAAGCGTCAGGTCGGAGGCTGTGGGGGCGTGGAGCGGGGTTACGGTTCAGTACGGTGGAAGGATTCGGGACATGCACTGTGGTGAAACCGCCTCCCCAGTTGTTTGGCACTTTGGGCTGGCATGCATAATGCTGATGACGGAGCTGCGGGCTCGGGTTTTGTGCAAGTCTTGATATGACACGGTGCTACGTCCTTATCAAGGTGGCAACGCAACCGTAATGTTATTAAGGCGCCCGACTCGGTATCTGTTGCTTGCCATGCACACCTAACCAGCAGGATGCCCGGCATCCTGGATTGTGTGCAATCTGGGTGTGTCGTCATCATCAGGATGTCACCCTACAGCGCCCGTTCACTAGCGTGCCCCTGCCTGTCAAAACACCTCCGCTTCTTCCAAATCAGGCTGTCACCTCAATACCACACACACTCTGGTGCCCTCAACGTCTGCGCACTCCTTGTATCCATGCACGTGACCAATAGGCCGCCCGACAAGGGTCAGTCCAACGCGGTAAGCAAAGCTGCCGTCCCCAGAGGGACTCATGCCCGACCCTGTCCTATGGCCGGCCCCTTTTCCCGTCTGTTGGCACAGTGGGGCGCATGCTGCCGTGCACGGCGCCAAGGCCTGCCGAGCTTGGGAGAACGACGCATGGCATCGGCCGCGCGCCGAGCCTGTCTAGGTCCACCGTATTAGAGGCCCTTCAGGGAGCTTCAGGACGACGGCACGACGCCACTCCATTGCTCCATGAGCGCCACGCCCACACGGCGCGATACAACCTCAGCATGCCATGCCATCCGCAGCCCAGGCCCAGAGCCTGGCGCCACGAACTAGCGCCGTACAATGCCGCTCGGTGCCGTTCAGTGCTGCTGCTGCTGCTGCTGCTGGCGCCTGTGCCAGTCGACCACGTCGCTGTAGGGCAGCTGCCCCCCGAAGATGTCCAGCGCGCTGCCCACCGTGATGTCCACGCGGCCGCGCCCCGCCACGCGCACACGCTCAAGGTCCTCCTGCGGGGTGACGTGGTGCACGGCCAGGATCGCTTTTGCTAAGTTGGATTAGAAGGCGCTAAGCAGTGGAGAGGCCCGCACGTGCACACGCCCCAGGCCCTCCTGCAGGGAGGGCTTGACAAGCCAGCTGCATAAGTAGAGCGGCCGGAAGCAAACCGCAGCCAACCGGGTAAACCTAAGTGCGGTGCAGAAGGTGCGGCTTTTAGCCCCGCCCATGCACACTTCAAGGGGACGCATGTCGGTGCGCCAGTTGCCCGTAAAGCCGCGGCCTTTGATTGCATCGCACGACACCAATCCGTTCCACCGCTCCACATCCGCCACCTCGCACCTGTGACGTGACCCGAACACCGCACACCCCTCGTCCTCGTCCCATCCCTTGCCCTGCACACCCCGCATCCACCCACCAGCGTCCGCGCGCCGCCCGCGTACGTGACGGGGATGGGCGACCACGCCCCCAGCAGCTCCACCAGCCTGTCGTCGATGCCCAGCTGCATGCCCTCCACGTCCACGCCGTGCACCAGGAACTCGTCGCAGGAGGCGGCCAGGGCGGCCAGCGTGGCCTCGCTGAGCGCCAGGCTGGAGAACTTCTGCCACCTGGGGGAGGGAGGGGGCCGGGCAGGGAGGAAGGGGGGTGCCAGGGTAGGATGACGTTGGAAGGCCGCACCACATCTGCCATGTGGTGTGAGGTTTAGGGCAGCGCATGGTGGGCAGGCGGGCGGGAGGAAGGGGCCACGTCGATGCGCAGGCTGGGTAGCCTGAGGGAGAGCGCGGGAGCTTGTGCGTTTCAGGGCCCAAGGACTCGTGGGTGGCCGATGCAGGTTGCGTCACAGGCTGCATCGAGGCAATGTGAACGCGGTTTAGCTGTGGAGCGGATGGCACACTGACACCATGCCGCCCAGGCAATGCCCCCATGCAGCTCCCACCTGTCCGTTACCACATAGTACTGCCCGTCCCGCTGGCGGCAGCTGAGGTCCAGCACCAGCCGCTGCTTGCCCACCAGCTTGACCTGCGTGCGTGGTGGTGGGGGTAGGGGTGGGGGCGGTTTGGCGGGGGCGGGTGTGGGTTAGGCGTGGTGGAAGCGGGGCTGGCGTCGACATGGTTATACTGGTTAAGTCCAATGACCAGTACCCACGGATATCTGCAGAAATCGGCGTCCTGGGAGCAACGAGTGGGTTTGGGGGCTAAGGGATCAACACAAGACCACTGCACCCAGGAACGGGGCGTCGTGGGTAACGTTGCCATCGAGTGAGCTCGTGGGGGTCGGCTGCCCGCCTTGCACCAAACCTTCCGGGCGCACCAGGGACCCAGACTCGATGCGCTCCAAATCCTGTGTGCCTCCTCTCTCCAGCATGAATCGACTAGCTCGTGCACGTGATAAAGTGAAAGGCACGAATCGGCTCCCTATCCCGTCCTGGCCCTCGGCCCCGCCCATCGCACTCCACTCTTGCCCCACGGGTCGGGTTGGGTCTGTCAGACATCCTTTCAGCTCGCAGCAATGCGCAGCACAGCGTCTCTCCAGGCAAGTACCCATCGCTATCCCTTTGTCAGCTCACTGTTTCTTCACATGCCGGTTCCAACGTTTTCCTAACACCTTGCACTGATTCCTTGTGCTTCACGCGTGCCCCACCCAGACGTCGCCCCCCTGGCCGTTCTCCCACCCCGCCCCAGCTCCCCAACCCCTACACCACGCCCACACCCACCAGCTCCTTGAGCCGCTCCTCCTCCAGCCGCCCCTCCCGGAACACGAAGGACGTGACGATGACGTGCGATGCCCCCGCGTCCAGGTACTCCATGGCGTTGGACGTGCTCACGCCGCCGCCCATGTGCAGCCCGCCGGGCCACGCGCGCAGAGCATCCAGAGCCGTCTGCCTGCGGTGGCGTTGCAGGGGCGCAGCACCGCCAGGCGAGGGCAAGGGTGGGAAAGCGGTGAGGCTCTCTGAGAACGCACCGCTATTTATGGCACTGAGTGTCAACGGGCCTGCAGCTTTTGGGAAGAGTTCCGTCCCAAAGCCGTACGCTCGCCAGTCGCCACACCCTTTGCCGCACCCTTTGCTGACCGTCCTAGCACAGCACTGCTCTCCCCTCCTCCTGCCAACCACCCGTACACGCCTCCCTACAACCATCCCTGCCCCATGCTGTTCCCTCCAGGATGCACCATGGTCCTCCGCCATGGCCGGCTCTGCCGCACCCGACGGGTCACACGGCCTGCATCCTCCTTTCCTCCATCTCTCACGCCTCTCCCCTACCTTCCGCCTCCGACCCCCACGGGCCTCGATCCAACCCGTCTTTCCCCACGGTTCTGTCCCTCCCCTCCCTCACTTGCTGGCGTCGTCCGCCCCCAGCATGATGACGTGGCCCCCCGTCAGCCCGTCGCGGCGGTACAGCTCCGAGTACCAGGAGGAGGGCTTGTCGGACACGAAGTTGGTCTTGAGCTCCGCGGCGCCGCTGGTGGGGGAGTGGATATGGCGACGCGGGGCAGGGCATGGCGGGAGTGCAGAACGAGCACTATATAAAAATAGTTTGCGCGCAGCAGATGGTGGCTTGGGGGACGGGGTATTGGGTTCTGGCCCGCCTTGTGGCAAGTGGTTGGGGGCGGTGGCTGTGGGGGCGGGCCTACCTCAACACGCCGCAAAGCAAAGCCATGCCCCTGTCGGCACATCATGACTGAGGCTCTCAGCGTGGTGACTGCGGCATGGTATGCTTACGGTGCCATGGAGGCGGTGGGACGAGCAGCACAGATAGTGGAGGCCCACAAGACCCACCCACCCGGTGCTGTCAGGTAGGTCCTTCAGGGTCGAGCCCACGATCTGCTTCACCTTGCCCTGTTGCGATTGTGGTAACTTCGCTTAGTATGAATGCACGACGCTGTGGCAACTAGCCTTGCGAAATAGGGTGTCCGAGCCTTGCGCCCGCCGGCACCTTGGCCGCACCTTGTGGATGTCTATGCATGGTCTGAACTTAATTGCGCTGCTTGTACTAGCAGAGGGCGCCGCAGCAGCCGATGTTACTACTGTAGAGCGCGTTGCGCCGGCCTTGCCACTCGCGAGGAGCATGTTGAAACAGTTCAACGGTTGGTCCCTGACCCAAATAAACCTAGGGCAACAGCAAGACGGATTGTTTGTCTATAATTGGCACGCATTAGTCAGACGCAAGCGCACTTAAAGCAGCATGGTGCTGTGCCTGCTGCCCTCAATCCCGAGTACTCTTTCTCCACGAGGACCGCCGTGTGTCAAATGTACAATATAAGATCCACCATACTTGCCATGGGACGCAACGGACATGAATGGTGCTCGCTGTCATCGACCCGCACTTTCTTGCTTTGAAATGCGAATCGCTGTCGCGCAGGCGCGGCTCGCCCAAGCGCGAAGCAATCCATAATTCTAGTTTGAATGCACGCTAGGAAGGGGTATGTAAGGCCCTAGAGGCGAAGAAGGGGCGAGGAGCACTGGGGCAGCATGGAGGACGCCAAGACCGTCCGATATGTCTCCAAGGATCCCATCCAGAACCTAAAAGTCAAAGTCACGCTTTGGAGGTTAAGCGTGCAGAAGGCGAAGTCCAATGTCACAAATCCAGCGGTGACAGACCCGGTAAGCCTTGCTAGGTGCCTTAAGCGCCCTGGCAAACCCCGCTGCACCTTCCATTGGACCTTCATGCCAAATCCCGCCATGTCACGCTTAATAGCCGGCTGCGGTTGGTTCCATCAACAAACATGGATTACCCTGAACGCAGGCTCAGGCCCAGGCGCAGGCTCAGGCCCTCCTCGTGCAGCAGCAGCAACTCCGGCAGCATGCAATTCTGCAGCAGCAGTTGCAATGGGCGCAGGCACAAGGCCAGCCAACTCCACAGCCGCTTCCTCTGCCGCCGGGTGCTGCTCCTCTGCAGAACCCTGGCGATGTGCAAGCGGGCGGTGCACCTCCTGGGGGTGGAACGCCCCCCACGGGCCTGCAGCCGCAGGCTGGTGGTGCGATGCCGCCCCAGGGCCAGGCGCAACTGACCCCGGAGCAGATGCAGCAGATGCAGGCACAGATGCCGGCAGCGCAGTTCCCCGGACCAGTCCCAGCCGGTGCTCCTGGGCCGGTACCCCCAGGGCAACAGCAGCCCTTCATCCCGCAGGGCCCCGTGCATCCTGCCTATCCGCAGCCGCCGCCCCAGGCGCAGCCCCTGCCACCTGCCCAGCCCCCCCGGGTCGGGGGGCAGGCGGTGTCAGAGTCGTTTGACATGGCTGGGGGAGCTGGCGTGGGTGTGGCAGCGGGCGGCCGCGCGGGCAGGATGCGCGGCCGAATGGCGTCGCAGCAGCAGCAGCTGCAGCAGGGCGCGGGCGCCGCAGACCCGTTCGCGGCGGCAGCGGATGGCGGGTTCGGGCTGCCGCCCGTGCGTCGGCAAGGCGTGCCGCTGGGCGAAGGTAATTTTTGAGCCACATCATTGCAACCTTCCGTCACATTGTTCTGTACGTGTGCCGCGAACGGTTATCCCTTTAGCGCGCAGTGCTCATGCACTCTCCACCCAAGTACTACCCACGCCCTAACTCCCCAGCGCTCGAGTACCCCGGGGACGATGACGACGAGCTGGACGCGGAGCGGCGGGCCCGCCGGCAGCGGCGGCAGCAGCGCCAGCAGGCGCTGCAGGCGCAGGCGGGGGACGCACCGCCGCAGGACCAGGGCCAGGGGCCGCCCGGCGCGGACCCCGCCGCGGCTGCGCCTCCCGGCGGCGAGCAGCCTGTACAAGGCGACGGTGCAGCGGCAGCAGCAGCTGTGGCTGCTGGGGCTGCTCCGGGCGCGCAGCCGGGAGCGCCCCCTGCAACTGCCGCTGCGGCCGCGGCTCCAGGCTCTGTGGTGCCTGGCTTCGTGATCCCGCCCCAGCCGGTGGGCAGCTACGTACCGTACGGCACGCTGGGCCCTGAGGCGCGCATGGCGGCCATGGGGCAGCCGCCCGAGGTGCCGCCCACCACGCCGCCGCACCTGCGTAAGTCCATCGTTGAAAAGGTTGTTGCGGGGGCCTATGAGACGTAGCACTGTGAAGGCACTACCCACAGGGTGTTTAGGCTTGCAGTGCCTCGAGCTCAGCAACCAGATTGAAGGGTTGCGTAGAATGCGTCGCACTGCAGGACTGTTATTGATGCAGTTATGTCCTCACCCAGCATTTCTTCCCCATCACGCAGTCCCCGAGAAGTACTGCACCAGCCGCGTGTTCGCGTGGCAGGAGAAGGTGTACAGCCGCAGCGAGGTGGCCACCGCGCAGGTGGGGCATGGGGGGCAGCGGCCGGGGGCGGGGGCTGCGCCGGGCTGGTGGCGCATGTTGTGGTCGTGGCGTTGCTGTAAGGGGTTGCACCCTGGTGCTGAGGGAATGGATGTGTACAGCGTTGTCAACGTGGGGTAAGTGAGCGGCGTTGCGTCCACTACACCGGGCTGCCTTCCTGATTGAGCCACCTCAATGCGAGAGTTGTGGTCAGCTCATAGGATTTTATTACTGCAAATCATGACATGGCTGATGCCGTGCCTGCTCACAATCCCGCTCCCCCGCCTCCCAGGCTGCCGCGCTGGCCTCCGGCCAGCTGCCCATGGGCCCGCTGCAGGCCAACATGTGGGGGCAGTTCACAGGCCAGGCGGCGCCCTTCCTGGGGCAGCAGCTGCCCCCGCAGCAGCTCGGCCTCCACCAGCCACCGCTGCTGCAGCCGCAGCAGGCGGGGCCTCCTATGCTGGCTGCGGCCCAGCCCCCGCTCCAGCCCCAGGGGCAGTTCCATGGGCCGCCCGGTCCGCAGCAGCAGCAACATCCCGTGATGGGGCCACAGCTGGCCCCTGGGCCAGGTGGCCAGCCCCTGGGCGAGGCAATCGAGTACCCGTACGCCCAGCAGCCGGGCGATGCGCCCATGCAGGGCCAGTACCCAGCACAGATGCCGTATCAGGGGGCCCAACAGCCATTTGCGTACGCCCAGCAGCAGCCGTACCAAGGAGCACCGCAGATGCACCCCGGCGACCAGCAGCCGTACCAGGGGCCGCAGCCCATGTACCCCGGCGATCAGCAGCAGTACGCTGTGCCCCAGCAGCCGTACCCGGCGGGGCAGCCCTTTGCAGGCCAGCAGCAGCCAGCCTACCCAGCGGGGTTACAGCAGCCAGGCTACCCGGGAGGACAGCAGCAAGCCCACGCCGCGCACGGCGGCCAGGTGCCTCCCCAGCCGTACCCGGCCCAGCCGGGCCAGGGCATGCCTCCGCCGTACGCCGCTCAGGGCCAGGTGCCACTGCCACCGCAGCAGCAGCAGCCGTACGCTGCGGTGGGTCAATCGGGCCCCCAAGCCCCGGGCCAGGGCCAGCCGCTCACCGCCGACCCCTCCCAGCTGGCCACGCCCGCCCTTGGCCAGGGCGCCGGCACAGTGGGGCCAGGCTTCGACGCTGCTGCCCAGCCTGCCGCCGCTGCAGCTGCAGGAGTGCCGCCGGCCGCCCCCGGCGGGCCCCCCGGGGTGCCCGCGCCGCTGGTCCCCCCGCCCAAGCCCTCCAAGCGCAACATGGCGCTGGGTTCGCAGACCAACCTCGCCAACAAGCGCATCGTGAGTGTGCTGGCGCGGCGAAGACGCGAGAGTTGGTCCGGGACTTGGGTCGACGGTGGGGCTTGGCTGGTGGTGTTGCATCGCCCTGTTACAGCCTAATACCACATCTGGCTCGCTTGCTGAGCAGCGCGTAAACCGTCGTTTAGCCTCTCGTCTCGCGAGCCCTGAGCTGGGTGCTGCCGTGCGCCCTCTGCCGTACGCCTGCAGGACCCCCGGACGCAGGGCAGCCTGCTGTACAGCTACGTGCAGACGGACGAGTTTTGCGACGCGCAGGAGCTCAGCCGCACCGTCACCACCAGCCTGTACGAGCCGGAGAACCTGCTGGTGGGCGGGGCTTGGGAGCGGAAGGGGAAAAGGGGTGTCAGCAAAGAAAACTTCAATGGTTGGGCCCCTGAGGACAGTCACTTGTACCGTGGAACTTGCAGGACTGGAAGGTGTGGAGCGTGAGTTTGGGCACGCCGTAACGCAATAGGGGTTGGTAGCACCCGTTTACGCCGGGCAGCCCCACAACCTGCGCCCCACCTTTGACGCCGTCACCTTACATCCCTTGCAGGAACGGCACTTGCCCCCGCTGGCCCCTTAGCTCCGATGTCCTGCTGTTCAGTCCCGCTGCAAGTCTGCTGCTTAACCTCGACCGCTGCATACCTGCCAACACACCGCCACTCGTTGTTTTCGGACCTCCCTCCTTACCTGCTGCCGTCCCGCAGCCCACCAAGCTACTGGGCAGCAGCAAGGGGCGCTCCCAGGTGCTCAACTTCCGCTCCATGTACATCATGGCGGACCTGGGCCAGGAGGGGGACGCGGCCAACGTGGGGGACAAGGTGCGGAGCAAGACAGGGTGCGCCCGGTTGCGTAGGCGTGAAGTAGTGGTGCTTGGGAGGTAGATCACGGTGGGGGTGCTACGGCGGCGGTAACCCGTATGCAACATGTACGAGCGCCACGCAGACAGGCAGATGCGCTGCACTGACAACAACGGGAAGTCCATGCTCCAACCTCACGCCACACTGCCTGCACCCTGCCTGCTGTGCCGCTGTGCCGCTGCCCCTGCTGTGCCCAGGTGCTGGTGTCCGTCAAGGCCTACCCCGACGGCTCCTTCGACATGTGCCCCGGCTTCAGCCGCCAGGGCTTCAAGTACCGCTTCGAGGACGCGCATGGTGGGGGCGGGTGTTGAGCGGCGTGGGAGGGGGACAAAGCGCGACAGCTGGCGGGGAAGGACACGGGCGCGGGCCCTGCCCCGGCGCCGCCTCATGCACGCACACGCGCAACACCCGGCACCTTCCATGCACCCCAGGTGCCTTGCCTTACCAGTGTTTCTACCCTCAGCACAATTGCCAGCTGCGATACTTCTGCATCCTCTATTCCCAACATCCTGCCGGCGCCGCCCCGCCCGCGCTCCCGGCTTCCTGCCCCAGGCGGCATCTACGAGTACACGGTGGAGAACGCGTCCGCCTCCGACGTGCCCAGCCTGGAGAAGCGCACCGCCAAGCTGGAGCGGGCGGTGGTGGCGCGCGCGGAGGAGCTGCGGCGGGCGGCGCTGAGGAACGACTTCGAGCCGCCGCCAAGTGAGTACATGACGGGGTTGGGGCTGGGGCCGGGGCGGGAGTGGTTTGTCCTGGTGGAAGGTAGGGCGGGAGAGGCATGGCAGACGCATATGTACACGGAACCGTCCCGCGTGCGCTTACCTCTCTTACCCCTATCCCTGCCCTGGTCACGAACTGCTACCTACGCAGTTCCAGAGTCCTGGTGCCGTGCTGCATCTCTCGTTGTGCTGTCACCCCCCTTCCGCCGCCGCCCTCAAGGCAACCCCTCCCCACCTCCCCCCACCTCCCAGCCCCGCACGACTGCACGCGGCTGCTGCTGCTGGGCGACATCCTGGCGGCCGCCGACTACCCCCTGGACCGCCTGTACATCGAGTACGTGGTGCGCTGGGACCCAGAGACCTGGGACCTGCTCACGCCATGGCCGCAGCAGGAGCCGGGCATCGTGCAGGTGGGTGTGTGTAACTGGAGCCCGGGGCTTGCCTTACAAGTTGCCCACAGGGTGCAACGCGTTAGACCGGGCTGGATGGGCAGCAGGAGCGGCTGTTCGCTGACGGCCACAGTAGCCGGCCCACCTGGCGGGGTATGATGTTGACCCATTGCGCTGCGGGCTGAGCCCTCGGATATGAGCCCCACACCTGATTGCTCTCTACCGCCTTTCGCCCAGCCGCAGCTCCGCCACAGTGCTCTGCCTGCGGGTACTTGGTGGTGTCTCATATTCCGTGGTGGCCCCTCGCTGACTTAGTCCCTGCTCAAGTCTAACCTAGCCGGCCGATCGCAGTTCGGGGTGCCAGTTGAAGCGTTCTTTGCGCGTTGCCCCGGCCCCTGGGATCCCCCTTGCCCACCTCTTCCCTGGCTGTGCGCTTGCTACGATCCCTTGCCCCCCAGGGCGTTACCCACATCAGCCGCACCACCAGCTACCCCGCCGACATTGCTCGCGACGTGCCCCGCCGCGACGTGGCGCACTTCGCGCACCCCGTGGAGCTGGAGTGGGTCAGCAGGGGGCCGCCGCCCTCCAACAAGTACCCTAATATGTTCTTCCAGGTGGGGCAGGGTGGGGCGGTAGAGGGGCACAGCGGCGCGCAGGGGCGTGCGAAACGCTCGAGGGAGCAGGTGGCCGTGAAGTGCGGGAAGAGCGGGAAGTGCGCGCCTGTGGTGGACCACCTCGTGCCTGGCAGCAGGGCGGGCGTGGTGCAACTGCTTTACATACACGAGGACACAGCACACTGCGGTGCCTGCTGCGGCCCGTCATCGCCCCGCTCACGGTGTGCTGCCCCCCTCCCCCCCTCCCCCGCCAGGTGTGCACCATGGACAAGCTCAACCGCTACACGTGCCAGGGCTACGGCTGGCTGGGCCTGGAGGGCAAGGTGCCGGGCTGCGGCACGCACTACGTGCGGACGTGGAAGCCAATTGGTGGGCTCGGGACTTGGAGCGCTTGGTGCTGGTGACCTGTGGTCGCTTGCTTGTTTGCCGGGCCGTCTGTGTATCGCCAGCCCTGACCCCTTCCACAAACAGCCTCGTATGTCACTTTCAATGCTTGCCTACCTCACGCCTACCTTCCCTGGCCCCCATCTGCTCCCCCTTTCCAGGCACGCTGCGTGACCAACAGGCGGAGTACTTTGTGGGGGGAAGCGCCGAGCTGATGGACCTGGCCTACGTCACCACACCCAGGTGCGGCCGCAGCGGCTCCGGAGTGGCGTACACGGTGTGTTTGACGGTGGCAGATGCCGCATGCCGCCTCCCTCCCCTGTCTCTCTCGCTACGCCGCTGCCGATGCACCGCCGCCGCAAGGGCACCTCCGGACCAATCCGCCCCGCCCCTTGCCATGCAGCGGCTTCGACGGCCGCATCCTCAACAAGTACGGCTTCAAGACCGAGTCTTTCGGCATGGTCAAGGTGCGGCGACTGCACCAACACGCTCGCGCCTGGGTCACCGACACCCTGGCACTTGGAGCACAAAGTCACGTGCGACAGCCTCCTCACACGTTGCACCCTTGCGGAGGCTACACCCTATGCGATGCCCCGCCTGTTACTACTGTAAATGTGCTACCAGGGCCCTCCCGCTGCGATTCACATGCAACCCATACCCAACAGGTGCGGCTGAACAGCGTGCTGCAGCGCTACGATCCCGAGGTGGCCGCAGCAAACGCCGTGGGCCGCCGCCCCTCGCCCTCAAAGGCCGCGCCGCCGGGGCCCGCCGCCGCCGCGGCCGCCGCCAAAAAGAACGCCAAGAAGGAAATGAGCCTCAAGGTGCGCAGGCGCACAATGTTAGGGCAGTTGTGAGCCGTCGAACAGTGACAGTTCACAGGCGTGGGGCAAGGGCGGAGCTGAGTGGGCGGTGCAGGACCTGGCATAGTCTATGCGCTGTGCATCAGGAGGTTGCAATGCACCTACGGTGCCCGGTAACCGGACCGAGGTTTCGGTGTCCGTGTGCAGGTGGTTGTGGAGCGCGCCAGGCAGCGGCTGCGCGAGGCCCGCGGCGTGGAGGGCGTCCCCGGCACCGACATCGCCGTGCGGCAGGGCCTCGTCTCGGAGGCGCCCACCATCGTGGTGCACCCCGTGGTGAGTGGCTCCTGCCATCCCCTGCACCTCACTGCACCTGCAAGCCGACTCACGCTCTTTGCTGCCCGGGCGTGTCTGCAGCGGGACGTACAGTGTTCAGGCGGGTTGCTTGCGGCCAGGCCGTACGGCAGCTCGAGTAGGACTGTATGGCCTTGCGCGCCACCAAATCTGCCTCCCCCGCCGCACTGACCACGTTAAGCCTAGTTTGTTACCTCACGTCTCCTCAAAAGATCTTTACAACGCTTACCGCTGTGTGTTGCGCTGGTTGTCCCATCACCCCGTGCCCGCAGGACTGCGTGGCGGCGGAGGAGGGCACGGCCAAGTTCAAGGTGGTGGCGCGGGTAAGCTGTCAGTGTGTCAAGTGGCGGGGCCAGGCCACGGGGGGGGGGGGCGCTGGGGAGGTGGTCGAACAGGGAGGCACGCCCAGTGTGTCAGTCGACGTTACAGGGCGCACGCGGCTGCATGCGTTGTGCTCCAACGGCATGCAGCCGCATGCGCCCTGTAGACCCCACAAGGACCAGCCGGCGGCAGCGTGCGTGTCCGGCAGATCGCACCCTGTCCATGCCACCACCGCCAGCAACAGCGCCGCAACACAGCCCACGGACCATGCACTGCATGAAAGAGAGGCGTTGCACCGTTCTCCACTTGCAATCGCAAGCACCCTCCTCCGCCCCCCGCTGTTCTCTCCGACTGCAACGGTAGCCCAAGTGCACGCGTCGTCAACACCACAACCACATTTCACTCTAATGCCTTACACTACGTGCCCCTGAAGCCGTTTTCCGCACCGTCCCTGTCAACCTCTCGTTGTGTTTGACCCCGCCAACCTCCTCCCCTTCCCCCGCCCCAGGGCCTGCCGCCCCTCAAGTACGAGTGGTTCAAGGACGATCGGCGGCTGGTGGTGGCCACCGCGGAGCTGCCGGAGCTCATCCTGGTGCAGGTGGGGTCAGGAAGGGCGCAGCGATGGTACTAACGGAACTGTTGGACACAAAGTCAATGCGACGGGCATTTGCCTCCCGGGGTAGCGCTCTCGCGCACCCACCCACCCGCGTTCCTGTTACGCTACTGGCCCCTCCGCCGCCTCCCCTCCCTACTCCGCCTCCCCAGGTGTCGCTGGAGAACGAGGGCACCTACTACTGCCAGGTGTCCAACAAGGACGGCAGCATCAACAGCAGCAAGGCCACGCTCACGGTCACGCGCGCGGCGCGCCTGCACAGGGCCACCGGCGTGGTGGACGGCGCGGAGGTGCGGAGGGTGCGGAGGGTGGGGAGGCACGCATGTGCCTGCAGCCGTCACAGGGCGCGAGTCGCGGGACTCGCCCCTGCGTGCCGAGTCGCTGAAATGTGCAGCTGACAGGCCTGTCAACATGCAATAACGGTGCGCACTGCAGCAGGGACGAGCCACAAGGTGATGCGCCGCTGCAGCACCCCCTGCCTTGTCACCGCCTGCCGCTGCCTCACCAAGCGCTTCCCTCCGTCCATGCACCAGGGCTCGGCGCGCAACCCGCGTCCCCGCCAGAGCGCCGCGCTCTCCACCCCCGGCACCCCCGGCTCTGCGGGCGGCCGCACGCCGCCGGGCGCCCCGCGGCAGTCCCGCCTGGCGCGCCTGGAGGCGGCCACGCACGCCGCGAGGCACAGCGACGCGTCGGGGGCTGTGTCGCCCACCGCGCAATCCCAGGTGAGGGGCAGGGCTGGGGAGGAGGGTGGGCTGGGGGGAACAGGAGGGCGTGGGTTACCACGGGACCCTGGCTCCATTTTTAAAGGGACTGCAGAGGTCATGCGCACGCGCAGCGCGCGCAGGTACAGGGTAGTAAAAGTGTCCTCTGCTTGCTCTTCCCACGCAGGCCGGTAGCGGTGGATCGGGTGGCGGTGCCGGCGTGTCCCAGCGTACCTCGGCGGCTGGCGGCTCCGACGGCGGAGGCGGAGGCGGGGAGCCGGACCTGGGCGCTGCCGCCGCCGCAGCAGCAGCAGCAGGGGCTGCAGGGGCTGCGCGCGCCGGGGCAGGTATGGGTCCTAGTTTCCCAGAGCCTCATCGCACGCGACGATGCCATGCCGTACCACACCTCGCGTTGCTGACCCTGCTGGCCTTCTTACTGACCCGGCATCACGGCGCGCAGCATTATGCAATTGCTTATCGCTACGAGCAGATCTACGCTGACGCCGCCCAACACCTAACCTGATACCACTGCTGCGGCAGGGACTGATGCTGGAGGCGGCACTGGTGGCGGCGGCCTTCCGCCGGACGTGGGCGCAGCAGCCGGCAGCGGCTTCCGCCGGCGGCCGTCGCGGCCTTCCTCCGCCGGCAGCACCGGCAGCAAGAGTGGTGCCGGTGGCAGCGGCGGGGGCGGAGCTAGCGGCGGCGGCGCCGGGCTGGGGGTGGCGGCTGCAGGGCCCAGCCAGGCCGCTGCGCAGGCATTGATGGGCGGTCCCGGCGGCGTGCTGGAGGATGTGGTAGAGGAGGTGGAGGAGGCAGAAGAAGGGGAGGACCCTCCGGCACCACCGAAGCCAGGTGGGCCCACAAAGATGCGTCAATTCTTAGCAAATAGCAGCCCGCCAGCCCGCCTTGTGTCGACTTCATCTGCACGCTGCCCCACGGGGGCACTGCACGTGGGAGCGTTGAGCTGCGGAAGTGTGAAAGGTGAAGACACAAGACCTTATGGCCAGCACCAGGCGCCAGTGTGGCCCGGTGCCCAGTGGACATCACATGCCCGCATGGCTCTGTCGGCATGGCGTCCTGCCCCCACTGCCATCGTTCCCTGCCTGTCCTCCCTGCCCAAAGTAGCTCCGGACGCCACCCGACAGCCGCCCCAGCGCCCAGGCTCGTCCGCATCTGGCGGAGGTCCCGACAGGGAGCCGCCTGGCGGCGCTGCACGTGGAGCAGCGGCATCGGCGGCGGCACGGGGTGGGGGAGGAGTTGGCGGCACGGCCGGCAGTGGCAACAGCGGCGGCGGCGGGCCCAGCAGGAAACGGCTAGACGACGAGGACGACCTCGAGGCGGAAGAGATTGCGTGATGCTGGCGTAGCACCTGGGGCGGAAAAGGTGTGAGGCCCGTGCAAATGAGGACCAGGGCCCCGCGCGGGTCGACAGCCGCTAAGGGTGCCGCAGGAGGATTATCGACGAGCGAAGGATTGATTTGGATGCCGCCCAGGTGTGCACGCTTGAGATCGCCTGCAAGGCGCTCCCTGACGGGGTTCAAGGCGGGAAGGGGACAATACTGAGCTCGCGGGTGCGAAAAAACCAGGTGGTGGAGTTCTCAATTCCCAGTTCACTGGGCGAGGGTTGTATATCCAGGAAATTCCCGTTGGGAACCTGTGGGAATCTCTGCTGTATGTGACGATGCGCCGACGGCAGGCACTCCTATAACAGATTGCATCAACTGTGTATCTGCCGTTAGGCCCTCGTCACAGCGCAGCTAGTGCCAGTACAGCGTGCTCATCAACCCTGACCGTTGTGAGCACTGCTGGCACTTTCGGCGGCCCTTTGTGAACTTCAGTCTCCAATGAGAATGCGGCTCTTCAGATGCAGTCTGCGGTGACGGTTCCGCACAGCGCCTGGGATACCAGCGTGCGCCCCAGCTGCAAGGCTTGTGTGTGCCAGGGGTCAGGGGAGGAAGCACGAATCTCAGGAGGGTTTGGTGTGTGCGCTGGAACCTACATTCAATGCAGCACTCACTCCCACAGCGGCTCGACGCCGTACCTGCGCACGTCCCGTGTGCCACGTTGACAGCGGCATTGCCGGTCAGCAGCCACCAGTGCGATACCGTAGCGCTGGCCCTGGTGCTGCGATTCGGCTGCCCGCAACCCGTCAGACAGGAAAAGGTGCGTGCACCTGTTGTCTGCACGTGGGCGCCATGTCGCTGTGCACGAATACAGGGATTGCTATCACTCGTGATAAGTGTTATGCCTTGCCTCTATGTGCGTACTCCGTGCCCTGCCGTGCTGCGTTGAGAGCTCCTGCGTCCTGGTATGTAACTTGACGGTTAACGGCGCTCTTTGTACTACCCTTGTTAACCTGCACAATCGCCAGCAACAACTCCCATTGCCGTTACCGCTCGTGCTTTACACATGAGATCACACGCAGTAAAAGCGCAAATGGCCAGGTTCATACACAGGTGGTTGGTCGCAACCGCCGAACGTTAGGATAGATTCCATGAATAGATGCCCCGGCCCCTGAGAAGTGAGCTGGGCAACATTATTGGGTGTCAAAATGTCAGAGCAGAGCATAGGCGCTTCACCAGGACTGCCCTCTTGTCTGACGAATGGCCGTACCACAGTACACTTCGTTTAACCCTTTCCTGCTGAAACCATCACTGCAGCAAGAATGGGGTCTGCGAGTGGCCAGGCTGGCCGAAGCAGCACATAATCGTCATGGCTTAAGGCATAGTCCGGGCGTGTATGGGCAAATCGGGCCGCAGCAGAGTTAAACGTTGCGAAGACGCCATCTGAAGCGAGGATCACGCCACTGGACGGAGGGCTGCAGCCTATCTATGCAGCCTCACGCCGGGCGCCAGGCGCCTGGCGATGCGCCGTTGAGCCTGCCCCAGGGGGGCCTACAGCTGGGGCAATTTACTAGTACAAACGCGCAGTCAGACTACACGACCGGTCTTGGCTTTGACACCTTTGGGGCTGGCCTACAGCCCATGACAGGACTGACGCTCTTACCGGCAGACCAGCGCGGGTCCACGGATGGCGCGTCTGCAGCGTTATTACATCAACCATCGGACTTTCTCCTGTCAGTTCCTAGCATGCATCCACACGTGCTCCCTCAAGCACTGCCGATGCAGCAGCCTGCAACGTTCGACTTGGGGTCGCTGGGCGTGCTGCAACCGGGTCTACTGCCGCAAGGGCACTTCTTTGCGCAGCCACAACGACCAGGTGAGCCTACTGTGCTGCTTAGGAAGGCCGTTTCCTTGTGGGCGTTTTCGCACGGGCGTGCCATATGCCCCTGCGTGAGGCCCTTCAGTGCAAATTGCTGCCGATGCGCGACGGATCACTGACCTATATCTGTCTGGCGTAACATTGCAGCCGCGCCAGCCAAATCACGCCTTCGTTGGACGCCGGAGCTCCACAATCGCTTTGTCAGTGCTGTCAATCAGCTCGGCGGGCCCGACAAGGCAACGCCCAAAGGCATCCTAAAGCTTATGGGCGTTGATGGGCTTACAATCTACCACATCAAAAGCCACCTGCAGAAATACCGCCTGAACATCCGGCTTCCGGGCGAGACGGTGCAGGGCGACAGTGGCGGGGACACCGACTCGGACGGCGGTGATGATGCAGCGCCCTCGGCCTCCCTGGACCGACCCATGGAGACGCAGTCGGGAGCAGGCGGCCTGGGGGCCCTCGCGGGGGCGGGGGCCGCGGAGCCCACGCAGTCCAACAACACGCAGGGCCAGGGGCAGGGCCAGGGGCAGGGCCAAGGACAGGGGCAGGGTAGCAAGGGGGGGCTGCGGCGCGGCGTGTCTGCCAGCAGCGGCAGCACCGCCTCCGCCACGCGGCGCAACCTGGAGGAGGCGCTGCTGTTTCAGATGGACCTGCAGAAGAAGCTGCACGACCAGCTTGAGGTGCGTGGGAGGGGAGGACATGGCCAGACCAGGTGCACGGGGAGCGTAGGCGCTGGCAATCATTGGAGGGAAATGCAAACCGCCGGTTGCACCGCATGGAACCTAGGGGGCACGTCGATGCTCATAGAGCTGCAGGTAATGAGGGACTGCGCATCGTTGTGTGGTTGAGGATTGAAACCTGCGTGACAGTACATACTCCTGTGTGACTGAATTGTAACCTGCGTGGCAGTACATGCTCCAGTCCCAACCTCCGTAAGAGTTACTTGGCGCTATTCATTGTGCGTCCGCCGACGGTCTCTGCACCCTGCCGCGCACCCGCGCCCGCCCACAGACGCAGCGGCAGCTGCAGCTGAGCCTGGAGGCTCACGGGCGCTATATCGCCAGCCTCATGGAGCAGGAGGGCCTCACGCGACTGCCCCCCGAGCTCACCTCGGGAGGGGCGCCGGCGGGGGCCTCCCCCTCGGCCGGGCGAGGGCAGCTGGGGGGGCCGCAGCGGACCAGCAGCGCACGGCTGGGTACGGCGGACGCTGGGGGCCTAGGGCCTGCCCTGCTGCCCGGCGGGAGCAGCACGGGGCACGGGCAGGGCTCGGGGCACGGGCGGGGTTCCAAGCACGGCCGGTCGTCGGGCGCGGGACTGGACGCGCAGGCAGGCGGGGGGCAGCTGCTGCGGAGCGGGTCTGTTTCGCTCATGCAGCAGCAGCAGCTACTTGCGCAGCAGCAGCAACTGGCGGGTGCGGACCCGTTCGCGCGTACGTCGCTCCCGGCGGGCATGCAGCTGCATCAGCAGCAGCAGCAGCAGGGCGGGGACCCGTTCGCCCGGACCTCGCTGCAGGCGCTGGCGGGCGCAGGCGGGGCGGATCCCTTTGCGCGATCCTCGCTTGGGTTCCCGGGGGCGATGGGCGGGGCAGGGAACGACCCCTTTGCTCAGACGTCCCTCGGGCTGTGCACCGGCGCCGGGGTGGCCATGGGCAGCAGCACGGACCCGTTCGCGCGCTCCTCCATGCCGCTGCAGGGCACCGCCGCGGCAGACCCCTTCGCTCGCTCGTCCCTCAGCATGGCTGCGGGCGGGGTGGGCGGCGGCGGCTCGCTGCACGCCGGGTCGCCCATGCTGGCCCGGACGGGCAGCACCGTTGCGCAGCAGCAGCAACAGCAGCAGCAGCAGCAGCTAGAGGCCCAGCACTTTCAGCAGCAGCAGCAGCAACAGCAGTTGGGAATGGGGCTGGGGCTTGGCGCGCAAGGCATGGGCTCGGGGCCGCTTACGGGCGGATCGGGGCAGCAGCAACACCCGCAGCAGGGTCTGTTGGGTCTGGGCCTCGGGGGCCATGGCGGCGCGGGGTCGTTGACGGACCCTGGGGGCGGGCTGGGCGACTTTGACTTTCCGGATTTCGGGGACCTTGACCCTGGCAGCCTGGAGCAGCAGCACCTGCTGGTCAACGCTGGGGACCTGTTGACCGACCCGGAGCTGGAGGTAGCTGCCGCGCACCACGTGCTGCAGCACCACCACCAGCAGCAGCAGGAGCAGGCCGAGGCGGCGGACCGTGCCAAACGGAGGCGCGTCAAGGGCGAGGCGGGGGATGACGGGGGGCCAGGGGGCGGCGGGCGGCCCTCGGGGGGCGGGGAGCAGCAGGGGGGCGCCAGCGCGTGAAGGCAGTGACGCATGGGGAAGGAGGGGTGTCGGCAGGGTGTGTCTTTCCTCGTCGGTTCTGCATCAGCAGCTCAGGTACACTAATGGATGAGGATGCATAGTGTGTTGGTATGGGTTGTGGGGTTTACGCCGCCATGGCTGGGCTGCGAAGACCGGTTGTCGGTGCTGGTGGCAAGGGCATGGCTGGCAAGGGCAGGGTTACGGCGTGGGGCATCCTGATGTGTGGCCGGGCATGCGATGGGCGGGTAATGGGCACCTCCGGGTGCACACGCGGCGCACGACCGCACGTGACCACCTGCGGGTTCGTGGCTTGGTGTGTCAGCTGCCCATGGCGCCGCGGAGTCTGTTATGCTGCCAGAGCGCACTGCGTGGCCCGTATGCTCTTTGGCGGTTCGCCGCTAGGATGCGCTTTCTGTTGTGTCTTGGTTGTGCGTGCAGTTGTCAGGCTCGCCGGTGCGTGCGCGAGTGCTGTGCGCGGGTTGGCGGTGGGTTGTTGCCTGGTCTCGCCTTTCCAGGCTGCTTTACTTATACCTGACGCGGCGGTGCTGTTGGCGGGGCTCTCCTGTCGGGCCCTCGGCCCTGTGGCACCATCACCAAGCGCCGTGGCCCTGGCATTCGGGGCGTCTCGCTTCGGGACCTCGAGCACTGCAGCACTGGTTGCCCGGAACCTCTGGGCTGGCTGCGTGGTGTCTGCGCAGCTGGCGCTGTACTGTACGGGTGTTGTTGCTTTCAAGGGAAGTTTATATCACGCGACCGCATGAGTTTACGCGGCTTTGGGGAGGGGCGCTGGGTACGGCAAGGCGGTGTTGTTTTGGGAATACCGGTCAGAGGAACACGGCAGTTGAGGGCTGAACAGTAACGTAGCCACCGGGTCCCACGCGGCGCTCCAGTGGCGACCGTTATTGCCTTGCTGGGACCGGACTGAGCGCTTGCCAGATGCTGGGCGTGATTGAGGAGGGAATGAGCGGTCAGGCGGATCAGTGCGGCTTAGTTGGCGCGCCTGAGCCGACTTGTGCATACGCGTGCCCGGAACGTCAATGTGCAATGGTGCCACTAGAGAGCAGCTACGCTAGACTGGGGTGAACTGCTGGTGCATTACGGGTTCCAACCAGGGCCGTCGAGACGTGGAACAGAAGGAACGAGTGTGGGCCTAGAGAAAGAGCATATGGCATGCATTTGCGGTGTAGGCTTAGGGAGAGCGTTGGGGGCTGAGCCTGTTTGGCACGTGGCGCGGCCGCCTCGCTGACGCGCGGCAGGTTCCGTGTGCCCCAAATTGTACAACATGATGCGCATGATGTATTGGCGTGTACGATGTGCAACCGACTGCAAAGCCTTGTATGTGACGCAAATTGCGGCTGGTGGCGACCTGTGCAGGAATGACCCACGGGACCGAACACTTGGAGCAGGGGGACTCCGACGCGCTGGTCATGGATACGGCAATACGGTGTATGGGCAGTCTGCAGCTTGGCAAAGCGGGCTTCAGTGGCATGATAACGCTGTAACCGGAGAGGAAAGCGCAAGATGCGAGTCGGGACGGAAGGATCGGTCTCTGGAGTCTGACATCCGAGGAACAGTCGGTATATCGCGGTCTTGCCTTTGGACCCGCGACCCCGCTGATTGGTGCAAACAGGATGCTGATTGGTGCAAACGGGATGTGCAGCTCAGTCCAGTTTCTACTTGTTTTCAGCACGCTACCGCACACTACCGCCCCGGCTTGCCAGGACTGACTTAAACCCTCAAATTGCCAAAGGCACTCAAAGCTACGCAGCAGCTATGCCTGCGCCGGTACCTATCCGGCGTCCACCCATGGCACAGGCTCGGCCTACGTCCGCTGGGCTGACCTCCCTGGTGCTGCTGGGGCTGCTGCTGCAGCTAGGGCCCGGGAGCTGCTCGCTCCCCGCAGCCGCCGCTGCAGGTGTGCAGCGCTGATTTTTTTTTTTTTTTTTTTTTTCAGGAGAAGGGTTATGGGATTATCGGAGCTGATGGCCTGCATCGCCTCATCCTTGCTGCTCCCGCACTGTGCTGACCCCTATCCTTGCCCTCCTGCCTGCCACCTGTTCCCCGCTCCTAGCCGCAGCAGGCAACGGCCTTGGGGCCGACCAGTTCCAAGGAAGCCAGCCCAGGGTTGCTTCCGCTTCTGACGTAGGCCCTGGAGGAGCTGCGTACGGTGGAGGGGCCGGCCGCCGCCAGCTCCGTGGCGGCTCGTTCCTCCTGTGCGGCCTAGCAGGGGTGAGCACACAAGCATCTGGATACACGAGCGAGCAAGGACCCAGCCCGCATACCCTGCGCCTGGGTGCGGCCGGCCTTGTGCGGCGGGGCGGCTGGTGCTGTTGGTGCACGACCCTCCAGAGCTGTTGGCAGCCCATGCTTACCTTACCATGCCCACTGGCTGCCTAGATGCCCCAGCTCTACCTGCCGTTACCCTGGAACCCTGCCCATGCGAATGGCGCATATGCAGCATTGGCAAGGGCCGCGCACCAGCACCGCCACAGCCCCAATTGACAAGCGGCGTGCCTCCCCTCTGCACGCCTGGGGAAACAGCCATGCCCTCACTGCGCCCTGGCCCCCGCCCCCGCAGGTCACCTGCTCCTTCACCGGCAACTACCCGGCCGGCGTGCAGGTGGCCGTCTCGGAGAACAACCAGGGCGGTGGCGCCGGCGGCGGCGGCGGCGGCGGTGGTGGCGGCGGCGGCGGTGGCGGCGGTGGCGGCTGGCATGGCCTTGGCAAGGGCGGCAAGGGCGGTAAGGGGGGCAGCTCGCCGCCGCCGCCGCCTGCCCCCCGTGCCAACGCCACAGCCCTGCAGCAGCAGCCCCGACCGCAGCCCATCATTATTAACGTGAACAACTTCAACACGCAGCCCAACGCCACGGACGGCAGCAACGCCACATCCACCGCCACATCAGTGGCGGTCAGCCGGCAGCAGGTGGGGGCAGGGGCCAGGGCAGCGCTGCTCCAGGTGCCGGTCTGCTCGGGACCTGCAGCATGGCGTTGGGCTGGTGTTGTGTACTGCTGGGTGGGCACAGGTGTCAAACGGGCGAAGGGGGAGCTGCACGCTCCGGTTGTCTAGGGCTTTGTGTGTTCGCTTGGCGCGGGCCACGCATTCGGGGTTTCGGGCCATGATCAAAAGCCCATAAACACGTGCCCTAGGCTTCTATTACATACGGGGGGAAGTAGAGGGCAAGGCAGGTAGCTGCAAGTGATATAACTGCTTGCGACCATGCATCCCTTTGACGGCCCCAACCTCCCCGCACACCCGCTTGGTGGCCCTCTCAACCATCTCGCGGCAGCTGCCCGCCGGCACCGCCAACTCCAACGCCGCGCAAGCTGGGCGCCGCTAGCAGCTGCACTGTACGAGCGCATCCGTGGATGCCAGAAGTGAAGCAATGCACTTGTAGTTATTGGTGAGGATACGGCGGTGGCCCCTGGCGGGTGCCACACGGCCATCCCTGGCGGTTCCTCGTCATGGCTGTCATGCATGCCGGCGTGAACGGGTGTGAATGAACGCATGGATCATCCTGGACTTGGACTTGGACAGCAGCATGGCTGACAGCACAGCAGTGCGGTAGGTGCGGCTCTGACTAGACACGTGTGCGTGCCTACGGATGACCAGGTCTATTTTTGGGTGGGGTGTGGGTTGCGATGAGACGGTCAGTGGCGATGCTTGCAAGGTGGGGAGCCGCTGAGTAGGCTCTGCGCACGCACTTTGTCATGGTATGATTTACGCACGACGTGTGGCGTCTGCAGCTGAGACGGTGCCTCCCGCACGCGACGAAGCCTGCAGGGTAGGGGCAGCGGGCGGGCGTGGCAAGGGCCGAGATGCAGAGAGGATTGGGTGAGCACAAGCAACTTGCATCTCTTACTCGAGCATACTCAACAATAGCAGTGCAACGTGCGTTGTGCGGACTGCTCGCCGGCGTCTTGCTTTGTGGATTCCAGCCAGGGGATGAGCATAGCGTACGGCAATGGTGCGGTGGGCGCCACATGCGGCGGCCTCAGCTCAGCGTCTGGCAGCGCAGCCCCTAATGTTCCGCGCAGCTAGGCGCCTGCCTCCATGCTGCCCATGGCACGATTGTTACCGTCATCAAAATCTGTCCAGCTGATATCTCCTCACAATGTTGTGTTTCATCATGACTGCCTGGGCACGATGGCTTACACCAGGCGGTTGACCCGTCTTACGGTGGAAACCAGCCGTAGGCTGACACACAGTAACGTCAAGTTGACTGGCTCCCCTCGCTCCAGCATATGCAACCAGGCATGCTGAATGGGCACACATAAGCAGCTTTGCCCTACCCAGCCAAGACCGTGCAGCCTCCGACATGTGTGGTGGTCCATGCGGGCCTTCGACATGTACGCATGCGCAACTGGCGACCTGGAAGCTGGAAGTGAAAGGGCTGGCAGGGCCGGAGGCATGCGGCTGACCGTTGCAGTGTATGGATGCACCTGGCACGTAAGCCTCCAGCAACGACGGGGATGTATGGCTTTCCGCCCGCACGTGGTTACGCATCCTCTGAGGGCTGACCGGCTGAGCGCTGAGCAAGGCGCTGAGGTCCTGCACCCCATGGCTGTCATTGTCCCCATGACCCGTTGTACTACTACCTTGCCCAATAGCAGGCTTGTAACGGCAGGGCCCCCTCGCCGTACCATGGGCGACAGGGAGTGCTCTCTGGCCGTTGCTTGGTATACTGGCCAGTCTACACGCACGAAAGCTGTTGCTTTGTATGTGCCTTATTAGGCCTAGGGTTTGCCTACACACAACTGAAGTAGGACTTGTGTAGTGTAGCCGGAGGCGTGCCCTAGGCGACACAGGGGGCATTGCACGACTGCAGTGGCCACAAGATTAGTGGACCGCAGGCATGTTACTGCACGGGGGCTGTGCCCGACTATTCCTGCCCCCTGCCGGTACCTACCTGCACCAGGCAGGGTACGCACCAATCGCACGGCAAATACACATCAGCTGGCCACGTTGGTGTCCAGGTACTGGGACCTGCGGGCGCGGCCCTGGGTAACACCAGCAGGCTACGGACAACCGGCGGCGCGGCGGGGCCTGCCTGAGGGCCGATGCTCGCCCGACATCCAATGACCCATCGGACCCGTACCTGTGCAGGGGGCCCTTGGAGCTGAACCAAACATCAATACTGCCAACACAAAACAGTAAACTGCTGATGCTACAACTTCTGATAACTTCCTTATTCTGTGAACAATAACTGAGTACTGCGCGCGGCAGGCACCTGGAGGTCCCACACGTACAACAGCCAGGCCACATACTGCGTGGGGGGCAGCGCGCGGTCGCAGGACTCGACGCGCACAACAGCCAGCAGGCTGGCAATGGCAATGAGACATGGCACCCTCAAGCCCGGCGCGGGCCACGCACCGTCTACGGCCACCGCCATGGGCGCCCTCACGCTGGCTGCCCTGCTGCTGGCGGCGAGCTGCGGTGGTGCCGCAGCTGCCCGAGGTGCGCACGCAGGGGCGGGCACCCTTGGTATGGATGCCGACGGGACCACCTGCATACATGCCGTATTGTACTCGGGGAAGCTCCAGTGGTTCACCTGATGTTAGGGCCGGGCCTCGCAGCTGCCTTGCACGCCTTGATGCCTGTGTGGGGAGTGAGCCGCACGCTGCCTGTTCCTGCCTGGCGCTGCAGAGCCGCAAGCGGTGGCCCAGGGCGGCGGCCAGCCGCATGACGCTGCCCCAAGCACGCTGCTGGGGGGCTTCCGCAGGATGCTCCGAGGCAGCCCCTTCTTCCTGTGCGGCGTCGCAGGGGTGAGCCGCAGGCTGTGCTGCAGGCCAAGTTAGGGATGGGGGCAGTGCAGAGTGAGTAAGCAAGCCACTGGAGGTTCAGCAGAATTGGCATAGTGCCATGCATGCCCGCTACTGATTAGATCCACCCCACGCTTCCGCGTTACGCCATGCCCCCGACAGCAGCACAGCTCATACCTGGCAACCACCTACTAAGAACGCAACCAGGCGTCGGCGTAGTTCGCAGTTGCACCCACACGCCATAGCCCACAAAGCCCAGTGAAAGAGCCCTGCTGATGCATGTGCAAGTCAGAGGCCTACTACTGCACATCACAACAGTTACACCCTGCACCGCCAGCCTTTGCCTAACACCGCTCGTGCCCTCCGTGGCTCGGCACCCCGCCACCCCGCCAACACCCGCACCACCCCCGCGACCCCGCCTATCTCCCACTGCTGCGCAGCTGACCTGCGCCTACACCAACAACTACCCCGGCTTCAAGGTGTCCGTCACGCAGACCACAGCCAGCGCGAAAGACAAAGGCGGCGACAAGAAGGGCGGCGGCGACAAGGGTGGCGGCGACGGCGGCAAGGGTGGGTCCTCCGCGCCGCCACCATCTGCCCCCCGCGCCAACGCCACGGCCCTGCAGCAGCAGCCGCCCCGGCCGCAGCCTATCATTGTCAACATCAACAACTTCAACACGCAGCCCAACGCCACGGACGGCAGCAACGCCACCCTTACCTCCACCTCCACCATGAGGGGTGTTGTCATTCCATCGGGCGGCCAGCGGGTGGGTGGGGGTCCTCAGGGGTGTGCCCTGCGGGTGCGGGGGCGGCCATGGGCCGATAGGCTACAGCGGGCTTCTACCTGATACCATTGCCCCATCAGACTCGCGGTTGGCTGTGCGAGTTAGGAATCGTACTGTAGTTGAGCCGCGGTGGGCACATTGACAGTTAGGCTCGCTCCAAGGAGGCACGATCACGCACACCGGTTGCACAGCCAGTACCCTGCGGCAGGTAGGGTCTGCGGTGCCTACGGCTGTGGGGTAGTGGAGCTGTCTGCGCCTGCAGAGCCTATGGCGCTAGCCAGTAGGCAAGGGCCTGTCAGTGCACGTGGTGCCCGTCGGGAGACTGTGGTATGGGGTCCAAGGGGTCACAAGGACACGGGGCACCGTGCATGCTTGGGTGTATCCATATGAGTAGGGCTGGATTCCTTGCACCGCGCGTGTCCTTTACATTTTGCCCCCCCCCACCCGCACCCTCCCTTTTCTCACCCTTATTTCCAAATACCTCAGTACTATTTACTTTAGTAACTTCTTTCCCCCCTCCCGTGCCCCTTGCGGTGCCCAGGTCCCCCCCAGCGGAGCTCCTCCTCCAGGCGGTGCCATCGCTCCACAGCTAGGCCGCTAGCGCCCAGGACCACTGGACCAGTGGAGGAGTGACCCTAATGCGAGCGTTACTGGTGGCCAGTCTCACCTGCTGCACCGGGACCAAGGAAGCTCCTCTGGCCATGACTGTTTCAACAGTGGCGCTGTGCAAGTTGAGAGGCCTTCTGTGGCCCTTGCCACGGTCCCTATGGTGCTGTGGCCATGGCTCACTGACGGTGTTGACGCTTGCTTGGGGTGGGGCGGTGTGCTGCACGCGGCCTGGTGGAGCCCACCACCAAGACTGCGCGTACGGCACGAGGGCTCGTCCACCAACGCCAGCCACGTGTCACTCCAGTGTGCCGTGCCCTCTCGACATAGTTTGTGGCAGACAGTGAGCAGACGGACACGTGGCGTTTGTTATTTTGACTGCTTAGCCCCTAAGCTCAAGCCGTTGGGGTGATGGCTGTTTGTGCTAGCGTGGACACTTGGACTACACCCATCACCAGCGCACGTAACCACGTGCTGCCCCTCGCCCTGCAGGGTTGCCTGCACAACTGGTAACTCCAGTGGATGGACCTTGGACCGCGTATTGCGCTATTCTCCCAAAACCTTCCTAGGAGAGTTCCCCTGTTTTGCCACCGGGTCCAGCAAGCACACCTCCTGCAACTGCCCTTGCGCTGTCGGTTGATGTTCAGCATGTTGTCGGCGCCCGGTTAGTGGGTTGAAGCTCACACCCAAGGCTGCACCCTTACAGATACCGGAGGTTTATAGCTCGGCCAGCGTGTGCCGTGGACTGCAGTCCGCCAGGGTTTGGCTTCAGCTAGCTGCAGCCTCTCACGGTCTCTGCTGCGCCCCTGGCTGCCCTAGTCCCTTCCCCGCATGTGACAGCATGCACCACGCAGAACACGGACGTACGCCTGCGCACGGCTGCCTAAGAGCTCTGCTGGTACTTATAACCATAAAAGTATGTAAACACTTACACTGTTTCAAGTCTTATCAGCACAACATGCGTCGCTCGATCGGCTGGCCTTGAAGGTGCTACACCATAAGCTCTGGGCGCCTGCTTCCGTCCTTTTGTGATACATGATTTAGCAGCTAGTATGAGTCGCTAGGTCTCCAGTGGCGATGCTGCCGCGACGCACGGTGCAGCGCTGACGTGAGCTTGCACATAGCGCAACGGTCAGCGTGGCCGCTTCAATAGGCAGTGCAGTCAGCAACGGGGGCGTCACCGTCTTTCGCCACAGCCTCACAGCCCAATTGGGCGTTTGCGTGCGGCTGGTGGACCGAGCCGCACGGGGCGTCGGCTACTGCCGCGCTCAGTGCGGCCGAGAGGCTTGCCGAGAGGGGTGAGCCACCGCCAGGCGATGCCACCGTCTGCCTACCTCGAGGTGAGGCTGGCTGGGCCATCAGCGGCGATCAGCAGTACGCCAGCAGGGGCAAGGGTGAAGGCAAACTAGTAACGGGAGCTGCTTGTCCCGCTGGTCCGCTTTGCGGTGTGGGCCAGAGTGACCGCCATGACCAGGGGTGGGGGAGCAGTGGCTGCAGCCAACACCGGCAAGCAGCTGGCCATGGCTCCGATAGCGCAAGTGAAGTAGGTGGCTCGTGTACAGCTCGTGTACAGGCAGCATGCAGCAGGGGACTCTGTCTGGCGGATGCCGAGTGCGTAGTAAGCGGCAATACGTGTGCCAAGGATCGCAGTGCCACTGATACGCTGGTGGCGCACGGTGATCGATAGCATCACTGCGAGCCGTTCGGTACAGTATGAGAGACAACAGTGCTCCATCGCCCGCCCAAGCCATGAGTTCTGTGGCGGCTTGTTGCTTCGGGCGGCGCGGCAGCTTGGCTCACACACTGGTTACGCACGGAATAGTTCTAGATGCGATTCCTAAGTCACTTCACGTAGATGCTCGGAACCGCCTTGGGTAAAAGGCTCGTACGCAGGCGAAGCGGCCGACTGCGGCCGAGGTGTGATGCGCTTGCATGGGACCCGTGGGTCAAGGTCCGTGTTAACGCGCTCGGCCTTGGTGTAAGGAGCAACGCGCTGAAAAGCTCAACAAGCGCACACAGCCCTTCATTCTGACGCCTACTGTAGTCCCGTTGGTTACTATAATGCGTAACGCGTTGCGTCCTGGCCGGCTGGCGTCCGGCTTCGCGGTCGTCGCCGTGCTGTTTGCCACCGCGGCATCGGCGTCGCCTCCAGGTGAGCTTCAAGGGCACATGGTTACGCTGCAGCTGCCGTGGCATACGGATGTGGTAGGCAGGGGCCTGGACCCGGAGGACCCACAGAGGAGCCTGCGCCAGCAGCAGCAAGAGCACCTTTCCTCGCAGCGCGTAGCCAAAACGGAGTCCCCTCAGGACGGTAAACCAGTCAATCCAACCCGCCTCATATCCTCTGATTCTACTGCACAAGCGTTGTCATGTCCCCCGCCCGCCGCGTGCCTCCCCACCCTGAACACAGGTGCTGCCCCCCGCCGCATGCTCAAGGGAGGCGTCATCCTGTGCGCCCTGGACCAGGTGCGTGCCGGCAGGCTCCTATTACTCAGCCACAGATAGGGCCAACGGTGCAGCCAGCCACCCTCGTACCCATTCTACCCGTCCGCATGCCACCCCCCAACGTCCACCCAGCGGCAACCATACTGTCCAGCTGTCGCCCGTCCTCCACCATGCTGACTCGCCGCCCTGCCCTGCCCCCGCCGCCCGCCCGGTCCAGGTGGATTGCAGCTTCACCGCCAGCTACGGCAACAAGGAGCTGACGGTGGAGGACAAGACCAAGCCCTCGCCGCCGCCGCCGCCGCCGCGCCCCGCTGGACCCCTCCCCGGACAGCAGGCCCTGCTGCAGCAGGCCCAGCAGCGCGCGCAGCCCATCGTCATCAACATCAACAACTTCAACGGAGCTGAGGGCCAGGCGGCCACGACCACCACTACCAGGCCTGTCGCCGCGGCGGGGGTGCCCCCGCTGCCCCCGCCGGCCGCCGCCGCCACCGCCAATGCTACGGCGGGTGCTGCTGCGGCGGGCCCTGCGGTGGGAGCCATTGTCCCTGGCGGCACCATCACCAACACCAACGGGGCCGCATCCGGCTAGACGGCACAGCCCCTGACGCAGACGACCCTCTCGCACACCGTCTTGCTGCCTACATGACGGCTTCACGGGTAACCCTTGACCATCGTGTGAACAATAAATGAGACGTGATGTGACTCCTTGCTGCAGTCGTCTGTCCCCCTGCCTTGACCCAGCGGTAAGGGACCCACGGTTTGGCCGCGCGGTGTTGGGGGCATCGGCTGAAGGGAGTAGCAGAGATGCATCCGCTCAGTCCTGCTATGGCGGGCGTTTGCTTGAGCGCCTACCTCCCCGCTTGTGGTGGCAAGCGCGCACGCATCAGCCCAAGGGGCACCTGTGTCCGGGTGTGCGCTTTGCGTGGATGGAGGTATACGGCTTACATGGCTGTTGGACGCGAGGGTACTTGCATGGTCCTGCCTTGCATCATAGCGGGGTGCAATGTTGCGTGATGTGCGAGTTGGGCGATACCTGGACCTACTAGCTATTGGTGTTGCACACCGACGCCTTCATTACATGTATGACAACCGACCGTACGGCATGCATGCTCGAAGTCAGACCGGTAGGTGCACACGGTTCTGCGTGCACTTCTGGTTGCAGAGGTGCATGTCATTTATCACTGTAAGTCATGGAACACAACGTCCAGATCAGCGCTGTCCCGGCCCTTGTGTGGCCAGGCTCCACCACGTGTCGATGTGTCGGAGTCCTTGCGTGCATCGTACTGCGCCTGGGTGTCGCCTTGGCCAGCACAGTGCTCAATGACGTGGTCTGTCAATCCACGGCGGAGTACCACCTGTTGCTAGGGTGCGATTGCGGCAGCAGGGCGTGCCTTTGTAGAGCCATGCTGGGGCCACGTGACGGTCATACCGTACGCGCACGTACCGGTGGGCTATACGCATCAGGTACGGTACGGATCCATAGGCATTACATTCTGTGATAGTTAGCCCTGCAGTGTGCAAATTCAGGGGCAAGCAGGTAACGGTGCATCGCAGCAGACTGCCTTGGTGGCGGTTATGCACCAGCAGGGCGGGTGCGCACCTGCGCAGCCTGGTCCTCGGGCCTAGCCCTGCAGTCAAGCAATTTAGACTCACACGGCACTTTTCAGGCTCACGAGCGAAGCTGCAACCTGTTCACAAGTCCCCAGGGCATGAGGCAGCTTCCTAGCTTGCGCGCTCCCTTCGCGTACCAGCGCTGGCACGTGGTGCGTGCACTCACGTGCCAGACAGAAGCTCACCAACGGACGACGTACGGGGTCTTGAGGTTGCCTGCAGGATGGCCGCGGTATGACACTGTTTCGATCGAAAGAATGGTCACAAGCTTAGAGGACCGACTATCGGTAAGTAATGTATGCGAAATGACCGAGGTGTGATGCGTCCTCGTACCTCGAGACCCACGGGTCAGAGAAAAGACCGTAAGATCTTTTAGTTCGATAGAAAACTCAAACTGCGAGACTCACCCTGCCACACCGGCAAAGTGTTGTGCTGTTCGACACATACAAAGTGAACTAACAATACAGGACAGATGCGTCTCAGCCGGCTTGCATTTGGCGTGGCGGTCTTCGCCGCAGCGCTGCTCGCCACCACAGTCTCGGTGGGCGCTGCGCCAGCAGCGAATGGCGTGACAAGCGGCATCACAACTGGTGAGCAGGGTGTGAAGACATAGCTCCCTTGTGCACGCGGCTCCGGTTGCTGCGTCCTTGTGGCCCCACCGGTCGCGCGCAGTGCGTTGCGCCCTCGCGTAGACACACGCATGGCTGCTCGCAGCACACAGCAAACACGCAGAGGGAAACAAAATCCAATGAATGACATGTTTCCTCCAGCTTCACAGCAAGGGCAGCGGTCACGTCCGTTGAAACCAGCTGCGCAGCAGGGGCAGGGGCAGGGGCCACGTCCGTTGCAACCAGGAGCAGTGGTCGGCGGGATCAGCACGGCACAGATAGGACCCCATGAACATCTCAGCCATGGACGACGAGTAGCACTTACCTTCCTACCCAGATCCACCCTCAGCTCCTGAGAGCTGCCGACACCCCCTTGCAACCTCCCGTCGGCCCCTGTGCGCAAGGTTTTTCCCATCGGCGCATGCTCAGGGGAGGCCTCTTCCTGTGCGCGCTCAGCCAGGCAGGTGGTACCAGTGCCGCGGTGCAAGGCACACCTTGAGGTTTGAAGAAGCTATGTAGGTGTGGGACCACGCTGTGGTAGGGAGAAGTGAAGGCCCGCTCGTGGTGGCCTATCCTTTGACGGAGCTGGTTGCTCCTATCCGTACAGCGAGAGGGGTGGGAAACCCCGTGTCCTTGATTGCCGGGGCCAGCTCTGGTTCTGAGTGGGACGGGGCTGGGCTCTGGATGGAGCACTGGAAGGGTACCAAAACTGTAAGCCATACGTATCTTAGGGGGCGCACTGCGGGCCACGCGCTGCTCCTACACTTGTGCCATACCTGGATCCGTTACCGCTTTGTTGCTCAAGTACCGGCACCTGCAGCTCGCACACCAAGCAGTTTGGACACTGTACTGCGCTCAGCGGCAAGCCCTATCGGCGCTCAGAGCCCTCCTGTCCCATGCTCCTGCTCCCCCGCCCCCCAGGTGAACTGCGACTTCAGCCGGGGCCCTGCCTCGCCGCCTCCCTCGCCGCCGCCTGCGCCCGCGCCTGGCCCCCAGCTGCAGCAGCAGGCGGCCCAGCAGCGCGCCCCCGCCAACCCCATCGTCATCAACATCAACAACTTCAACGGCGCGTCAGGCGCGGCGTCCACCACCACCACCACCCGGCCTGCGGGCCCCGGGGCCACCGCCCCGCCAGGAGCGGCCCCGCCCACCCCGGGCACTGGCGCAGGCACCACCGGCACTGCCGGCCCCAGCCCCGGCCCTGGCACCGCCGGTGGCGTCGTCGGCGGTGGTGCCACCCTTACCAACGTCAACCAGGCGTCATCGTCCGGCTGAGGGGAATCCAAACATGATCTCCACCCCGTCGAGACCTGAGCGAGGGCTCCAGCTGCTCCCTGTGGCCCTGGCGCCGTGCCAGTCCTGATAGGCGATTTCGACAGGGACGCCCTTTACAGTTCAATGGCCTCGTCTCAAGTGTGCAACCGCGCATGCATGCATGGTGCGGAGGACACAGGTGGTGGGTGTGGTGGGTGTGGTGGGTGTGGTGGGTGTGGTGGGTGTGGGCACGGCTTATGCTTAGGCTGGCCAGTATGCATGGTGTCGGTGGTGCGCCTTGGTTGGACGCAGCCCGGTTGAGTTGGATGCTGTGGTGTTGGATAGCCTGCACCCGGAGCCAAGACAGTACCAGAAACCAGACCACAAGGTGTTGGTGGCAGCGTGTTTACTTGCAGTGTGCAAAGGGCAAACTGTCTAAACACACCGGTGCCGTGGTGCAGCGTAGTGAGGTTGTACAGTTGTGCGCATGGATCCTGACGGACGTACGGCGGCCACCAGTGACAATAAGCACGCACACTGCAGGGGAGCTCCCCTGGCACGCTGTGTCAACGGCTGTGCTGCCATGCACCGGCTTATCATGTCCCTGCACTCGCTCGCATTAAAACTGATAACTGGTTTTCAAGAGCGAGATGCCCCTCCTGTATCCTCCCAAGCCCAAGCCCTGACCCTAATGTATCCTCGCCGACGTCAGCTCAAGAGTCTCCGCTTGCTGGAGCTGCTGCGCCCGTGCCCTCCAGCACCCGCCGGCAGCTCCCCTGGTACTGCACTGGACAACCGAAACGAAAGCCTTGTACCGTATGTACTGCACTGCGCACGAGGGGACCTGGCAGTCAGATGTTACACTGGACACGTATCACAACCCAAACGAGCCATAGGGTCCAAGATTGCCATAAGGACTCAGCGGGGTGCGGGGACCTGGGGGAGCGTGGACCACAGCAGCAGCACGCACATACCGTGTAGCCTCCTCGGTCGGGCCTTGGACGTGCCTACTACTGCTGCACACACAGCGGCCAACCTGACTTCCATTGGCGTGTCACCAAAGACGCTTCAACGCACGCGCTCCACATGACACGACAGTGACAAGACGGGTCCACAGTCCCTCCAGCACACTTCCTTGCTCAGCATATTATTAGAGCGTAAAGAATGTCCTAAAGAATGTCCTGCAGACAGGTGTGGCAGGCTTCGCGGACAGAAGGCAGTGCGCAGTGGGCATGCCGAGCCGCTCCTGCCATGGCACGCCCCCACGCGCGCAGCGGAACAGCCAGGCCCCGGCAGCCCTCTGACAAAGCTAGCCAAGCCCGCTGGCATGGCTAGAATGCCAATCCAGGGCCAACACGAACACCTCGGTGCACTCTCTTCTGGTGCACTGGGCTTGGGCAGCCCGCCATGCCTGCACACGCTTATTCCAGCGCTCTAATGGGTGCAAATGCACCGCTGCGCCCGCGCTCAATTAAAACATGCATTCTGGTTCGCAAACATCATCTGTGACCTGGTCTGGATAAGCGATAGCCATCATGGCAATGCGCTCGCGGCCAGGGTAGGTACAACGCACGCCCCCTCCAGCCAAACAGTCAACACACGTGCACACGGCAGGGAACGCATTGTAGGCCCAATTACGGTATTCGCCAGTACACGACATTTGACCCACAGGTGAAGCAGATCACAACGCAGCCAGGGATTCGGGGATATGGTTCACAGGTTCAGGCATGGGGGCACAAGCGGTTGTAGCAAGCACCAAGTACACGCGGGTACAACATCCCCCTCATGAGCCCCGAACATTGAGGCACGCACAGCGGGATCAATAACCTCAGCTCCGAAAGAGCCCTTGGCCTCGCTTCTATATCTAAAATCGATGGGAACAATTATTTATCCCAAAGGGGGCTGTCAAAGGGGCCCGAAGGGGAGAGGCCCCCACCTACAAGGCAAAGCGATAGTAACACTCTTGCGCACGCACGCCCCTATAAGATAGCAAGAAGTCGGTAACCAGCCCACCCAAGCAGCAGCAGGGAGCTGCATATACGACACTGCTAGTCTAGATTGTACAGCGGCGGCCATCAGTGACCTCCCTTAGCATGATTTAATACTCAAGACCATAGCAAGTCCCAACCTCCGTACGCAAATCCTGCTTGATGTAACAGGCAGCAGGAGGGTAGGATCACCTCATAGCGTCGCGGCACTTGTTCCAATCCAGGTCCCATCAGTGCTTCATAGCAGTCCCCCCACTGAACAATAGGTACAAGGCGACACAGTGCCAAATGGGCCCGACAGTCCCGATAGTCCCACACACCGCCGCATTGCAGCAAGCCCGAGACGATACCCCACCTAGAACAAATGGCAGGTGCGCAGCAGCAGGTCCTGGCCTGCCCCTTCAGCCCCCTGCGGCCCTAACCCACGCCCCACTGCCGTCGCCGCCGCCGGCACACCCGCCCCCGCCCCCGCCACAGGCTGCTGCTGCAGCTGCTCGCCACGCAGCCCGCTGCGCCCCGCCCGCTGCAAGCCGCCCGCCGCCGCCTCCGTCGCCCCCGGCCCCATGGAGAGTCCCCGCAACGTGGCCGGCAGTGCCGCCCGCTGCCGCCACGCCTCCCTCGCACCACGCCGCGGTCGCCGCACCGCCGCAGCAGACGCCGCCGCCGCCGGCAAGCCCCCCTGCGCCAGCTGCGGCGGCGTCCACATGTGTGTGGTCATGGTGCCCTTGCCCTTGACCTGGATGCCGCCCGTGGGCACCCAGCCCTCCGCGTCCTCCTCGGGCGGCAGCAGGGCGCGCGTGGCGTCGGAGATGTGCACCGCGCCCGCCTGGCCCGTGCTCTCCTGCAGCGCCAGGGGTCGGGGTTGGTGGTGAGCAGCGGTGTGGCGCATTGCGGTTGGGGTAGGGGGCAGTGGTGTGGCGCATTGGGCGGCAGGGCTGCGTTCTGCGGGCGGCCAACCTGGACAGTCAGGTACAGCGCTCGTTCCATAGCTGCAAAGCGTATGCGTACTGCTGTCCGGCATGCAAGGCAATGTGCGCGCTGACTGATCCCTCATGACTACCCGTAGTCATGAGGGCCGGGGCACATGATGGCCAGTACCGGGCCCGGCCCCATGCGGCAACTACGTGTCCTAGCCTTCTTGGGATGTCAGACAACCCACCATGCGGCTCGCGGTGTTCATGGTGTCCCCTGGGGCAAGCGCACAGCACGGGCAGGCGGACAACTTCAGCCACAAGCCGAACGAGACTGTGCGCACCGAGGCGGCGGTACCAAGAACCCAGCTGCAACAGTACAGTTCAGGGTGAGGCAGGGTGAGGTACACGTGGACTGGCTGCCCTTATACAAGTCAGCAGGCAGAGTGCAGCAGCGCGGGACCCCTGCCGCCCCCCACCCACCGAACAGGCAGAAGCGCGGCATGCGCTGCCCCACCACGCCGCTGGTGGCCGGGCCGCTGTGCACGCCCACGCGCACCTGCATGGGGGGCCAGGAACTTAAGGAAAGCAGCAGGAGTCGCGAACAGCGTGCTGACACCGATTGGCAGCACTGGACACTACCAACAGACCCGCATGTCAACCGAGTCACCGCTGATCTCCTGCTCAACCCCCCCCCCCCCCCCCCCCCCCCCCCCCCCCCCCCGCCCCCCCCGGTGGGGGCCGCCCCCCCCCCCCCCCCCCCCCCCCATGGCCCCGCCCAACCCCCCCCCCCCCCCCCCCGCGCCGGGTCGGGCCGCGCGGGGCCGCGAACAGCAGGGCCCAGCCCGTCCTCGTCGCGAGACATGAGCCCGCCTGCGCGCAGGGGAAGGGGAGCAATCGGCACTAAGACCGACGGCATCGCGCCGTCATGGGCAAAGATGGATTGTTGGATTGTTGGATTGCTGGCCGCGGCTGCGGTCTAGAGTGTGCGAGTTGCGCGCAGTTGCAGCGGCCTGTCTCCATGATGTGCCCGCTCTTGCAGTCCGTCCTGCCCCCTGCCCTACCACATGCATGGCAAGTCCCTCGCGATGCCGGGGCCCCCCTCCCGGCCCCGGCCCCGCAGCGCCCCACCCACCCGCCACCACGTAGCAGTCCCCGATGGTCTCCACCTTGTACACGCCGTACACGTCCAGCAGGCTGAGGGGGAGGGGGGGATAGATGTTTCGCGGTCACAGCATTGGGCGGCTTGTCAAGTGACGCACAGCCCTGGCCTTGCATGCACCACGCAATCGCCGCTGCAGAGCACTTGCGGAACCGATGTCTACACCGGGTCCCTCCTCGGCCCATGGGCCCAGCCCGGCCGCCAGCGGCCGCCCAGCCCCCAAAACGCACCTGTCGAAGCGCGTGTACAGGTCGTTGAGGAAGTGCATGACCACCTCGGGGGACACCATCTTGCTCATCTCCGTGAAGCCCTGGGCGCGCACAGGCACGCGTAGGACAGGTGCGACAGCGAGGAGTGACGGAATGTGCAGCAGGTTGGCCGTTACTCAAGCGGTGAGTCACGAACTGCACGCGTGACGCATACTGGCAGTACAGCCTTGCACGACATGCCGACGCCCGACGACATGGACAGCAATGAAAGTCGGATCTATCGAACAACCCCTTGGCAGGGCAGCCCACCTTGATGTCGGCAAAGGCCACCGAAATGCACTCGTGATGCGTGGCCAGGGCGCTGGGGCCCTGCGAGCAGAGCCAGGGCGGGGGGAAACCTTAGGGCCAGGCTGAACGGGACACTTGACGCCAGAGTGCGAGTCTTCATGCAGTGGTGTGATATTTGGCAGGATACATAACGAACATGGCTGCTTTAGGCCAGCACGCAAGACCGCAAGGCAGCCACCAGTGCACCTCCGGGAGCCCACTGTGTCCACCCGCCCGTACCTGCGCCTGCGCCCGCAGCAGCTGCAGCCCGCCAGGCGGCTGGCACCCCGGCCCCTGCTGCTTGAGCGCGCGGGTCATGTGGCGCAGCACTGCGGCGGGGGGGGAGGAGAAGTTACTAGAACGTACGATCGGCTCGACATACTGCAGGCAAGTACCATACCACCCTGGTGTGGAGTCGCCGGGGGGGTGGGGGGGCAGGACGGGGGCAGCGGGATGAGCCGGCATGGTGACGGGCGGCCATGGTCACCGGCAAGGCCCACCAAGAGCGACAGACATCTGGCAAAAGGTAGCCAGCCAGGAGCCCAGCCCAGGTGTGGAGTGCATCCCTCGCACCATCGCAGCGTGGCGGTCCAAGGTAGCCTGTATCCATGCACTGTCAGCAGGCGCCTCTTACCGTGCCTGGGGAATATGTTGGCCAGCAGGCGGTGCTCCGCCTCCAGCACCCGCACCAGCATCTCCTCGGCGCGCACCTGGGGGCGTGGGAGCAGCAACGCGCCCCGGGAACCAAGCCACTTGACTTGTGTGGGCTGATGGACAGCACTCACAAGGCCACGACTTCAGCTGCGCGACTGTGTATACGTCAGCGGAGCCTACCCTCACACCCCTTCCCGCCTTTCCATGCATGAACCAAAACACAATTGGAAGCCGCAGTGTCCATGCCCGCCCAGCCCGCCCCCTCACCCGACTGTTGCAGTCCGTCTGGATGACCAGCACCGCAGGCAGCGGGCTGCTGGACCCTCCTTCTCCACCAGTCCCGCCACTGCCGCCGCCGGTCCGGGCCCCTCCCGCCTCCCGCCACGGCAGCGGCCGCACCAGCACCTCGTGCCAGCAGGGCTCGCCGTGAAGCAGCTGCGACGACGAGCGAGGGGCCGTGCCATCCACGACCAGCCCGGCCCCGCCCACGGCTGCCGCCTGAGGTACGACCCCAGGCCCGGCGCCGCCGGTGCTGCGCCCCGGCTCGCAGCTGGGGGACGACAGCGCCGGCCAGCGGGCCTGCTGCTGCTCCGCCAACCAGGCCGCCGCCGTGCCCGGGGACGGGGACCGCCGGTCTGCAACTGCGGCGTCCGCAGACCGCCTGGCGGTGGGCCCAGCGGGCAGTTGCTGCTCCCACGCGGCCCCTCCCACCCTGAAAGGCCCCGAGCGGCTGTCCCGCGTCGTGTCCGCCCTTGCAGGCGAGGCCAGGTGCGCGTAGGGGCTGACGCTGGTGCTCCAGGGCGACGCAGGGGCCGCGGGGTCTGCTGCTCCGCCGGTGCTGGGCGCCGTGGTCCTCCTGGGTGTGGTGCGCCCGCCGTCGGGCGGCATGCTGAGCAGCAGCAGGCCGCTGCTGCCTGCAAAGCTACGGCCGTGCTGTGTCTGCGGGCGTGAAGACCGAATATCCGGCTGGCTCAGGGTGGCACCGTCCCAGGCCCCTTGGCCCGCGGCCCCCCCGGGTGAGGCGGCAGTGGACAGCAGCGTGTCCTGCAGGCGGGGCACCTCGGAGCTGCTCAGCAGGCTGCGCAGGAGGTTGTACACGCGGTGGGAGTTGCTCCACATGAGTGGCGCGGCGCCGGAGGGCGGGTGGGAGGCGCGCCCGGAGGCAGGGCCGTGGCGGGAGGGGTCGGGGGAGGCTAGGGGGTTGAGGGGCCGCGGTGTACCACTGCGGGGGGCGGCGGTGCGCTGGTGCTGCTTTGTGCCATGGGGGCCGCTGACGGGGTAGGTTGTACTTGTGGTGGTGCTGCCGGGGGAGGCGCCGGCGGGGCCGACGGGCTGGCTGTTGCTGCTGATGGCAACGGCGGTGGTAGCGGCATTAGGGCTGGGTACGGACTGCGAGGCGGTGGTGGGGCGAGGCAAGGTTTGCGCGTGAGGGGGCCAGGGGCACGGCCAGGAGCCTGACAGCGCACCCTGCGCCGAGGGCCCACCGTCTCCGTTGGTCTTCCCGCCTCCTCGCGCGAGGGACGCTGAGGCATGGGGCCCGGACGCGCTTGTAGCGACGGCCAGTGTGGGCAGCGGGCCCCGCAGCAGAAGCGAAGGGCGGGGAGCGGAGGGTGCTCGCAGCCCTGAGCCGTAGACGCCCTGCGCGGGCCCTCCGAGTGTGGGCTCCTCAACCACCAAGCTACCGGGCGCAGGGCTAAAGGCTCCGTCGTCCCACGAGTCAGTGGCTGGGCCAGCCGCGTGGCGCCCCCGCAGCACGCCGCCGCCAGTCTGCTCGGAGAGGCCCGACAGCAGCATGACGGCGGCGTCGGTGCTGTCGCCGCCCCGGTCGCGTGCGACACCGCTGGGCACGACTGCAGTGGAAGCAGTGAAGATCTCCGTGCTTGTCTCGGACAGGGCGCCGGTGCGGGCGCGGAACGCTGCAGCAACAAGGGGAAGCATGCAGGCTCGGCAACCCAGGGCGTGGGCAGAATGAGCTGAGGAGGCAGCTCGCTGCTGCAACCGCTTTCCAGCAGAGCTCTGTCAGCACGTCGTTCAGGGCAGTGTGCGGGGGTCTGCAGGCGTGATGCAGCTGTGCATGGCCCACCTCTGAAGAGCACTTCGGCCTCCTCCCTGGCTCCCTCGACCTCGTCCCGCTCCAGGGACGACAAGCTCCGGCGCATGTAAAAGTGCTCCTCGCCTGCTGCTGCCGCTGCCGCTGTTGCAAACGCTGCTGCGGCGGCTGCAGCCGCGAGCGTGCCCCCATGCGAGCTGGCATCCCCACCGCCGCCTCCCGGCCCCAGCACAGTCAGGGCCAGGCTGAGGGACTGCCGCCCCAGGGAGGCTGGCGGCCGCGAGGGGCCGCGGCTGCCGCGCCCATCGTCGCCGCCTCGCTGCACGGGCACGAGCTGCTGGGGGTCCGCCGCTAGTTCCAGGGCCAGGGACCTCCTCAGCAGGGGGGGAGTGAGGGGTGCCTCTGAGGCCGTGCCTGGCGGCGTGTGCAGGAAGCTGAGGGTGGCGGCGCTCCCCTGCGGGTCCTCGCCCACGGAGCGCCCCGCCGACTCCTCCTGCCACAGCGGGCTCAAGCTCCGTGCGTCTGGGGTACTGGTGGCCGGCGCCCAGCGGTTAGCTCTGCCGCTATGGAACAGCACGTTGCCCGCCTTTGGGCTCGCCGGAGCCGCGCTGGCCGGGGTGCAGTCGAGCGCGCGGGCAACGATGTCAGTAGGGCGGTCTACTGGGTCAGCCTGGAGGATCGAAAACGCCATGCTCCTGTGCCGCTGGACCAAGGAGCTGCCGGGCGCTGCGGTTGACTCGGCTGCCGTCTGGCACGACGGGTCTCCTTCGGCTGAGAGCGGCCCAGCAGCTGCTGCACACGTCGCTGCTGCATCCGCTGCGGCTTCTGCAGCTGCCGTAGTGTACGGTGATGGCAGCTCATACGTGACAGCGCTGCCCTGTGCCTGTGCCTGGGGCAGGCGGACCGCACTGTTTGCGTGCGCGTATGTTCCACCACCACCACCACCACCACTGCTGCTAGCATGCTTGCCCGAAACTCCCACGGCCTCAGAGTTCGGTGCCCGGCCCGCGGTATTAGGCAGTGCCCCACACGCGAGTGCTGCACTGGTACCGGCGCCCGCCCTTGCGACCGCCGCCTCCTGCCCCGCCTCACGACCATTTCCGTTGTGCGCCAGAGGCTCTGCAGCTCTGGAATCCCGCATGCCGCCCGCCCAAGTGCCCCCGACCCCCTCCGTTGGCTCCACCGGCGCTGTAAGGGGAGCCTCAGGCCAGTGGGAGGCAGCCCCCGGGTGCGGCAGCAGGCACGAGGAGGCAGACAGGCTGGGCGGGACGCGCATGACGCCGCGCCACTCCTGCACGCAGCCGGAAGGGGGAACGGTCAGGCCTCTAGACCATGGGCACATGGGCAGATGTCCGTTGCCGCCGCCACGTACCACCCCGCCGTAGCAGAACCTGCTGAGTCCTATGAAGAGCAGTTACACACGCAATTCCGCTGGCCATGCACGCTGATCCACACCCACCCTGCCCTCCGCCACAGCGCTCAGCGCCTCCTGCAGCTGGTCCGGCGCGAACGCAAACAACCGCTCCAGGGTGGTGCCGCAGCCGCCCCCCGCCCCCGGCCCCACCCCGTGCTGCCCGGGGTACAGCCCCAGCGGCTCGGGTGGCGCGCCAGGCTGCTGGCCGCTGCCACCCGCGCCAAAGCCGCAGGTGGTGGTTGGGATGTCGCCTCCGCCTCCGCCGCCCGCAGTCGTGTCTGTTGCGGCGCTGGCCCAGCGGGGCAGCGCGCTGACCCTGGACACGCTGGGCCGCGATTGGAAGCCCATGTAGTGCACGGAGCTGGGGTTCTGGTGCAGCACTTGCCTGCAGCAGGGCGAATCAGAATGAGCGGGGCCTTGCCTAGCCGGGCTGCCGTGGTCCATTGGAGGAGCAACGGTGGCGTATAACTCGGTAGTATCTAGCAAAGTATGGCGTTATTGTGTAGGTAAGCATGCGTCGTGCCGCTCGGACTCTTCAGCAGCCATGCGCAGTGACCGCAGCGTCCCCCGGCCTCCGCCCCACTTTCATACCCGCCCATGACATTGCACCGCCCCCCCCCCCCCCCCCCCCCCCCCCCCCCCCCCCCCCCCCCCCCCCCC
>VFQN01000820.1_pt1 | contig 55729 bp, 54 predicted proteins | sample 3512371 | NCBI WGS metagenome assembly VFQN01 (sample SAMN10412370, study PRJNA504923) | tailings metagenome | isolation source: Replicate 2 from Balatoc abandoned mine | place: Philippines: Itogon, Benguet | collected 2017-08-28
GCGCCGCTGGCGGATCGACGCATTTCGCGACACTGCAGCCGAATCTGAACCTGACGGCTTCGGATTTCGTCATCATCTGAGGGGCGTGTCTGTCACGAATTGCCGGCGAGCGCCCCTTCATGATCAGTCCATCGGCATCATTTGTGTGGTGGAGATGGTCCTGAACTGCTGAAGGCGCGCATGCTCCCCTCGCCCCGCACAAAGTGAGGTGGAGCCTGATCAAGATCGGCATGCACACCTTCGGTTCGTCAGCGCCGCTGAAGGACTTGCTCAAGAAATTCGGCTTCACGCCAGACGAGGTGCTTGCTGCCGCTAGGGAGCAGTTGGCGGTTCAAGGAGAATGAGTGACCCGCTCATCCAACTCGAAGGACGTGGCCATCGTCATGGCGAGACTGTGTGAGCGTGGTCTCGTCGAGAAGGCCAGATGCTGGGTGCATCCCGCCGCAGTTACCGGGGGGGTGAAGGGACAGTTCTATCTTTTTTACAGGGGGTACTGGTCGCGCTGCACGTGTGGCAGAAACCCTGCCGACGCGGCCCCTCGTGGCGAGAGAAAGCCATGGCGAGCGTGGTGCAATTGCCCAAGGAAATCGCCAAGGCCTTGGGGGAAGACTTGCCCTCATCGAGCGGGGCACTGGACAGATAAGCAAGAGAGCGGCCCACCAATCGCCCTTTCCGATGATGTAGACGTGCCGCATCGATCACCATCGCCCTGGCGTTACGCTGCCACGCTTCCTCCTTCATGGGGTGCGAGGGCGGACGCGTTCCACGCCGGCCCATGTACCCTCATGGGGCACGTCGAAGTTAACGAAGAAGTCGATACGCTTGAACATCCAGACGCCATCCTGGAGCACGTAGTCCTCGGCGTAGTCGCCGAGGATCCAGCGCCCCTGGCGCTTGTCGCCGTCGACCTGCGTGAACGGCATCAGGATTCGCCAGCGCCCTTTCGCGGACCTTCCGTCGGCGGCCACATCGATAATCGGATTCAATGCGAGATGTGCCGCGAACACAATGCTGGACGAGATATTGTCGAAGAAGCGCTCGACCTCCCTGCGGCCTTCATAAGTGCCGAAGGCCGGGCTGGTCCAAACCCCGTCTTCCACGAAAAGCGCGCCCAGAGGCTTTGACGGATAGCCGATGTCGCACAGTTCCATGTAGCGGCTCTTCAGGTTCATGATCTGCAGCACGGCGGCCGCATTGTCTGTCTTGGACATGGTGATGCTCGGTGCTTGAGAGAAGGGCCGGCCCGGAGGGACCGGCAGGCCATGGTTACTGGTTGAGGTGCGAATAGCGCTTGCCCAGGAGCACATCCATCGGGACAGGCTCGGAGATGGTGAAGCTGCCGGAGTATTTCGGCTTGCCGGCCTCCACGCCCATAATGGCGTAAGGCGCGTAGTTCTGATGGTGCAACTCGCTGGTGAAGGTGCGTGATCCGATCAGCAGCGGCTCATCCTTGAACTTTTCGAGCTCCGCGATCACCGCGTCCGTGTCCAGGGTTCCAGCCCGCTCGGCCGCCAGGGCCCACATCTGGATCACCAGATAGCCGGGATAGGCGTAGGACGACGGCGGCTGCTCGCCGAAGCGCTCCTTGTAGCGGCGGTTGAACTCGTTGACCTCCGGCCGTGGGTCGTCGCCATAGATGGAAGCGTGCTCGGGGATGTAGTGGCTAGACAGGTTCGGCACAGTGTCCAGCCAGTAACTGCCGCTCATGGCGCTGCCGCCGCCGATGGCGCTGGTTATGCCGGCGGCGCGCAACTGACGGATCGCGCTCGCCGCACCAGGAACGTAGGAGCACATCATGATCACGTCCGGCTGTTCCGAAAGCGCCTTGATGCGGCTGATCTGGGACGCGATCGAGGTGTCGCCGTTCTGGAACACGTCGTGGCCGAGCAGCTTCAACCCGAGCTTCTCCCGCCACATCCAGTCGAAGCCGTAGCAGACGCCCTTGTTATATTCGATAGTGGTATCGAGCAGTATGTAGGCACTCTTCCAGCCCTTGTCGCGAACGCCCCATTCGGCGACGGTCGCGCCCTGGACCGGCGCCAGAACCGAGGCAGAGAAAGCGTTCTTGCCGACTCCCTGAATGCCGGCCAGCACGCTCTCGGCACAGAGGAAGAATGCGACCTTGTTCGCGGCCTTGGCGGCCAGCGCCGCGGGTGCACCGAAATCATAGTCGCAATCAACGACCACCAGCTCGGCGCCGGCGCCGAGGACCTCATTGCCGGCCTTGGCGCTCTCGACGCGATCCGACTTTGCATCGACGACCAGCGGCTTTATCTTTCTGCCCAGGACGCCGCCTTTGGCGTTGATATCGTCGATCGCAAGCATGGCGGCGTTCGTCGCGGGAGCGGCATAGGCGGACTGCCAGCCCGACTCTGAGACGGCAAACCCGACCACGACATCATCTTGTGCGGTTGAAGGGCCAGTGAGAAAAAATGGCGACGCCAATGCCGACAGGAAAGCCCAAGTTCGGCAGGAATTGGTAAAATTCATGTCATTCCCCTTATTCCATTTGTGAGTATTCTTATGGGAATTCGTCACTCCGTGAACAAACCCCTGCCATTACGGTAGTTCGTCGCTTTCGGGCGGGCCACGGGACAGATCACCATGACCGCGAACAAAAGATACATCAGGCACGAACGGCCTCCGCAAAAGCAATTGCGCGCTCTTCCTTCGCCGCCAGCGCATCGCATAGTGCCGGCAACAAGGGGAAATGGACTGCGGAACATGCGGAGGGCGAATGCCACAGATGACGATTGAAACACTCGACGCCAAGTCAGTCGGCGTGAGCTTTCAGGGCGTGACAGCGCTCAGCGACGTGAAGCTCAGCCTTGTCCGCGGTGAGATCGTAGGGCTCATCGGCCCTAATGGCGCGGGCAAGACGACGCTTCTCAACGTGCTCTCGGGCTTTCAGAAACCGACCCGAGGAACGGCAACGCTCAGTGGGCTGGACATCTCCCGGCTCGGCCCCTCCGCGGTGCGACGGGCCGGCATTGCGCGGACCTTCCAGGCCGGCCGGTTGTTCCCGGCCTTCACTGTCGAGGAAAACCTCATGGCGGCTGCGGCCGGCGTCGGCAGGTGGCACCGGACACGTTGCCGGGACGAGGCGAGGTCGATCCTCGACTGGCTCGATCTCGGCAGGCTCGCGACGTCGCTGGCATCGGCCCTGCCCTATGCGGACGAGCGACGGGTGAGCCTGGCACGTGCGCTGATCGGCAACCCTTCCTTTGTTCTCATGGACGAGCCTGCGGCCGGAATGTCAGACGCCGAGAGCGCGGAACTGATCGAACTGGTGCGGGAAATCCCTAGCAGGTTCGGCGCCGGTGTGCTGCTCGTCGAGCACAATGTACGGCTGGTAATGAAATCGAGCCAGTTCGTGCATGTCCTGGACCATGGTGTCTCGATCGCCCACGGAACGCCGGCCGACATCATCGAGGATCGCAGGGTCATCGAGGCCTATCTCGGGAGGCACGCGGCATGACCACGCTCGACGTCACCCAGCTCGTCTCCGGCTACCGCGCATCGACGGTGCTGAAATCCGTCTCGTTCTCCTTAAGGTCTGGAGAAATCGTTGCAATCGTCGGCTCGAACGGGGCCGGCAAGTCCACCTTGCTGAGGACTATCTCAGGCGTGGTGAAGACCCGCAGCGGCTCGATCTCACTGGATGGAAAGCCTCTCACCGGACGAGCGCCCGAGGACGTGTCACGCGCGGGGGTTGCGCATGTCCCGGAAGGCCGTGGGATCTTCACGTCACTCACGGTTACCGAAAACCTGCTGCTCGGCCGCGCCGGCCATGCGTCTGATGCCAGTCGCGCCAAGCCGGCCTTCGGCATGCCCGACGCATTCGACCTGTTCCCGGTCATCGGCCGGCGGCGGAGCGAATGGGCTGGTAATCTCTCCGGCGGAGAACAGCAGATGCTGGCGATAGCGCGCGCTCTGATGGCTGGTCCGCACATCCTCATGATCGATGAGCCGTCGCTGGGTCTCGCGCCGTTGATCGTCGACGAAGTCTACCGCACCCTGTCGCGGCTGCGCGAGGACCAGTCGATCGGGATGTTGGTCATCGAGCAGAGCATGGACAGGGCAGCCTCTCTCGCCGACCGCACCATGCTCATGTCCGAGGGGACACTCCTGCCTATCCAGGCGAGCGGCGGCCAGGCCGATATCAAGGAGCTGGCAAGGACGTATTTCGGCATGACCCACACCGAAGGTGCCGCATGAGCCTGCTTGTCCAAAGTCTGTTCGACACACTCAGCCTGGGTAGTTTTTATGCCCTGTCGGCGCTGGGGATCGGGCTTCTGTTCGGCGTCCTGCGCCTGGTCAATTTCGCCCATGGCGACTTCATCTCCTTTGCCGCCTACGCGCTGATCGTGCCCGGTACACTGACAGCGACGACGCCGTTCCTCGCCGCGCTGCCGCTGGCGCTGATGATTCCGGCGCTGCTCGCGCTGACCATCGGCATCGCGATCCTGTCCTACCTGCTGGTGTTTCGCGCCTTGCGCGAGGCACAGCCCCCGATCCTGATGGTCGCCTCCTTCGCGCTCAGCTATGCGCTGCAGAACGCCCTGCTCCTGCTTTACGGAAGCCGGCCACGCACGATCAATCTGCTTCCCGAGCTCAACGGCTCGATCGACGTGTTCGGCATCGCGCGCGTGCCGATGCTACAGCTCGTGACCATCGCGGTGACGGGCTTCCTGATGCTGGCGATCACCTGGTGCCTGCGCTGCACCTCGATCGGTATCGCCATGCGGGCCGCAGCGGAGGCTCCCACCACGGCCCGTATGCTGGGAGTCAGGGCCTCCCGCGTCATGATGGCCGCGATGGCCGCCACCGCCGTGCTGGCCGTGGCCGCATCGCTTCTGCTGGTGATCCAGACGGGCGTGCTCGAACACCGCATGGGCGTCTCGCTGATGCTCTTCGCCTTCGTCGGCACTGTCGTCGGCGGGATGGGCAACCTTGCCGGCGCTGTCGCAGGCGGTTTTGCCGCCGGAGCGATGACGGTGTTGTTCCAGACCTTTCTCCCCGAAACGCTGCGGCCGTTCCGCGACGTCTTCGTCTTCGCAGTGGTGTTCGCGGTGCTGGCGTTCCGCCCCAACGGCCTTTTCCCGTCCCGCCATCTCAAGGAAAGGGTCTGATATGCCAGTCGTCCTCACACGGCCATTTGTGCTGACCGCCGCACTCGGTCTCGCGTCAGTCGCACTGGTTCTCGGGGCGGCCGCCAGCGGCGACCGTGTCCTGCTGCAAACCATCATCGAGGCGGAGATCCGGCTGATCCTGGTCATCAGCCTCTTCATCTTCACAGGAAACTCCGGGATCGTCTCCTTCGTACATGTCGGCTTCATGATGATCGGCGCCTATGTCACCGCCTGGCTCACTATGGACCCGGTGATGAAAGACCTCTTTCTCCGGGACCTGCCGTGGCTTCTGGCCGAGACCTCGCTAGGCGCGGTGCCCGCGATTGCTTTCGGAAGCTTGGCAGCCACCATACTCGCCTTCGTCTCAGGCCTCGTGATCTGCCGGCTCTCGGGCATCGGCGCTTCGATCGCATCCTTCGCGCTGTTCATGGCGCTCTTCACCCTTTTCCGGCAGGCGTCTGGCTGGACGGCGGGACAGAGCTCGCTCGTCGGCATTCCGGTGCGCCTCGACGCGGTGACCGGTCTCGCCGCAGCCGGCATCGCGCTCTTTGCTGCCTGGCTGCACGTCCGTTCCCGCTGGGGGATCAGGCTCAGGGCTTCGCGCGAGGACGAGGTGGCCGCTCGGTCCTGCGGCATCGAGGTCGCGCGCAACCGGCTGCTGGCCTTTACTCTCAGCGGTGCCGTCGCCGGTCTGGCCGGCGGGCTCTATAGCCAGTTCCTCGGCATGCTCACGGTGGACATGTTCTATCTGGACGCCACCTTCATCGCGCTTGCGATGCTGATGATCGGCGGGGCCGCAAGCCTTCCAGGGGCGGTGGTCGGATCCGTAGTCGTTTCCATCGCCATCTTCGCATTCAAACGAATGGAGAAAGGTTTCGACTTAGGCGGGTTGGACATCGCTCTTGCGCCGGGCATGGCGGAAGTTACGCTTGGCATCGCGATGATCGTCATTCTCGTACTGCGCCCGCGCGGGATCATCTCCCGCGCGGGCTGAAATTTCGACCGTCCGGTGATCAGGCCGCAGCTCCGCGGTTCAGCCAGTAGCGCGGCTCTTCACCTGTCAGCACGCGGCGAATGTCTTGCGAGCACTTGGTCTGCAGCTCGACCATCGCCGCCTCCGAATAGAAGGCGGCGTGAGGCGTTACAATCGCATTCGGATACGGCGCGAACCGCACCGAGGCATGACCTGCCTCGACCTCGAGCACATCAAGGCCGACACCGCCCAGCCTGCCCTCCTTCAGCGCGTCAAGCAGCGCTTCTGTGTCGATCAGCCCGCCGCGGGAGGTATTGATGATGATGGCGTCCTGGCGCATCAGTGCCAAGCGCTCGCGGTTGATCAGATGGCGCGTGGAAGGACCGAGCGGCGCATGCAACGATACCACGTCAGACTGTTCCAGCAGTGATTTGAGCTCGGCGTCCCGAACCATGCCAGCCGACGTCTCGCCGCCAAAATGCGGATCATAGAAGCGGATCTTCATGCCGAACGCCTTGGCCCTGTCCGCCAGCGCCGAGCCGATCCTGCCGAGGCCGACAAGGCCGAGTACCTTGCCTTGGATGCGATGGAGTGGGCGCAGCATGTCCAGGCTCCATGTGCCGGCCGCGGTCTGGGTGGCGCCGACATGGATGCCGCGCATGAGAGCTAGCATCAGCGCCGCCGCGTGGTCGGCCACTTCCTGGACACAGTAGTCGGGGACATTGGTGACCTTGATACCGCGCGCGCTGGCGGCCCCCAGATCGATCGTGTCGGTGCCGATGCCCGACCGTGCAATGATCCGGCAGTTGTCCATCGCATCGATCAGTTCGGCGTCGACCGGCGCATAGCAGTTGAGAACTGCGTCGGCCGTCTTCACGAGCGCCAGCAAGGCGGCACGATCGCCGGCAGGCGCAGCGGTCAGCCGCGCCACGCCGGCGAGAATGTCTTCAGTTAGGGCTAGACTTGGGAATACTGTGTCGGTCACGACGACGTGTTTCACGATATATACCTTTCCGGCTTCGCCATTTCTTACGAAGCAGACCATATATATCAAGTGAACTCTAAGAAATCCGAAAGCACCTATCGATTGCAACCTGATGCGAACAAATATTAGTCGCGCGGCGAACGCGACAATTTCTTTGCAATTACTTCGATTTGCCGCGCGATCCGTTCCGGACATCGGCCGGCCGCAACCCGAAATGCTCCACGAATATCTTCGAGAAGTGGTTGGGGTTGTTGAAGCCAGACCGGTACGCGACTTGCGAAATGCTGAGGCCATTGAGCCAGGAATCCTGCAGCATACGCTTCGCAGCCGTCAGTCGGCGGGAGCGGATCACCTCGGATACGGCCTGCCTGCGCTCCTGGAAAATTTGCTGAAGGTAGCGCGGCGTGCAGCCGAACTCCTTCGCCAGCTCGCAGATGCCGAAACTGGGATCCCGGTATCGCTCCTCGATGATCCGCAGCGCCCGCTGAGCATGCGCGGTGCGGACAGAACTCGCACCGACCGAACCGCCCTGCCCGGCGAGCATGGCGACCTTGAGCATATCGAACAGGACGTTAACCGCGCTGCCCGCCGTCTGGGAGGATAGATTGGCGACGACCTCGGAAAGCGTCTGGGCATAGGACATGAAGAGGCGGACCTCCGGAATGTCGGCCGAGAACGTGACGGCCGTCAGATCGTCGGCCGAGGCGTTGTACTCGCGCAGCACCTTTCCGTTGATGGTCAAGGTCCGCAGCCGGTTCTGCGTCGGCTGCTCGTAGGTGTACTGGTCGGCGGTCGAGATCATGGCCAAGTCACCCGGCCGGACCAGTGCCTCGCGGCCGCGCTGCACCAGCCGGATCGGATTCATGAGGGGCATGGGTATATGAAAGAAGTCGCCTCCGGCGCCGGTGCTGGCATGTTCGCGCAGGTGGCGGATCGACATCGCGCCGCAGCTGACCCCGCCGATACGCATATGCGGCAGGTCCTGCGCATAAAGGTTTGCGGCGAGTTCATTGTCGCCGACCGATTGGACGTCGAGCGGGAAGTAAGCTTCCCGCAAGGCATCCTGCCAGCTGTGCCTGTATCGATTGGCCTCGCCGGGGGCGACCTCGACCCTCAGCTGATAGCCTGCTCCCTGACCGACATCGACTGCCTGTTGCACGGCGTTCCCCTGCTCGCGTCGCTAGATCAATTCAGTCTGCAATTCCCCAAGAGACTCGATTTCGACGGAAACCCGATCGCCAGGCTTCAGCCACGCGCCCCCACCGCTTCCCATCGCGACACCTTCCGGCGTGCCTGTCAAGATCACGTCGCCAGCGCGAAGGGTCATGAACCGGCTAACATAGGAAATCAGCTCGAAGACCGGGAAGATCATGTCCGCTGTATTGGAGCTCTGCCGCACCTCGCCGTTTACCAGGCAGCGGATCGTCAGCTGCTGCGGCTCGGGCACCTCGTCTGCCGTGACCAGGCACGGGCCGATCGGCAAGAAGCCGTCGAGCGTCTTGCCGATCGTCCACTGCCCGGTCGCCATTTGCAGCGTGCGAGCGCTAAGGTCATTGGCACAGGCGTAGCCCAGCACGTAAGCGGGCGCGTCGGCGATGGCGATGTCCTTGCCCGGCTTGCCGATCACTACCGCCAGCTCGGCCTCGTAATCGATCTTCTCGTCCAGCCCGTTCAGATGGATCGCGGCCCTGTGGCCGCTCAGGCTGTTTGCGTATTTGGCGAAGACCACCGGCGTGGTCGGCACCGACATCTTCATCTCGGCGGCATGGCGCCGATAGTTGAGGCCGATACAGATGATCTTCTCGGGTTGGTCGAGCGGGGCCTCCAAGGCAAGCGAGCCCACGGGCATAGCTGTCTCCAGCGCGTCCTCACCGAGCGCCCGCAAGGCGTCGACCCCCTCAAGGGAGAGGAAGTTGCTCCCCGGCGAGGCGATCGCTTCAGGGATGGGATAGACCATGCCGCCGGCCATGACGCCGAAGCGAGACGTGCCTTCCGTGGCGTATCTGACGATCTTCATTTCAGGATGCTTCCTCGATCAAAAATCTGGTAAGTGCGGCGTTGACCAATTGCGGCTGCTCTTCCTGCGGAAGGTGGGAGCATTCCGGGATTGCCAGAACCTCGACGGAGGTGCCCATTCCGCGCCAGACCGCGGGCATGTCGAACATCCGTCCCACGAGATGGAAATCCCCTCCCCAAAGGGCCAGTACCGGGCAGGCGATGGGGACGTGGGCGTCCGCCTGGTCCTGAGCCAGGTCGAGCGGCGCAGCGCGGTAATCGTTGAACGCACCGCGAAGGGCGCCTGGCCGGGAATAGGCCCGGACATAGGTCTGGATGTCCTCCTCCGAGAGCGCGTCGGGGCGATAGGTCCAGTCGGCGAAAAGATGGCGCAGGTAGACGTCTTCGCGCCCTGCGATGAGCGCCTCGGGCAGGTCGGGTATCTGCTGGAAATTGAAGAACCAGTACCCCTTGGCAATGCGCGCGTCCATCTGCTCGAATACGATCCGCGTCGGCACATTGTCCATGACGACGAGACGGCTGATGCGGTCGGGAAAGTCCTTGGCGAAGCGGGTGGCGACTCGGGCACCGCGATCATGGCCCACCAGCCCGACCCGATCGAGGCCGAGATGATCAAGCAACGCTTTGATATCCGTCGCCATCGTGCGCTTATCGTAGCCCGAGGCGGGTTTCTCGGAATCGCCATAGCCTCGCAGGTCCGGCGCGATGACGCGGCAGAATTTTGAAAGATGCGCGATCTGATGGCGCCAGGCATAGCTCGTTTGCGGGTAGCCATGCAGCAGCACGACAGGCCTGCCCTCTCCGGCCTCGATCCAATGCAGCCTGATGCTGTTGACCAGCGCGGCATGGTGTTGAACGGCGGTGTTCATCCAGGAAATCCTTCTGCGTGAGAATCCGAGGCATAGCAGGCGACCCTGCCCGCCCCCGGGCCTGGCGCGAATGCGGGGAAAGGACCGTCGCACATCGTGTCGCGCTGGCCGCAGCGCGGCACGAAGGGACAGCGGTCGGGGGGATTGATCGCGGTCGGGATCTCGCCGGCGATCGGGGCCGGATATAGCGTGACCGTCGGGTCCGGCGGCAACACCGACCGCAGAAGCGCCTTGCTGTAGGGATGGCTCTGCCGATCCATAATGACCCAGGTCTCGGCCTCTTCGACAAGTCGGCCAAGATAGAGCACGGCAATGCGATGGCTGAGCCGCCGAACGGCCTCCATGTCGTGGGATATGAAGAGGAACGAAGTTGCGTGACGCTTCTGGAAAGCTTGCAGGACATCGATGATGTCGGCTCGTACCGTCGGATCGAGCAGCGATGTCGGCTCGTCGAGCACCACAATCTCCGGCCGGCTAACCAACGCCCGGGCAATGCCGGCGCGCTGCTGCTCGCTCGGGCTCAGAGAGACTGGATGCTCATCGAGCAGCGAAGACGCAAGCCCAACGGCGTCGATGATCTCTCTCACCCGCGTCTCGATGGTTGCTTCCGAAAGTCCACCCGAGAGCCGGACAGGCTCCGAGATGGTCTGCTTGAGTGTGCGCCGCGGATTGAGCGATGCGGCCGGATCCTGGAATACCAACTGCAGCCTGGAGCGAATCTGCCTGTGGAAATTGCCTCGGGCATCCAGGACCCGCTCGCCGGCGAAGGTGATGCTGCCGGCCGTCGGCGTTTCCAATCCCAGAACGCAGCGGCCGATGGTGGACTTTCCGGAGCCGCTCTCGCCGACCAATCCGAGCGTTTCGCCCCGCCGCAGGACAAAGGATACGTCATTGACTGCGCCGACATAACGCTTCCCGTCGATCGGGAAGTGCTTCACGAGATGTTCGACGTGCAGGATCTCATCTAGCATGGGAAAACCGGACTCCCGATTTGATGAAGAGCGTCCTGGTGAGCTCGTTGCGGGGACGCTGGAAGAGCTGGGCCGTGGTTCCCGTCTCGACGATCACGCCCTTGTGCATGACGATGATGCGGTCGCAGTAATGGGCGGCGATGCCGAGGTCCCTCGTCACGATCAGGCGGGCCATACCGTGGGTCTCGGCCAGACGCGACATGAGGTCTAGCACCTGACGCTGAACCGTCACGTCGAGGCCGGCTGTCGGCTCGTCCGCGACCAGCACGGAAGGGCGGTGCATCAGCGCCAGCGCGATGCAGACGCGTTGCGCCATGCCACCGCTGAGCTCGCTCGGAAACGCCCGAAGCCGCCGCTGCGGATCGCTGATTCCGACATCCTTCAGAAGGTCGACCAAACGGGTCTCGACTCCCGACGGCGGCACTTGCTCGTGCGCGAGCAGGGCAAGCCGCATCATGTCGCCGACCCGCACCATCGGATTGAGAACCGACTTGGCGTTGCTGAAGATCGGCGCGATCCTGGTGCCCAGCAGCGTACGCACGTCGGCGGCCGGCAGCGAGGCGATGTCCGCCCCGTCCACCTCGACTCGGCCTGTCACCCGGAGCTCGGATGCGTTGTTAAGATTGCCGACCAGGGCTTGCGCCAACAGCGACTTGCCCGCGCCGGCGGCCCCGACGATCGCCACACTCTCGCCTCGCGCGAGGGAGAACCGGATCGAGTCGAGCAGGGTCGTCTCCGCGGATTTCACAGTCAGGCCGTCGACGAACATGACGGTGTCCTCGCGCCTGGGACCGACCGCCGTGGGTGCGGGAATGGGAGCGGAGGATTCCAGGCGGCGCCTGCGCCGCGGCGTCAGGAGATACGCCAGTCGGTCACCGGCATTGGCGAAGGAGAAGACCACGAGCCCCAGCGCGAGCCCCGGAAAAAGCGACGGCCACCATTGTCCGAGGATCATGAACTTGGCGCCGGAGGCGATCATGGAGCCCAGCTCCGGCGTCGGCGCGTCGATGCCAGCGCCGACGAAGCTCAGGCCGGCCGTCAACAGGATGGAGAAGCCGACCGTCACCGAGATCTGCGCGATCACCGTCGGCATGGCGTTCGGTAGCAGATGTACGAAGCCGACGCGCCAGGGCGATGCTCCGATGGCGATCGCCGCCTCGGCATAAGGTTGCCTGCGCAGCGCAAGCATTTCCGAGCGCACCAACCGCAGGAAGACAGGCCCGTTCACGAAGGCGATGGCGGCGATGATGTTGAAGAGGCTGGAACCGGCAGCCGACACGAGCACCATCGCCAGGATAAAGACCGGAAAGGCCTGGATGACGTCGACGAGGCGTAGCGCCAGATCGGTTGCCCATCGCGACGCCCGGCCCTTCGCCCGTCCCTCGAAATAGCCGAGGACGACGCCCAGCGGCGCGCCGATCACCACGGACAGCAGGGTGCCGAGCAGCGCCACGAAGACGTCGATCCGGAACGACGAGAGGATGCGCGACAGCACATCTATGCCGTTCTCGTCGGTGCCCAGCAGATGGGTCATCGAAGGTGGCAGGAGGCGGGTCGCCGGATCGGCCAGCTCGGGATCGAAAGGCGACATGTGGCGCCCGAAGATCGCGACGACCAAGATGATGGTGATCGCCACCACGTTTGGCTCGCGCAGCAGACGGTGGGGCTTGGAGGATAAGGCGGTTGCGTTCATTTGCTTGTCGCCATGGCCGTTGGGTCGGCCGCGAAGTAGGCGAGGTCGACGAGGAGGTAGATCAGCTTGGTGAAGATCGCCGCGACCAGCACGAACATCTGCACCGGCGCGTAGTCAGCGGTCGAGATCGCCTGCACGACATACTGTCCGATGCCGTTCAGATTGAAGACCGTCTCGATCAGCACGGCTCCGCCGAGCAGATAGCCGACGATGACGCCGGTCATGACCAGTATCGGCCGCACCGCGTTGCGCAGCGCGAGCCGGAACACGACGGCTTCCCGCATGCCCAGGGACCGTGCATAGCCGGAATAGGATGACGTGATGGCTTCGGAGAAGCTCAGCCGCGCGATCTTGAAGATCGGCGCACCGTAGACGAAGGCGAGCGTCACAGCGGGAAGAAGAAGGTGGCTGATGGCGGAGCGGAAGACATGCAGGTCGCCCGCGATCAAGGCGTCGATGGTAAGGAAACCGGTAATGAAAGGTGGCGGAAGATCCAGAAGGCCGAGCCGTCCCTCCGGGCCCGGCAACCAGCCGAGGGTCGAGAAGAAAACGAAGATCAGCACCAGCCCCAGCCAGAAATCCGGGAGCGCGCCCGCCAGCATGCCGTAGGCTGCGCCGATCCGGTTGCTGACAGACGACGTCAAACCTTTGCCAGGGAGAACCGAGACCAGTGCAAGCGGAATGATCACTGTCAGGACGATGGCCATGCCGAACACCACCAGTTCCAGCGTGGCCGGCAGCCGCACGGCAAGGTCGTCGGCCACCTGGCTGCCATTAACCCAAGAACGGCCGAGATCGCCACTCAGCAGCCGGCCGAGATAGGCGACATATTGAACGAACAGCGAGTCATCCAGTCGCAGGCTTTCTCGCAGCCGGGCGACGCTTTCGTCGGAGGCGAGAGGCCCAAGCTCAAGCCTCGCCGGATCGCCCGGCAGCGCCCGCACCATGACGAAGGTGACCGCCGAGATCAAAAGCAGCTGGAAGGGCAGCAACGCCACGCGCTTCGTCGCATAGGCGAGCAAGCTCATCACGCGCCTCCGAACATGAAGGAGACGTTGACCCGTCTGTCCAGATACGCTGAACCGAACTGAAACGCCTCGGTGGCGTGGAAGTAGTTTGACTTGAAGAAGACGGCTCGGTTGGCCCGGTGCGCTATGCGCGTGCAGGTGGCGTTCTGCTGATGCAGATAGGCCTCGATCGCGGATGAATTGGCGTTGTAGCGGTCGAACGTCCAGTCCGGCGGCGCAGCGACATCGGTCATTTCCAACCCACCGCCGCTGCAGTCGGGGCCGTCCTGGGTGATCCACAGATTGAGGGTATAGGCGGCCTGGTCAGCATGGATGCGTGTGCCGGCGCCTCGATTGTCGTATTTGTAGGCCCACGCTTGTTTCAAGACCGATTTGTCGAGCAGATGCCTAGCCGCCCGCTGCGTTTGGTCGGCGATCGCCATGACCAGCGGATGGTCGAAGCCTTCGTGAAGATAGGCGCCGACATGGCCGCCATGGTCCTTTGGCTCGAACCAGAAGGTGCTCTCCTCGCAGAGCTTGCGCAGCCCGGCCAAAGCTTCGTCGCTGAGGAAATCGTCGATGACGATGAACGGCAACTGATCGTCCATCGCCTGCGTCAGCGCCGCCAGTTCGTCAGGCCTTGCCAGCGCCCCACCGGTCAGCGAGACCTGGGGCTCGTGAACGAGCCTGTTGTAGAACCAGCCGATGCGGCGGGCACTGTCATTGCCGAGCGGAATCATCTGGAATGGCGTCGAGCGGTAGCGGCCATTGGCGGAGAGTTCGTGCGTCAGGGCGTCCGCGATCGTCTTGAGATCGGCCCGCTCCGGATAGCGCTCCGCCAGCATCCTGACCTGCTGGAGATCATGCTCCAGCTTGACACCGTTCGTCGCGCCATCGGTCAGGCCGTTGCCGCCATTTCCGAAGCCCCGACGCAGCACGAGGGAACTGCGGAAGGCCGCGACCGCGCCGGCGAGATCGCCTAGATTCTTGCGGGCAGTACCGAGATTGAGCTGCACGTCCGCATCGTCGGGCAGGGAACGCGCGGCGGCCGCCAGATTGTGGGAGGCGGCGCGCCACTCTCCCAACAGCAGGAGCACCGAGCCTAGGCTCGACCGGCAAAATGCCGAGTCGGGATAGACAAGCAGCGCATTGGTCAGGACGTCCACAGCTTCGCGCAACCTTCCCTGGTCTTGGAGCAGCAGGCCCAACAAGCCGGCCGCTTCGGCCGGGAAACCCGGCAGGCTGATGCAGGCGCGGTAGCTCCGCTCTGCCGCCTCAGTCTGGCCGCGCCGGTGGGATTCCACCGCGCTCCGGAGAAGCGAGGCGGCTTCCGATTGAGGCGGGTTCGTCGACACCGGTGCGGACATGTCAGTCGATCGCCAAGTCGCTGACGCGGTAATACTGCGTCGGATACCAACGCCACCCCGTCACCTTGGCCGACATGCCGGCCAAGAAGTACGGCTCGACGATCCATCCCAGCGCCGCCCCTTCATGGATCTGGCGCTGCGGGGCCTCATGCGCGGCCGCGCGCGTGGCCGGATCGACGACCGGCACCCCCTTGGCGATGGCCGCATCGACGCTCGCGTCCGAATAGTTCTGGTAGTTCACCGCGTTTCCGGATCCGTAGATCAGACCGAGCGCATAGTTGGGGTCTGGCTGGATCGGGAAGTCGATCCAAAGCGCGAACGGCGCCTTCTTCGACTGAACGAGATCCGAGTGGGCCGCCACGGGCATCTTCTGAAGGTTGACCCGCACGCCGATCCCGCGGAGCGCCGTCTGCATGAGGATCGCGACGTTTTCTTGTACCGGGTCGCCTGCGCTATAGGCGATCTGAGTCTCGAAGCCGTCGGGCAGGCCCGCCTCGGCCAGCAGCGCCTTCGCGGCGTCGGTCGAAGCCGCTTCGGCCGGGAAAGAAACATAGCCCGGATAAAGGCTCGGTATGACACCGTTGAACGGTTCCGCCATCCCGCGATAAATCTGCTCAGCCACAGCTTGGCGTGGCATCACCATGTTGATGGCGCGGCGGACCTGCGGTTTGTCGAACGGCGCGATCGCATTGTTCATGATCGCATAGAGCGACTGGTTCCCGCGCACGGCGGCGACGCGGACCGTCTCCTGCCCGGCCAACGCAACGATCTCGTCCGGCGAAAGGCCTTCGGCCAGTTGCACCTGTCCTTGCGCCAGCAGCGCCACGCGGTTCGCCGATTCCGGCACAACCTGGTAGATCACTCGCTTGATCGCCGGTTCACCGCGCCAGTAGTTCGGATTGGCCGCCAGTTCGACACGGCGCCCCGCCTCCCAAGACACGACGTGGTATGGCCCGAACGACATAGAGCCGGTCGAAACCCATGCGTTGGACCAGGGGTCATCGGCGGTGGCGTGCTTTTTCGCCTCGGTCGAGTCGATCCAGTAGAAGTAAGGGTTGGTGAGTACCGTGCAGATCTGCGGCATCGGCGTCTCGGCCTTGATCGCAACCGTGTAGCGGTCGATCACGCTCCACTGCTCGCGCTTGCCGGCATTGACCGAGTTCTGGATGAACTGGGTGATGGCATTGTTGGCGATGGCCCGCTCGACCCGGTAGATCACGTCGGCCGAGGTGAACTCGTTGCCTGCCGCCGAGAGAACGTTCTTCCGCAGTTGGTAGGTCGCACTGAGGCCGTCCTGCGACAACGTGCAGTTCTCGATGATGCCGGGCTCCATCTTCTGCCCCGTGAAATCGGGGTATTTGAAACCGGGTATCGAGCGCGGGTCACCAACCGCGCCTGCTTGGAAAGGATAGTCGACCAGGGCCCATTCCGCCCCCAGTTCCAGGACCTGCATGCCAATGGTCCAGGTCTGCGGTCCCGACTGGCGGTCGATGTCAATGCCTTGCGGCGTGCCGGGGATCGCGACCGCCAGCGTTTTCACATCCTGTGCATGCGCCATCGAGCAGGCGCAGGCCATCAGCGCGGCCGCGAAGGCCGCTCCGTTGTTACGTCTCATCTTGCTCTCCTAGTCTGCTAAACCGGCCTGGCGCGTCATGCCGACAGGGGGCGTGTCGTCCCAGCCCGTCGCCGCGCCGTATTCTCCTGGTTGACCGCGAGGTTTCCTTCCTCGAGGGTTCCCGAGAACTCCACTCCGTAGACATCCTGCGCGGTCTCGAGGGTCACCCATCGCTCCCTCACGTCATGCAGGACACGTGCCGGATCGCGCTCATGGGGATGGCCATATCCGCCGCCGCCATTGTCGAGGCCGCGGATGCGCTCTCCCGGATTGAGCTCGACCACGACGACGTTCGGCAGCTGTACCTGCTGCCCGTCCTTGGTCAGGCGATAGGTGCGGGCGGCCGCGCCGTCCTTGCCGCCCCAGACACCCCGCGGCGGATTGAGCTGCCCGTCGCTGGGCACGACGACCGTGATCGGGCCGTCCTTGGGTCCGTAGATCACCTCGGTGCCGGGCGCGCCGCGGAAGCGACCGGCACCGCCGCTGTCAGGGACAAGACGCACGGTCTCGATCTGGATTGGCATCTTGAGCTCGTCGAGTTCGATGCTGTCCCGGTAGATGAGCCCGCCACAACAGGGCAGGCAGAACGTCACCCAGCCATCCGCCGAGGGCGAGGCAGGCCCGCCATTGGTCGACAGGAACAGCTGGTTGATGAAACCCTCATTGTCGCGCCGCGCGTCCTCGCCCGAGACAACCGCCATGCCTGTGCCTATGGCGTTTCCGCCCTCGGCCAGCCCGAAGCCATCGCCGATCTTGGCCAGCGCCGACTGGGTGACGTTGATGATCCGGTCAGCGAGATTGGTGGTGGACATCGAGCAGCTGTGCGGAAACTGCGGTATGCCAACCACGCAGTTCTCGCGAAGCTGCACCTCGACGCGACGTAGGCTGCCGGAATTGTGCGGTATGTCCCAGTCGATACAGTTGAATACGCCGGTGACGGCATTGTTGATAGCCGTCGCCTCGGACTGGTTAAGGCCGCAGTCCACGCAGTCCATGTTGTTGCGCAGATCGACCACGATCCTGGCAGCGCCGGGGTCCACGGTGACTGCAACATTGACCGGAATTCCACCCGGCATGGCCGGGGTCGGATCGTGAGCGATGGCGTTCTGGAACGTGCCGGCAGGCAGCGCCCTGATCGCGTCGAACATCCGCCGCTCGGAATAGTCGAGCCACTGGCGGACGAAGGCGCGAACGCGTTCGGCGCCGTATTTCTGTGCGAACTCCTTGAGCCGGCGCTCGCCGATGCGCGCCGCCCCGATCCCGGCGAGATAGTCGCCGTACCACTGTTCTGGTACGCGGATGCGCTTGCGACACATGCGGATGACGTCGTCGATATCCTGCCCGTCGCGCTGAACCAGCACACATGGGAAGATGACCGCACCCTCCTCGTAGACGTCACGCGCCTCAGCGAAATAGGTCGTCGGGATGGAATTACCGATGTCTGCCTGATGTGCCTTGGCGCTGACGGTGAAGAGGTGCTGGCCCTCGACGAATACCGGCACCAGCAGCGTGTGGTCAGCCGCATGCGTGTTCCCGAGGTAGGGATCGTTGTGCAGGAACGCGTCGCCATCCCTCAGGTCGGGATGGAGCTCGACCATGCTCCGCGCCTGGATGTGGGCACCGAAGGAATGGACGGGAAGACCTTCCGCGATGGCGAGAAGCTCATTGTCGCCGGTCACGATCGCGCAGGAGAAGTCGCGCGCCACGTTGATGACCGCCGAGCGCGCCGAGCGCAGCAGCGTGTTCGACATCTCGCGCACGATGCTGTCCAGGCGATTGGCCATCACCGACAGGGTGATGGGATCGAGATGCTGCGTGTTTTCGCTGCTCATTTCAGGCCTCGACCAGTTGGGCTGTGGCTGGCACGAGACCTTGCTCGTCCGCGATGCCGGTATGGATGATGTAGTTGCCGTGCTGACTAACGGTCGCGGTGGAGCGCGGATAGACGATGATCGTTGTTGTCGGCTCCAGGATCATGGCCGGACCGGCCAGCTCGGCGCCGGGAGCAAGGTCTCCGCCGAGATAGGCAGGCATCCGCATCTTACCATCGCCGGCGAAATAAGCCTCGCGCCGCGCCACCGGTTCCGGCTGGCGATGGCCCCCGCCCCCAGCCCGCACTGTCATCGGCGGCGTATCGAGCTTTGCGCTCAGCCGCCCGCGCCAGTTCAGGCATTCGATCTGCTGGGTCAGGTCGGCCACTGCGAAGATGCGGTCATGCGTGGCGTGGAAGGCGGCGATGAAGGCCTCCAGATCGGTCGGCCCGTCGAAGCGGTCTCCGGCGATCGGAACGTCGATCTCCCAAACCTGGAAGAGGTAGCGCGCCTCGCAGACGAAAGTCGTCCTGTAATTGCCGATGCCGCGCTCCTTAAGATCGGCCGCGAAGGCTTCGAGGTCCGCCTTGATATCTGCCAGCGCGCGGTTGACGCCGGCATAGTCGAAGGCTCCCGATCGAGTGAAACGGCTGGCGGCGAATTCGACGACAATTTCCGAATACTGCGCGCCATAGGCGCTCAACGCCCCGGCGGCTTTGGGAAGCACGACCTTGCCGCATCCAAGCTCCCGGGCAATCGGCACGATGTTGAGGCCCGCGGCGCCGCCACCCGCGACGAGGACGCTCTCCTTCGGGTCAAAGCCTTCGTTGATGGTGATCTCTTCGATGGCCTTGACCATGCGCTCATTGGCGATGGCGAGCACCGCCGCGGCCGTCTCATCGGTGGTCCGGCCGAGTTGGCGGGCGATCCCATCCATGACACGCAGGGCCGCCTCGCTGTCGAGCTTCATACGGCCACCAAGGAACCGGTTGGGGTCGAGATAGCCGAGCACCAGCGCCGCATCGGTGACCGTCGGACGGTCGCCACCGCCACTGTAGCAGGCGGGTCCCGGGGCGGAGCCGGCGCTGTGGGGGCCGACCCTGAGCAGCCCGCCGGAGTCGACCCACGCGATCGAGCCGCCGCCGGCGCCGATGCTGCGGATATCGACGGAGGCCATGCCGAGGCAGTCGCCGGTGAACTGGGGGCCGAGCCAGGTTTCACGGGTGTATTTGGGCTGGCCGTCGCGAACCAGCGTCACGTCGAAGGTCGTCCCTCCGGTGTCGCACACGATGACATTTTCCCCGAGGCCCTCGGCCCGGGAGGTTACGAGGCCAGCGGTTGGCGCCATGGCGGGGCCCGAACGGACCATAAAGATCGGCCTATCTACCACTTCAGCCACGTGCAACACTCCGCCGAATGAGGTTGAGATCAGGAGATCCCCGGCGAAGCCGGCCTGACTCAGATCTTCGGCCAATGCCCGCAGATGCGTCTGCATGAGGGGCTTGAGGGAGGCGTCGATGGCCGCCGCGCTGGTGCGGCGATATTCACGGATGATCGGATTTATCTGGTGAGAGAGAGTAAAGGCGACATCGGGCAAGATCTCACTGATTGCCGCGCCGACCTGCAATTCATGCTCGGGATTGACGGTCGACCACAGGAAGGAGACGGCAACGGCCTCGAATTGTCTTGCCTTCAGGGTCTCAAGCGTCGCCCTCAGCATGGTTTCGTTGAGCGGCTTCGAGATACTGCCATCCGAGCTGGTGCGCTCGTCGATCTCGAATGTGGCGCTACGCGGAATATATGGTTCCGGGAACTCCTGATCGAACTGGTGTGCGTTGAACTTGCCGCCCTCCTTCAGGACAAGGATGTCCGGAAAGCCCTTCGTTGTGAGCAGGGCCGTACGGGCGCTTTTGCGCTCCACGATCGCGTTTGTGGCCCGGGTGGTGCCGTATATGAAGACGCCGGTATGGCGCAGCAACTCGACAAGCTCGACGCCCATCTCTAGGGCCGCGACCTGGAGCGCCTTCATCAGTCCGACCGAAGCACGATCATATGTAGTAAGAGATTTGCCTAGAGCTATAGCTCCATTTCTTGCATTGCTGACGACAACATCGGTAAATGTGCCGCCCGTATCAACGGATACGGAGAATATCTTATCTATACTTTTTCCCACGACGAAAGCTCCAATACTCTCGAAGTATGGGTACGTAGCTTTCATTCACGTGTCAAAAGCCGCGAACGCGACCATATCGCGCCGTCGCCGGCCAACGGAAATTATGCCAAGGGACTGATTATATTAACTATTATCTTCCTGGCTTTTCCGCAGGCGTGTCAAGAAGTGCGAATATGCGTGAACCCACTTCGCGAATCATGAGGATTGAATTCGCAATTGCTACAGATAAAGCGCGTTTGTGCCCGACCCGGCTCTCGTCTCACTCTCCTGTTCGCGAGTTTGTCACTGAAGCCGAGCCTGCGAAGCCAGCGGGCGAGCGGCGCGGCAACCCGCCGCAAGCCGGCACCCGCCTTGGTGACACGTGACATATTCTGAGCGACAGCTTCGCAGCGAAAGTACAATCAAAATTGGCAGTCGATGGTGAACAGCAGAAGATCGAAGCCTTGCTTGGCGGTTCCCTCGATCCTGCGACCGCAATCCTTGAAATCGCAGTGGACAAGGTTCCGGGCGCTCGACACGGTCGCGGATCTGCTGACCGTGTCCGTCATCGCCCATCTGGCCGACGTACATGTCGTCGATCCTGAAAGCCTGCTCGATCCTAACTGGCTCGCCTGGAAGTTCCAGGAGGCCTCGGGACGCTTCTGCGCCAGGTCGTGAGGGCGGGATTTCAAAACCAGAGGTTGCACCCCTTGAATATCGGCCTCATGTAGTATATTTTGTAATAAAGATACTAGATGGAGCATGCCATGCGACTGTCTTACATGACAAGCGCGGCCTTCAATCAGAACCCGAGCAAGGCAAAAAAGGTGGCGGACGAGCACCCTGTGGTCATAACCGACCACGGCGAGGAAGCCTATGTGCTCGTGCGATACTCCGAATTTGCCGCCAACTGGAAGCGCCCGACCAGTCTTCTGGAGGCACTGCGTGATCCGCACGCGGTGAGCGACAAGGATTTCGATCCCGATAGGACAAGCTTTGAGAACAGGGACGTCAAATTCTGATGGCGCTGTTGCTCGACACCAATGTCGTGTCGGCGGCGCGACGTCCTGAACGACAGGACGAAGCGTTTCGCCTGTTTTTGCGCGACTACGATATTGGCGAAGCCTTTATCTCGTCAGTCACCTTGATGGAAATCAGGTTTGGCATTCAACGGGAGGAAGCGCGTGATCCTGTATTCGCAGGCTGCCTCTCCCGCTGGCTCGAGGAAATCATCCTGCCGGTTTTCGGTGGTCGCATCCTCGATTTCTCGCCGGACGCCGCGCTGACCGCCGGCATGCTGCCTACGCCGCAGAAGCGGCCAACCGCGGACGCCATGATTGCGGCTACAGCACTCACGCACGGACTCTCGGTGGCAACCCGCAATACCGTAGATTTTGAGCCGCTTGGCGTCGGCGTTGTGAACCCATGGGATTATTCTCCCGAAGATCGTCTCCCCGGCTGAATCGGTTCTGATCCGGAAACCTTCCAAACGACAAGAAATCCGCATCGGGGTCAGATCTAGAACTGCTCAAAACAGTACACCAGGGCCGGCCGGAGCATGAACATCATGCGGGCTCGATATTTCTTCGGTGACTTCCTGGGACCGTAGCCCGCCATCCGCAGCTACAAACTTAAGCGATGGCTGCCGAGGCGCCGTCACGTGTGCTCTTCTCTCAGATATCAGACACGAGCCTCGTGGCGCGGTTGACATGTTCTCGCGCCGCAGCATCAGCGCAATCCGGTTCGGCTAACCTCGACACGGAACATTGCGCTCTCCACCACAGGCGTCCGGCCGCGATCGGCACGGGTGCGCACTGTGCCGGGTCGGATAGTGACAGTCCGGGTTCATCGGTTGGCGCAAGTTGCAGCGACAGTGGTTCGGGCATACTGGTGCTCATATCAAAGTGGCATCTCCGGGCACTCGTTGGATCGCGCGGTGCCTCAGTCGCAGTGAACTCAACGCCACATCTCTTTTCTTGGAAGCCTTCACGCGGCGCTCTTAGCCGTAGGCAAGCGCCTTGTTTTCGGCGGGATCAAGGCTCGATCACAAATTTCTCTTTATTAGGTCGAACGGTTGGTCTATTATTTGTTGTGTCCAAGGAAACGCATCTAGAGACCGACAACGCGAAGACGCGTCTCGATCCAATGGGGAGGAATACGTGAAGAAGATCGCAGCATGTCTTGCCGCCACGCTGGCGCTTATCTGGCCAGCCGCCGCACAAGTGAAGATCGGGGTAATCGTCTCGGCGACAGGGCCTGCAGCATCGGTGGGTGTCACACAGCAGCGCACAGTGCAGATATTGCCCAGCAGCCTGGGTGGCCAGGATGTGGATTACGTCCTGCTCGACGATGCTTCGGATACTTCGACGACAGTGAAGCATGCGCAGAAGCTCATCACTGAAGATGGCGTTGACGCGATCGTCGGGCCCAGCTTGACGCCAAATTCCCTGGCACTTCTCGACATGGTCACGGAAAACCAGGTTCCGCTGATCAGCATGGCAGGGTCGGCGCTGATCGTCGATCCGGTGGGCGACAAGCGTCATTGGGTGTTCAAGACACCGCAGAGCGACAAGCAGATGGCCTCGGTCGTCTTGGAGCATCTGAAAAAGACGGGCGTGAAAAGCATCGCCTTCATTGGCTTCTCCGATGCTTATGGAGAAGGCTGGATCAAGGTGATGACGGCGCTCGTCGAAGCCGCGGGCATAGAAGTGGTGGCTTCGGAGCGCTACCAGCGCACCGACAGCAGCGTTACTGGGCAGGTCCTGAAGATCGTATCCAGGAGCCCGGAAGCAGTCTTCATCGCCGCATCAGGTACCCCTGCAGCACTCCCGCAGACGACCCTCGTCGAGCGCGGGTTCCGCGGCGCGATCTATCAGACCCATGGCGTCGCCAACAATGACTTCCTACGCGTAGGCGGAAAGGCCTTGCAGGGCACGTTCGTGCCTGCCGGACCGGTTCTGGTTGCTGAGCAGCTTCCAGACACGCATCCGGCGAAGAAGCCTGCGATGGAATTCATCGAGAAGTACGAGGCGCTCCCCGGAGCCGGCGCGCGCTCGACCTTCGCTGCCTACCTCTGGGACGCGCAACTGATCCTGGATGCGGCGATCAAGACGGCATCGCAGTCGGCCAAGCCCGGCACTCCGGAGTTCCGGGCCGCGCTGCGCGATGCGATTGAGCAGACCAAGGATGTCGCGGCGACGAACGGGGTCTACAACATGTCTCCCACCGATCACCTCGGCCTGGACGATCGCTCGCGTGTGCTGACCCAGATCGTCGATGGGAAATGGGTTCTGATTCACTAGCGCTCCCAAGGCAGGAGAGGTAGCTCGTTTCCGACGGGCTGCCTCCATTCCCTATCCCTGAATGCTGTCAGCGGTTCGAGCTTTCCATGACCTTTGATATTGGCGCCATCCTGTTCCAGGACGGTTTAGCGAACGGTTCAGTATACATCCTCATGGCGGTGGCTCTGGTTCTCGTCTTCACGGTCTCACGCATCGTCTTCGTGCCCCAAGGTGACCTAGTGGCCTTTTCTGCCCTGACACTCGCGGGCTTCGAGACCGGCATCGTTCCGGGAACGGTCTGGATACTCGCCGGGGTTTCGGCGCTGGCGGTGGCGTTCGACCTTGCGAGCGCCATTGCCAAGAGGGATTGGTCGGCGTTGCCACGCGCACTTATGGAAGACTTGGCGGTTCCGGCCATCCTTTTTGCGACTGCGTTCTTCCTGGTGCCAGCCGCCGCGCCGCTTGTATGGAAGATGGTCGTCACGGTTGCGCTGATAACGTGCCTCGCACCTCTGCTATACCGTGTGGCTTTCCAGCCCATCGCAGCAGTCTCGCCGCTGGTCCTGCTGATCGCCGCGATTGCCCTTCACTTGGGTCTCAATAGTTTGGGACTGCATGTGTTTGGAGCAGAGGGCGTCCGCACCTCGGGCTTTTCCGGTCCGCCGCTAGTCGTAGGCGACATCGTCTTCACCCAGCAGTCGCTAGGCGTGATCGTCATCAGCCTCCTTCTTGTGGTGGCCCTTTATCTGTTCTTCGCACGCACCCTACGTGGCAAGGCACTTTTGGCAGCCGCCCATAATCGCCGGGGCGCCGAGATCGTTGGCATCAGCCCTGTCCGGGCCGGTCGAACTGCCTTCATACTGGCAGGGTTCATCGGCGCCATTGCGGGACTGCTGATCGGCCCCATGACCACCCTCTCCTACGATTCCGGTTTCATCCTCGGCCTCAAGGGCTTTGTCGGCGCGATCGTCGGAGGGCTCAACATCTATCCAGTCGCTGCGGCTGGCGCAGTAATCGTCGGGCTCATCGAATCCTTCGCGTCCTTCTGGGCCAGTGCTTACCGGGACGTCATCGTCTTCACTCTGATCATTCCAGTGCTGTTCTGGCGCTCCCTGCGGACACCTCACGTCGACGAGGAGCAGGAATAATGTCTTACCTTCTGCGGCACTGGCCGTTCTTTTCCATAGTAGCCGCGGCAGGAGCGGCATTCGTGCTGACGCCCTATCAGGCGACCATCGCCGTCTACATCATCACCTTCGCGATCGTGTGCCTCGGCCTCGTTGTGATGACGGGCATCGCAGGTATGGTCTCGCTCGGTCAGGCTGCTTTCGTGGGGATCGGCGCGTACGTGACTGCATGGCTCACGACCACATACGGCGTATCTCCGTGGATCGGGTTGCTCGCAGCCTTGACTGCAGCGGGCGCGTCGGCCCTGTTGATCGGATCCATCACGGTACGGATGAGCGGGCATTACCTCGCGCTTGCGACGCTATGCTTCTGCATCAGCCTATACTTCCTCATCGGCAACACCGAACAGCTCGGGCTGTTCAACGGCATCACGGGAATTCCCGGTCTTTCGATAGCCGGGTGGGATTTAAGAGGCGAGCGTGCCAGCTATCTCGTTGCTCTGGTGGTGATGGCGGGATGCATGTGGTGGGTTCGCCGCGTCCTCAACAGCCGGGTGGGACGCATTCTGCGTTCGCTGCGCTCGGGCTCGGCTATCGCGGAAACCTTCGGCGCGAACTCGATGCGCTATCGATTACTTGCGTTCACGATGGCGGCCGTGCTCGCCGCGCTTTCCGGCTGGCTTTACGCGCATGTCCAGCGGTTCGTGAATCCGACGCCCTTCGGCGTCCACATGAGCATCGAGTATCTGTTTATGACCGTAATCGGAGGAAGCGCCCACGTGCTCGGATCGGTCTTGGGGGCAGCTTTGGTTGTGCTCGTGAAGCAGGAGCTTCAGGACACGTTGCGTCCGATCTTCGGCGCGACGACTCGTCTCGAGATGCTGGTTTTCGCAGGTGTGATGCTTCTCGTCCTTTGGCGTGCGCGGACAGGCTTGCTTCCATTGCTGATGTCATTTTTCCCGAGGCTGGACGGATCTCCGCGCGCTCCGGTGGCCGCTGAACCGAATGTCCTTCGACCGCAGCCGCCTCGGGGCTCACTGGTTCTAGGCGCCAGTAACATGCGCCGCACCTTCGGCGGTTTGGTTGCCGTCGACGATGTGGACATAGAGGTAAGAGGCGGCGAAATCCTCGGCCTCCTTGGACCGAACGGAGCTGGAAAATCCACTCTATTCAATCTTCTGAGCGGAACATTACCGCGTACGGCTGGCAACCTCACTTTCATGGGCCAGTCGCTTGAGCAGGTAGACCCGAGGCAGATGTGCCGACTCGGCTTGGCCCGCACGTTTCAGCACGTGAAGCTGGTCCCGGCGATGAGCGTAATCGAAAATGTCGCGATCGGAGCTACTCATCTTGGCAACGCAGGACTGGTTCGCGCCAGCCTCTACCTGGATGCCGCGGAAGAACAGATGCTGATGGGCTGGGCGATGAAGCAGCTCGAACGGGTCGGTCTCGCTGAACTCGCGTTCTCGTCTGCTGGATCGCTCGCTTTGGGTCACCAACGGCTTGTCGAGATCGCGAGGGCGCTTGCGACCGATCCTGTACTTCTCCTTCTCGATGAGCCGGCGGCCGGACTGCGCGTGGCCGAAAAGGCCAAGCTTGCGAAACTGCTCAACTCGCTACGCGATGAAGGTCTCGCGATCCTTCTCGTAGAACACGACATGGACCTGATTTCTCGCGTTGCGGATCGGCTGATGGTGATGAATTTCGGCCGACGCATCGCCTGCGGCGAACCTGGCGAAGTGACTAGCGACCACCAAGTCCAGGAAGCATATTTAGGAGTCGATGCATGAAGCCGCTTCTTGAGGTGGACGGCCTCTGCGTAAGTTACGGCCGGATCTTGGCCCTGGATGGCGTCTCTGTGCAGGTGCACGAAGGTCAAGTGACTGCGGTGATCGGTCCGAATGGTGCCGGAAAGACATCACTGGTCACTGCGATCATGGGCCTCACACGGTCTTCCGGGAGAATCGCCTTCCCACAATGGCCAGGCGCTGAACGCTCGGTGGATGCACGCGTGCGCGCCCGGGTGGCTCTTGTTCCCGAAACCAGGGAACTGTTCGGCCCCATGACAGTGGAAGACAATCTTCGGCTGGGGGCCTACGCGTCCCCTGACGCGTCCTCTTCGGTGAAGCGGAGCAGGCTCCAGCAAGTCTACGAGATCTTTCCACGGCTTTGCGAGCGATGCGGCCAGTTGGCCTACACGCTCAGCGGTGGCGAGCGCCAGATGCTCGCACTCGGACGCGCCCTGATGGCTGGCCCCAAACTCCTGATGCTGGATGAGCCGAGCCTCGGTCTGGCTCCTCTCATCGTCGCTGAAGTCTTCCGCATCATCGAGCGGCTCAAAAGCGAGGGCATCTCGATCCTTCTGATCGAGCAGAACGCGCGCGCCGCCCTAAGGGTATCCGACACGGCGTACGTGATCGAGGGCGGCATCGTACAGATGCACGGTCGTGCTAGTGCTCTTGCCGGAGATCCCAAGGTCATCGAAAGCTACCTCGGCGTCTCTGGTGGTTGGCAGCGCGCGTCGCGCAAGGAGCTGATTCCGGGATGACTGCGATGTCCACGCTCGCAAAAGTTAGAAACCGCATCGAGGATTCCACCAAGCGCTGGGCGCGGGGATCTTCTCTGGCGGAAATCAGGCAGGATTTCGAGAACCTTGTAGCGGAGGGCGAGCCACCGCCTCTGGATGAGTTCTCTCTAGGCGGCATGTCCTGCGCCTGGTTTGGTGGGGAGCCCGACACAGGCATGAAGCGAGCGGTGCTGTTCTGTCATGGCGGCGGCTTTCAGATCGGCTCGCTACGCTCCCACAGGGGTCTAATGGCGCGGATCGCATCCGCTGCCGAGACCCCTGTGCTGGGGTTCGATTATCGGCTCGCACCTGAGGCGCGCTATCCGGCCGCGCACGAGGACACACTACAGACATACGCCCTCCTGTGTCGTGAATTGGGCGACGGAGCGAGCATCGCCCTCATCGGTGACTCCGCCGGAGGCAATCTGGCACTGGCAACGGCCATCCGCGCGATACGCGAAGGGTTGCCGAAACCAGCCTGCCTGGTGCTGGTATCGCCATGGCTGGACCTCTCGATGCGCGGTAACAGCTATACGACGCGTGCCGATCTCGATTTCTTCTCCAAGCCCGCACAACTGCGCGCCATGGCCCGGACCTATCTGGGACGTGACGGCGATCCCTCACTTCCGGCATGTTCTCCGCTGCATGATGACCTGGCAGGCCTTCCCCCGGTTCTCGTCCACGCGGGTGATCATGACATCACCTTGGATGACTCCAATGCCCTTGCGGCTCTGGCGGCGCGGCAGGACATAGAGCTTCGACTAAGGGTATGGCCGGGAATGTTTCACCACTTCCAGCTTTTCGACGAACTGCCTGAAGCAAAAGAGTCGATCGCCGAGATCGGTACTTTTCTGGGTTGGCATCTGACCGTTGACCGCTAGGCCGACTGCGCTTCGCATCGGCAGCTACGATGCGCCGCATCCCATGCCGCCTGACACGCCGAGCGCTTCGCCAGTGATGTAGGAGGACTCTCGCGACGCGAAGAATGCGACGGTCGCGGCGACTTCTTCCGGTCGGCCGAGTCGCCCGAGGAGCGTGAGCCTGACCATCTCGTCGTGGAGCCGATCGCCGTGGGCGGCGATCGCGTGGTCCACCATAGGGGTTCTGATCGGTCCGGGAAGGATGGCATTCGCCGTGATCCCGTATCGGGCATTCTCCCGTGCGATCGATCTCGTGAAGCCGACAAGACCCGCCTTCGCGGCAGCATAGACCGAACCGCCTTTCGAACCGAGCCGTCCGGCCTCGGAGGCGATGTTCACGATGCGCCCGTAGCGGTGCTTCTGCATGGCCGGGAGCGCGGCCGACGTGAAGGCAAACGCAGAGAACAGGTTGATCTCGATCAGGCGCTGCCAATCACCGGGCTGCGTCGCAGTAAAGAACGAGTGCTGATCGACACCTACGTTGTTGACCAGCACGTCCAACGGCCCAAGTGCACCCACCGACTTGGAGACAGCGGTCATGTCGGTAGCATTGAGCAAGATGAAGGTTGCGTTCGTGACGGCGGCGGTTTCCTCCCCTGCCTTGCGGTCGATATCACAGAAGACGGTGCGGAACCCGTCCCGGGCAAGCCGCTTCACGATGGCGGCACCGATACCGGCCGCGCCACCCGTGACGAGCGCTTGCGGAGCTTCGGGACTCACTGGGCTCATGTCCCGGTGAAGATCGGCTTCCGCCGTTCGATCACCGCCGCCAGTCCTTCACGCGAATCCGCGCTGGCGGAAAGCGTGGACACGGTCCTTGCTTCCTCGGGCAGACACGCCTCGACCCCTACGCCGTTCCAAAGCAGGCGCTTTGTAGCAGCTTGAGCCAGCGGTGCGCCAAGCGCGAGCTTCCTGGCAATGTTCATGGTCTCCGCATCGAGCTCCTCGTCTGACACGGTCCGAGTGACGAGGCCAATATCGGCGGCCTCGCGCGCTTCGACGATGCGGTTGGAAAGCAGGATTTCCATGGCGCGGCGGAAGCCGATCAGCCTTGGCAGAACGACTGACGCTCCGCCGTCGGGTGCCATTCCGACGCGCGTCGCGCCTGCGAGAAACTTCGCCGACGTACCGGCGATGACGATATCGGAAGCACAGACCAGCCCAAGTCCTCCGCCACCCGCGGCGTAACCTTGGACGGCGGTCACTACGACGGCTTCGAGCCTCACGAGTGCGCCGACAGCCATCTGCAGATAAGACGTCACCTCCTTCAGGAAGTCGCCCAGACCTTCGCCCATCCCGGCGAACTCGCGGACATCGCCCCCGGCACAGAAGTTCGCACCATTTCCCCGGAGAAGAACGACACGGACCCGCGGATCTCGGTGACACTTCATCACGGCGCGATGCAGCGCCCGCATCAACGCGATGTTCATGCTGTTCGAAACGTCCGGGCGATTGAGCGTTAGCTTCGCGACGCCGTCGGCGTATGTCAGCAGAACGGGCCCTTCGTTGATCCAGTTCTCGTCCTTGGAGGAAATATCGTCGGTGCTCATGCGTCAGACCAGGAAGGAAAGAGTGAAGATGGGCTTATGATTGTTCACGAGGCCGACCTTCTTGCGGACTAGACGGAACTGATCATCGACAAGCCTCAGCCGATATTCGTTGCGCGCCGCCCAAAGGGTCTCGCCACGCATGTTGTCCTCAAAGATCAGGACGTTGGAGCGGACTTCGAATTCCTGACCGTCCTGCTTGAGGAGTTGGACATTCGACACGAGACGGGCCAATTCCGAACGAGGCGTTTGCGTATGCCGACGGCCCGTCTTCAACTGGTCGATGCGAATACCGATACGCGATCGGTTGTCGTAGATGATGGACATCTGCTTTTCCGGGTCGATGTGGTGACCGTTCGCCGGGATCCAGTAGATCGCATCGTTTTCCCAAAGGGCTTCCCACTCGTCATAAGCATGGGTGTCCTGGAGATGTGCTTCGTGGAACAGGAACTGCTCGATCTTGGCGAGGAGTTCGCGTTGGTCCGTTTTTGCCGTTGCAGGAGCCTTGCGCTCCGTTTCGAGGGTGTCGGTCATTCGGTCATGAGATCCAAATAATGTCGCCAGATTCCGCGTTGCGGGACTTCATCGGTGGAATGCCCCACCAGGTATCCGCGCTCATCGCGACGTTCGCGATGAAGGCCGCGCGTGAGGGTGAGCCACTCGGGATCCCGGATGGCCGCGCCCCGATGATTTCGCTCGTACATTTCAGTGTCGTCCGCTAGCAGGAGGCCTGCCGGGCCTACCGACCCCATGGTCTGCTGCCGCAGGCGGCGGTTGAAGTCCGGCGTTCCCTTGAATTGAAGCGCAGTAACGTGCTGGACCGTCTCGTTGACTGCGGTCGGCTGGAGGACGAATAGCTGAATTTCCGCAATGAAGAGGTTGGGAAAGATCATGATATGGGGCGAGCCGTCGATCATGATCTCGCGGGCACGCCTCTCTCCGTAGGCCTCCTTCATCGCGGCCGCATAGGCCGGAAGACGCGCCTCAGTGGTACCGAACCATTCCAGGGGATTGCCGCGCTTGCGCCATTCGGGCCGAAGGTCGAACTCGGTATGGCCATTGCCGAAGTCGCGGGTGAGCGCCGTGGACTCCGGTCCATACAGGCTGCCAATGCCGCTTTCAGCGACCGAGAAGATCGAGCTGTGGACGAAGGCCGGGTGATAGCCGTCCGTTTCGTTCTCGAGCATGAATTTCCAGTTTGCCTTTGTGCGATGCTGGAGGAAACCAGCCGTTAGTTCGAGTTCGCCGGAAGGCGAATTGGCCAGGAGCTGATCGATCGAATCCTTGGCGCCGCCAAGGTGTTCCTCGAGTGACGGGCCGTCCTTGGCGAACGATCCGAAGATAAGGCCGCGGTAGTTGCCGATCCGCGGGACCCGGCCGAGGCCGAACTCCTTCCGGTCACAGCCGTCGTAACCGTCGGCGAACGCGAAGCCCATGAGCTGGCCGTCGTTGCTGAACGTCCAAGAGTGATAGGGGCACGTGAAGGTGGTGCGGTTGCCGCCCTGGTAGGCGCACAACTGATTTCCGCGATGCGGGCATTTGTTGAGCAGCAGCCTGACCTCGCCGGCCTTGTCGCGCACCATCAGGATCGGCGTCGGTCCGATGGACTTCGTCACGTAGTCGTTGCGGTTCGGGATCTCGCTTTCATGGCCGACATATACCCACGTGCGGTACCAGATGCGTTCCAGCTCTTCATGGAAGATACGCTCATCGTAGTAGACGCTGCTGTGAACGCGGCTCGGCTCGACTAAAGATCGGTAATTGAAGGATGGACCTTGCAACATGAGGGTCTCACAGAATTATTAGAACGAACGGTCGGTATATTAAAAGATCAAGCACCATCGATGTCAAGGGTCGAGATCCGCCGGGAGCATCTTTCCTGGATTCATGATCGCCCCCGGATCGATCGCGCGTTTGACGATCGACATCAGACCGAGCGCAGTGCCATGCTCCAGAGACATGAAGCGCCGCTTGCCTTGTCCGATGCCGTGTTCGCCCGTGCACGTCCCGCCCATGCGTATCGCGCGCTCCGCAAGTCGATCGACTGCATCTTTCGCGCGGGCCATCTCGTCGACGTCATCAGGGTTGACCAGGATCATCAAATGGAAGTTCCCATCACCGACATGTCCGACGACCGGAGCCAGCAGGCTCGACCCTGCAATGTCGGCCTCGGTCTCCGAGATGCATTCAGCGAGCCGAGATATGGGAACGCACGCGTCGGTGGGTATTCCGCGCGCGTCACGGCGGAGATGGGGGAAAGCGAAGTACAGGTTGTGCCTGGCATGCCATAGCCGATCGCGATCCTCCAATCGGTCAGCGGACTGAAGATCGCCGCCGCCATTCTGCCTTTGAATCTGATCGAACATCTTCACCTGTTCGTCGACGGCTGCAGGCGAGCCATGGAATTCGAAGAACAAAGTGGGCCTCTCCGGCAGGCTCAAGCCGGAATGCAAGTTGACCGCCCGCAGGGATAAGGGGTCCATAAGCTCGATGCGCGCTACGGGCAGACCCATCTGGATAGTCTCGATGACGGTTCGGACCGCGTTTTCGATAGTCGGAAAGTTGCAAGTGCCGCTAACGATCTTGTCGGGAAGCCCATAAACCCGAACCGTCAATTCGGCGATGATGCCGAGGGTGCCTTCGGCACCCACGAAGAGGCTGGTCAGATCATAGCCTGCGGACGATTTCCTGGCGCGATTTCCAGTAGCAACCAGATCGCCGTTAGGCAGGACCACCTTCAATGCGAGGACATTTTGCTTAATCGTCCCATAGCGCACGGCGTTGGTGCCGGACGCTCGCGTCGAGGCCATCCCGCCAAGCGAAGCATCCGCGCCCGGGTCGATCGGAAAAAACAAGCCTGAGGACCGCAGGTAAGCGTTTAGTTGATTCCGGGTCACGCCAGGTTGCACGATGCAGTCCAGATCGTCCGCATTGACCTGGACGATATTGTTCAGTTGGCTGAGATCGAGCGACAATCCGCCGTGCGGAGCGTTGAGTTGGGCTTCTAGTGAGGTGCCTGCTCCGAACGGTATGATAGGGAACCGCTCCGATCCGCATATCGCTACGGCCTTCTGGATCTCTTGGATGCTGAGCGGAGCGAACACCGCGTCTGGCGGCTGGTTGGGAATATAGCTCGTCGTGTGACCATGCTGGGCGCGAAACGCGTCCCCGGTCGAAACGCGGTCTCCGAAAGTTTCACGGAGGCGATCCACCGCCTGCGACGCGCCTTTTCTCGCATTGTCCAAAAGATCCCTCCCTAGTAACCAAGCACCATTTACATAGACCAACCGTTCGGACTAAGAAATAGGAAAATTGGCCCGAGCCGTCGGGCGCACTTCGTGTGGGGAGGAGCCATGCTGCATCCAGAGATCGAGTCCCTTGACTGGGAAGGCCTAACAAAACTGCAGGGAATTCGACTGGCGGAGCTCGGCGGACGGCTGGGTCGTTCGGAAGAATGGAACGATCATTTCGCGAAGGCGGGGATGAAACCAGCTGACCTGGCTTCGAGCGACGGATTATCCTCCGCACCGTTTCTGGACAAGGACATCCTGCGGGACCGCTACCCCTTCCCGTTTCTAACAGCACCTATGGAGAAGATCGAGCGCTTCATGGCGACCTCCGGCACGACCGGTCTGCCGGTTGTCTTCGGCATGACCGGTGCCGACTATCGCGAATTGCTGCCACGCCAAGTATCCAGAATGCTCTCGGCGGCAGGAGTGAAGCGGGGTCAGCGGGCATACCAAGGCTATGGCTATGGGCTCTGGATCGGCGGACCCGCACTCGATGTCGGGTTCGCCGCCATGGGCTGCCCGACTTATCCGCTTGGGCCCGGCCGTGGGGAGCTTGCAGTGAAGTGGATGCGCGACCACGCCTATGAAGCGGCGTCGATGTCTCCGCTTTGGCTTATGACGCTCGTCAACCTGGCGAAGGAATCCGGGATAGATCCGAAGAAGGACTGGTCCCTGAAAGTGGCGATCCTAGGTGGGCAGTCTGTATCCGCAGAATTCCGAAATCAGCTCGAATCAGAGCTGCCTGAAGGTTTTATGAGCCACAACATCTACGGCACCACGGAGGCGGGCGGCCCAGTGCTGGCGATCTCGACACCGCACACCCACGCGGACGACGAACTTCAGCTTATCAACGAGGACACGGTCCTTACTGAAATACTTGATCCCCTCTCCCTCAAACCCGTGGCTCCGGGTGAAGTCGGCGAGATTGTCATCACCACGCTCTGCCGCCAGGCCTCGCCCGTGGTAAGGTGGCGGACACGCGATCTCGTGCAACTTTCGAAGTGTCCGTTCGATTGCCCTTCCGGCCGACGCGGGATGCGGCGCATCAGTAGGATCATCGGCAGGACAGACGACATGCTCAAAGTAAAGGGAGTAATCGTCTTCCCATCCCAGATCGAGGACATCGTCGCATCGATCCGCGGCACGGTAAAGGAAGCCTGGCAAATCTATGTCGACAAGAACCAGACAACCGTTGGCACCATAAATGTCGCAGTGGAGTCGGCTCGGGCCGAAGGGCGGCCCGCTGATCTGATCACGCAGGAGATCAGACGCGAAGTTCGAGCCAGGCTTGGCATCAATATCGATGTCGAGTGTCTACCTGAAGGATCGCTTCCTCGATACGAAGCCAAGGCCACCCGCGTGCTTCACCGAGATGGAGTTCGCAAAGAAATAAGCTGACCGGCACATCAGGATAGGGATAGACAGGTCGCCGCAGACGACAGTCTGCGGCAGGCGATCTCCATCCGTTTGCACTCCGTCCGGCTGAGGCTATATATAGTCCGAACGCTCATCTAAAGATACGCAGGTTTGCATATGGCCAGAACAAGGTCGCCGGAATACGACAACATACAGGCAATGATCCTGGATCGTTCGGCCGCCCTCTTCGCATCCCGCGGCTATGCAGCAACCTCGATCGGCGACATCGCCGCGGCCTGCGAATGCTCGAAGTCGCGGCTCTATCACTATTTCGATTCGAAGGAAGCGATTCTCTCGGCAATGCTTTCTGAGCACATAGACAAGCTGCTCGACGAATGTGAGGCATCCATCGAACAGGGCGGTGATCCCACCGACCATTTCCATCGCCTTATCAGGTATTTTCTCGAAGTCTACGCGGTGTCGAGCAACAAGCACGTGGTGCTACTGACTTGCCTCGAGTTCCTACCAAAGGAGATCCATAAGGAAGTCGTGGCGAAGCAGCGCAAACTGATCGCATATCTCACCGACATCCTGGCCGCAATTCGTCCCGACCTGCACGACCGTAAGCGGCAGGCGCATGTCGATACCATGCTGTTCTTCGGGATGATCAACTGGACCTACACCTGGTATCGGGTCGACGGGTTCATTTCGCCGGACATGCTCGCCAAGCGGGCCGTCGACCTCTTCCTGTCCGGCTACGCCAACGTCGACGCGAAAGCGCTGGCGGAAACCTGAACCGGGCCCGCGTCACGCCGCAAGCAAGGTCCTTAGATCAAGCGCGGGATCCGAAATCCTGCCTTTGTCAGCTGCGGCGCCGCGTTCGAGCAGCTTCTTGGCGGTCATGTAAGCGCGCGCGTCATCCACCGTGGCGACTGCAGTGAGACTGTCGCCAGCGAAGTACCAGCATGAAATGCCTCCACGGTCTCCCGGGCGTATGACGATCTCGTCGTAGCCCTTCGCAAGACCGACGATCTGCAACTTCGACTCATACTGGTCGGACCAAAACCAAGGGACAGGCGCGTAGGATACCTGTCGACCGCATATGTCGTCGGCTACGGCTTCCGCCTGCTCGATGGCGTTCTGGACGTTTTCCAGTCGGATGGTCTCGCCGCGATAGGGGAACGCGGTGCAATCTCCCGCCGACCAGACGTCGGGCATGGATGTCCTTCCGCGATCATCCACGAGGATTCCGTCTTGGACGGCGATGCCCGCCGCTTTCGCCAGGTCGGCTTCGGCAACGACTCCGATGCCGACAAGCACGAGGTCGGCTGCGATCCGTTCCAGATCGTCGAGGACGATCTCCCTTATCGACGGATTACCGACGGTTTCCAGAACGCCCCGGCCCTCGATGATACGCACCCCATTGAACTCGTGGAGTTCGCGTATGGATGCGGAAATGTTCGGGCAGACGGCACGCTCCAGAATCCGTTGCGCGCGTTCGATCACGGTCACCTCGAGGCCTGCCCGGCGGGCGACGGCCGCTGTCTCTAGACCGATAAAGCCACCGCCGATTACGACGAGCCTTTTGCCTGCCTTGCAGAGCGGTCCGAGACGGGCCACGTCGGCGATCGACCGCAGTTCGAACGTATTGCTGCGGTTCTGGTAGATTTCTGGCAATGGCCTCGCCCGCGATCCGGTCGCAATCACCAGCCCGCCCCATTCGATACATTCACTGCCCACTTGCAGGGACTTGGCGGCTCCGTCGATCCTGTCGACATGGGCATCCGTCCGCACCGCGATATCAGCCTTCACCCAGAATTCCGCAGGACGGATATACAGGTTTTCGACCGGAGGCGTCTCGGCGAGATATTTCTTCGAAAGAGGAGGTCTCTGATATGGCGCGTGACCTTCGTTTCCCAACATCAGTATCGGTTCGGAGAAACCATTCGCACGAAGCCGGAGGGCGGTTGAGGCCGCGGCTTGGCCTGCTCCTATTATTACGACAGCTCTCGACATCGCGGTCACCTTTTATTTGACAGAACGTTCGTACTATGAATAATCGCGGCATCGAACACAAGGCCCATGGGGACCGTATATGCAGATGCGCAAGGTCACGCTGGATGACCGCTATACCGCCACATCCGGTGAGGTCTTGCTCAGCGGCACGCAGGCCCTTCTGGTCGCCGCGATACGACAGAACCGCCTTGATCGACGCAACGGGCTCCACAGCGCAGGATTCATTTCGGGATATCGCGGATCGCCGCTGTCTAGCGTCGATACCGAGGCCTGGAGCGCCGCGAAGCATCTCGAAGCCCAGCACATCCGATTTCAGCCAGGCATCAACGAGGACCTGGCGCTGACGTCCGTATGGGGCACGCAGCAGGTGGCGCTGGACCCCAAGGCCAACGTCGAAGGCGTTTTCGGAATGTGGTACGGCAAGGGCGCAGGCCTTGACCGGTGCGGAGACGTGCTGCGCCATGCGCATGGTGCCGGATCCTCACGCAAGGGTGGCGTGCTCATCGTCTCGGGGGATGATCACGCACTGAAATCCTCGAGCCAGGCCTATCACTCGGAACCGGCGTTCATAGACCTTCAGATGCCGGTCCTTTACCCGGCGAACATTCAGGAGGTTCTCGACTATTCGATCCTCGGATGGGCGATGTCCCGCCAGTCGGGCTGCTATGTCGGCTTCAAGGTGCTGGCCGAGCACGTGAACTCGACGGCTGTCGTCGACGTCGGCCTCGACCGGGTCCGCTTGACCGACATTGAACTGCCGGAAGTCAACGACAGATGGATTCGGTGGCCAGATCCTTGGCCGCATGTCGAGCGCCGTCTGCTGGACGTTAAGCTCCCCGCCGCATTGGCCTTCGCGCGTGCCAATGGCCTTAATAATGTCGTGGCATCCGTACATGCCCCGCGGCTCGGCATAATCGCGGGTGGCAAATCCTATCTCGATCTCCTACAGGCGCTTGCGCTCGTGGACCTAACCCCGGCCCAGGCCGCAGAGCGAGGGATTTCGCTCCTCAAGATCGGAATGCCTTGGCCGGCGGACGAGCAGCTCCTGAGGGAGTTTTGTCGGAATCACGAAACCGTTCTGGTCGTCGAGGAAAAGCGCGACCTGATCGAGACGCAGGTCCGATCGGCACTCTATGCGCTTCCCGATGGTCAACGTCCGGTCGTTCTCGGCCGTTTCGATCGTGCCGGGACGCCGCTCTTCCCGGCAGCTGGCGAGCTGGACGGCGAAACGGTCCTGCGAGCTCTCGGGCCGGAGATCCTGTCCACTCTCGACGAATCCCGGAAGGCCATCTTCGCACGCGAAACGGATCGCGGCGCTCCACCGACCGCCGTCATGCCTCCCCGCGCTCCGTACTTCTGCTCCGGCTGCCCGCACAGCAGCTCGACCCGTGTACCTGAAGGCAGCCGCGCGCTCGGCGGTGTAGGTTGCCACTTCATGGCGACGGGAATGGATCGCTCGACCGACACCTTCACCCAGATGGGCGGCGAAGGAGTGCCATGGATCGGAACGGCTCCCTTCACGGATACGAAGCACGTGTTCGTAAACCTCGGCGAGGGCACGTACTATCATTCCGGCAGCCTGGCGATCCGTGCGTCCGTCGCGGCGGGTGTCAACATCACCTACAAGGTGCTCTACAACGACGCGATCGCGATGACTGGAGGCCAGCCTGTCGAAGGCACCCTGCATGTTGCCGACATCGCGCGGCAGCTCGCCGCGGAGGGTGTCGAAAGGATCGAAATCGTCAGCGAGGATCCGGATGCACTGCTGGCGCAAGGACCGATCCCATCCGGTATCCGTGTGCACCATCGCGATGCCCTGCTGGAAGTCGAGAGTGACCTGACGAAGGCTCCCGGCGTGTCGGTTCTGATATACGACCAGGCCTGCGCGACCGAGAAGCGCAGACGGCGCAAACGGGGGAAAATGCCTGCCGCGCCGCGCCGCATCTTCATTAACGAACGGGTGTGCGAAGGATGTGGCGACTGTTCGGTACAGTCGAACTGCCTCTCCGTCGTTCCGGTCGAGACCGAGTTCGGTCGCAAGCGAGCGATCGACCAGGCCAGCTGCAACCAGGACTACTCTTGCGTCGAGGGCTTCTGTCCGAGCTTCGTGTCGCTCGAAGGTGCGAAACCGAGGCGATCGTCGAAATCGCTTCCTGCGGAAGCAGCCGAGGAAATCCCCGACCCAACGCTTCCGGCACTGAAGGGCGATCGGCCTTATGACATCTTCGTTGCAGGCGTAGGTGGTACCGGGATCGTCACCGTGTCCGCCCTTCTGGCGATGGCGGCATTTCTTGAGGGAAAGCACTGCAGCGTATTCGACAAACTCGGCATGGCGCAGAAGTATGGTGCAGTGCATGGACATGTCCGGATTTCGGCGAGCGCCGCCGGGCTCGACGCCGTAAAAATCCCTCGCGCCCATGCACACCTGCTGATCGCTGGAGACCTGCGTGTAGCGGTCGAGCCTGGCATCCAGGAGATGATCGATCGACAGCACGGTGCCCTGGTTGTCGCCAGCGAGCAGGCGATCAGCGGCGAGTTCGTTCGCAACCCCGACCACGATTTCCAGTCAGCGCGCATGAAGAAGGCGCTGAACGAGTTGGGCGCGCGGTCTATCGACCTTTTCGCGGCGCGAGAGTACGCCCAGCGCTTCCTTGGCGACGAGGTGGCCGCCAACCTGATCCTCATGGGGCACGCATGGCAAAAGGGGTTCATTCCGCTTAGCCTTGAGTCAATCGAACGTGCCATCGAACTGAACGGTGCCGCAGTTCCGCTGAACAAGTCAGCATTTCGTCTCGGCCGCCTCCATGCGCTGCGCCCCGACGTGTTGGCGGTCCCTCAGCGGCCGTCGCGGATCCGGGCGGCGGCAATGACCTGGCGAGAACTCACCGATCGGCGGCAAGCGGAACTCACACACTATCAAGACACGCGTTACGCAACACGCTTCCGTGAACTGGTGGACTACGTCGCTAAAGCTGAGACGGCAGTCGCTGGAGCTTCGGGTGAACTCGCCCACGCGGTCGCCGAGAACTTCTCGAAGTTGATGGCGTATAAAGACGAGTATGAAGTCGCCCGGCTTCATGCTGATCCAGCCTTCCAGCGTCAGTTGCGGGACACGTTTGAAGGCACGGCGCGTCCAGCATTCTATCTCGCCGCGCCCTTCCTAGCCAAACGCGATTCCATGACTGGACTTCCTCGCAAGAGGCGGTTCGGCCCTTGGGTGATCCATGTGTTCCGAGTGCTGGCGAAGATGAGGTTCCTGCGCGGAACCGCTCTCGATCCGTTCGGTTGGCATCCTGACAGGCGGGAAGAGCGTAGCCTCATAGATCGGTACGAAACTGATATCCGTTCCGCAGTCGGAATGCTGTCGGCTGGGTCGCTTCGAGACGTCATCCGCCTGGCGCGGCTGCCAGCCGATATTCGGGGATTTGGCCACGTCAAGAAGAGCAGCATCGAGAAGACCGATAAACAGCGTGAGCAGATCCTTTCGTCGCTGAATTACCGCTCCGAGCAGGAGCAGAAGGCTCTGCTGACGCAGAGCGCCGCCTAAGCAGGGGCAGGAATCCTGATGCCGTTCCAGATTTTTTGCATTGACGATCCGGCAAAACCGGGCCTTCGCGAGAGGATGAGGGCAAACCATCTGCGCTACATGATCGCGCATCGCGAGCGGATAATGTTCGGCGGGCCTATACGGGATGAAGCGGATCGCCGCTCCATAGGCAGTGCATTCGCGCTCGACTATGCATCCCGCGAGGAAGTCGACCAGTTCCTTGCGACCGAACCATACTGCCTCGCCGGGGTGTTCAGAACGGTCTCCGTCCATCCGATGCACGTGATGGTGCCCGAACGCCGACCAGGATTCCTTGAGGAACAGCTTGAGGAGGAACTCTCCCGAACTCATTCCATCCAGCTACGTGACCGACGGCCATGCGCGGAATAGTCAACATCGGAACATATCTGCCAAGGCTGCGCCTTTCGCGTTCTGCGATCGCCGACACCCTCGGCTGGCTCATGCCTGGAATCCCTGCAGGGGGGCATCGCGCGCTCGCCTATTGGGACGAGAACTCGACGACAATGGGTGTCGAGGCGGCCAGGATAGCACTGAGATCATTGTCGAAACCCGTATCGCGTCTTGCATTCGCGACCACATCCCCGGTTTACGTCGAGCCGCAGAACGCGGCGACGATCCACCGGGCTCTGGCGCTGCCGCAATGCGCGCCGTCGCTGGACGTATCGGGAGCCGGTCGCGGATGCCTGATCGCACTTACACAGATGCTCGAAGGACGGTCGACGGGACTTGTGGTCGCCGCTGATCGTCATGTCGGTCCCTCCGGCAGCGTTTACGAAACGCAATTTGCGGATGGAGCCGCGGCTGCGGTCATCGGCGATGGCGATCTTCTTTTCGAGTATCTGGCAAGCGCCGAGCTGACGTCCGGTTTCGTTGACAGATACCGTGTTGCGGGCCGACGTTCAGGCGTCAGTTGGGAAGAGCGCTGGGTCCGCGATGAAGGCATCCTCAAGCAAGTACCGAAGGTGATCGGATCTGCCCTGGCATGCGCTGGCGTAGAGCCAAATGCCGTCCGTCATCTGGTGTTTCCATCAACGGTGAATGGCATTGGGCAAGCGCTCGCGCGAGCCAGCGGTCTAACCAAAGTCACGGTGGCGGACAACCTTCTCGAGATCTGCGGCGACGTTGGCTCGGGGCACCCTTTGCTCGTGCTCGCGCATGCCGCCGAAGCCATGCAGCCGGAGGATATCGTTGTGGTTGCCGCGTTCGGTCAAGGGGCGACTGCTGCAGTGTTCAAGAGGACTTCCCGGCCTCTTGAGGCGCATTCAATCGTTTCCAGTCAATTGGAAGGAGGGATCGCCGACGATAACTACCTCAGGCTGCCGCTGTTTGGCGGAATGCTGGACTGGGAGCGCGGACTGCGCGGACGTTCCGTTCCAAGCGAGGCCCTCTCAACGCTTCACCGATACGAGGATGCTCTCCTTGGCTTCCAGGGCGAGCGTGACAGGAAAAGCGGCAACGTGCGTTTCCCGCCCACGGGCGCGGAAGGAGTCGAGCCTTGGCCGCTCGCGGGCCGGAACGGGCGCATCGCGTCTTTCACCGCCGACCAGCTTGCGTTCTCGCCGAGCCCTCCGAGCTGTTACGGATTGGTCGACTTCGACGGCGGCGGACGCCTGATGATGGATTTCAGCGACGCGGATGCTTCGTCGCTCCACGTTGGCGATCCTGTCCGATTCGCTTTTCGGATCCACGATATCGATCCGGCAACCGGATACGTCCGGTATTTCTGGAAAGCCGTCAGCACGAGGCCGGGTCACGACGGGGGACAAAATGGCTAATGGCATCAAGGACAAGGTCGCGATCCTGTCAGCAGGCTGTTCCCGCTTCGGAGAGCGATGGGATGTCGGACAGGACGAGTTGATGCGGGAAGCTTACGGCGAGGCGCTGACAGCTGCAGGCATCGACCCTCGGGAAATCGGAGCAGCCTGGTATTCCTCACACTATGACGACATCGGAGCCGGCAAATCGGGACTTCCGATGGCTCGCGCGCTCAACCTACCCGATATCGGGGTGACCAGAGTGGAGAACTTTTGTGCCGGCGGTACCGAAGCCTTTCGGGCCGCCGCCTACGCTGTCGCCTCCGGCTCGGTCGACTTCGCCCTCGCGATGGGTGTCGAGAAGCTCAAGGACACGGGCTTCGCGGGGCTTCCTACGGCTTCTCGGGGAACGTTCGCTCCGATGTACATGCCCACGCACACCAATCCAGGGAACTTCTCGCAACTCGCGAACGCCTATTCCCGCAAGCACGGCATAAGCCACAACGATCTCAAGCGTGCGATGGCGAAAGTCTCAGTCAAGAGCCACGCCAACGCGGCGCAAAACCCGAGGGCTCACCTCCGCAAGGAGATCACCATAGAGCAGGCGATGGCAGCTCCCGTTGTCGCTTCGCCCCTAGGGCTGTTCGACTGCTGTCCGGTTTCCGATGGAGCCGCCTGCGCGATCCTCACCACCCCAGAAATCGCGAGAAAACTTTCAGGTGAGCCTGTCGTCACGCTTAAGGCTGTCCAGGTCGTGAGTTCGAACGGGTGGGAAGCTTCTCAATCCCAGTGGGACAGCTCGTACGTGCATACGGCACGCATCGCATCTCAACGCGCTTACGCCGAGGCCGGGCTCAGGAACCCGCGCGAAGAGATAGATTTCGCCGAGCTTCACGACTGCTTCTCGATAACCGAACTCGTCACGATCGAGGACATCGGTCTTGCCGAAGAGGGAGATGCCTGGCGCGAGATGCTCGACGGCAAGTTCGATATCGACGGCGACCTGCCCTGCCAAGTGGACGGGGGTTTGAAGTGCTTCGGCCACCCTGTCGGTGCGAGCGGCCTTCGCATGATCTACGAATGCTGGCTGCAACTCCGCGGGAAAGCCGGTGTGCGCCAGCTTTGCAACCCTTCGACAGCCCTCACCCACAATCTCGGAGGTGGGCCGGCTCAGAACGTGTGCTCGGTCGCGATCTTCGGACTGCATCCAGGCATTGGCGCGTGATGGTGAAGGTCGTCATCACATCTGGGGCGGGGCAGGCAAGCACGCTCGAGGCGAAGGCAGGCTCCACGCTCATGGAAGCCGCCCGCGACAACAACATTCTAGGCATCGTTGCCGAATGCGGCGGAGCCTGTTCCTGCGCAACCTGCCACGTGCACGTGGGAGATGACTGGTTGGACAAACTGCCCGCCAAGAGCAGTACGGAAGCCGATATGCTCGATTTCGCCGACAACCTCGACGAGCGGAGATCCCGGCTGTCGTGCCAGATCGTGCTGAGAGAAGAGCTCGATGGAATGTCAGTGACGGTTCCGACCTAGCGTCGAACGGAAAGGAAGTGGGATGCCACCCAATTAATTGCAAAATGCAATGAAAATGCAAGTAATTAGCTTAACGACGTCGGCCTCGAAGCCGACGCAGCAGAGTGGAACCCAGGTCCTCGAGCTAACGCCGCGCTTGGGCGCAGGCGAATGGCATCGTGGCCGAAATGACAAGCGATGCACGCCGCATGCATGAATTAGTGGCAGCCACCGGTGCTCGACTTGAGCCATCCGGTAATGACGCCGATGCTCGCGCAGGAACCGCGAGGTCGTCCGCACCGAGCGAGATGGCAATCGCTTGGATCAAGCGCCTGATCGCCTTCGACACGACCAGCCGAAACTCAAATCTCGATCTCATCGAAGATGTGAGGAAAGCCCTGGCACCGCTCGGCTTCGTTTTTCGCGTCACACGTGACGCTTTAGGCCGCAAGGCGAACCTGCTGGCCACCCTTCCAGCCGACAAAGGAACGCTAACTGGCGGGCTTTGCCTGTCCGGCCACGTCGATGCCGTGCCCGTGGATGGGCAACGATGGTCTACCGATCCCTTCTCTCCGATCGTTCAGGACAACCGCCTTTACGGTCGCGGAGCGTGCGACATGAAAGGTTTCGTCGGCATTGCCATCGCTGTGGCCTGCGCTCGCCACGGCAAGCCGATGCACGCCCCGATACATCTAGCACTTTCCTACGACGAGGAAGTCGGATGCCTCGGCGCCCCGTCGATGGTCGATGACATGATCTCGGGCGGGATCGTGCCGGACGGCTGCATCGTCGGCGAACCGACGATGATGAAGGTTGTGAGCGCGCACAAGGGTGCGAATGTGGGCAGGTGTCGGGTGGAAGGGCTCGCCCGTCATTCCTCGCTCACGCCGGAGGGCATTAACGCGATCGAGTTCGCCTCCAGGATCATCGTGTACATGCAGTCGATGGCGGACGAATTTGCCAGCAAGGGACCGTTCTCCGAAGGTTTTGATGTCCCTTTCACCACCCTGCAGACGGGACAGATAGAGGGCGGGATCGCCGTCAATACCGTGCCTGCCGCCTGCACGTTCACGTTCGAGTTCCGCAACCTGCCCGGGGTAGCAGCGGATGCGGTGATCGACCGGATCGAGGAGTACGCGCGGACAGATGTCCTTCCGCTCATGCGCAGGCGTGGACGCGGAGCGGGAGAAATAGTGTTCGAAAGACTGGCGGCCGCACCGGCATTGGCAGTGCAGGAGAACTGCGCGTTCACGCATCTCATCCGCCAAGCCACCGGCGATACCGTCGTGCGGAAGGTCGCATACGGAACGGAAGCCGGAATCTTCAGGCAGGCGGGCATTCCCACGGTCGTTTGCGGACCGGGTGACATCGCCCAGGCGCACACCGCCGACGAGTACATCGATCTTTCTCAGATCGCGCGGTGCGAGCAGGTGCTCCACGCGATGGCGGACAGCATGTGCGCCTCCCCTTCAAAGCTTCAGTTCGGTCAAGGCACAGCATCATGACAGCGATCCAGACTCCGGCTCCACCCACGGCAGCCACTTCCAGACCGGTGACCAGAAAGCAATGGCGGGTCATCATCGCGGCATCGATAGGCAACGCGCTCGAATGGTTCGATTTCGCGATTTACGGCTTCTTCGCGGCGACCATCGGCAGGCTATTCTTCCCGACGCATAGCGAGACTGCGTCGTTGCTGCTGTCATTCGCCACTTTCGGAGTCGCGTTCATGATGCGCCCGTTCGGGGCATTGGTCATCGGAGCATACGCTGACCGAAATGGCCGTAAGGCCGCACTGACCTTGTCGATCACCATAATGATGATCGGCACCGCGATGATCGTCTTGATGCCGACCTTTGAGACCATAGGTCTGGCGGCTCCGGTACTCATGACGGTCGCCCGCCTATTGCAGGGACTGTCCGCGGGTGGCGAATTCGGAAGCGCGACGGCCCTTCTTGCCGAGCAGGATTCCAGCCGCCGCGGCTTCTTCGCGAGTTGGCAGGTCGCCAGCCAGGGTCTGATGATCGTCCTGGCCGCGTCATTCGGCATCGGCCTCTCCGGTGTCTTCGCCGCGGACGCGTTCGGCGATCACGGCTGGCGTATTCCCTTCATCTTCGGCCTCTCACTCGGACCGGTAGCTTACTACATCCGGCGCAAGGTCGATGAGTCGCCGGAGTTCAAGCCGAGCGAGGCTTTGAAGTCCCCGGTGCGCACCGTCCTCGCGGATCAGACGTCCAGGCTGGTTTTCGGAATCGGTGCGGTCATCTTGGCTACTGTGTCATCGTACCTTGTCTTGTTCATGCCGACCTACTCGACCCGGCAGCTCGGTGTTCCACCATCAGGCGCGTTTACCGCGATCTGCATCGCCGGTTTCATCCAACTTTCCCTCGCACCGGTCTTCGGGTCCTGGTCGGACCGGATCGGACGTTTTCCGATCATGATCGCCGCCGCGCTTGCCTTTCTGGTCTCGATCTACCCGTTGTTCGCCTGGCTTGCCGAAGTCCCCAGCGTCCAGCGGTTGATCATCGTGCAGATCATCCTCGGGTTCCTGACGACCGCATACTTCGCTCCGCTTCCCGCATTGCTGGCTGAGCTGTTTCCAGCAGGCACCAGAACGAGCGGGCTTTCGCTCTGCTACAATCTCGCCGTCACCGTCTTCGGCGGTTTCGCTCCCTTTATCATCACGTGGCTGATCGCGACCACGGGGAGCAATCTTGCGCCCAGCATCTACGCGGGTGCCGCAGCGGCGCTGAGCCTCGTCGCGATGGTCGTCCTGCGCTTCCGCCTGCCGATGGCCGGGAACCCAGTCGGCGTTGCCGCTTCGGAGGCCCGCTGATGGAATCCCAGGGTACAGTTCACTCGATTGCGGAATATCGCGAGCTGGCGCGCCGCACTTTGCCTAAGATGATCTTCGACTTCTACGACGGCGGCGCCGAAGGCGAGAACACGCTGAGACACAACCGAGCCGCGCTCGATGCGAGACGGCTGATGGGGTCTGCTCCCGTCGACGTCGGCAATCGTAGTCAGGAGGTCAAGCTCTTCGGCAAGACCCGCGCGATGCCGCTGATCATTGGACCCACCGGTCTCGCCGGGGCTGCCTGGCCAAATGGCGATGCTGCTCTTGCCCGGGCGGCTGGACGTGCGGGCATACCGTTCGTCATGAGCACGGCGGGGACCTGCACCCAGGAAGACGTCGCATCGGCAGGCGAAGGTGCGAAATGGATGCAGCTTTACATCTTCAAGGATCGTGCTTTCAGCGATCGCATCGTCGATAAAGCCGAGGCGCTTGGTTTTGAAGCAATCGAGGTCACGGTCGACAACGCTGTCGCGGGCAGGAGATTACGCGACCACCGCAACGGGTTCTCGCTGCCGTTCCGGTGGACTCCGGCGAAGCTCGCCGGCCTCGTCGCTCGCCCCGGCTGGAGCCTCAGGATGGCTCGTGCCGGAGCCCCTCAGCTCAAGGTGATGGCTGAAGGACTCGGCCTGGAGAAGACCGACACCATCGCCGAACTCATGCAAAGCCAGTTCGACGCTTCCATAAGTTGGGACGACATTGCGAGGCTGCGGGATCGTTGGAAGAAGCCGCTGATCGTCAAAGGCCTGCTGGATGCGTCGCACGTCGCGAAGGCGTTGTCAGTCGGAGTCGATGGCCTTGTGATCTCCAATCATGGCGGACGGCAACTCGACGGGGCCGTGGCATCGATCGACGTCCTCCCTGACTTCGTCTCTGAGGCGGGAAGCGAGCTCACGCTGTTGATCGACAGCGGCTTTCGGACAGGCTCCGATATCGCTCGCGCCATTGCGCTCGGCGCTGATGCCGTTCAGGTCGGGCGTGCTACGCTCTATGCCTTGGCGGCCGGCGGAGAGGCCGCCGTTTACCACGCCCTCGGCCTTCTCAAGGCTGAACTTGATGTCGCACAGGCACTCATGGGAGCCAGGCGCATCGAGGACTTCCATCCTGCGATGGTCCGGTACCCGCTTACAGGTTCATTCCCGCTCCGGGACGCTTCCGGAGTGCGGTCGATACCGTCTCTTCGGGCAATCTCCAATCATTGAAAGGGCAAATGACATGCGTGCATCCAAATCGATACTTGCTGCTGCTCTCCTTGCATGGTCCGCGTCATTCGCCGCGGCCCAGGACAAGCCACATATCGGACTGACCTACATAGTAGAGCACCCCGCGATCGACGCGGTGCGGGAAGGCATCGTGGATGGTCTCGCAGTAGCGGGATACAAGGACGGCAACACGGCGCAAATCGTCATTCGCAGCGCTCAGGGCAACATGGCCACTCAAGCGCAGATCGCCAACGAATTTTCCGGACTCCACCTGGATCTCGCGATCGCGATCTCGACCCCTTCCGCGCAAGCTCTGAAGAACTCGCTTAAGGACAAGCCACTGATCTTCGCGGCTGTGACCGACCCCGTCGGCGCGGGGCTGATCGAATCCTTGGACCAGCCTGGCGGCAACGTGACCGGAACAAGCGACCAGCAACCTTACGTCCCGATCCTGGACCTAATTAAGAAGATGGTCCCGGAGGCCAAAAAGGTCGGGGTCATCTTCAACCCCGGCGAGGCGAATTCGGTGTCTCAGGTACAGGCGCTCAAGGCGGTCGCCGAGTCTTACGGGATCGAAGTCGTGGAAAGCCCGGCTGTGCAGTCGACCCTGGTCGCCGATGCTGCCCGAAGTCTCGTTGACCGGGTAGACGCCATCCTGCTGCCGACCGACAGCACGGTCGTTTCGGTGGTCGAGAGCGTGGTTACCGTCGGCAAGAAGGCACATTTGCCTGTCTTTGCCTCAGACACGGGTTCGGTCGAACGCGGCGCGGTGGCGGCCTTGGGCTTCAATTACTATGAGATGGGCAAGCTGACAGCCCAACTGGCAGACAAGGTACTGAAGGGCCAGAAGCCGAGCGACATTCCGGCCGTAATTCCGGCGAGCCAGGACCTCTATCTCAACCTTTCGTCGGCCAAGGCGATGGCTCTTGACGTTCCCGCCGACATCCGGTCCGGCGCGAAGAAGGTCATCGAGTGAGATGAGCCTCTTTGCTTTCGCGGGCGCTCTCGAGACCGGATTTCTATTCTCCTTGGTGGCGCTGGGCGTCTACATTTCGTTCCGTGTGCTCGCCTTCCCGGATCTGACCGTAGACGGCAGCTTTCCCCTTGGCGCGGCGGTTGCGGTCGCGGCCATCGTGAACGGCATCGATCCATTCATTGCCACAACTTTCGCGGCGCTCGCGGGGGCTGTTTCCGGCCTCGTTACCGCGTTCCTTAGCGTGCGGCTTCGGATCATGAACCTACTTGCAGGCATACTTTCGATGGTTGCTCTCTTTTCGATCAATCTTCGGATCATGGGGCGCCCCAATCTCCCGATCCAAGGACATGAATCCGTCTTTGACCGTTTCGGCGCCCTCGGGGATTTTGGGCTTTGGAACAATGTTCTGCTGCTCGGCATCATTGCGGTGGCCGCCAAGCTCCTCATCGACTGGTTCTTGCGCACCGAGATCGGTCTCGCACTCAGGGCCAGCGGTGAAAACCCGGCGATGGCGGAGGCCCAAGGGGTGAACAACTCCGCGATGATCTATCTCGGCATCGCGATCAGCAATTCGCTCGTTGCCCTCGCTGGCGGCCTCTTTGCCCAGACACAGGGAGTGGCGGATGTCTCGATGGGCGTGGGAACGATCGTTACGGGTCTGGCAGCCCTAATCATCGGTGAAGCACTGTTCAAGCGGAAGACCGTATTCCTGGGAACGCTTGGCTGTTTGGCTGGAGGCCTCCTGTACCGGCTCTTCGTCGCAGCAACTCTGAGCCTGGGATTCGTGCAGGCGCAAGACCTGAACCTCGTGACAGCAATCGTCGTCGCAGGCGCCGTGGTCCTGTCGCAGGGCAGAGGGCTGAGCATCGGGAAGGGCGGAGTGTCGCGCCTGCGGGCGCCGCGCACTGGAGGCAAGATCAATGCTGCATCTGAATGATGTTCACGTGACATTCAATGCCGGGACCGCGACAGAGGTGTGCGCCCTGCGGGGAGTCAGCCTCCATATCCTGCCAGGCGAGTTCGTGACGGTGATCGGATCGAACGGTGCGGGCAAATCGACCCTCCTCTCGACGATAGTCGGGACCGCGCGACCGGACAGGGGATCTATCAGGCTGGGCACACTGGATGTCACGGACTGGGACGCCTGCAGACGAGCGGGAGAGGTTGGGCGTGTGTTCCAGGATCCACGGCTTGGAACCTGCGGGTCGCTTAGCATTGAAGAGAATCTGGCCCTCGCCGCAAAACGTGGCTGCCGCCGGGGTTTCGCCTCTGCTCTTGCCGGTGGCCGTCAAAAGGCCAATTTCGCCGACAAGCTGGCGCGCCTGGGTCTCGGACTCGAATACCGCATGTCAACGCCGATAGGACTGCTGTCCGGCGGACAAAGGCAGGCTGTAAGTTTGCTGATGGCAACCTTGTTGCCTATGAAGATCCTCTTGCTGGACGAGCATACAGCCGCTCTGGATCCCGCAGTCGCCTCGAAAGTGTTGGAACTTTCGAAGGAGATAGCCGAATCCGACCACCTGACCGTGCTGATGGTGACGCACTCTATGGGAGACGCTCTCGCATTCGGATCTCGCACGATCATGATGGACCGCGGCACGGTCGCGCTGGACGTGAATGGAGACGAACGCCGGAAGCTGGATGTCCCTGCTCTACTCAGACTCTTTGGAGAGGCAACCGGAAGGATTGTCGATAACGACCAGATGATGCTGGCGTGATAGGAACTCGGCGCAAAAGCCCACGGTTAAACTGGAAAACGCATGAACGATCGCAACCCGCCGGATCATAGCCCTTTGCGATTGGGGCAATGGCTACCTTACAGATTGTTCATCGTGGCTGCGAGGGTTGCCGAACTGTTGGCGGATTACTACGGCCAACGCTACGGCCTTACACAAGCCGGCTGGCGCGTGCTGGCCGTAGTCGGTGATAAACCGGGAATGAGCGCACGCGAAATACGGCACGCGGCGGGACTTGATCAATTCGCAGTAAGTCGAGCCGTCGGACTTTTGCAGCAACTGGGCTACGTGGAGAGGAAACCTGCGGACCGGGATCGAAGGCGGGCTGAAGTGCATCTTACCGCGGAGGGACAGGAGGTGCTGTCCACGCTCTCTCGGATCGCCATCGCTATCGAAGATGAGCTCTTGGCGAGTGTTTCAATGAAAGATAGAGACGCGCTGAACAAAGTGCTGGCTGAGATCGACAGAACCAGCGTCGGCTTGGTCTCACGAGGATTGCGCTCGGTCGTTCCAGAAATCGGTTGGGCCACCTTGGACAAGGCAGAATAATCAACAATCGCCGGCGGCGAGTACTTGGTTACTGTTCAGGTGACGTGTTCCCGCTGAATCGGACCGCTTTCGGTTGGAATGTTCCACTTATGATCCCTGGATGGTAAGAAGAAGAGTTCCATGAAGAGCCGCCTCAACGACCGCCGGACCAAAATAGGTGCGCGGCAGCCCACGACGCCCGGGAAATTTGGCCAAGTCGAAAGGTCCTTCCAGGACCCGGGAATGCCGCTGTTCTGTTCGGTGTTGTAACCGATGCAGAAGCAGTTCACGTAACCGGCCGTGGCATAGTCCAGCCATTCCTTTGGAACGAAGTCGGAGCGGGCGACGCCTGAAGGTAACCTCCTGAGCAGGGATTGGGAGGCAAGGAGCGCCACCTCGCCGCCATTGACGTCCCACTGGCTGCGTCCTCGTTCGGCCATGAACTTGAAACGAGCAAGATCGGCGGCGGCGGAGGTGACCCTCACGCCGGTGCGCTCCCTAAAAATGGCGGCAAGACAGATCTTCGCGCACCCGCCGCGTGGCGCCGCCGAAGTCGGCGAACACCACCCGGCCGGACTTCGATTCGGCGCCCCGGGCCGACTGCACCCCGGGCAACGCAAGAGCGCCCAGAGCCGCAGCCCCTCACGCGAGCAACTGACGACGCGTTTGAACGAACCTATTCATGAGTACCTTCCATTCGTCCGGGATTTACGAGCAGGTGAGCCCGCTGGAACTGCAACCGCGGCCACAGGCAGCAAAACGATTGACCGGGAACGGCTCCTTCATGGCATCTACGATATGAGGGCTCAGTTCGTCGGCGAATTTGCTCAGCGCCGGGTTGCCCGGATAGGCGTCGACGACCGCTTCGCGCGCGCGGCGACGGATCGCGCGCTCGTCGATCTTGGTGCATTGTCCGCTCTGAACGACGATCTCCCCGCCAACGATGACGGTATCCACCCTTGCGCCGTTTTCGGAGAAGACGAACGATGCAACCGGGCGGTTCAGGGGAGTGAGATAGGTCGTATCCTCATTCAGTAGACACAGATCTGCTGCCTGATAGCCCGGAGCGACGGCACCGAGTTCGCCGGGGAGCCCACCGCCCTCGCCATCGAGCGTTGCCCACGCGCCCTGGTCTGCGAGGCCGCGAACGACCTCGGCTATTCCCGCCAAAACCTCTCCATCCCGAAACTGGCAGGCCGGATATTTCCAGTCGCTCCCTTCCCGGACGGCAAGGATCGCGTTGCCCCGACGTCGCTCATCGATCGCTTGGCGGGTGACACCTGCAACCTTGCCGGCGTCTTCGGCAGAAAGGACGCCGCCCGCACGCTGCAGCAAGAGGTTTCGATGCTCTACATTGCGTGCGAGAGCCGGGACCATTGGGTCTAGGTCAGCCACCGCCTCCCCGATGAACTCGGGATGGCTCAGGATTGCGCGAGCGTCCCAGCGCCTGTCGGCGCGCCAAGGGCCGCCGTCAGTGCTTTCGACGACGCCGTGGCGGCGATCCGCTCGAGCGCCGACTTTGCACGACGCAGAAATGCGGCCTGGATGGAATCTGGGTCCGTCTGGAAACTCAGCACCAACCCAGTGGCATGCGGGGTACGGCGCAAAGTCGCCTCCTTTGGTTGTCAAGATACTTAACTAGTGAAGCAGAACACCACGTCAACGTGCGTGAAGTGACCCGAATGGCCTGGTGAAACCGATCCCTCCCATGAGCAGCCTGGATCACAAAAAATGCCGGTCACCCTTGCCAAAGCCGGCCGTAACCGAAAAGTGCGCAACAGAACCGAGGCGATTGACCAGCTACTACCATGAGTGAACACAATCGGTGTTGCGACGACCGCTTGAATCCGCCCAATATGTGTTCGAACTTTACGGCTAGACCCTCAGCCGTGGCCTGAAATCGCGCCCACAGGCGCCACATTCGGATAGCCATCACCCTGATCCGCATTAGCCGCTATCCCTAAGGCTTCCTGGAAGGTGCGACGAAAGGATTCGATTCCGGACTCTGTCGCGAGTTCTTCTCGTAACACACATCGAGCCGTTCAAGGCCCGCCGCGCTGCCATCGAGCGGGACACTCAGCGTCATGCCTTCGCCGCGAACCTTCAACGTATTAGCGTTTCGAAGTCGTTTGTTGAGGTCAGTGTTCACAAGCGTGATTGTCACGGACTTCGATGCTGCCAGCGCTGTCGCTTCCACGTCCTGCGACCCGATAGTAAGGTGGACCGGGTATGCCTTGCCCACCTCAAGCCGCCATTTGTCTGAATCCAGAGACAGCAAAAGCCCCTCATTATTGCGCAGAAACGCGACGCCCAGATCGTCGACTGAACGGGACATCGTGCAGTTTTCGAACGAATCTCCCTTGTAGGTCGTGGCAATCGTCCATGGTCCAACCGTCACGGTCTGATCATTGGATGATTCCGCTGCAAGTGCAGGCATCGCTGACACAGCAAGGATTACGGCGAGAATGGTCGAGGTTTTCGTCTTTTCTGACATGCACTCGGCGCTCCGGGAAAATGGACAGGAGCAGCATCGTTCCTTGGAATTGTGGCCGTAGTTGTCAGCCGACCATTATTAGCGCAAACATCCGGGATATCGTCGGTTGCGAGAAACCGCGTTCCTTGCGGTCGAGTGCCGAGTATTTGCGCCTCAAATAGCGCATGCCATTCATCTCGGATATCCCCCTTTCGAGCACTTAGAAGACCTCTCAGACGTTCTATTCGGGCGGGCGGCAGAGACAGCGTCGCGCGCAGCAAGAGTCAGGGCTGACCCGCAGGCCATCGCTTGACGGAGCGAGCACAGCGCTATCATTCGCCGGCTGCGGGATGGATCGGCGAAGCTGATTTTGCCACTCTGTCGCAGCAGCTCGGGTGATCGTGGCGAAGAGCAGGGTTGAGGTTGCAACCCAGTCGTGCAGCCTATGATCGTCGCACCTCATGTGAGGCGCCCGAGCGCCCTTTTGGTGATTGTTGTTTCCATTTAGCGACAAAACGACGGTAGACCTCCTCGGCGTTGCCCATCGTCTTGCGCTCACTGTCACGCACCGACTTGTTGCTGTAGTCAGCGGCGGATCCCTTTGCTCTGCCACCGCGATGAGACGGGCCGGCGGTCAATTCCAGCTTTCGGAGCTTCCAGTCCAGGAGCGTCGAGCGGTTCGAAGGCCGAGGACGTCGCAGCTTATGTCGATGCTGCCCGAAAGCACTTCGGTCGCATCGATATCTTCATCAACAACGCAGCCTGGGAGGGTGTCGGGTTCTGTCGCAAATCTGTAGCTGAGACATGAGCAGCCAACCAGCTCGACTCACGCTGCCAGGATGTCGAACTGCTCAGCAAGTGAAGGTGCTGGATTATAGGCGTACCTCGGCTGTCGATTGCGCATCATCTGCACCATCTCGATGCCGGACAGGATCGTCGCTGCGCAGGTCATTGATTTGAAGCCGAGCATGGAGCGGATCTGGCGCTTGATGCGCCGGTGATCTTGTTCGATCCGATTGTTCAAGTACCGGCTCTGGCGAATGCGGACCGGCTGCGGCGGCCGGCGGGAACGATCCCGCAGTCGGCTTTCGCCGTCGCAGGCAATGATTGCCTCCCGGTTTGTCTGGCTGCCATCAATGACGACGCGATCCGGGCGGCCATGACGCTTCAGCGCCTTGCAGATGAAGCGCTTGGCGGCCAGCAGATCACGGTTTTCGCTGAAGAAGAACTCCACCGTGTCACCGACATTGTCGATGGCTCGGTAAAGATACATCCAGCGTCCGCGGACCTTGATGTATTTTCGTCGAGATGCCACTTGCGGGTGACGGCGCGTTTGCGTTGGTCGAAGCGCCTCAGCAGCAACGGCGAGAAGTGGACAACCCAGCGATGAATGGCGGAATGGTCGACACGAACGCCGCGCTCGGCCAGCATTTCTTCCAGATCGCGCAGGCTGAGATTGTAAGCCAGGTACCAGCGAACGCACAGCATGATCACCGAGCGGTCGAAATGACGGCCTGAAAACATCGGAAGGCTCCTCTGAACCGAGGAGCTCTTATTCCTCAACAACGGTTGACGCAGAGTTTGCGACAGAACCGTATCGCATCATGCCGTTCCGAGGCGAATATTTCCGCCTGCCGGAACGCCTGGATCAGATCGTCTCGACGCTGATCTACCTGGTGCCGGATCCGGATTTGCCGTTCCTCGGCATCCACCTGACACGGATGATCGACAGAAGCATCACAGTGGGACCGAATGCAGTGCTCGCCTTTACGCGCGAGAAATACGAACGCTTCGCCGTCAGCCCTCAGGACACGGCCGACTGGGCAATGTTCCCGGGACTATGGAAGGCTCTGGCAAAGAACTGGCGTTCCGCCGCCATCGAGATGCGAAATTCGATATGGCGAACGGGCTATCTCGCCGAATGCCGCAAATACTGCCCGTCCCTCACGCTAACCGATCTCGGCCCCTACCCTGCCGGCATCCGCGCCCAAGCAATGAGCGCCAACTTCACATATGCAATGCGCCATCTCCGGCCGCGACCTCGGCGATACCGATCGGCGAAATGGTCGTCGACCGGCTGCTGTCGACCCGTGGCACGGCGGCCGCCTACCCTCACGGTAGGCCACCTTTCCGCGAAGAAACAATGGCTGAGCACGGCATAGGCGTCGATTATTCGACCATCCACCGCTGGGCCTTATAGGCGGCTGTAGGGCGACTGCTCTCCGCGACCGATAACCAGAGCACGTCGGGCTCCGGGCCTTCATAGAAGTCCTTAGATCGGCAAAATCGTTCTCGATGTAGCCGGCACAAGGTTGAGCTCCCTGTCAACGGTCATTCCCTGGCCCCGGATATCCGTGATTCACAACGTTCGTAATGCTCGACGATCTCCCGTCCGGTGGCGATCCAGACATCGTCGTTCTTGCGCACAT
>VFQN01000821.1_pt1 | contig 55693 bp, 87 predicted proteins | sample 3512371 | NCBI WGS metagenome assembly VFQN01 (sample SAMN10412370, study PRJNA504923) | tailings metagenome | isolation source: Replicate 2 from Balatoc abandoned mine | place: Philippines: Itogon, Benguet | collected 2017-08-28
TAGGACTCTCGACCCTTGAAATGGGAAGAAGACGTGAAGAGGAATCCGCTGGTATGCAGGATATCCTTATCCAGCTGTCCCGCAACTCCTTCCGGTGGGTTTGAAGTTACCCCAATTTTGGACCACTGGCCCGCCGCGGGTGAGACCGGGTTGGGAGCGAGGAACCCAGGGCGCACAGGAGTACCGGTACGTTGGGGCACATCGACGCTGCGGACTCCAGATGTGCACTGCCAGCAGTACAGGGAGATAGACAACGGGCAGTCGAGGATGTGAGGCAGGTGGGGTGGGGTTGAGCTCTGAGCCCGGTACGCCGCATGACGGTTGATGCCGGCACCAACCGCCTGTAACGGCGACCAGTCGCTGACGCCTGCAGAGCGCTTCGTCGCGCCGTTGCCCCAATATACAGTATCACTCTTCGCATACTATACTGCTGTTGCCCAAAAACTCGGCGAGAACGTAGGACTTGGCCTTGTTGGTGAACGGCTAGGAAGGGTTCCCAAAATGGCCTTCGCGCTTTCAAGTCATAGCACCAAGTGCGTAGCTCTAGGTGCTAAGAAGAGCTCGAAATGCAGTATCAGCGGACGGAGAGCTCCAGCAGGCAAGCAGACTCGTCGTCGTAGGGTCGTTACGCAAGCAGACTCCTAGCGTGCATTATGAAACATCGCAGCGTGACTTACATGCACATTAGACATCACCCAATGATTTCGTTTAATGGCGAACGTCCTACGCCTGTCGATTTGCGCCAGGCCTGCCGCGACTTGCTCCGAGGAGGCTGGGCTTCCCGTGCTTGGCAAGCACGCAACCAGCTGTTGACTCGGCTACGTCTTCAACTGACCAACCCGGGGAGCGCAAGCAGGACTTCGAGTAGGTTGGGAGTTGGGGGGCAACGCCATCGTGTGGCGCTGTGGGTGCCCAGGAGGGCGGGAGCGCGGGACGTGTCCCCAGGCCCAGTGGGTTGATCACTTGTGTAGTCGTGACAGTACAGTACAGCGGCATCTTACTCGGTACATAGTCGGGATAGCAGCAGCACCACCAGCGGTCTTCGGTACGTACTTGTGCTAGGTCCAGGGTACCCTGACCCTGACCCTACCCTACCCTGCCCATGACCGTATCCGTCACACTGCGGGCAGCCGGACCGTGACAGAGCGGCATGTCACGGAGGACAGAACACACAAGGATTGCGCTGCGCAGTAGTGTCAGCGCTTGGCAGTAATGAGCGCACCCGCGCCTGCACGCCCCGAACACGCCGAAGGCGCCCAGTGTTCCCTTCCACACCGTGCGGCTGCTGGGCCGGTTACCCGTGGCTGGTACCCCACAACCAGCAGTACACAAGAAGGCCTCGACACACGTGTTTGCACACCCACACAGGATCACGCTCAAGGGCGCTGAGGCCCTAGCCACTGTGCGGCTGGGTCTGGTGCCTGACGGCCAGGGCCAGGCGGTGGTGGTGACGGAGGTGGCGGAGGGCAGCCGCGCAGAGCAGGTGGGCGTGCTGTGTAGCAGGTGTGGTACTGTGTGTGGGCCGCATGTGTGCTGCAGTGTGCGGTGGTGGTGTTGGTGGTTGTCCAGGTGGCGGAGGGCAGCCGTGCGGAGCATGTGGGCGAGCTGTAGGGACAAGGGTCACGTGGTCCGGGGGGATGCGAAGCAGCAGGCACAGTGTACGCTCTTCCTTGCCAGTGGTGTCCAGCGCTAGTATGGCGGCCGTGGACATACTGTTGCCCCGCCCCGCCCCCTATCCCGCACCGTGATCCATGCACCTGGCTCTCTTCTCTTGGCACCGCATGCAGCTAGGCGTGTGCTACGAACCGCAATTCCCTGCGCCACAGCCGCCATCACCTCCCACGCCCTACGCCTCGCACTGATTCCGCTGCGTGTTCCCCCGCGCTGCCGTCTCCTGCACCTGGATGTAAGCCGCGTGCAGCGGGCAGCGCCGTTCTTTTTCGCTGGCACTGTCCTGGCACTGCGGTAGTGTACTGAAGGACATGTTCCTTTTCCTTGCTCCGCCTCCCTCCCCCTCGTGCTACCATGCCATGCAGCTTGGCGTGCGGCGCGGGCAGCGGCTGCTGGCGCTGTCCGACCCACTGCGCTACGGCCAGATGTGGTCGCTGCTGGACCGGCCCTCGCTGCGCTTCGTGATCGACACGTTCAAGATGCGCCGCTCCTCGCCCATCGACCTGGCGTTCGAGCCCATGCTGGGGGCGGCGGGTGGGTGCGGGTCGGAGAAGGGATCTTGTGGCACATACGGTACCCGGCTAGGCGGCGGTCCAAAGTTGGCAGGCAGACAGCCGGCAGCTGATAGCTTTGTGGCCTGTCAGGAGGAAGAGGTTGGGACGCGCGACGTGATGTGGGGTTGGGGGCCGAAGCTGGTGTACGGCAACGGTGCCGCACGGGCCTGATCTTCGAGTCCATGCTGGGGGCGGCAGGTGGGTGCGGGTGGAAGAAGGGAGCGGCTGCGGATGGCTTTGGAGGCAAAGAAATGAGTTGCAGCGGGGAGGGGATGGGGACCAAAAGGGAGGGGATTACCACCCAGGAGCTTGGCCGGGAGGCCGTTTGAATGCTCGCTGGTAGCCCGTTGTGCTGAAAGGGCGTACCGGGAAGGTCTAGCACGGGCCCGGCCTTCGAGCCTACCGTATGCTGGGGGCGGCGGGTTGGTGCAGGGGCCAGAAGGAGGTTCAAACGCCGAGGGAGGGCACTGGGATCAAAACGAAGGGGTTGGTACAGCCGCGCTTGTACGGTAGACGGCTGTATCAACTGAAGCACCTGTATCGGCACGTTGCATGGGACGCCTGTTCGAGGCTACGCACGTTTGCTACCCTTTGCCGTCAGCAGCAATGGAAGCTGTAAGGGGGCGAGGGGTGTTGGCCATGGGAGGGGCGGAGGATGGAGAGTGTACGGCACGGGTCCTAGCACCGGCACGGCATTCTGGACCCTGCGGGGGACGGGCGGGTGCGCGCGTGGTCCAATGGTAAGGCCATCACCGGTGCTTGCCTGTATTCCTATGCAGCTTGGAAGCCCAACGCCGCCCCGCCGCCGCCGCGCCGTATCTTTGTTTGCAGACATGGACGCTATCTTTGGCCAACCGGGCGCCACCTCGGGCCCCGCCGAGCTGCTGACCAAGCAGCAGGAGGCGGCCGCTGACCAGGTGGGTTAATACACAGCTGTGTCTCGGTTCGGTTATGGACCCCCGGCTTTTTCCCACAGTGTAACACTGGATTAGACAGCTAACACACGCACGCGCATACACAAGCTGCTGACCAAGTAGAGGGAGGCGGGCTCGGCGGCCACTGACCACGTGTGTTGAAACACACCTAGCACCCACATACCGGCACACGAGAGCGGAGGGGCGTAGCGAACAGTGTGGGGTCAAGTTGGCGGGGCTACATCTGGAAGGACATACATGCCAACACGTAGGAGGACCTTGCGCTTGTACCCTCTGCTGTACGGCGAATGGCAGCGGTGGCCGCCCCCTCCATCGTACCCACCTGCCATGCCGGCATCTCGCACTTGCAATTTCGTCTGAGCACAGCCCTCCCTCCCCCAGGCTCCCGACGACTCTGCCCAGGCCTCCATCTCTTCCATCGACAGCCTGCTGGGCACCAGCAGCGATGAGGAGGGCAGCAGCAGGGGGCCAACCATGGGTGAGCGTGTGTATTAGCATGTGTGTGTAATACCGTAGCACGTGTCTGCTAGGTGGGCTCCTGGCAGCCTGCTGGGCGCCAGCAGCGATGAGGAGAGCAGCAGCAGGGGGCCAACCATGGGTGAGCGTGTGTATTAGCATGTGTGTGTAATACCGTAGCACGTGTCTGCTAGGTGGGCTCCTGGCAGCCTGCTGGGCGCCAGCAGCGATGAGGAGAGCAGCAGCAGGGGGCCAACCGTGGGTGAACGTGTGTATTAGCATGGCTGTGTTGGGGCTGTGGGTGGTGGTGATATGATATGCCTTGTAGGCCCGTGAAGGCCTGAATGGCAAGCTCGCTTACCGTAGTGTGGCTCATGCTGCTTCATCCAGCCCACCACCGCACCTCAAAATCGGCCGCCTTGCTCCTTCTGCTTCGTCCTCACCCCCATGCCTGTGAGCTGGCCGCCCACAAAAAAGTGGCAGCCCCAGTCACTGACCGCCCGGTACCCCTGCCATTACCTTGCATCCAACGCAGTCGAGCTTACTTGAACCCCCTCACACATGTCCTCCCCTCCGTTCTCCTCCCTTGTGCCCCCAGCCGACAAGCTGGCTGCCAAGTACGAGGCTGCCCAACGCGCCCAGATGACCGTCAACCAGGTGCAGCAGCGCATCGACCGGAGGAAGGCGTACATGGAGATCGACGACCAGGTAGGTGGGGGCGTGTGGCATGCAGGGTGTGTGGGAAAGCACGAGTAAGATGCTTGTGTTTGAGCAAGACAGGTGCTGCACGGACCCGTGGGTCGCCTACATGGAGGTGTAGTAGCTACCGAGTGGGAGGAGGCCTGTGAGGGGACAAAACGGATTGTGGCTTAGCGGCTGACAAGGAAGGGCAAGTGCGAGCTGACAGGGGAGGCATTGATTGGCGGAAAGCCTGCAACCAACATATCGGTTGATACGTATAAGCTGACCTACACTGACTCAACATGGCGCCTCATTAACCATCACTGTGGGAACCTTTCAGCACACACGTGCTTCAACAGAAATATCCACCTGGCCCTCGCCCCCGGGCCCCACACATGCACCGCGCGGCTGTGCTGGTCCACACAGACAGCACACAAACCCACACAGCATCTGCCCTAACCTCCGCTCTCCCACCCCGGCCCCAACCCACAGCGTGACGACACCAAGCTGCTGCTGGGCCTTGCTGACTAGTGTACCCAGCACACAACCTACCCAGCCTCTGCCCTTGCCCCCGGCCCTCCACCCCGACCTTAACCCACAGCGTGACGACACCAAGCTGCTGCTGGGCCTGGCCGCCGCCTTCCTGCTGCCCCCGCTGGTCATCCTCGTCATCGCCTACTTCAACGGATACCTGGATTCCCTGTATCTGCAGTCAATTACCATCCGGTAGAGGGACATGCTGGTGATCGCCGCAGCCATCACTGTTGGGCAACGCAATTTGGCTGTCGGGTAGGAGGATGAACGGATGGGCCCCTGCAGTTGCTACTAACGGCATGCTGTTGTATTGTACGTGCTGTGGCCTATGGTGCACTGCAACGGAACGCTCCTGTGCACTGCGTAGGAGTGCATGAGCGGAGTACTGGTGCGTAGTTGCGGACAGGGGATTCCCCTGGTAAGGGACGGGCTGGTTAGGGGTGGTGGTTGGTGTACAGCGACAGCTGGTCCATGGCCTGAGTGGCGAGACGGCTCGTGCGGACAGGCTGTGATATGGGCACATGGCAATGGGGTTGACGCACTTTGTGTTTCTGGGACCACTCGTTGGTGGTATGTATTGCTGATGAGCCCGGTTGTTCTTGAGCGCTGCCCGTTGATGGCTGGGTAGGGGGAACGGAATACGGTACCGGTAGAGGCGTCGCAGAGCCTTGTCCTTAATTTTTTTTGGCATTTTATGCTACAATCCAGGTGGCCCTTAACCCCAGATTCCACGCTCCCCCCTGGTGTCGACTACTGTGGCAGGTAGGGGTGTGCGGTGTTGCTCGCAGGTCGCAGCCCTGTGGACACCGCGCAGTTTTGGTGGTGTTCGCTGTGAAGCGAACAACCAAGGTGCATGGCTGTGTTCAGTGTTCCGATCTTCCGTGGGGGCTTTCGGATGACACATCGAAACAGGTGCCTCTGGGGGACCCAATTTTCGGCACGACCTTGAGTGTTCCCTGCCTTCCCGCCCGCAGTTGCAGCCACAGTTGCAACCTGTTCTGAAATGGGTAACAAACAGGAACGATTTTTCCACGTGGGTGTTGCAGTTCTTGTGCCGTATTGATGCGCAGCGCCTAAAGCCCTGGACCAGGGGCTGCTCGTGTCGCGAACCGGCGGGTGCTCAACATGTACGACGACTCTGCCCCGACGGCCATAAGAGCCCTAGCTCATTGTCCAGAACATCATAAATTATCTCTAAACCACAACAGTAATTTTAGAATGGCGCTACTCTCATGGTCGCGTTCATCGTTCTCTGGGTCGCGCCCATCGGGGACGCTCGCGCGCTCCCATCCGGCCAGCAGAGCCATTTGCAGCTCCACAGCATACCACAGGAGAAGTGATGGCAACCGGCCCGTATCAGTGCCAGGGGGCAGCCCAGTGAAGCGTTCAGAGGTCAGCCCGTTCGCGCCGTTCCGTTTCTAAGCAGTTGTAGCGGTTGCAAAAGAGCCCCGCGTAAATCCTCCCGCTAGATCACCAATTTGTTGGTATGTTCTGTCAGAACACGTTTAGGACAGTTGTGCGCATCATGTGACCCTTAAATTATGGGTTGGTCCATCGCAACTCGCATGCCTTGGCCTACATCAGCAGCTACAGCTGCTTGGAGCAGGTTTCCATGGATATAATAAGGCCCTGGATTTGCAACACGTGCTCATCTCCTCCTGCGTGCCCACAGAAACGCTTCGCGGTGCAGACCAGTGCAGCGGGGACCGCTTGGGCCGAGGCGCCTACCACGCCTGCAAGGCGAAAGCCATCCCTGGCCATGGTGCGTCCCTGGCCTGGCAAGCTGGCATCTCTATGGTTATCGTAAACCCGGGGTCTACCGCTGCTTCTGTATCATGTGCACGCCATGCACACGGCTTGGGGTCGCACGTGCGGCAACCCCACCTGGACAACCGTGGCCCAGGCCACCGCTCTTGGCCGGGCGGGCACCGCTCGCTGCCGTCAGCGCCAGCGTGTGCCCATCCAGGGGAGACTTGCCTGGGCTTTGGGGCGAAATCATTATTTCCCGTGTGAAATGACGCCTCGTTCAATCCGTTCACACACCGTCACCTCGCAACAAACGCTGCACGTAGGTTGAGCTGCTCAAGATCTGCTGCAAATACGAGGTCGAGTCCAACGATGTGGAAAACGCAGAGTTCGCCCTGGGTCTAGGCGTGAGCCCCGACCTGGACGTCGATCAGCAAGCTGTCGAGGTACCGTGTGCCGGACGACTTACGGGCAGTATGCACGCACGCCGCACCGGTGCACACCGGCCGTCATCACCTCTACTCACATGGTGCATCCCGGGCCCTGACGGGTGCTATTGTGTATATGTTGGCACCGGCGGCACTGCATGTTTGCAGACCGCCAGTACTTGGCTGATGTCAGCAGCAGCAGCAGGATACCTACCTCTGCCATGCACAGGCGTTCATGCACTGTTTGCTTGGGGCCACGCTAAACGGCCGGACCCCGTGTACATGTGTTTTGCAGATGGCCTCAGAGCTTCACTACGGGGCAGGCTACACCGCGCTGATGCTGGCGGTGGAGAGGGGCCACACGGAGCTGGTGTCCCTGCTGCTGGCCAAGGGAGCGGACCCGGGGCTGGCCGGAAAGGTAGGCCATGGTGCAGGCGCTGATGAAGGCCACACCAGCGCTAATTGCATGCACACATCCTTGCCTTTCCGGCCCTTCTGTGGGCCGAAGTGAGCCACTTGTCCCGTTCCCCATGCAACGCGCGGGAGCGGTGTGGTGTGTTTCCAGCATCCTAGCTATCGGTGTCAGCGGTTCAACCGGCACGCAGCTTGTTGTGCACGTGGGGCTACCTGCACCAGGTACCGTAGCTCTTGAGAAATTGCACGTCCTTACAGTAGTACTTCTGGTGGTGCTGCGACCTCTGCCGTACAGGGGGAGCAGGCTGGCATGACCCCGCTGCACAAGGCCAAGACAGGGGAGATTATCAAGATGCTGGTTGCTGCCGGGGCCGACGTCAAGCTTGCACACGAGGCAAGTGACGTGCACTCCCCCAACCGCACGGCACGGTAGGAGTTGCGCTGGGCAGCACAGCTTGCTGCTACGACGACGAGTGCTTGATGATGACAAGCATACAGCTTGCAGTGCATCGTCAGTGCCTCCTGCTGAATGCACAACCTTGCTGTGCTCAGGTGGAGCTGCTGGTCATGTGCGACATGCGTGAACCTGTGGCTCCGGAGCACGTGCGGCGCGCAGGGGAGCTCCTGGACATCGGCGTTAGCCCCAACGCGGCCTCCGTGTGCACAGAGGTAGGCAGGGCCGCCTCTAGGAGTGTGTAGCAGGATGGGGTGAGGGGAGGACCAAGCATGCATCAGGGCAAAGCTGTAGGGGCTAGTCCTTTAGGAGTGTATACCGGTAGCCGAAGCCTTGGAGCTTGGACTTGCCCGGGATCACCCCTGGACCTGCCAGCAGCGCGCATTTCAAACACACCAGTTTGAGCCATTATCTATACCGGCACAAGTCGTGTGCGTGTAAGGTCAAACCGCTCAGTCGCTTTGCTTTATCACTAGCTCCTCAAGACGGTTCCTGACTGCAAGGCAGGTACCGGTACGGCATTGCCAGCTAGCGCTGCCGTCACCGTGCCAATACCTGACTGGTGTGGCGGCTAAATGGATGCGTAAACGTGCGTGCATTGCAGAGGTACGGCCCGGAGGGGGCAGGCTACACCGCGCTGATGCTGGCGGCGTGCAGGGGCCACACGGAGCTGGTGTCCCTGCTGCTGGCCAAGGGAGCGGACCCGGGGCTGGCCGGAAAGGTATGTGTGGGGGCTGTCAGGAGCGCTGCTGACTGCTTGAATTGTACAACTCTAGGACAATGGTACGCTGCCCTTTGGAGCACCACGACGGCGTGCTGCCGCATGTGGCTAGCTGAGAATTCCTTGCTTGGTCCAGTGAGCCCTAGTCCAGGGCTGCGTGGTACAAATAAAGCTACGAACAGTTACGTTGCCGGAGCCATGATATTTGGACCAGCAATCCTGCAAGCCAAGACGTGTATACTGGCCAGTGTAAACGAAAGCCGTGCCGTTGTGGAGCGGAACTTGGTCTTGCCGGCGTTGTTGACATGTCCGCCTTACTTGGACTTCAGCGACAGGGCAAGCAGAGCTCGTGCGACTGCGCCCCGGTACTCACCTGAAGAGTACTCACCTTGTAGAATCCCATTCATAAAAGCTGAGGGCATACTAGCCCTGCAAGACGTGTATGATGGTCTTGCTGTGCGTCAAGAGTTTAGGCTGTTCCGGTGCGTGGCCCTGCCCCGCACACAGGGCAGCAGGACCCCGCTGCACGTGGCCACGAGTGCCGAGATCGTCCAGGTGCTGGTTGCGGCTGGGGCTGACGTCAAAGCAACGGATGAGGCAAGTAAAATTAATATCAGTGATGTCTTTTTGTCGCTGCTATAGACGACACCCAGAGCAGGCAGGCTGGACAGGTGTGCGCAGGTGGTATGGCGCTATGGGCATGGTACAAGTACCTGTACGGATAGGCTAGGGGCAGTGCCTGTACGGCACGTAGGGAGGGCCGATCGATACCGGTACCACACGCCCGGTCGCCCGCTCCCACTGGGTTCGCACAATTAATACGCCGTGCACGCCATACCATGCACAAGCACGGCATCGGCTTCTGGCCCCCACGGGTTCGCCGAAACCTCCAACGACAATCCACACGCTGCCAACGGTACCTGCGTATGTTTACCCGGGTATTTTCGTGGTGCGGCGAGCCCTACCGCTGCGTGGTACAGGCATGTGCTGCCGGAGCATACCGTATATGGGCCCGAGTTCCTGCCCGACAAATGTACATGCGGGCGCTGGTTAAAACGTGTTGTGCGCGTTGAGCCCTGCATTACACCAGTAAGCCGTGCCGGTGCGTGGCCCCTCCCTGCGCACAGGATGGCAAGACCCCGCTACATTGGGCCGAGAGTGCTGAGGTTGTCGACGTGCTGGTTGCGGCTGGGGCGGACATCAAGTCAACGGATAAGGCAAGTATACTCAACGGCCGGTCAAGTTGATGCTTATGCTACTTTGACCCACACCCAAAGTAGTAGGCTGTGATGTGGGCAGGTGCGAGCAACATGGCGAGCGGTACCGCACCGTTATGGGGCTATGGCCATTGCATCCGTGCCGGTACGGTAGGCGTGGGGTACAAGTACGGCGTGTAGCTAGAGGGGCCAGGGTTACCATACATACGCTTCCACACAGCCTTGCCTGCATGGGTATGCACAGCTCACACGCCCTGCACGCCGTGCCCTGCACAAGCACTGCATCACCATGCTTAGACACGTGCGTGTCCTCCTGCTTCTGGCCCTCACGTTTCCGCCGAAAGCTCTCGACAAAGTGCCACCGTTCGCGGCCTGCCCAGCCACAGTACCGGTATGTCAGTTGACAAAACCCTCAGGTGGAGTTTGATGGCGTTAACGATGCTGTTACGCTAACGCAGAAGTGTCTGTGTGTGTTCAACCTGCAGGATGGCTGGACACCTCTGCACAAGGCGGCGGACGTGGGGGTGGTGCGCGCGCTGATCGGAGCTGGAGCGGACGTGAACGCACGCCATAAGGCAAGTTCATGTTTGAAGTGGCCACAGCGCACAGTAGCCCAGCGGCACACTGCTGTGCGGGCACACCGCACAGCTTGCCATGCACATTCCAATCTGTGCCGCTGCAGCTTCGATGCGACCAACCGCGCCGTTGATCCGTTACGACACTGTATGGTTGCTTAAAGTGCTTGAAAACAAGAATCGAGAGTTACTGCTTGCGACTGCAGGCTGATGGATGGACGCCGCTTCAAACGGCAAGGACCACCGAGGTCCGCAAGGTACTCCTTGAGAGCGGCGCAGGCGCGAACGCAGCAGATAAGGTAAGTTGCTCTATCAGTGTCACAGGTTGGTTACGCCTGCCGTCAGCCATGCGTCTGCCGCTCTGCCCACATACGCGAACAGGCCCCACCTCCGGTCATCCCACGCTGGGCTCCGCCCGTGCAACCTGGTTTTCGACATTACCGGTATCACAAATTCACCTCCCCTTGCCCGCCTTTGACTCCTTCGTTGCCGTTCGAAAAACCAAACGGGAGCGAGAGCCAAGGTCAAAACAACGACCAACACGTCCCCCCGTGGCCATAGGACCAACCCACACGTCCCATCCCTTGCAGTCTGCTGCATGCACTGTGGTAGGATCACGAGGTAGTTTTTAGACAGCTGCCGCATCTCCCGAATGCAGGATGGCAACACCCTGTTGCACCGCAACCGCAAGTGGCCAGGCCTGTTTCTGTCGCTGGAACCGCTGTCTGTAGAGGACGTGCGGCTACTGCTGCAGCACGGCGCCGATGCCCGTGCCGTCAACAAGGTGCGTACACGTGCTGGTGCACTTCCAGCCACTTCCGGAACTGGATGAGTACGAGCTGACGCGGGTATGTCCGCTGTATGTGGGGCAGCAAGACATGCATCACAACTTGCCGGTGGCGACAATCTGCTGCACATCGATGCAACTACAGGGAGCTCAAGCTGCTGCAACTTGCTCATTGTTACTAGTGCGGCCCAGTCTGCAGCTCTGGCACTGCACACATAAGCTGCCTGCTTTCTGCGTCGCTTCATCTGCAGAGTGGGCAGAGCGTCCTGTCCAAGTGGGCTCCGTCCTGTATGTACTCCTCGCACTGGGAGGTGGTAGATCTTCTGGTGGAGGCGGGGGCCGATATTAACGAGGTGCGCACAGCGGGTGATCTGTCTATACTTGTGAGGCAGTGGGTGTTCCACCAAAACCAGACAGCGCACTCTCCACACGCAGCTCGCGCCAGTACCTCTCCCCATGCAAAAAAAAATAGCTCATAAGGCAGCTGTCTTGCCGCGCTCTTAAGTGCAGTTGCATGTGGTAGGCATGCATGTCACCTTTGCTAACGCCACTTCATCAACTGAAACCTGCATGCTACAGCAGGTGCTAATCCTTGCTACGAAACCCACCCTGTGCGCCCTGGGGACAGGCACAGGGGAAGATTATACACAGCGCCCTATGGAACCTTCGCCAGTACGAGTACGACGATGATAGGGCAGTGCACTACGCCGCACCGGTCGCGCGTGTAAGGAAGCTGCGGGCCATGGGCGCCACGGGTCTGTCGGGCGAGTACTGGAACCAACAGGTGAGCAAGCAACCGGGGTCATTCTTTGTTCAGCTTGCTAGCGGTTCATCACCTTGGCCATGAACTACTGGAAAGCAGGGAGTGAAGGAAGTGGGAGGTGGCAGATGCGTTGCCCTGCATCAATAGCACCCTACACATAGTGTTTCGTGAACGCACGTCAAGGGCCTTTTACCTGTCACCTGTGCCCTTCAGGAGGGCGCCGACACGGTAGCCGCCGGCAGCGCTGACAGCGCAAGCGACTTGGAGGCCCTTCGCAGGGGCATGGCCGGCGAGCTGCTGGCACTCTGCACGACCGGTCTTCCTGCTGCTGCCGCTGCTGCTGCTGGCGGCGAGGAGGCAGGTGCCCCGCTGCGGCAGCAGGAGGCCCCTGTGGGCTGGGCCACGGCGCTGCTGGACAGGGGAGTGTCCCCTCGCGTGGCGTATGGGGTGAGTTGGCGCACATGCGGCCTACCAGTGGCTTATTCTTGTAATGAACCCTAAATTATAAGAGCTGCTCACTACCTATGTCCATGGTCATAGGACAGTGATTGTCATGGCAGTATCACCAGTCCTGTGCCGCTCGTGCTCTTACACTGAAAAAGGCACGCACCGGATCACCATCCGTGAAGCATGTGCGCCGGGCTCTCTGTCCAACCCTCATGCAGCTGCCCTGCAGGCGCGCGTGTCTTATTCGCTCATTCCCACCATTCGTTCGTCCATATACCTGTGCTTTTGTGCGTGCAGAACGGCCAGTCCGCGCTGCACCTGGCGGCTGGGTCGGGGCAGGTGCAGCTGGTGGAGCTGCTGCTGCAGCGCGGGGCGGACGTGGAGGCGCGGGACGTGGTGGGTCCTTGTGGTGCTTGTCGCGCGGGCAAGGCATGGGAATGTGGCAGCCGCGTGGGGTAGTTGACTTGCTCTGGACATCAGTCCGGCCTTGCTCGTATACTTATGGCTTGATCCTGCTGTCTGGCTATGAGACCCCATTCCCGTCCCAGCAGCATGGAAATACTTGGTAATCGTGCAGTGAATACCGTGCTCCTCTAGTCGGGCATGGTTTCGGACACCCGTTCCTACCCCGCCCTGCTTAGCCACGTCCTATCATGTTTTAAACCCATGCAGTTGGGCCAGACACCGCTGTTCGCTGCCGCCTCCGGAGGCCACCCCGAGGTGGTGCAGCTGCTGCTGCAGCACGGGGCAGACACCAAGGCCATCGACAAGGTTGGTGGTCTGGAACGTTGTACTTCGCGACGCAGAAAGCACCACAGCTGCAGCCGTGCGTACAGCTGTGGTGTTCTCAAGGCATCCCCTAAGGACCAAACCCAGATTAGCTGATCACTTCGGGGGCCAAAAAGTATTGGGCAGTTTTGGCGTCATGGTCCGGGTCCCGGCGGAGCTTTTACTGCATTGTTGCGGTTCATTCACCTTGTAACACCCTTAGCGTAATGCACTACCCTGCCCAACATGCATGCAGCTGAGGAACACGCCCCTGCACGAGGTGGCGGGCTGGTGGCAGGGCATGGAGGCTGGCGGCGACAACGCCCAGGAAGCGGAGGAAGCCGCACGCCGCCTGGGGGCCGTCATGGGGCTGCTGTGGGACAAGTTCATCACCGATTGGAAGCAGGACTTGAACCTGGAAGACCTGCCCGAGGGCTTCGTGAGTCTGCGCACGCACGGAGTAGCGCGCATGTGTGAGCATCTGCTAATTGGCACGTGGCCTTACCTGGTGCTTTGCGGTGGCAACCACCTGTTCATCTTCCTCATAACGTTTATCAGTGCCGCGCTCGCCGGCGGAGCGGATGTTAATCTTGTCGGCACTGACCTTGGTCTTCATGATGGTTATGATAACTGCATTTGTGACCATGCAGAATGGCTTCAACTACTTCCACGCGGCGGCCTTTGGGGGCAACCACGTGGCGCTGAGGTGGCTGCTGGACGTGCCTCGCTGGAGCGACTTGTTTGGCGACTGGAACATGCCCTGGACGAGGAAAGACCGGGTGCGTCCACACCCATGCGTGCGGGAGAGGAAAAGGGGGCCGGGTGTCGCTGTCGATGGCGCGTGACCTCGCCTGGCGTGGCGTATTTTGGTGATGTACGCGTTCGGCGCTGCTTCAGTGGCCGCTCTCCTGCAATGCTCGGCGTCAGCTGTCGTGCCTTTGCGCCTCTTACTCCCGTGTTTCCGGTCGATTCTTACACGTGCGCCCTTGCCCTACACATCGCTTCCTGCCCGCAGACTCGTCTGACTCCTGCAGGCATTGCTGTAATGCGGGGTAACTTCATGGCCCTGCACCTACTGCAACAGAACGAGGCTGACAACCTGGAGGAAAGCGATGATGTGAGTGCAGAATGTTTGCGAGTACGCTGTGCCACGACCAGATGTTTCGTGTATGCATGTGTTTAGCTTGGTCGACCAAGACGGATGGACACACCGCATCCACAGCGTGCGGCTGGGTGGTAGGTCCAGTGTTTCACTGTGGGCCAAAGCTGTCACTGTGGGTCCATAACCTGGCTGGGTTTTCCGGCATAACGGCAACTGGTATGTACGCACGCCGCCTCTGATGAATGCGCACGCGGCGGTCGGTTCATTGTTGTGTGTACCGGCGTACCGTACACGCGGTTGGAGCTGGGGTTGCAGTGGGATCATTATGCTTGTGACCACACCAGGGAACTGCTTGCGTACGTGCTACGTACCAGCCTCAACGCCACACACACAGTTGGTATGCACCCGGCACCGCGCCTCAATATGCACTTGCGTCCTGTTTGCCCTGTAGGAGGAATGCGAGTCGCTCCTGGGCTGGGCAAGGGCCAAGGCGAGGAGGCTCAAGAGCGACCTGCAGAAGAAGGTAGAGCCGGAGCCTGATGCGTACCTCGGGTACCACAGCCGCCAGGACGTGCCTCTGAAGGACTTGATCAGGGAGCTGAGGGCGCGGCAGAAGGTGGTGGCGTACCTCAACTGGAAGCTGATGGACAGGAAGTCGGACTGGGAGCGCGTTGTCGCGCAGATGCGCCCGCCCGCCACCTTTGCTTAGCGGCTAAGTAAGGCCCTGACGGCGGCGTGCCGTGCGTGCGTGGCTTGCGGCGGAGCTGGGGCACCTGCCGCTGGAGTAATGGCGGTTGGGGCTCAAATACGGCAGCTGCAACCGGAGCTGTGTTGCCTTTGGATCCAAGGTGTTGCATCAGGGTGCAGTGAACCTCCCGTATGAGGACGGGTTATACATGGGCGGGGGAGGGGGGCTGCCACTGACATCAATGTCGACAATGTGGCACGTGTATGTGGACGCACGTGGTACGGTACATGGCGTGGTTCAGTGCCTAGGCCATTTGCATGGGCACCAAGCGCATTGCAGCTCGTACTGCGAAACTCTACGATGGTTCGCCCTTTGACCACCTCCTGCGTGCCTTGCAGTGCCGGTGTATGCGTGACGAAGACGGTGCATGCGTTGGCTGCGTTCTGCGCCGTTCGACGTGCTGGTCATCAGGGTGCGGACTGTCATGCATGTAGCCGTGTAGCGTTGCGCTGTAAAGCGCACTTGGGCGTTGGGCCCACTGTACGAGCTGAGATGTTTGCCTGAAAGAATGCCAACCTTGTGGTGTATGCTAAGCGGGCGTTTCAAGTTGCGTGGAGGCCAGGGGATACGCCATCGGTCTGGTACGAGAGCAACCAGCAGCCGTTGCTGCTACCGGTATGCTACATACATGTGCCTCAGCACAGCTGGAGGTGGTTCTGAAACAGCTGGTATGAAAGTTCGTGGGCCCTTCATCTGTGCGGCACAGCTCATGGGGCACCTGTACTCGTGTTCTCGCCAGTGTGCTACAACAATGGTCGGTATGGCAGTGCTGCAGCTCGTTTTGTCGTACAGCCATGGGCTTCAACAGCTGTACCCGTGATGCCGGTAACGCCGCGGTGTTACAATTGCCATGGACGTGCACCTCGTACAGCTGCCACGTGTGCAGCCTGCTCCGGGTGCCGCCACGTGCCACCCGTCGCCCTACTGGTCAATTGAGACGGTGCTACGTAGCAGCCGTGCGAGCATGATACAGCCGGTCCAGCAGGTTCAACTTTCCACAAATTACGTCACATATTACAAGCACAACGCATGGCCATCCTGCATTCAATGCGCCACATGCAAGGGTCTTCACGAAGCTTGGCAGCACAGCACACCCCTCAGTACGGCGACGGCCGCCGGTCCTTGGCTCCCCCCAGCTTCCCGCGCTGGTGCCCCACCAGCCCCCGGTGCTGCCTCTCAGGCCCCGGCCCTGGACCCGGCGACCTCCTCATGCCCTCCCCTTCCACCTGCCCCCCTTGCCCCCTGCCCCCTTGCCCCCGCCCACCACCCCCTGCCTGCCCCCCTCCCCCTCCCCCGCCCGCCCCAGCTCCTACACCTCCCCCTGCCGCCGCCGCCGCCGCCGTCGCCGCCACCCCCGCCGCCGCCAGCGCCTGGTCCAACGTCCACAGGCACACCAACGCGTCCTCCCCTCCGCTAACACACAGCGGTCCGGATGTCCCGTCGCCCACACAGTGCACGGATCGCACCACGGAGTTGTGCCCCCCCGCCAGCAGCAGCATGGGGCAGGCCATGGCCGCCCCCGCCATGGCGCCGTGCGGCCCCTGCTGCTCCACGAGGGGCAGGAAGGCCACCGGGCCGTCGTTGTGGCCCGCCATGAGCAGCAGCTGATTGGAGGGGCCGTCGTAATGGCAGCCAACCAGGTAGTCCACCTGCAGGGGTGTGTGTGTGTGTGTGTGTGTGGGGGGGGGGGGGGGAGATGTATTATCGAGAGTGGGACCAGGTGTGGGTGTGGGTGGTAATGTCCGACGTGCTGGAAAGTGGGCATGGTGGCAGCACATCCGGTATTGCACCTGGCAGGGGGTGTAGCGCGGGCGCATGAAAGTAAACGGGCTGCTGGTGTGACTCTTGCGGCTGCTTTTATCGGGCCCTTTGAAGTGTGCAGGGAGTGGCCTAGTAATACCGCGCCAGTACCTTGTGCTTTGCCTTCGCCTGCCCTGTTCCAGTCCCCTGCGCCACCCCTGCCCGCGGCACGTGTGCTCCAGCCGCTGATGCCTGCCCCACAAGTCCCCAGCCGGAACCTCGTGCAAGTCGGCCACATACCGATATGTGCGTGCACATGCGGCATGCGCACTGCCGCCGCTGTTGCCCGCCACTCCTTGATGCCTCCACCCAGACAACACATGCCATGGCTTCAATGTGCAGCACTGCTTATAAATACCAACCTGTGGCATGTGTGCTGCTGCCGCCGACGCCCCGCACGCCTGCCCCGCCACCCCCCTGGCGTCCTCCCAGTCCGCAAAGGGCATGTCGCCCCCCGGCAGCTCCTCCCGCGTTGCCCGCAGCCACTCCCACAGGTGCAGGCTCTCCGTGCCCGTGCGGATCAACAGCCGCCCGCCGTCGGCGCCGTACAGCCCAAACTCCTCAACGCTGTTGTTGATGTTGATGGCGCCCTGCGTGGATACAGGGGGTGGTGTGGGTTAGCTGTGCGTTGCGTTGCAGTGGAGTGGAGATGCGTAGACTGCCCGAGGACCCTGCCCGACCCCCAGCCGCCGGCTGAAGCGAGCATGGAGGGTGCGCGCGAGGATGCCGTGGCATCGCTCTTTTAAAAGCCAAGATCAAGCAGCTGGAAAGGCTGGAATGTGAGGCCTTCCCGCAACGCAAGGCCTCACATTCCAGCCTTCCCAGCTGCTTGATCTTGGCTTTCAAGAGCGATGCCACGGCATCCTCGCGCGCAGCCTCACCCCATGTTCGCTTCAGCCGGTGGCTGGGGCCCGGCCAAGTCGTCGGGCGGGCCCTCCCATCAGCACGCATACGAAATGGCACTAGGGGGGTTTTATGCTGTGCATGTTGGTGAAACCCTGCGTGTGCAGGGTGGTGTGGTTTAGCGGTGCGAGGACTGCCTGGTTGTAGGTGTGGGTAGTGCACGATGTGCAGTGGGTGATGGCGGGACACGGAAGGTGCCCTGCCTGCGTGGAGGCAGAGATTGCAGGGGTACGGCCGTGCAGAGGTTGTGTCACGGCGGACCTGACGACACGTGCAGCAGGCACCGAGCGCGCCCCTACCGGTTAAGCAGGCTCCCTGCTCCCTTGACCAAGCCCACCGCCAGCCACAACACAGTGCGTACCATGAAGGGGTCGCCGCCTTGCATGACTTGCGGGAATATCGACTCATTCGTGACTGGAGCTTATCATATGACGGTCCTCTGCTCTCTGTTATGCATGACACGTACGCAATAGCGCCGTCCCCACCTGGAACACGTCGTCGTCGTTGAACGAGTGGCTTACGTCGTGGATGGCTATGAGGCCGTCCACGGAGCCGGACAGCACACGACCCGAGGGGTGGAACCGGACCTAGAGGGATGACCGCACGGCAGTGTTGTACTTGGCATGGGAGCAGTACGGCATGGGAGCTTCATATAAAAGCAGCACCCAACCCAAATGCACACAAACCCTGCTTCCCATGCCCAGTCAGTCCCTGCCCTCCAAATGAAACCCTATACCCCAATTTCCGCCTCGTCCCCACCCCAAACTTGCTTGCTCTCCGCGGACCTATTGGTTTCCGTGTTTAATGCTTTGCCGATCTGCCGTCACCTCGTCACCCCCACCTGCGTGACGTCCTCCGCGTGCGTGTCGTCCAGCCGCCCCAGCACCTTGCCGTACCCCCCGCCGCCCGCCGTACAGCTTGCCGTACGGCGGTCCCAGAACACCATCTCCCCCGTGCTGCCCGCCCCCACCACGTGCTCCAGCACGCTGAAGGACAACACCTCCTGCCCGCGAAGCTGGAACCTGGCGATGAGAGGGGGAGGGAGACGGAGTGGGTGCGCGGGTGGGGAGAAGTTACGGAGGGGGACTGGTAAGCGTTGGGACGTGCCCGTAAGCAACCACCGGTATAGTACCGTGTTTCGTGACCCAGTGACAACGTGCCCCGTCGTGTCATTATTGTCAGTAATGATGCGTTCCGGCGTTCCGGCTGGTGTAGGGAAGCAGGGGAGCAGGGGTTGCTGGTTTCCCGCATGCCCCCAAGCCTAACCCAACCCTCCCCATGTGAAGTGTCCACGATTTGGGTCGCTTCGAAACATTGTGATGGCACAGCTCTAGCTGTAATGCCCCACCTCTCTGCAGGTTGCCCTGTCCGCGTGTCCCAGGCGACGACGGTGCCATCTGCTGAGGACGACATGACGAGGTTGGCTGGCCCTCCGCTGGTGCTAGGCCCGGGAAACGCGAGGTCGGTTATTCTCCCAGTATGACCTCGAAGCTCTCCGACAAGTGATAGTTGCGGCCCGCTGTTCTGGTAAAGCTTTATGGTGTTGTTTGAGACAGACGCTGCCACCATGCCGGTCGCAGGGTTTGGCAGCGCGCGGAAGACGTAGCAAGGGTCATTGAAGTTGAAGTCAACGCGAGCTGAGCCGCAGCAAACGGGTGTCTTCAGCTGTCCGGCCGGCCCTGTCGGCGCGGACGCAATTGCAGGAGCAGGCGCTGCTGCTGCGACGCTTGGCCCCGCGTCGCCCATCCCTTCATTATCACTATCTTCAAAGTGTATATGGCCCATCGCTCGTCGTCGATTCCTCGAGAGTTAACTGCTAGTAGTGAATGGCCAAAGAAGGTTCGCAGCGCCAGCTCTCTCAAGGACGAGCGACGGCTACTTGGTATGTGTACTTCTTAAAGATATTGATGCCTTAGCGTGAATTGTAGGTGGGAGCAGTAGGCAGTCGCTATTTTGCAGTGCTTCGTGCCTTTCTCAGTGTTGTTAGCACGCACTGAATGTTGTGCGGGCAAGACAACTACAATAGCACGCCATCGAGGATAATTGTTGCTTCGTGCGCACTCGCTACTGCCGCACGCTCTCTATTGCACAGCCAGGGGAGGCCTCAAACGCCTCAAACGACACGTGGAGACCCTTGGCTTGGATACTTGGATAAGTGGCCAAGTGTCTAGTGCGCCAAGGTGTTCGACAATCAGACAGCCGGCACGCCTAGCATCCAAGCATAACACCACAAGGCAGAGAGGGAGCCCATGCCTGGTGGACAAAGTGTATTACCGGTAGTGCTGTACACGGACAGGTGGCCGCACCAGACACGTTGCATGACGTCAGAGCAGGTAGAGTCCATCAGCTTGCAAACAAATAGTGGCACGCCTAAAGTCTCATCCGGTTCCCCTAAAGAGCGGCACAGTGAACCCAATGAGTCGTCTGTATCGTTGTGCACCAAAAAATGAAAGCACCCTGGATGCGCTTCAGCGGTCTCACATGCAGCACATGCCCCTACGTAAATCACTAAAGCAGCAGCACCCGGCACCAAACATCATACACACCAGTACCGGCTATACTGTCTTTGTGTCTTAGTACCACACCAAGCGGACCTAGCGCGTGCTAGGTGGGGCTAGGGGGTTAGTCATGGGTGCAGGGCGCTAAAACGAAGCCTCCTGACCAACCAGCTCAATACGAAAAGCTCCCCAACCCAACCCGCTCCGCCGCCAATCCCTCGGCCCTCGCCCATGTGCACCAGAGCAATATAATACGAAAACAGGCTTTCCTGCCAACATCTGCGTATTCCGCCTGTGGTTTGCGCGCCCAGGCGCCTCAACGCTGCGTCTGCCTTGGCACGCGGTTGGCGCCATTATTGGTGTGGCTGCTGTGGCTCAACTGGGCTCAAGAGTCAAGGCCCCTGCTACTGCACGACGGAGCAGGCTGCTGCGGCTGCATCCGCCCGCAGCCTGGCAGTTATGGCTGGGGTCCCTCGTTGCTGCATTTTTCATGGCACGCCTTGGTGTGGCTTTAGGGTCAAGGCTCCTGCTGCTGCACGGCTGCACCCAACCGCAGCCTGGTCTTGTGGACACGGCGGCAGTCCAGTTGCGGTAGCAGCTCAGGGCAGCTCGCTGCTCATCCTGCGCTTGCCCTTGGCTCTCCACCCGGGCGCCATGAAGCGCCACAGCATCTCCGCATTCACGTCGCAGTCGGTCTCAAGGCCAATCGCAACGACGCCGCCCAAGAGCTTGTGACGCTGGTTGCAGGATGCCGCTTTGAACGCCTCGTGGGCCGTATCGGACAGGGGCCACTCAGCAACACGGGCTGGCAGAGGACCGGCGAGCAGGCTGACCGGCGCGTTGCGGAACTGGCGACGCGCAGCCCGGCAGACGAGGCGGGCTGAAATAGCGATGTCGTTGGGAGGCAAGAAGTATAGGATGTTGAAAAGCAAATCCTCAGGCAGCGCTGCTGACAGCGACTCGCAGTTTCCGGAAATCGCCATCGAACGCTATGATAGCTGGCACAAAATGCAGCCTGATGCAGCTGTGCACTTCAAAACATGTGCGTGAACCAGTTTGTTCGCTGCGATATGTCGCACTAAACTTGTGCGCAGCGGGTGCGAAACAGCTCCATCAAGGATAGTAGTCGCGAGGCCCATGCAGCCTGGGCAGACCCATGGGTCTATCAACGATGGCAGCTCACGTGACTTCGGGCATTAAATTGGGCCTGGAAAAGCAATGCCCCAGGTGCCGCACAACAATTGAATACGTCTTAACAGTCCCTGCGTCTTAATTTAAAAAATCCTAGCCTTGTGGTCCCACGGCTTACCGTGCAACACCAGCGGTGCACCCCCTGCCAGCACATCGCTGAGGAGGACGTACCGTAACCCCCAACCGCCCCCAGCCCGGTGCCATCGGCCTACCCGTAGTCAAGCCACGGTCCAGGACAGCGAATTGTCTGCCCATAATAGATTTATCCAGAATTCCAGATTCTCGGTCCACAAGTGCTGGCTAGCGTACACCGCTTGCCACACTAGAGGCAGCTCGTGTAGCCGCGCCGAGCCACGCCACCTGTCATTTACCGTACAGGAGTCACAGGATGCCCACGGTTCAACCGATCGGTGCTGGTCGTTAGCAGAGACCATTTGCAAACGCTACCCCTCCACCGCAGAGCCATTTGCCCCCGCTGCCGCCGCTCCGGCTGTCCCTGCCGCCGCCGCCGCCCCTGCTGCTCCAACTACCCCACCTCCTCCTCCCCCTGGTTTCCCGCCCCACACCGCCCCTGGCCGCCTCCTGGGTGTCAGGCGCACCACCAGGGAGTCGTGCACCCGCCACTCGGGGGGTATGGAGCGCTTGAGGCGCAACACGTGGAAGTGCTCCGCAGCCCAGCCCAAGAAGTGCTCCACCTGTAGCGTTCGTTACGGAAGGTATGGCAGTGTCAGTTGGTCGGCTTCGCGGTAACGGAGGCTAAAAGTGCTTTGGGACGACTGTGGCCGTGTTGGTCCACAAGTGCGCCTGGCATGGCACAGGGATTTGATCCGTTCGCCCCCATCCCCATCCCCACGCAACAACCCACGCTGCCCCACCTCCTCCGGGTTGTGGTGTAGCGACAGCGACAGGAACACTGTGGTGTGCGGCCCCGCCAGCCGCCGCAGCGTCCACAGCAGCAGCTCGCTGTGCGGCGTCTCCGGCGTGTAGGTGTAATATATGAGGTCGGAGCCCACGATGACGTCGTACGGCGGGCCGGCGGGCGCCAACCGCTGCGGGCCGTACGGCAAAGGACATGGACTCGGGCAAGGGCTTCAGACAGGCATTCAAGCGGCGTGAGGTGGAACGGCAACGATACGAGGCACGGTACGAGGCACGGCCGATTTAAGGCAGCGTGGTGCGGACGCAGCCGCCCCGAGCCCGCAGAGCTACTGTCTTTGGCCTCTTCCACACTTCAGGTCCAACTCCGGGCCCATGTACGAAGTTCCACACCACACCGCCCCAGGCCACAACGTGCAGCCCCCTCATGCCTTCAACAACGTCGTACCTGCACGTCTGGTTGCCCTGTTCGCAGTTCACGCCGCTGTACCCCACATTCCAAGAGCCCGCATCCCACCTCCCGCATCCTGTATCCCGCACCCCGCACCGCGCACCCCGCGCCACATAGCACCCCGCACAAACCCCTTCAAGCGCACCTGCACGTCCGGTTCGCCCTCTGGGCCCCAACGCAGGGGTGCGAGGTTCAACCGCCCTGGGGGCAGCACACCGCTGTTCCTGCTCACGTTGACCTGGTGGATGGTGGGATGGTGGGTTAATGCAGGTGGATATTTGGGCAGGGGTGCAATGCAGGTGGAAAGTACAGTGTACGTTCAGCAGCGCGTTCATAGCCGTGAACGGAAGGGACAACGTTCATGCACCCAAAGCAAGCACAGCTTGCGTCTCTATCCAGCAAGGTCCAGGCCCGGGTTGGGGAAAGCGTACGTAGGGCACACGACACAGCCGTATAAGCCGTGCTGTGGTGCAGTCGTACCTTGAGGTGCGGCAGCAGGTCGGGCAGGTCGGTGGTGGTTACGTTGGCGGCGGCGCGGGTGGCGGCCAGGGCGAGGGACACGGCCCCGGTTCCCGCCCCCAGCTCCAGGACGGAGGGCAGGGGCGTGCCGCTGTGCAAGGGAGGAGTGGGATGTGCCTATCAGCCAAGGAGACGCACAGAGGCAGGGGCGCTTATCTGTCAGCACGATCCGGCCATGTGTTGAATCACAGCGGCGCATGCATGCAGACCGTGTGACGGATCGAGCAATATCAAGACGCAGCAGCGCTGGTGAACGCAGTTTGTGTGACGACGGGCTTAACATGCAAAGGGGGCATCATCCTCACCTGTACGGGAAGGGGCTGTCCGGGGGCCGGGCCAGGGCGGATGTCTCCGCCAGGTAGTGCGACAGAACCACCGCACCATCCCACACGGTAGTACCTGTTAAGAGGGAAAAAACGGGCAGGAGGGAAGGGTGGCGTGTGCTGCGGTCAGTCGCTCAGCTGGTGTGTAGGCACACGTGCCAGTATTCCCACCCACCTGCGCCAAGCTATCATCAGCTGCAGGTCCCGGACCTACACCAGCTGCTCAGCCCCATGCCTACACGCGTCTGGCGTCAACTGCCCACCTGCCGGTGTGTCCATGCTCACGCCAAGTGCCCATGCCACCCCATGCCACCCCATGCCATCCCATACCACTCCATGCCACCGACCCGTGCCGCCGCACAGCCACTCGCTCGACGGTGCAAGGCCAACCTACAAATATTACACAGCCATTGCATACTGTACACGTGCATCATCAATCGCGCTTTAACGCGTGGTGGCGTCCTGCTGGGCGACGTCCACCTAGGACTTGCTGTCCTGCTCCTCTCAATGCGCCGTGTCACGTTAACCCACCTGTAAGCGCTGGGTCCGACGCCTTGTCCAGCTGCTTGCCGCCATGCCGCTTGGCTGAGCACTTGGCGGAGGGCGCCTGCGCCAGCCGCACCTGCACCCGCCCCCCGCGCAGCTCCAACACGCAATCGTCCACAAAGCGCTGTGGGGCAAGGGGGGGCACCAGGCAACAGTTACGCCGTGTATTTTTATGTGCACCGGGAGCGTTGGAGCAGGCTGAGAGGCAACCGCTTTAACAGACAACTGCTACAACGGGGGCGTGAGAGAGCAGAACGCAGACCGGTTGTACGACAACGCGTACGACAGGTGATGGATCCCCCCGGATTGTTGCGGACACAGCTAGCAATCCAGGTGCAGTTCCGATGGACTGTCAACGCAGGTGCATTCCTTCAGGGCGTTGCGCAGACGCCCAGCCGACGCTGGGCCGTCATTAACGTGTGCAGGTAAGAGCAGGGCTACAGCCCACGGGTTGCATGCACGCACAAGCTGTGAAAAGCATAAGCATATGCTGACATTCAAGAGCGCTTCAGGAGTGCTTATAATAGTGCTGCCATTGCAGCCCCACCGATCCCCTGCAGCTGGCCGGCCACGCACCTCATGGTATCCCATGTAAAAGCGTTGCCAGTCCCGTGGCCCCTCGTCCTCCTCCCCCTCGCCAACCGCCTCTGCTGCTTGCTCCTCCGCTATTCGCCGTGCTAGCTCCTCATCCTCCCTGGCCAGGTCTTCCGCCGTTGGTTCATTGAGGTTGGCAGGCTCTTGCCCCGTTGAGGGAGTCGTTTCGTTCGCTTCTGCCATGGCGCCAGCCGCCGAACAACCCGTGGCCTTAGAGCAGGTTGCTACTGCACATCATGAATCGTTTTAGCTTTAGCTTTTGTCAGTACGGCCTACTTAATTTGCATGAGTGATGCTGATGAAAAGCACAATAATGGTAACGAATACTCAAGCAACCTGATATTATCTTGTGCAAACAAGTAGTGTCTGGACCTCGGCGGGCGAGCAAGTCAGCTGCCTCAACTTCAACGGTTATAGTGGTTGGCGCTCCAGATGTAAAGCCCTTTTCCCCCGGAAGCCCATCCTAGCGCCATAGAGAGCGTGCTGCACTCTGCTGGCCACCCAAATCGTACTGCTTATTTGGTACATAGGGCGGAAGCCGTGTATAGGGCTTGCAAACTTGCTCCCTTGCAGCTTGTGCCGTTGCACGGCTAGCGCTGGAGAGGTTCTAAGAGACCTAGGGCGATAACTTTACACACTGGATGGTGACTTCGGCATAAGGACGTGCTCCTCCTTGTCATCGATGGCTTCGCGCCGAGCGACCCTGCCGCCCGGGGGCCTGCCACACGGCTCATCGGCTTTACCAGCTTTACACACACATTCTACTAGATGCTTGCGAACAACGTTACGGCACAATCAGAAGGCCCGTGTGGTCCTATGCCGGTCCTCGGTGCGCTTCCCGGCGTCGCTGCCACTACTTCCCTTCACTCCTCAAGAGGTCCTGCCACCGGGTAAGCGTGTATCACATCGATTATAAGTGGTCACTGCACACCGCATAAGCAACGCAACGGGCTGCACGAGCCGGCTGCGTTCACCCTAAAACGTGGCGACAGCTGCCCCCACAACCCAGCCGCGAGCGTTACCCGCCCTGCCGTCCTTGGGCTGCAGGGCAGCCGGAAACCCATGGACACGCCAGCCGTAACCAGCCTTTAAGTTGGCACTAAAGACTGAACAGGTCCCGCGGGAGCTCATTCGTATTCCATTTAACCGCAGCAGCACTGTGCGAGCCACGTGTCAAAGGCCACGCGCGGGGGCCACTAGACAACACCATGCTGCTTAAACTCTTTGTTAACCCACACACGCCCTGGTGCTGCTGGCCCCCAGGCAGCTGCAAGGTGCTGCGCCTCACCGACCCCAGCAACATGCTGCTAGCAGAGGAGCTGCTGTCCTCGCCGCACCAGGTACCCCAGGGGCGAAGGGAGGGACGCACACCGGCTGGGAAGAGCGTTGTTTGCGACAGGTTTGTCGACAGGTACACCTCAGCAGGCGCAGCGCAGTCCGCGGGGCCTACTTCGCTGCGCCTGCTGGGGTGCACCTGGCCTCAGCCACCTCAGCAGGCACAGCGCAGTACGCGGGGCCTCAGGTCCTTAGCTCACCCGCCGACATGGCCACGCGCCCTGTCCACCATTTACCAGGCTGTCATGCTCTCACACGACGTGAACGCATGTTACATTCACGGATGCGCTCTATACGCAACGGATGATGGTGCGTAGTGGCATTGCGCCCACATCCTGCCATCCGCCCGGCCCACATGCCGCAGCCGACCGGGCTGCCGAGCTTGCCCATCCTAACCGTGTTTGTACTGCTTCTTGCTAAACCATAACGCATCGCAGATGATGGTGCATAGTGCCGTGGCGCCCACCAGCCGCTTGGTGGCGGGGCCGGGGGGCGCACGGCTGGGAGCGGGCGGGGCAGCAGCAGCGGCAGGGCTCGGGGCAGCAGGGAGAGGAACGGCAGGAGGGACAGCGGCGCACGGAGGGCCAGGGCACGAGCGGCTGGGGGCCTTTGAGGCGGGCGGCTTCACCTTTTACCTGTCCACCATTGTCAAGGTGGGTTTATGTCGTAACAAGGCCTGCCGCAGAGCACAGCGTGTGCTTTGTTGGGAAGGATGACCAGAATGCCTCTAGCGTGCCAACAGGGCAGCCTCGTTCCCTTGTGCGGTATGCTGTGCCGGGCCGTTGCAATGTGCACGTGTGGTCACGGCAGCAACGGCGAGCTCTGCTCCGTTTGCACACCACAACACTGCACCCCTTTTCAGGAGTTGCATCCCGTTGCAAATCCCATGAATGTGTAGTGCTATAAACATGCGAAGCTTCTAATTATTGCAACGTGACGGTTGCATGCACAGGTGATCGATGTGCGCCAGACGGACGACAGCGGCGGCGTGCTGCTGCGCGTTCAGGCAGAGGGCCGCTGCGCCGTCAAGAGCCTGGTCAGCGTGCGGCCGTACTTCCGGGCGCTGGTGGTGCCGCTCACGGATGACGTCAGCCTGGAGGGGCTGCGGGCGGCGCAGTGGGCGGAAATACGGGGCGCGGCGGACGGGCTGCGGGACCTCATGCGGGTGAGTGGGGGTTGGTGAGGAACGCCATGGCGTTGCGTGGTCAGCGAACTGAGGTGGTCATGTACCCCATCCCGCCCTTCAAACGTCCCGCACTGCCAATTTACATACCTAACCTCCTGTGCTCGGCACTGCCAATTTACTTACCTAACCTCCTGTGCTCTGTACACCTTGCGGCCCCCAGGACGTCCAGAACCTGTGCGCCAAGTTCAAGAGCCCCGAGACCGCCAACCTCCAACGCGCCATGACGTGGGTGGACTACCCGCACCCCCGGCTCTTCGCCTCGTCCTCCCTGCTGCTCAACAGCCCGGCCTGCGCCTCCAGCGGCTTTGGCACTGCATCAGCCTCCGCAGCCTCATCCGCCTCCCCTGCTTCCACATCTTCCTCGTCTGCGTCCTCATCCTCCAGTAGTAACGGCCTCCCGGGGTCACCGACCCAGTCGTACGACTTTGACGATTTCCAGCCGTCCAAGATCATGGCGAAGCACATTGGCTGGGACGGGGAGGACATCGACGGACGGCAGGGCGAGGAGCGGGGGAGGGGCAGCAGCAGGAGTGGGAGCAGCAGCGGGGACCGCGAGGGGCGGGCGGGGGATGGGGACACGGCGGGCAGGGATGGACTGGGGAGTGGGACGTTGAGCACGGGCTCGTTCGATGAGGGTTCGGCGGTTGAGGCGCCCGGATTGGCGAGCTTGCAGCAGCCGCAGCAGGTGAGGGTGGGGGCTATGGGGACGGCGGAGGCAGGAGGCTCTGCGTCGACGTTGTCAGTGCCTGCAGCGGAGGCGGCAGAGGGCGGCCAGGGGCAGGGTCAGGCGCAGGGGTCGGTGCGGAAGGCGACGCTGCGGCGGCGGGTGGGCGCGGGTCTGGAGGAGGCGGGCGGCGGCGGCGGTGCGAGTCGTGGTCTGCGGCCCAGCCTGCTGGACCTGGAGAGGGCGTGCAGGCTGTCGATGGCGGCCATCCAGCCGCTGCCGCGCGCAACGGAGGAGGTGAGGCTGTGTACACGCTGACAGGTGCTTTTCGCATAGGCCATGCTGCGGGTTTCGGGGTACAGAGTGCCACGGCAGGCGGCGGGGTATGGATCAGGGGTGGTCGGGAGTTCCTGGGCCTGGTTGGCGCAAGTAGCCGAGAGTGCATTGATTGGCATTTTTGTCAGCGGTGGCTCAGACAGGCTCACTGGGGCCGGAGGCAGACCTGCCATGGGGCGGGCGCTGTTTGACCACAGCCATTTCAGCAGCAACCGCTGCTGCAGCTGGTAATGCTGCTGCTGCTGCTGCTGCTGCTGCTGCCGCCGCTGCTGCTGCGGCTACGGCTCACGTTTCCGTGCAATGCTCATGCAAATGCTGCAAGGGCTTTGTGCTACGTGTACCGTTCCACAGGTTGGTGAAGGTCACTATTCTGCATGTACATAACCCTTCCGCAGGAGCGCGAGGCTGTGGTGCTGCAGCAGGCTGCCGCCCTGGAGACGCAGGACGTGGTGGCGCGGCTGCGTCTGGCCAGCCAGGTCATGGGCGAGGCGCGGGGGCTGCTGGCAGCCAAGTGCGCCCTCATGAGCCTGTCCTCCTCGTCATCGTCATCGTCCTCGCCGTGATTGGTGGCAGCCCCTACATACTGCACAGCTTGCTCGATAGAGTTTGTCGTCACCATCCTTGTCCTGCTCCTCCTCGTCGTGGTTGCGCGTAGTCACTATGCGTATGGCACAGCTTGCTTAGCTGAGGTGCGGCGTTGCGATGCTCGGGAGGTGCTGGCTGCCGTTCGGTGGAAGTCCTTTGCAAGGGGCGGCAGTCCTCTTGGTGCGGTGGACTGGGGCAGCCATGTGGAGCATGGCGCACCAAAGTCAGTACCGGTATGCACCGCAGTCGTGTTGCGGCTCTCCCACGTGTCGGAATCGGTGCTGGGTCCCCGTGGCCCCTGCGGCTACGGAGCTGCTGGTGTGTTAGCCACCAACAGCACGTCCTGTGGGTACAGCAGGTCATGGCTAGGCTGTTGTGAGACCTCAGGATGGCAGGATGCATGTTGTGGACAGGTGGGGCGCACTCGCCTGCTTGAGGGCTCATGCCCATGCGTGCACTGAAGATTGCGATGTACTATGCGGGCGAAGCCTTGGCGTGGGGTATGAGACCCGTACAGACCGGTGCAACAGCCCTGGTACGGCTGGGCACGGAGGCATGCCGTGTGCCTCAGCAGGTCGACAGGTGTGCAGGAGGGGAGAAGTCTGCGTAGTGTCGCTTGAGTGTGGGTCGAGAGCCGAAGCCCAGACCTGTAGCATTTGGCGTCTTGCGTGTGTAGCGTGTTGTTTGTGGCTTCAGGTGCGGGCTTACCGGTATTGACGCCGGCTTCGTTTCAAGATAGAGGGATCATGGGCGTTGCGTCACTTGGGGCGTTGGGGGTGCCGTACTGCACCTGGCCGTTGTGGGCGTTGCCTTGTACGTTGTACCATATTCGTGTGCGAAGATACGTGTACGAAGCGCTTTTTTGGTTGCCCCCTTCAACGAAGTGATGGGCTGCGCCACCTGCCATGCGTGGGGCCAACTCGTCGTCAGCGGCAGTCAACGGTTTTGGACGTGCGCGCTGAAGAGAGGCTAGAGCAGGGTTTTCTCGTCGTACAGTCTAATGCAGTGGGCATGGCTCGTTGGCGGCACAAAGCTGTACAGTTATGGAGGAGCGAGGAGGCGATGGGCCGGTGGTTGCGGCTATTGCATGTGGTAGTGCGGTGTGTGACTGTGTGTGCCTGGTGTGTGCATCAAGGGGCGGAAGCGAGGAGGTGGGCCAGGTGGCCCAGGTAGGAGGCTTGGCCGGGAACTGCCGGTAGGTGGCCTGCTCGCAACGCCCTGACCTGTGTTGGGCAGGGGCCGCAGGGCCTCCCCTGCTCCTGTCCCACGAGTTGCACGGTTAGAAGCTCACGCAGTGTAATGCGGATTCCCGTTCAGGAAAGGGTATGGGCATGCGTGTCCGTACGCAGTTACAATACTACATACCGTTACACGGCCATGTGCGACAAGGATACAGACCACTGATGCGTATGCCTGGCCAGCGCCTATGCCATGCCTCCAACAATACACGCCATCATGGGCCGGCCTTGGGCCTGCACATAGTCACACCTGGGGAGCTCTCATGGTCAATCCTTGCACTGTAACCACCTGGCGACCTACGGCTGTCGGTGTCCACCTGCTCCACCATCAGTGCACAGAGGTCGTGCCTTGTCACTCCCGTACACCTGCCTGCGCACGTGACAGCGCTTGTGTCCCTCGGTTCCCTCACCACCCTGCAACTTGCCCTCCTACGGCCCAGTACGCACCACTTTCTGCCACCTGCTTCCTTGCGAGGAAAAGTGCCACTCCCCAACGTGTATCACTGCTGTACAGCAGCAGCATCCGTTCGTATTTTGCAATCTATGGTGTCACAGTTAGTCGCTTATGCACATGGGAGCCGCTGATGCGGGATTGCGGGCGTAGCCTGGACTGCGCGCTGCAATCGCTGCTCCTCATGACACGCATCTGCTGGTGCTGTCCTCCGCCTCCACCTCCGCCTCCACCTCCGCCTCCGTGGCCGTAGCAATCCTTGGGACCGGCGCAGACCCCCCCACTACCAGTCGTCCGCGCCGCCGGCCGCCGCGTTGCGGTTGCCGAACAGCGGCCAGCTGCTGTAGCCCATGCTGAACACCGACCTGCCGTACCTGTGTACGGCGTACGGCCGGCAGCACCACGAGCAAAGGGTAGGGTTATGGTGGCATCACCACTTCACAGTACGCAACGGAACAGGTGATACTGTACCTAAAACGGCCCCGAACCTTCCTGGCACTGCCTAGTCTTTCAGTGCAAAACTCGGTTCTCCCGCCCACCGCTCACCTGTACGACTCGTACCACAGCAGCCCGTACTTCCCGCCCACCACCAGGCCCGCCGCCAGGAATATGGACAGCAGGCAGTAGAAGAACACCATGCCGCCGCTCACGCCCTTGCGGCCTGCGGACACAAGCAACATGCGTATATAGCAGCAACGATGGCAGGCCGTGCGTGCGTTTCCTGGGAGGCGCTGTGTGTCAGGAACCGGGCCTCTTGGGCTGCGCTTCAACACGTTGCCCGAAAAAGGCAGTGGACTGCAGCAAGACCGCTGCCAATGACCAAGGGGGGCACACCGGGGCCAGTGGGCCCTCCACCGATGGCATCGCAGCTTAATACCCGTCACTTACGTCTGTCGTAGTTTATGGTGCCGCACGTGCCCCCTGTGAGGATGGAGGTGCCGTCGGACAGCGGCACGGAGGCGGTGGCGCCCTGGGAGGAAGAGTAGGGGTGGGCAGCAGCGGCCACGAAGGGTATTGTAAGACTACATTGCTGGCTTACATTTGCCAACTGTCAGCTCGCTCATTGTGCAGTGCAGTGTCGAACTTCCGCCGCTCTGCTTGCTTCACGCGGTGTCCCTGCCGCCCGCCTGCCGCTCGTACCCTTAGGACAGCATCTTTGCAAATCCGCGTTCAACCGCAAGAGTCTACCGTTGCTGCGGCCCGTGTGTCCTCCCGCCCACCTGCCGCTCGTAGCCCTAGTGTGTAACCCTGCTCGGCGTTTGCACGCTGGAGGCTACCCTTGCTGCGTCCTAAGTGTCCTCCCGCCCACCTGCCGCTCGTAGCCCGGCGCGCAGGACACCACTCCCCCCACGTTGCCGCCCTGGGCCGAGGGCGAGCTGAAGGCGCAGGAGGCGGGGTCCCCCGCCTTGCACACACACACCTGCGCAGCGTGGCAGCAGTAGACAGGACGTTCGTGATCATGCGCGTGTGGTTCGGCCCTTGCTGTTAGGATTACAAACGATAGGCAACAGCAGGGTAGGCAGCAAAGGACAACAGCAGCCGCATGGCCACGTACACCTCGGCACTCGTGGCACTCGGGTTGATGTATGTCCGCCATTGTGTCTAATCTTTCTTGACGCACCGCGAACGCAGCTCCGCCGCTTAGGTCGTAGGCGCGCCTGAGGGTGCCCTCCACGCAGGGCGGCTCCACGCACCTGAACGCGCAAGGGGCAAGGCAGGAACGCTATCACTGCAGCTAGCCAGCTACAGCCACAAGGGAATGCACCATGGCTTGTGGGCGCCAGGCGTTTGAAAACAAAGAATGTACACGTGGACGTGCATGCGTGAACTTGCACTGCATCGCCGCCGTCCTCACCGCAGGTGCGGCTCCATTACCGGCTGCTTGGCGTCCAGGCACATTCAGATTATGGATGTGTATGTGGGTGTGCCCATGGTGCCAGGTAATCCAGTGTGCATGTGTGTTAGCTCACCGCAGCTGCGGCTCCGTGACCAGCTGCTTGCCGTTGAGGCACGCCACGGTGCCCGGCAGGCACTCCGCCTCCAGCGCGCAGGCGGCACCGTCCTCGGGGCAGGCGCAGCGCTTGGTGCAGGTGTACTCGGCTGGGGAAGGCCGGGGGAGCGGAAAGTGATGGAAGGATAGACTGGGCGGACGCTTATGTTGCGCGGCTGAGAGGAGCGGTGACTGCTCAGGGGGGCGGGTGCAGCGCTTGGCGCACTCTTGATCAGCTGAGGGTGGATGTCGGTGGGTGACGGTGGGTGGGTGGAACGCAACGGGCATGCTCACCTTACGCGGGGCGCCGGCGCGCCGTGCGAGAGCAGTTGGCGTGAGGCATGCAATGTATGCACGTTCGTAATGCGTTGGGCCTGCGCCCCGTGTGTCCCCCGAGTAATCCACACGCCGCGTCCACCATGGCATGTTTCTCGTCCCCCCTCCCGCTGGCCCAGGTACGCACCCGAGAGGCTTCTGCTGGTGACCCTCCCAACCCGCTTCCCCCTTCTCCTGTCAGCCCCTCCCGTTCCCGCCCCTGCCCTGCCCCCTCTCCCAACACCACCCACCCGCCGTGTCCATCACGGTGTGGTTCCCCGCCGTGCACAGGTCCTCCACGCACGCCAGCTCGCTGCCCTTGCGCCGCAGTGCCACGTGCCCCGCGCCCGACACGTCCTCGTCGCACGTCCACTCGGCGCAGCTGCCCTCGTCGAATCCGCTGCCGTCCTCCCTGCACGCCTGCCAGCACGTGCCGCGTGCCTCGGGGCGGGGCACGGGGCGGCGGGAGCCGGGGGCGCAGGCGGAGCCGGAAGGGGCAACGGAGCAGTCGCCGCCGGCGTAAGGGGCCTGGGGTGGGGTTGGGAGTGCATGGTGGGGAGAGTTGGTACGGCCAGCGTGAGGTCGAGGACTTCTGTAAGGCGTCTCTCTAGAGGCTCGTTGGCTGTGCACTCCAGGCGACGCGCGCATCAGTATTCAATGTGCATGGGTCCATGGTTGCGTCGCCACTGTCAAGTGTGATGTATCAGAGGTTTCCCCAGTCGCTGGCACATTTCAAGCCCTTGTCCAGTCCTGACTCGACCCCGGCACCCACCGTGCAGGTGCACAGGCCGGTGGCCTCGTCGCATGTGCCGTGCGCCGAGCAGTCGTTAAGACACATGCCTCGCGGCGCCACCCGCAGCGTGTAGCCCACTTGGCGCGGCGCCCCCAGCGGGTTCCACACCTCCACGTGCAGCGTGCCGTTGCCGTCCAGCTGCACGTGCAAGGCGAGTACGGCAGGCCGTTGGTCTAACACCGTACAACATGCAGTGAATGTAAGATGTACCGTTGATTTACAGGACGTCATAGCGGGAAGGCTGTACGTTGGTGGCGTGGGGAAGCCACATCATCTAAAACAGAGGCAGGGAGCGCCGGCATGTTGTCGTCGAGGTCATCATTTGCGGAGGTGCAAGCAAAGCGTGCCGGGAAGCTTCCGCTCCCTGGCCTTACGAGTCATGCAAAAATGCCCGCACAAAACTTCAGAGCGCCAACCACACCACCACTTTATAGCCTCCCACCAAAGCACCCCCACCCACCATCCACGGGCCCACTTCCATGCTGTAGTCCTGCCCCGGCGCCGCCAGCACCAGGCGGGCGCCCGCCGTGTCGGGCCACGTGGCACCAGCAGCCGGCGGCGGCGCGGTGGCGGGCGCCACGTGCACCAGGGGGCGGCCGGACACCCAGGCGGGCAGGGCCTGGGGAGCAGTTTGGTGGGGAAGGTCATGCAAGGGGAGAATAGCAGTGCCTGGGGAGGGCAAAGGGCGAGGAGGATATAGGCTCCCCCGACGGAGTGACACTGTGGAGTTCACCCGACAGGTTGGTGCCCCGGGAAGAGGGATGCCCGGGAGTACTGGGAGGACGCCGTGTACTTCGCATCGCACTGACACAGTGGGTCGGTCTGCGGCAAGTATGTGCTGGCCGGGCGCACACCTGCTCTGAGTCTGCCGTGTTGAAGGAGGCGGTGAGGACCAGGTGCGCCGCCTTGAGGTGCTCCCGCACGCCGTGCACCGCCAGGGTGTCCATGTGGAAGGGCCGGGGGGGCACCGTGAGGGGCGAGCCCAGGGGCAGCTCCAGGGAGGAGGAGGAGCAGTCGGGGGGCAGCGAGGTGGCCTGGGGAAGGAGGGGGCGAGGTCGGGGGGAAGTGAGGCAGCTGGGGGACAAGTAATCCACAGTGGGAGGGCCAGACTAGAGGCGCGGTTGCTCGCGGTTGGCTTTGAGCCGCCGCGGCTTGCCCCAGCAACACGTGCCTGTACCAAAGCACATACAGGAGTTCTAGCGGCCTAACAGTCTGTGGCCAAGTCAGGCACGGATGACCTTAACGCTCCATGCTAGCGGTGCGTCCGGAGCCTTGGACCTCTCCGCCCTACCCGTGACGCCACCCACCTCCGTGCAGGTGCATATGCCTGTGGCGTGGTCGCAAGTGCCCCTGCCGCTGCAGCCGTTGGGGCAGGCGTGCAGGGCGGCGGTGAAGGTGTAGCTCACGGAGGCGTTGCCCTTGTTGTACACGCCCACGAAAATCGGACCTGGGGATGGCCGACAGGAGGTGAACAACATGGAAGAAGGGCAGGAGCAGGGGCTGGAGAAAACGGTGGTATGGAGCGCATTGTGCACGCCAACGAACCACAGGCGTGGGAGTCACAGGGTGCCATGGGGCACGGCCGGCGTGGGAGTTGGAAGTGTGGCAGCACGGGGTGGTCCGCGGCCAATATGCGGTGTCAACTTCACACCCCCACCAAGCGAACCGCACACACCCTTTCCCCTCCCCTGCCCAGGACCCTTGCCCTGTGCCCCCGCCCTAGCCCGTGGCCCCACACTAATCCATGGCCTCGCCCTAGCCCATGGCCCTGCCCAGCGCCGGGGCCTCACCTGGGTGGAAGGCGGGGTCTGTCCGCGCCACGGCTGCACGCGCCGTGGCGTCCCTCCACCAACCGCTGCCGTCGCTGGCCGCGTCGTACTGCCCCTCCGCCTCCGTGGGCAGCTGCTGGTGCCGCAGGAACAGCTGAAGCGAGCCTGGGGTGTGAATTAACAACGGCACACCAACGCGTGCGTCGATTGAAGGTGGGCTAGTAATCTACCTGCAGTTCCCTTCGGACCCGACGACATGTATGTGGGCCATCCATATAATCAGCTCATTACGTCTTGGCCCGAACTTTCTCCATGTACTCTGCACACAATTCCAAGAGTGGCGCAATGGTACCGCCCATGCAGCTGGCCCCCCGTGCTTGCACCCACCCCCGTTGGTTGCGGCCGTTGCTGCCGCGGCCACCTGCAGCTGGAAGGTCTCTGGCGGCAGCTGCAGCTGGAAGAAGGCCCAGCGCCCCGGGCCATGGTCCGCCACGGGGGCGGAGGCGGGCGCGGGCGGCGCCTGGCCCGGCTGCGGCAGCGATGCCTCCAGGGGCTGCAGTGGGGTGGAGCAGTCGTCGAATCCCAGGCCTGAGGGCGGTGCGGATACAAACACTTGTCAGGGGCGTAAAGTGAGCAGGACTTATGCCGGCGGATGGTAAGGAGGTGCGGCGGACGGATCAGTCGTTTAAGCCAACGCCCGGGGACAGGCCTTAGTGGTGATTCGGACGGGCTGTAGTATACCGCTAGAGAGTGTGCGCCAGGGGTGAGGACCTGTAACGGGTTGGGACATGCTGTGGCTGCGGCGGCAAGCAAGTGTTGCGGGTGGAGTGGTACCTGGCGTCATGACCCAGTTGGGCGGCGGCGCGTACGGCGGCGCGCAGGTACACGTGCCGTGCGGGCACGTGTCAGTGGTGCCGCGGCCGGAGCACAGCTGCAGCTTGCCGTCGGGCTGCAGGTTGAAGGGGCAGGAGTGCGTGGCAGCCCTGGGGGAAAAAGTGGGAGCGGGATGCAGGGGATTTGGTGGTAGAATGACATGGAGGACAGACGAAGTTTGCAGATGCAGGGGGCTGGCGTGAAGGGCTGAGGGCCGAAGACCGGTGCGTGAGCCGTTGGTGCGGTAAGCACGTGCAAGAATGCTCCTGTAGCATAAAGAAGGAAGTAGCAGGCGTCGTAGTGTATTTGGTGCACATAACATGTGCATGTTTGGGCCTTTGCCACTAGACGGCCAACATAGAGATCGCCGCCGCGGAATGAGGCACGCATGGCGGTTTTGTGCTGTTGGTATTTGGCAGGGCAGGCGCATTGCTTAGCGTACCCCTGCTTAGCCCTCATACCCCATCCACCTGAGGGAGAAGGTCGTGCTGGCGCTGCTCTCCAGGCACACGTACATGCCTGCGTGGATGACATAGGGCGGGAGGGGTATACTGGCCAGTCGGGGTATATACTACACGGGCAAAGACCTTGCCTGTCGGTGCGCGGAGGTGTCGCATTGCCCGACACCTGCTTGCTAATTACAAACTTCCAGCCCTCCACTGGTGGAAAAACCCGCCTGGTCTTCCAGTTGTGCCTGTAGCACGTGGCCACTGAAAGGGGCAAACCATGGACTGGCTGTCTATCGCAGTTCAGCGCTGCACCGCTCACCCGTATACGCGCCGCTACACCGCCCTACAGAGTAAATGATAATGTACATATGTGTCGCTCACCCAGGTCACCGCCACCCACCCGTGTACGCGCCGTAGCCCAGCTGCCTCCTGGTGAGCATGAGCTCCGTGCTGGGCTGGTCGTGCGTGGTGTGCGCAGCGAAGCTGAACGGGGCCGTGCTGTTGGGGTACGCCTGCGACCAGGCACGCGCCAAAGGCAGAGGTCACACGTAACACTGCGGATCGCTCCGTTGTGCGCGCCGCCTGCGTGTCAGGGGTTATACGCCTGTTCCTCACGCCATGTGGTCGGCTCAGCTCTGGCCCTGGGTTGAGGGTCGCTCCAGGTGGACAGATGCAAGGCCCCGTTGCAGGAATGGTAGCCGACCGGCCGCACCGTGGTGGTGGTGGTTGTCACGTTAGAAGTTGGGTCGGTTGTGGAGTTGAAGTTGACCAGCAGGCCATGCAGCGAGATGGTGGCGTCCACGCTGTTGCTGTGCAGCAGCAGGTTGAGCCGGAAGGCGCTGCCCGTCATCCTGCAGCGGTACACGCATGGCAGTTGATTACTGTACAGATGGGACGCGTGGGCGTTACCGGTACATATGTGCAATGCAGGCATCCTTCAGGCTCGGACAAGAGGCAATACATTGTGGGTTAGCTCAGGAGAAGCCCTGCCCGGGCCCGCCAGGATGCTGATTGCAGGGGAACAAACGGTGGACAGAACGCAGCGCCTTACTCGAAGATGCTCGCCGAGAAGCACACGGGCGCCCCAGGCGCGAGGACGTTACACACGTGGCCCTGCTCGCATGTCTCCTGGACTGTGAGGGGTTGAGGTGTCGATTACGTAGTTGTCGCGTCAGTACAGCAAGTGGCAGGGCTCATACGGCGGCAGCACGAATGGTGGGGGTGGGCGCAACACGTGGCCGGTGGGGCACTGCTTCCTTCATAAGCACCAGAATTGTGCTCCGCCAGCTATTGCTGGCTGCTAGGGTTAGGTTCAGTGCTATGGGCGTTGCATGAAGCTGATGAGATACACATGCCTCGGGGCAACAGAAGGCCCGTAAACGTGGCTGGTGGTACAGACAGAGTACCCCGTGGCTCACCATCCGCCCCAGTAAGGGAGAGCCCGTGCACGACGGTTGCACACTGATCGCCAACATAGCCTGGCCCCGCAGACGATGCAAGTGGGCTGTCACACACGCAGTTGTCGCCGTCTTTGTGTCCGTGACCCGAGCAAGGGGCTGCACGGACAGATACCGAGAGCATGCAGCCGTTAGTGCGCGGAAGGCCCGATTGCTGCCTTTCTTACGCGGGCATATGACGCAGTTACTAAATCGTAGTTACCGTCTTGCGCTAATGCCCCAGCGGCTAACAGCAGCGCGAACGCGACGAGGTGCGCGGACTCCCTTTGTCGCCCCATCATATGTCGAGCTTTGCAGCACTCCAACAATTCATATGATTATTACTGGCTTTGTGTTCAAAGCAGCCTGTCACACCATGCTCCCATCGCATCGGGGTTCCACTCGCGAAACCAAACCCTTGCATGCGAAGAACCTTGACAACCTTGAACGTTTGCATTATACACATCCTATTATATACCAGGCATACATCAGTAGCCTCTGCGAGTACCCATACGATGAGCTGTCCTTGTGACCAACAGCTTGGGAGGCCTTCCGCTAGCTATAAACTTTCAGCAGAGGCATGTATAAACAGCATTATCAAAAAGCTTGAAGCTTATGTTTTGCAATGGTCTCAACGTCTGCCTCTAGGCCAAGGCCCCAGTCTCTTGACCGTCGCAGCGTCGGCTCTTGACTGAGCATGTGGCGCTAACAGACTAGCATGGGCTCCTACGCGGAGCTATATCAGCAGCAGCAAGCGTTCGCTGCTGTGACGAGCTTGCAGCCTGCGGATGGCCGGGCTGGGTACGCCCAGCTATATGCCCAGCGGGCCGACCAGGCGCAGCGTTCAGACGTGGCTCCGCAGCATGGCGCAGACGAGGATGTGGAAAGCACCCTTCCGTCAGGGCGACAGCTGGGCAGCCCTGCACCATCAGCATCGTCACCACGTGGTACGCTGACGGTGGAGGCGGGTATGTCTTCGGGCAGGTCACCCGGAGGACACGCCTCCGCTGTCTCCCCAGGAAGGTCACAAGGCCCTGGTTCCAGTCCATACACATCTCCGACAAGGCGTCCATACCCAAGCATCTCTCGGTGGGTGAAGCCAGATGCTGCAACGCGGTGCACCATCCAGCGCACAATGAACGCAACAGTAGCGTCATCCGTACGTAACCACGTACCCTTAAGCCCCGTGCTGCCGGTACCCAGCACGGCACGCGACCTAGGACAGAGAAGCGACTTCATACTGCTGTGAATTAAGAAGCTTAGCATTTTCGTGTTCACCTCATGCAGGCCTGCCACAACCGTCCTGGCGCAAGCGACAGCACTGCGCAGCGCGAAGCTGAAGCAGCTTGCTCAGCGGCAGCAGCAGGTCCGGAGTGCTGTGCCTGCGGCTGGGCAGGCTACACGGAGTGTTGCCACCATGCAGGGCCGACCGCAGGTGGCGTTATCGTCGGTGCTGCAAAGCGCCCCACACCTGTACGACAGGCAGCGGCTGTCAGCGGTGGAGCGCTTCGTCACCGTCATAGACCGCCTGCCTGCGCGTTTTGCGGACGCCCAGGTGTGCCCCACGACCGCGCAACCGTTTCCGTGATTGTCCTATTGCAGGTTCGGGTGCATGACGTAGCTGCCAACCCGGGCTGTGAGTGCTGCGACGTCTTACGTCTGGCCTCTTCATCCTCCCCATGCCAGGTGGTGTACCTGAGCAAGAACTCCCTCACCTCGCTCTCGGGCCTGGAGCAGTTTGGCTCCCTGCGGGTGCTGGGCCTGGCGGACAACCTGCTGGCAGACATGGAGCAGGTGGGCAGAAGGGACTACCTCTTCCAGTATGGCAGTACACGAACGCATACAGTGCGTGCGGTGTGGCCCAGAAAGCATCTGTGACAAAGGGCAACACGGCGTGCTGCGCGTGGGCTCGGACGGTGAAGGAAGGATGTGCCTGCTCTTCATGTGTGTGTCCACAGGTGGAGCAGTTGTCCTCCATATGCCCCGGGTTGGAGGCCCTGTCGCTGGAGGGCAACCCGCTGGCGTACATCCCTAACTACAGGTAGGGCAGTAGTGTGTCTAGTGAAGGCTGGTTCGCCATGTGCGGCACAGCTTAAGCAAGGGTTGGATGAAGCTCTCTCTCTTACTGTACACGCTGCAGGCACACCCGGCACACCCTGTCATCCCTTTCACGCTTACGGAACTTGTTCCGCGCGCAGGTCGCGTGTGCTGCTTGCGCTGCCCGGCCTGAGGTCCCTCGACGGCCGGCCCGTGGGTGACGGCGAGCGGGCCGCCGCTCCTGCCGCCGTGACGGCCGAGGAGGCGGTCATGACGGTGCTGCTGCGCAACGCGTGCGAGGTGCACAAGATGGTGCGTGGGGATGAGCAAAGAATGGGCCTCCAGCCGGGCCGCGTCAAGCTGCATGCGCGCGACGTGGTATGGGTCCTGCGCCTTTCACTTGCATGCCTAACAATGAGCTTAACAGAGGCACACTGTGCATACCGGTATGGCGACATGTCTGCAGGCCGGCGTCATCGCGCGGTGCCAGCTGCACATGGAGCTGATGCACGTCATGCACGGCGGGGGCGCGGTGCTGCGCCGCGTGGAGGCCATGGCGGACGTGGCGGCGGCTGGGGCTGGCGGTGGGGGCCGCAGCCTGGTGCGGCTTGTGGAGATGTGGGACTACGAGGGCAGCCTCAGCCCACAGGTGAGCCGAGGACACCTGTGCTAGTGTGTTCACCCACTGGAGCTTCTAGATCGACTGGAAGTGTCTATACACCACGCGTGCTGGTGTATCTGTGACTGCAGGAGCGGCGCAAGATCATGGGCGCCCTGCAGCGCGAGGTGGGGCGGATGTACCGCGGCATGCGCGCGCAGCAGCGGGAGCAGCAAGGCGGAGGCGGAGGAGGTGGCGGGCCAACGTGGGAGGACGCGTTCGCGAAGGTGAGCACGCACCGTAGCGTCGCATACTCTGTGCGGAAGCCAGATGGGATTAATATCACAGAATGCACCGGCCCTTTATGACAGGTGCTGGCGGCCCAGCAGCAGACAACGGCCGCGCTGCTGGACCTTCTTGGGCAGTGCCAAGTGGCCATGGGCGAGCTGGTCGGCAGCTTTGCCCCAACAGCCACTGCGGAAAGCGAAGGAGGGCCACCTGCTGTGCCCGGTGGGACACCCCAGAGGTTGCGGTCAGCAACCGCCGCAGCAGCGTCGGGGAGGGGTAGTGGTGCAGGTAGGGGCGGAGGCGCTGGCGTGCGGGCGCTGCTGCGGGACGCTGAGGCGGATGTGGAGCGGCAGCGGGAGCTGAGGCGGGAGCGGGAGGAGCTCGTGCTGGAGCTGAGGTGGGATGGGCCTGCATGCCGCAATAATGCCTGTTCCAGGGTTGACCATTGCGTTTCTTAGGTGCAAGCAAGCGTGCGTCCTCCTGGGAGCAGCCTGATGCGTGACGCATGTCTCATGTCCTTGTGTGTTCATGGCTACCGCGTTACGTGCAGGGACGAGACGTTATCAGCACGGGGCAGCCCACTGCGTGCTCCTCGCTCCCCCGCGCCCCGCACTGGGCCCCTGAAGTCCGCCCTCAAGAAGCCTACAGTGCAGCTGCTTGGACCCAGTGCCAGCTCGTCCGCAGAGCCACGTGTCCCGCAGCCCCCGCCGTCCGGCCTGCTGCCTTGGCAGTCGGCTCGGTCGACGCCCGTGTCGCCTGAGGCTGTCGAGCGGCTAATGCGGGCACGACGAAGCGTTGTGCCCGGCTCTCGTGGTCCCAGAATACCAGGCAGCATTGCAGAAAGGGAAACCAGCGCAGAGCGGGAAGATGGAGCTGCTGGCAGCGGGGTGAGGGCCGAGAGTGCCGCGGGGGTGCGTGGCGCTGGGCAGGTGAGGTCCAGGTCAGCGGATACCATGCGGGGCCGTCGAGCACCCGCCACGGCAGAGGCTGTGGCGGCTGGGCTGGACAGGAGCGGCCGCAGCGCATCTGCGCCTCGGCGCAGGCACAAGCATGAAGGGCCGCCAGGTGGCAGCAAGGTAGGCAGTGCTTCCGGAAGTGTCGTGGAGCGATTTTCTGTTCGCACAGTGGGTATACAAGGCGCATTATGACTGTTTAATCACGCCGTTAACATGATGATCGCACAGCTAAGCAAACGCTACGCTCGGGGGATACTGCGCAGGCATCCTGGTCACCGCAGTTGCAGCAGCCTGTGTGGAGGCCTTCTGGCACCGCAGGTGAGCTGCTACCCCTTGTTTGCAACTTCTTACACTGGGCCCTGTAGCAGTGCGTTATTTAAGCTGTACACGCTTACACCGTGCAGGCCCCCGATCGGCCCCGTCGTCGCCTGACTATAAGGACGCTGCCCAGGCGGCAGCACGCGCTATGAGGGCACGGTATCCCAGGCAGACCACCACCGCCACAGTCATGACCCATGCCGGTTTGGCGCCAGAGCACCTAGCGGGAGAGGCGCCCAGACTAGGTACTACTGGTGCCGGCATGCCGGCAGCAGCCAACCCGGCCAGAGCCTCTGCTGCGTCCCTGCCTCACGCCCAACAGCAGGGCCTGCCCATGCGCGTGTTCGCACCCGACCCGTCGGCTTCGCCCACCCTGTCCACCCGCTCAAATGCACCCCTGCCGTACGACAACTCAGTGCCGCTGCGCCACTCCATGCCCGACCCGCTGTGGCATCCACCACCAACAGCGCCTTACCCGCAGCAGGCTGGGTCAACGCTGGCGGTTGTGGGGCCACTGAGGGGCAGCGAGCCCAGCGGCGTGCAACCCCTGGAACCCCCTTTACGCCGCAGCCTACCTACAGGCATGGAGGCAGGGGTGTACATGCCCGATGGGTCGCTGCAGCCGGTGTCGGCAGCCCAGCCAGGAGTCGGCTTATTACCTGGCCGTACCAGCCCCAGACCGACCCATGGGTCGCGTCAAGCGGCGGTTTCTGCGGGCAGCAGCAGCAGCGGAGCCGCAGCTCGCCTGGAGGAGCTACGCCGCCAGGTAGAGCAGTCGGTGGCGGAGACAGCACAGCTGCGTGCCACAGCACAAGCAGCATTGAGGCCGTTGCCATGGCCAGCTGGCGTCCCAGCGCAACAGCCCGGGCCGGGTTGGCAGGGCAGCAGTGGTCCAGAGGCTAACCCACTACTGGTGCAGGCCTCCACAGAGGATGAGTGGCGGGCATGGCGGCAGCGTCAGGATGCGGCTGAGGGGCTGGGAGTGCCGGGTGGACGCAGTTCGGACTTTGCGCCAGCCGTTGAGGCTTCGAGCCCCCTGCCCCAACCGCACGCTCTTCCGGCCATGTTGCAGCCGCACCGCAGCAGCTCCTCCAGCAGACCAAGCTCTGCAGGGGGCTATGGTACCCAAGGGAGCTTCCACTTTGCTGCTCCAGACGCGGGCGGTGTTGCCGAATCACGTAGGCTAGCTGCCTTCGGCTCGGTTGTCGTGCCCCAGAGTGGCATGGGAGGGATCCCCAGCCCGGGTCCAGCAGGCGCAGGGGAGGGCACACACCCTCCTAGCATCTCCCAGCATCCATCGTCAGGTAGTGGCAGCGGGGCGGGTCCTTTTACCGCTGGTGACGCGTTTGACGTACGGAGCACGCAGATGGCGGCGCAGCAGCAACCTGAGGACCTAGGGGGCGAGGGGTTTGGCCCTGGGGACCCAGGGGGCCGCTTTGGGACTGCTTCCACAAGGCCCGTGGAGGAGCCGGCTGCTGAGCCGTCGCTGCTTTACGACGACGGGGCTGAAGTCGCTTCCGCTGGAGAGGCTGCGCGGGAGGGGGTCATGCTGACACCGGCGATCGGGCTCGCTGGCGGACCTTCATACGGTAAGACTTGGCGTCTTGTGCCCGAACCGTTCAGCCTCCGGTATTGCGATGTCATTTATTACATCAACCCAACATGGCAAACCTGCCGCATGCATTACCAAGTACCACTCCCCTATCTCGCACTGCAGAGGCTACCACCCCAGCGTTTCGTTTCTCCGGGACGGCGGGCGGTGCCGGCGGCGTCGGCGGCACGCTGGCGGCGCCGGGCGGCGGCCCCGTGCTGACGCCCGGCGGCACGGTGCTGAGCCTGGTGGATAGCGGCGGGGGCAGCACGCGGCTGGAGGTGCAGGAGATGGTGCAGGAGGACAGCGCGGGCTTCAAGGACCAGCACATCCACGTACACATCCACCCGCTGCAGCCAGGAGCACCCAATGTGAGTGCGGAGCAAGAACCATGCGTTCCATCACGCCTTACTGCTTGAGTCTGTGTAACGTCGCGTGTGCGGCCCTTGCAGCTGCCTGTGGCTTGGCCGTCATTTGCTACGGCGTCTGTCCGTATAATGCCGTTGAACCTCGTTTGCCCATCCTTCGCTGCAGGCCCCTGAGGCGGTAGCAGCCACGCCGGCCCTCTTTCTCGGCACCGACAGGCAGCAGCCAGGGACTGCTCTTCCGCCCAGCCCCGCTGGGCGTCCTGCAGCTGCGTCCGCCGCCGCCGAGCCGGCCACCTCAATGAGCAGTCTGATTGCACCGGGGTCTCCCCTGCATGAGGAGCTCGCAGCCGGCCGGCTCGTGTACGAGAAGATCGAGCGCATCAAGCCGGCAGCCCGCCATGGGGCAGGCAAGGTCCCACGGGTCAGCCCGAGCAAGCTCGCGTCCCCAGCCGGGCGCAGATCGCGCCGGTCTGGGGCTACCAGTACGGCAGGAGGGTCTGAGGCGGGTGGTATGGATGGAGGTGCTCGGGATGTGAATGCCGGGCGCTCCTACAGGGGGCGAATGGAGCAGCCGGGCTTCGGGTATGGCAGCGATGGGGGAGGGTCTGGAAGCGACGTGGAAGGGGGCGGGAAGTCCAGTGGTGGGGACGAGGATGAGGGGCATGATGATGTGGGGCACAGCGGGGATGGCGAAAGGGTTCGGCACGTGGGATCAGCTAGGCAGCCCAGCAGCAGCTCCGGCGATAGCAGGAGCGAGCAATCAAGGGACGCTAGCAGCAAAGGCAGTCACAGCGGGAGGGCCCCTCAGGCAGGCGGCCCAAGGGGGCAAGCACGAGGAGGCCGGTTTGGTTCGGAGGGAGATCACGAGCAGGGCGACGGTGAGGACGGTCTACCGCGGCGGCAGCAGCGCCGCAGAGAGCCGTCCCGCCCCGCAACGCCCGGCGGCCGAAGGGTGCACAGTAGGAGTAGGCAAGGAGACCAGGGCCAGTCGCGTGACCAGGGTAGGCGCGGATCGGCGGCTGAGGCTGCCCCCGAAGCTAATCAGGGGCCAGTTCATGACCAGGTGGGTTCAGGGACTGCTGGAACCTTCGCACGCCCGTTACATTGTAGATGGGGATAACACACAATGCGTCTCAGCTGGGCCTAACTATACTAGCATAGTGGTATGAAGGTACCAGTATCCCCTCAAGCCCCAACACTTGGCATTTACCACATGCGTTGCCCGTCTTTACCTCTCCTCCGCGCAGCACTACCTCGCCCTGCAACAGCAGCTGGCGGAGCAGGCGCGCGTCAGCTCTGCGCTGGCCGAGCACCTGCAGCTGCTGCAGCAGCGCACTCTGCAGCAGCAGCAGGCACCGCTCCATCAGCCCCACCAGCAGCCGCACAGCCCAGCAGCATCAGATGCTACCTTCCCCGGTGCCATGCCACCACTGCCTGCCGGCGTCGCACAGCTACGCAGCTACGACAGTGCTGGCTCCGGGTCTCAAAGCGGCGCGCCTAGCCTTGCCCGTGAGCGCACACAGCTGCCCGTCCCACGCTCGGCTGGTGGGGCTGCCGCAGTGCCGATGTACCAGCTGCCAGCTGAGCAGGGGCCCCGTGGGACACCCAACCAGCGCGCTTCACTGGAGGGCGTCGGCTTTGAGCGGGCCGGAGCCTCCACGCCGACCAATGCCGGTGTTGTGGGTCCCTCCGCTGCCGCCGCCGCTAGCGCTGGCTCCTTTGGCAGCACCGTGGAGCTAGCAACGGACACCATGCTGCCAACACCCGTGTCCCCACCTTACTCCACGCTGCTGGTCAGCCCCATCAAGTCGCACCCGCAAGCGGCCGGGCAGCCTGGCCCCAGATCACCACAGGGCCAGCCAACTCGGCAACAGCAGCAGCAGGAAGAGTACGGCCTGCCCCGTGACCTGCCGCCTCATGTACGGCAGGTGGCGGCTCAGATACAGGAGCAGGCCGCGCACAACCAGCTGCTGCAGCAGCAGATTGAGGCGCTGGACCAGCAGCTGGCGGCTGCCGCCGTGGTCGCGCAGCAGCCCCATTCACCCGCTGTGGAGGCAGCGCTGGAGGGCCTGGCTGCAACGGTCAGTTTCGCATCAAAATGAGCCTCTCTGCTTCCCACCATTTAGTCCCGCAAAGTTTGCCCTGAAAACATCACTGTCACACCTGGATCATCCTCCATCCAAGGACCCTTATGAACAAGGCCAGAACATGTCTGACGCTTTCGCGGCATCCCCACTCCCTGTCCGCAGAGCAACCCGCTGCCTGGCGGCACGCTGCGGTCGCTAGAGCAGCAGCTGGTAGCCGTGACGCTGGAGAAGGAGGCGGTGGAGCGCGCGCTGCTGGGCGAGCAGGCGGAGGTGCGGCTGCTGCAACAGGAGCTGGGCATGCTGAGCCACGTGGCGGACGCGCTGGACCAGGCGCAGGGCCAGCTGCAGGTGCGTCACATGCCACGGCGACATATAGTACACTGTTATTGCTACATGTAACTCTGCATAATCATTATTTTGTACATTTAGGTGATGTATGAACCGGGCTCGAGCGGCCCTTTGTGCCACTCGGAAGCAAGGTAGCACTGCAGATGTCAGGTGGTACCGACATGGCGGGTTTCACCCATGGTTTCTGTTCAACCACCTTTGCCCCTTATCGCAATCATGTCCCGTGCAGGAGCTGCGCCTGGTGGTGTCGCATCAGCAGCATGAGGTCCAGGAACGGGACGCGCAGCTGGCGGCGGCGACGGAGCGCACCAAGGGCCTGGAGCAGGAGCTGCAACAGGAGAAGGAGCAGGTAGGATCCGGCCGGGCCCCATGGCATACCGTACAGCTTAAAGCCAGTAAACGCAAATATTGCAACCTCTTGCTTCCGGGATCCACGAACCGTCAACCTTGTGGCTTACCAGCTTGCTGTGTACCGTGCGTTCCACAGGCCACTGCACAGCTGGCGGACCAGACCAACCGCCACACCGAGGAGCTCCAGGCCAAGCAGGCCGCGGCGGCAGAGGCGGCCCAGCAGGTAGCAGAAGCCCACAGGAACGAGGTAGCAGCCCTGAAGGCCGGGCATGAGTCGGCTGTTGCTCAGCTACAGGCGGAGCGGGAGAGTGCACTCGCCAGCGTTAAGGAGCAGTGTGCGCAGCAGCTGGCTGACCGCGAGGTGGCTGCCCAGCGGGAGGCGGATGAGCGGGAGGAGCGGCATGCGGAAGCGTTGGCGGAGCAGGTCAGGAAGGTAGAGGAGCTGCAGCGGCGGTGCGAGCAGGAGGCGGAGGAGCATGCAAGGCAGCTGCAGGAAGCTGAGGCGGTCCGGCAGCGGCAGGCAGCAGCGCATGAGGAGGTGTTGCGGTTTGTTAGAGAGGAGAACGAGCGGAGAGAGCGGGAGGGGAGGGCAGCGCATGCCGCTGACATGCAGCAGCTGCGGGACGTGCATGGCAGGGAGCTTGGGGAGCTGGCGGGGAGGCTGCAGGAGACGCTGGATCGCCATGTACGGCAGTTGGACGAGCTTACGGAGGATCACCGGGCCGCGCTGGACGAGCTGGAGCGGCGGGCGGCCCGGGAGCTGACGGAGCAGCGGGCGGATGCGGAGGCGAGGCTGGCGGCTGCAGAAGAGAGGCACGGGCGGGTGGTGGAGGCGGTGCGATCGGAGATGCAGGAGCAGGCGGAGGTGGCGGAGAGGCGGCTGGAGAGGGTGGAGCGGGCGGCGGAGGCGGAGGCGGAGCGGGCTGCGCAGCTGCGGGAGCGGCTGCAGGAGCAGCTGGACGAGGCGTTGGTGGCTCTGGGCAACGAGAGGATGGAGCATGGGGTGCTGAGGGAGCGGCATGCGGAGCTGGAGGCGCGGGAGGCGAAGCTGCGGGCGCAGTGGGAGGCGATGCATTCGCGCCTGCGTGCGGAGAAGGAGCGTGACGCGCGGGCGTGAGTAGGAGCGCAGTACAAGCAGCACCTGTAGTTGTGGCACGGTTGTCCCGCGCTAGTGCCTTGCCGCCTGCCGGTGCTACGGTAGGATAACATCTATTCCGCTTTGAGCCTGCTACATGAATGCTGTGACCGTGTTGCCGCCCTCAGGGAGGCCCTTGGAGACTCAGCGCTACAACGCCGTGTGCTGCTGCGCTGGTGCATCGCCGCCTGCGCCTCGCGCCACGCCTCCCGCCGCCTGGCCGGGGCGCTGGCCGCCCGCCGCGCCGCCGCCTGCCGCGCCGCGCTGCACCGCTGGCACCTGGTGCTGCTGCGCACACGGCTACTGCGGGGCATGGTGCAGGCGAGGGGCATGCGGACCGCGGGGAGGGCGCTGGCATGCCTGCAGGCCTACGTGCTGCACCGCAGGTGAGGTGCTTTTTCTCCTTAGTACACACCAGTCACCCTGTGTATCGTCCACACGTCTGTTGTGCCAGGCCAGCCCAAAGTAGCGCAGGGTATAAGACCAGGTCTCCAGCTCCCCACGCGCCAACCAACGATGTTTGTATCGCAGGAGCAAGCGGCGCGCCGCGTCAATTGCCCAGGCGCACCGCGCGCTGCGCCTGCAGGCGCGCTGCTTCGTGGCGTGGCTGCGCCTGCACCGCGCCCACGGCCGTGCCGCGCAGCACGCCGACCCCGACCAGATGGAGCTGGCGGCGGCGGCCCACAGGCGCAGCGCGCTGGCGGCGAACTTGACGGCTTGGAGGCAACACGTGTACAACACGCGGATGCCTCAGGTGGGGCCCTGGGGCGCTCTTGGCCGCCAATGCTTATCCGGCATCTCCCTCGGCGTCTCCCTCGGCGTCTCCTATCCTCGGCGTCTCCCACCGTACAGCTGCTTTGGGCATATATATTTGATGTGCGGCGTCTCGTTTAGGTGTGTCCAAATGCATGATGTGCAGGTGCGGCAGCGGCGGCGTGCGGCTCGCGCCTACCACCGCTGGCTGCAACGGCGGGCACTCGCGGCCCTGGCGCAGCACGTGGCACGCCAGGCGCACACGAGGACCCAGGAGGCCCGCAGCATGCGCAGGTGTGTCATGGGGTCCTTACCAATTTTTGCGAGTGTTAATTGCTTGGCACCGTACATTCTTACCCTCAGTGTGCTGACGCTGCAAGTATGCAATGCGCTTCCGGCAACCGGTGACAGCCTCGCTTACTGGTGTCTCCTTTGCTCAGGCGCCGCATATGCCTGCTAGGCAAGGCCATGGCCTGCTGGCTGCGCTACGTGGACGCCGCCCGCCACAAGCGCGCCATGCGGGCAGCTGCAGAGGTGCAGTGGGCGCACGGCGTCATGGCGCGGTGGCGGCGGGCGGCCGCACGCAGCAGGGCCATCAAGCGGGGCGTCGAGGCCATGGGCGCGAGGTACGGCTGAGCCCGTGCAGTTGTGTTTACGGTATTCGCATGGCCCTGCATCTCGGTACACCATGGCGGGATACCCCTGATGGCACCCAAGGCTCTCCGGACGCATTGTACAAGAGGCATGGACTACAAGCTACGTACCTCGCTTGAAGGGAGCACCTGACAACGTCGCTGAGTCCTGAATGATGCTCCCGTGGTTCTGCTGGTCCCGCAGCTCCAACACCAGGAGGCTGCGTGGGGCGCTGTCCCGCTGGCGTGCCTTTGTGCTACTGCGGCGGCAGCGCGCGGTGGCCGAGCGCATGGCGGCGGAGCACCGGCGCGCGGCGCTGCTGGGGCGCTGCGTGGGCGCCTGGCTGGCGCTGGTGCAGGCGGCGGCGGCGCGGGCGCTGCACGAGCGGGGCATGCACGCCTACCAGCGCATGGTGCAGGTAGGGTCTGAGGACGGGTCCTACTTGTCTGGCGGTACCCCATGCTGTGCACTGTGCACCCCTGCGCCATGATGGGACATGATGGAATCCCAATCCCCAGGGGCCAAGGAGTTTTCCGCATTCTGTTTGCCGCCGTCAGCTACACTCCAGACACTGTGCCTAGCAACCTGATACAAGCCCTGTACCGCGCATGGAAAAGCATGTAGACACTGGGCCTGTCCCTTTCGGCGCATGCCGCCGCTGCCGCTGCTGTCGTCCCTTTTCGTAGGTCGCCCTCCGATGGCAGCGCATGGTAGCTCTCTGCCGTCGGCAGCGCGCCGTGGTGGACCGCGCCGTACGGCTGTACCGCCACCGCGTACTGGCGGCCACGCAGCGGGCGGTACTGACGGCCTGGGCGGGCCTGGTGGAGCGCCGCCGCGCCGCCATGCGCACCACCGCGCTGTGCTTCGTGCACGGCTACTGGGCGGTGCGCGCCAGGAGGCTGCTGGCCGCATGGCGAGGGTGGGTGGCGCAAGGCTTAGTGCCTCCACCTTGCTAGCTGGCTAGTTGGACCGTGCCTGGTTACCATCGACCTGCAAGCCTGTACCATTGCTCGATGGCTCGCTGCCGAACGTACATGGCGTATGCTGCTAACAAGTGTGGTGGCTGGCGGCTCTGTGTACGGCATTACCGCGCAGGCTGGCGCATGCTGGTGCCCAGGCCCGGAGGCGCCAGGCCTCCGAGGCGCTCCGGGGGCAGCTGGAGGCGTCGGAGGCCTCCCTGCGCCAGGCCTACGCGCAGCTGCAGGCGGCACACCGGCAGTGCGAGCAGCTGCAGGCGCAGCTGGACAAGGTGGGGCCCGTGTGTGCTTAGCAACTCGTAACGTACGGGGATGTCATGACCGCGAGACGAACTGTAGGTATAGCCCCCTCATACTTTGCATGCATTACGGAATAGGGACTATCATCCGGGTGTAAGGAAGCCCTTGTCATACGCGCTTTGCTATGGTGTCACTGCGCCTGTGCAGGACCAGGCTGCGCTTGAGGTGCTGCGTGAGGAGCTGGCGGTGTGCGAGCGGCAGCTGCTGGCCACGCAGGAGGCCCTGGAGGCGGCGGAGAAGGCCAAGGAGGTGGGGTTGCTAGGGTGTGGTTTGTAACACACAAACTCTGAATGCGCCAGGCACGGGAAGGGCGCAGTTATCGCCCTGGCCTCCATTTTGTGCTTTCTGGCCTGACTGTAACCATACTCGTACCCTGGTACCGGCGTTGCAGGCGAGCGCTCGTGACGTGGCTGTGAGCGAGGTGGAGATTGAGCAGCTCAAGATGCAGCGGGAAGAGCTGCAACAGCAAGCTAAGGCGCTGAAGCAGCAGGCAAGTCATGCAGGGGACGCCCTGTGCAAAGTACGGGCCGTGGCCGAGCCTCGAGGAACCGTGGCAGGTCGTGCTGCGCGACGTTTGGGAAAAGATGATATTTGATACGCTGCTTCTGGTCTGAGCTTGAACGGTATATGAGATTCGCTCCTACAACGTCCATGTGCTCCTCCTGCCCTCGTTTACCCCAACCCAGGTTGCCGCGGGCGAGGTGTCGGTGGCGTCGCTGCACGAGCAGGCGGCGGCGCTGCAGCGCACCCTAGCGCAGGCCCAGGCGGTGGCGCGGGAGCAGGCGCTGCAGGCCAACCAGCAGGTGGGCAGGCACTGGGCATGCGAACCCTATGCGCACGTCCACCAAAATAGTCGGGCACGTTCTTTCACACTCAATGTTGTAGTTCAAGCAACCGGGCCACATTTGACTTCAATGTGTCAATTACCACGCATCCAAACAAACCGGCTTCCACGCTGTGTGCAAGCAGGCTGCCCGCTACGAGGAGCAGCTGCTGGCTGCCCGTGAGGACGCGGCCCTGGCCCGCCGCGATCTGGACAGCCGCCAGGCGGCCGTGGCACGCCTGGAGCAGCAGCTGGCGGACGGGGAGCAGCAGCTGCAGCGGGTCCGGGCGGGGCACGAGGCCATGCTGACGCCCCTGCGGCAGGTAGGCTGTGGGGTGGGTAGGAACGGGTAGTGGAATCGCGCATGGGCACGGCAAAGAGTTGATTTCAAATTTTTGTGTCACATTTTGGCGACTAAAAAGAGCCATGCGCAAGAGGTGAGAGTAAGGCTTGTTGCCACCACCGTGGTGGCTCCTTGTAAGAGAGACTTGCTCGAGGAGTGAGGAGTGATCCTCGGTGTGATCGTGACTGCAAACCCGTTTTGCAGGAGCTGCGAGCGAAGGACGCCCAGATCATGGCGCTAACCCACCTGCAGCAGCAGCAGCAGCACGGCGGCTGGGTGGCACGCGACCCAGGAGTCGGCTCGCGGGGTGCCAACAGCAGCAACAGCCGGCAGCCAGCACCTGCCGCCCCAGAGCCCCGGCCGGGGGCACGGGTCGGCGGTACGGAGGGTCCGCTGGGCGCTGAGACGGAGAGGCTGCGGCGCGTGGCGGACCTGCTGCCGCCGTCACGCCTGCAGCAGCTGCCGCCTCGCCCGCAGTCAGCGGGACCCGGGTCAGGACCAACAGGTACGGTGCACTCAGGTGCAGGGGTTGAGGACATCTGCTATCTCTCCTCTGGGCTTTGGTGATCGTCGTACAGTGCTAGCTTTCACTGCTCGTATGTGCCGCACGCAGGTGGCACGGCCCGAGACGGGTGGAACGGCGCGTCCGCAGCGCCCTCAGCAACGCAGCTGCAGATCCTTAGACCCGCCACCGCCGGCGCTCCTCCCAGCACCACCGACGCCTCGTCCACCGACAACCTGCTCCTGTACCCGGAGCCCTCCCCGTCCGAAAGCTCCGTCTTCAGCCTGCCTCTCTTCAACCCCGTCAGCGAGCCCCTGGCCTCCCCGTCCCCGCCAAAGCACCACCTGCAGCCCACGTTGCTACCCACACCACCAACATCCGCAGCTGCTCCTGCACACCCAGTCTCGTGGACGCAAGCATCGACGCAAGGTGCCCAGGCGGCGCCGGCACCAACTACCGCCGCTGCTCTTGCACTTGCCAATACCGTCACCGCTGTTGCGGCTTTGACAGCTGGCGGGCCGGGCCTGCCCAGCAGGGCAGACGTGCTCGTGCTGCAGCCCACGGCTGTGCAGCAGCAGGCCCGCCAGCGGCAGGCGCCACCAACTCAGGGGCAGCAACATGAGGTCGGGGGCGCACGTGGGGTGGAAGAACGCGGCAGCCGGGAGTGGCAGGAGGAGGAGTTCCAGAGGCGCCGGGCGGAGATCTTGGGCCTCGCGGTGGAACCACAACCCGTTCCTCGACCACAGCAGCCGAGTCAGGAGCGGGCCAACGAACTGACGCAGCCGGCCCCACAACTCCGCGCGGTCGAGCTGCAGCAGCAGCACTCGCACCCGCCTCGGGTTCTGGCCACGGACTACCGCACCAGCCAGCCCATGGCCGCCCAACGCGTGCAGCAGCAGCAGCAGCAGCAGCAGCCTCTTCCCGGGCATCAGCCCCCGGCACCGGCGCAGGACATCTCCTACCAGTCCCTACCGTACGAGCTGTCTACCAGCGGCACCACTGCAGCACCCAGCACCCGCCACCCGACACAGGGTGGCTCCACACACCCAGCACCTCACAGCGTCCGTGCAAGCAGCGGTGGCGGCAGCCACAGCAGCTACGCCCTGGCTGGTGGCCAATGGCTTGGCCCCAGCGACTCAGAGGTTGACAGACTGAGGCGCGTGGGGGACGAGATGGACAGGCGGCTGGCGCAAGCGGCACAGCGGCTGGTGGTCGGCGGCTCGGGCCCTGACGCGATGGTGCCATCGCTGGCCTCTTGGGCACATAGGGAGGCTGGAACAGGCGCTGAGCCCTTGGCGGCTGGGTCAGGGTTGCCAGGACCCGACCGCGTCTCCCTGGATGGGAGAGTGGGGCCGGAGGCCAGTGGGGAGGGCCTTGGCAGTAGGGGTGAGTTATCGGCTGTGTCGGTTGGGGAAGCGGTGGAAGCGGCTAGCGCCGCAGGCGGGCTTGGGCAAGGGGGCGCAGGGCGTCACGTGCGGAATTCGGAGCCAAGCGGCAATGATGCGCGTCGGGCACCAGAAGACCAGGCGTACCACCAGCCCTCTATAACGTCCTTGGTGCAGCAGCAAGAGCACCAGCGGCAGGAGGGGCAGGTGGAGGAGGACCCTGAGTCCACGTTGCTGCCTGCCCTCACGGCCGGCATTGTGGGCACCCTTGTGCAGCTGCGGGAGTCGATGGCACGATCCTCAGCCACTTCCTCGCTCTTCCACAGCCAGCTATCATCCAGACAGGCCCATGCACCGGCCCTGGCAGGAGGGGCCCTGCCGGTCGCGCCCTCGCCGGCAGTGCGGTTATCCTCTGCCCGGTCCTCGTACGAATCCGCCTCCGGCCTGGGCGTGATGGCAACGCCCGTGGGCCGGTCCGGGAGCGTCCCCAACACCCCAGGAGCTGCTGCTGCTTGTACACCTGCTGCGCGGGAGGCGACGCTGAGGGACCTCTTGACTGCACCGGCAGCAGCTCAAAGCAGCGCATCGGGGGCACTAGGGATGGCGGCACAGCTGCTGCCGCCGCCGCCGCCCCTGCAACGCTCGTCCTCACCGGCGGTAGGTGCCGGTGCGCTGGACCTGGCTACTGGTAGGATGGCGGGGCAGCAGCAGCTGGCGGATAGGCAGGCCTCGGCCAGCGCCCCCGGTTGGCCTCCGCCCCTGCCAGCCAGGCCTGGTTCCGGTGTCGCTGCTATTCGGCGGTCGTACGACAGTAGTACGGCGGACGTGGTGGGCCGCCCGCCGGTCCCCAACCGCTCGGCGTCTGCGCGCGCTTCCTCAGATTCGGTCTAGACGCATATACTCATCTGTTCCGTGTCCATGAAGTGACACGTCAAGTTCGTCGTGTCGTGTTGGTTCCTACTGGTTGCGTGGACGCATTATGATGGTTAAAGGTACAGAGCATGCACAGCGCGTTGGGCCAGTGGCCAATCAGACACATTGCTTCGCCCTTTGTGTTGATGCAACGGGCTGGTGCAGCCTGATGGACAGGAAGCTGTGTCCTATTCCGGCGCGTAAGGCGACAGGGTGCTGCAAGAGCCCAAGCGTGATACGCACTAGGGCACCAAATCCAGGCCTGACACTGACGGTGGTGTGCGTTGGTAGGATGTACAACCTGCCGAGCGTGAGGTGCGGCATAGCCACGGTATTGGCGCCCTGGCATACGCTGACGATCAAGGAAGACGGACGCGGGGCTGGGGGGCGAGTGTGTCAAAGTGTGGAGCGGCTGGCCGAGCGACGCGCAGTACAGCGCCGCCCAGGCTAGCCGCGTGAACCTCATCCTCGTGCGCAACACGACACGTTTGACAAGCAAGCCTGTGACACCGTATGTAAACTGCGTTTTTGCTTGACATGAAACCTAGGCGCTTTATGAGATTCCCGGAGCAAACTGCCCTCCCTGGAGGGCAGTGCGGAGGGACTCCACCCCGATAAATCTCCCTGCGTCGCCCGCACCACGGGTCATCTTCCAGGCACCTGCCGCACATGTACGTCCTGCGACCTGCGTGTGCGCCCTGCGCTGCGCTGTCGCGCGGCGGGTTCAGCGAATTCGGACCGAGCGACCCGTGGGGCGCCGCCGCGCCGTTCTCGGCCCGCCGCGCGAGCTCTGATGCCGTGTAAAGTTGTGACAGGATGAGGGGCTCCGCCCCCCCGGAGCAAACTTTAGTAGCGCCGGGTAGGGT
>VFQN01000822.1_pt1 | contig 55675 bp, 39 predicted proteins | sample 3512371 | NCBI WGS metagenome assembly VFQN01 (sample SAMN10412370, study PRJNA504923) | tailings metagenome | isolation source: Replicate 2 from Balatoc abandoned mine | place: Philippines: Itogon, Benguet | collected 2017-08-28
ACCTGCAGGAACGCAGTTCCCGGTTTCGTGATGCCGGCGTGGCCGATCTCGCCGGGTTTCGTCGCGCGCGGCCCGGCGAACGCATGCCGCGCGTCTTGCTGATCATTGATGAATTCCAGGAATTCTTCGTTGATGACGATGCCCTGTCCCAGCAGGCGGCACTCTTGCTGGATCGTTTGATCCGTCAGGGCCGGGCCTTCGGCGTGCATGCCATTCTGGGATCGCAAACACTGGCCGGCGCTTACTCACTTGCCCGCAGCACGCTCGGCCAGGTGGCAGTCCGCATCGCCCTGCAGTGCAGTGAATCCGACGCCCATCTGATCCTCAGTGAAGAGAACACTGCGGCTCGTCTGTTAACCCGGCCTGGCGAGGCGATCTACAACGATGCCAACGGGATGACTAACGGAAACCATCTCTTCCAGGTCGTCTGGCTGGATGACGAGGAGCGAGATCGCTACCTGCAAACGATCACCGACCGGTTCGCCGGTTCCGGTGTGGCCTCGCAGCCAGCCATCGTTTTTGAAGGCAACATGCCGGTCGATCTGCGACAGATTCCAGCCAGCAATGGCCGCACGACTTCGACGACCGTCAACACCTGGCTGGGCGAAGCGGTCAGCCTGCGCGGCGCTCTCGGGCTGGAGTTCGCGCCCACCTCCGGCAGCAATCTGCTGATTGTGGGTCAGGACGAAACTGCCGTCACCGGCATCCTGTCGGCCATGGCGATATCGGTGACGACGATCCCGGATGCCGACGATTCGCGGCTGCTGGTGTTTAATGGCAGCCCTCAGGAGACGACCCGCGCTGCCTGGCAGGATCTGGCACAGGCGAGTCCCCGCGTATCTCTGCACGACCAGCAGGAACTGGACGCGGTTCTGAAAACGCTGGTGGAAGAAATTCGCGAGCGCGATGGGAAACCAGGGCCGCGCCGCTGGCTGTGTCTGGTCGATCTGGTGCGGTTCCGCAAGCTGCGCCGCAAGGACGACGATTTCGGCTTCGGCGGCTTCGACAAAAAAGAAGCCTCAGCATCTGACATGCTGGCTGAGATCCTGCGGGACGGCCCGTCGGTCGGCATCCACGTCTGGCTCTGGTGCGACTCTGCCAATACCGTGTCCCGCTGGCTGTCGCGCGACATGCTGCAACAGCTGGAGAACCGGATTGCCCTGGCAATGAATGCCAACGATTCGAGCCAGTTGATCGACAGTCCCGCCGCCAGCCGGCTGGGAACCAACCGGGCATGGCTGTATCGCGGCGACCGGGGCACGCTCGACAAGTTCCGGCCGTATTCAGCGCCGCAACCGGGAGTGATTGCCCAGATTTTTGCGAAGAATCAGCACGGGGTATGAGTAATGGGCGGATCGCGAAACCGCCAGCGTTGATCGCGACGGCGTGGAGAGTTCGACAGGGCGCGATCAGTCCAGCGTGATCAATCTGGCTTGATCAGGGGAGGCCGAGTTCGCGGCGCATGGCGTCGAGTTCGGCATCCACTTCCGAAAGACGGCTCTGCTCGCGAGAGGTCGGAGCCAGCGTCGGCGTCGAGACGGCGGGAGTTTCCACCGGCTCTCCCTCCTGAATCGCCTGGCGGCGGCGCAAGGCTTCTGCCAGACGGGCTTCCAGCGCCCGCTGCATGGTCGTCAGATGTTCGCGGGTCGCCGCAGCAGCCTGATGCTGCTGGTGCAGGCCCGCCAGCAAATCGTCGATCTCACGGCGGCGGAGCAGTGCCTGACGGGCTTCGAGTTCCTGTCCGGCTTTCAGGAATTCGCGGGCCTTGGTCAGCCAGCCTTCCGACTGGCCCCGGTGTTCGAGGATCTCGCGCGACAAGCGGTCTTCGTTCGCGGATGCCGTCGCCACACTGCGGCGAGCCCCCATCAGCCCCTCTTCCATCTCGGCGACGATCTGCTGGATCGCCACCTGCGGATCGGTCGCCTCGATCAGCAACTGTGAAAGATTACAGGTGACGATTTCCGTCAAACGGTGAAAGTAACTCATCGACAACTCCGCAATCGGCTGGAAGCCAGCTGCTCATGATTCATAGCGGGGACCGACAGGAATTGACGTCGAGGGATCATGGTACAACGTCAGGCAGGGTCCACGGGATCAAAATTTCTCGCGGACGGGAATCCGGAATCTCCCGACCGCTTTGTGAGACTTACATCGCTCGACACTCCACAGATCTTATTTACGATTCCTCTGCCTGCGTCCACGGATCGCGAAAACCACGCAGTAACAACTGTTCACGCAGTTTTTCGCGTGCGAGTCGCAGGCGGCTTTTCGTCGTCGGCAGATTCGCCTCCATCGCGTCGGCAATTTCCGGCAGACTCAGTCCCGCAAAGTGATACAGCAGGAAGGTGATCCGCTGATCTTCAGGAACCTCGGGCAACACATCATCGACGGCTGCCGCGACCTCTGCCTGGTTAGCGAGCGCTTCCGCCGGACTTTCGTGAGTTTCCATCACGCGGTCCAGCCCGTCGTCGCCATCGCCCGCACGGGTTTTCACGGCTCTGACGAGGGCATCGTGCGAGCGCTTGCGGGTGTTGTCGATCAGCAGATGCCGGGCAATCCGGAACATCCAGCCGCGAAAAGTGCCGCGCGGTAGATAATCCCAGGCGGCATTGTAGACCCGCAGCAGCGTTTCCTGAGCGAGATCTTCCGCCAGTTGCGGATCACGCAGATGCCGCACGAAAAAGCCGATCAGCGACGATTGATGCCGTTCCACCAGTTGATTGAACGCGCTGCGATCGCCGGCCTGCAGCGCCAGCATCAGGCGATCGTCAACGTCAGGTGGAGGCAGGGCAGACACGACCGTTCACTTTAATACTTCACTGCCGACAATCCGATGCCGGCCTGCTGCCGCAGTACAGAAACTGCCGGGAAAATCTTTTCCCGGAAGCAGTGTCACGACCGGGCGAACGATCGTCAATCCCGGAGAGGGTCGTGCAGTGATCAGCAATGGAGATAACCTGACAGCAAACTTCCCGGGAAGATGGCGACAGTGATTCTCACCCGACGCCCTCGGGAGAGAATCTCCGGCGACATCACTTCAGTGGAATCTCGCTGCCCAGTCCCGCGACGCTGGATTCCGGAGCCAGGATGTAGATTTCGACACGGCGGTTCTTCGCCCGGGCGGCATCACTGGTGTTGGGGGTCAGCGGTCGCAGTTCACCATAGCCGGCTGCTTCCAGCCGCGATTCCTGGATCCCGAACTTCCGCATTGCCAGCACTACCGACACGGCACGATTGGTCGACAGGTGCCAGTTGGTGGCATGTCGCATCCGGGCCTTGGCGATCGGCTGGTCATCCGTATGACCGACGACGAGTGCCCGCAGATGCTGGGCGTCACCCTCGTTCATGATGGCCGTGAATTCTTTCAGGATTTGCTGGGACCGGGCGGTGATTTCATCACTGCCGGAGGTGAACAGCAGGTCGGTGCTGAACTTGCTGATGCCGGTCTGCGGATCAAATTCAAATTCCGGATACTTCAGCCGCAGCTCTTCAAACTTGCGGATCTGGTCATCATTCAGCGGATTGACCGGAGTCGAGCTGCTGGTGAGCAGATCCTTGTATTTTTCGCTCAACTGACCATTTGACGACGCCAGGTTGTCCAGCCGCTGGTTGGCCAGATCCAGATTGGCCTTCAGCGCCTGATTCTGCTGTTCCAGCCGCTGTTTTTCTGCGGCCAGCTGATCCAGCGTGCCCTGGACGCCGTACTGTTGCGCCGATAATTGCTGGTTCTGCAGATACATCTGCTGACCATACAACTGGCTCTGGTTCAACTGGCGTTTGTGGGTGGAATGGCAGGCGGGAATCACGCTGCACAGGGCAACAGCGAGACTGCACCAGCCAATGCGGGCATGTAAAGTCATCGGCAACTCCTCGGTGAGCATTGCGTCGACGAACGCCGACGTGACCGACGACCAGACCCGGATCGCAAGGCAATCGCGACCGAACCGGTAATCGGGCAACGCACACCACAGTCCGTGCGCGGACCAGAGACAGGCTTTGAATTGATTCAGGGAAAGGCGATCGAACGGATGCTGGATTGGCCACCGTGGCGGGAGAACCGACGGCATTCCGGCACAATCAGCGCGGCGAACTGTATCTGCGGCAGCGGCGACTGCCAAGATGAACTTGAGTAAATCGCAGATTTTGCCGGAGGCCCCCGTGAGGAACTGGCGGGCGGAAATCGCGATCGGCAGATTCTGCCGGAGGGCGAGAAACGCGATTAGTCCAAAGATTTGTGGAAGGGTGCGCAATCCAGGAAGAGCCGGCAGAGTTCGCTGAGACACGTCAGCATCACTGCCGGGAGCGAGGAGTCGCCAGCCTTCTGGTCCTGGCAATCGGCGTTGGCTGGAACAGGCATCATCAAGACCCGGCAATTGCCGGACTCACGCGTCAACTATGCAGGTGTGGTGTTTTCAGAGTCCGCGTGACTGGAGTAGTTTCGGGAACTCCAGCCATAGGGCTGGATTCCCCGGGACTGGCAGGATCTGCTTTAACGACAGAACTGACAGGCAGAACGGACCGCAGGTGAGTGGCGATCCATGCCAGTTCGTCATCGTCACGCCCCGTCAACAGGCCGACCTTTTTGCCAGTACAGGGCACGATGTGCAACTGCATTACGGGCACGTCGTTGACCTCAATGCCACTGGGGCCCACGGTAATCGTCTGCAGGTCGTCCAGCAGCCATTCCTGCCGGGAAACGCCGAACAGGCCGGACTGAATGGTTTTCAGCACATTTCCGGAGACCGCCAGCGCGGCCTGACGGCGTCCCATATTGATGGCCGCCAGCAGCATCCCGATCCCGACCAGCCAGAAGCTGCCAATGAACAGGCCAACCCCCCAGATTGGTCCTTCCGGCGGGTTGCCGTCGAACAGCGAGACGACCATAAACGCTGTGAACACCGTCATAAAGCCGCACCAGAACAGCGAAAAGGCGAACAGACCATTGCTGCCCTGGACCACGCCGCGTGCAGGGACGATAAACGTGAAACCGCCGGGAATCTCCTGGCGCTGAATGCGGGTGTCGGCCGGCGCGTCCCAGCGATCCAGTGGCGCGACCGGACGCCCCGTCGACAGACTGTTGCTGATCTCCATCAGTTGAACCGGAATCTGCTGAATCTCCGGAGCATTGACCTCGATCTCTTGCGCCAGATATGTCGCCACAGCGTGCAACCAGTCCGACGGGTAGCCGATGACAAGGCAGCGGGATTTCCCGGAGTCCAGCCGGGCAAGCAGCGCCCCGAGTCTGGACAGCCCGCCGGTATGCCCGGCCGACGGGAGATCCGTCGTTTCGACGTCACCTGGAAGCACCGCACTGCTGCCAGTTCCGCACGCAACTGCAAGACTGCGGATTTGGCCGGTTCGTATCCGTCGACGCCATTGAAACGGGCCGACATGTTCGATCACCGTGAGTCGACCGTCCAGGACCTTCAGTTCTGCCCACCCCCACAGAAGTGCGCTGCCCACGCCGGAAATGCCTGCGGCGGCCAGCAGGCCGGGCAGCCCCAGGAGGCTGACCAACAAACCCCACGGCCCAAAACCCTGCTGAAAAGCGTTCGCGAATCCCCAGGTCCAGAAGACGACAAACGCTGAAGCCGCACAACCAAACAGAATTAACGGCAGCCCCAGCAGTCGTACGCGCCCCAGTTTGCGCCGGGGAAACCGATAAGCAGTGCCGCCCCCCTCCAGAGTCCGGCACTCAATTTCTGCAGGCCATGATGTCAGACCTTGCATGACAGCATCCCCCTGTAGCCGACAAGACCGGCCGCGATTTTACCCGGGAAGGAAGCCGGGATGGAACCAGAGACCCTCCTGACAGGGAAACGCTCCGGCCCGTTCAGTTCCGGTTCCTGGATGGCGGCTGCTGCAATTGAGATCTGGATCAAACACAAGGACTCTGGCAAGAACACCGCTTGCCAGTCGTGCCTTTGCCCGGGTGACAGGGAAGTCTCAGAGAATCCAGAGATCGATGTACCGGTTCACGAACCAGCCGAAAGGCGGGACGAGGTCGCACAGCAGCGCCAGCGGAGCATAAACGAGGGCGATCCATTCCGGACCGTCCACATGGGTCGCCTCGAACCAGTACCAGAACATGGGACCGATCGACAGCGTGTAGCAACAAAAGACCAGCACCATCTGCAGCATCGAATGCAACAGCCATTCGGTCCAGGTCCGCCGACGCCACTCCGCCGCAGCGGGCGATGCAGTTTCATCGAACACCGGTTCCGCGACAGAACCGGAACGAATTCCGGCCGGGAGAGCTGGCGTCTGAGGATGTCGACCAGGCTCGGGATCAGGCGGGGAGGTGAAAGTCATGGTCACGACTTTCGCTTGCGACTGGACAGCGGATCGGTCCATTGCCGGAGTTGCTGCCGCATTTCCCGCAGGTTGAGACTGCACGGCGGCAGACGCAGTTCCGACTCGAATTCCGGCAACTGCCAGCGATCCTCGTCATGCTGCAGGCGATTGAGTTCTTCTTCCAGTGCCCGCAGCCACGGGGGAACGTCCAGACCGGACCCGGACGTGGTCTGCAGATAATCTTCCGAAAGCTCCTGCAGCCGCCGGAATGCCGGTGGGTCCGAGGGGGGCGATTCGGCCTTCGATTTCTTGCGGCCTTTGGCCGGCTTGTCCGCACCGGCAGCCGGGGATGGCTCGCGCGACCACTCCAGAAACTTGCGGGACTCCTCGCAGGATGTTCCCAGCAGGGCGATCATCTTGTTGACGGACAGCGGCTTGACGAACCGTTCCTGCAGGTGATTGGTCACCGAAGGCAAGCGCATCCCGTACTTGCGTTCCAGGCGTTCCAGGTCCGCCAGATGCCGCGCTGCCATGTCCTCGGTCTTGATGGCGAAGACGTCTTCCCAGATCTGGGCCGCATCTTCCTTCTGGCTGCGGGCCAGCACCTCGTGAGCCAGGGCGACCGGCAACAGGTTCCAGGCATCGCGATCGTAGGAGGTTTCCAGCCGCAGGAAATCGAGCAGGGTATGGAACGACTCGCCGTAATCGGACTGCGTCGTGGTCGAATTGTATTCGAGGAAACGGTCGTACCGTTCCACAACGATCTGATAGATCATCCCGAGTTGTTCGACGACGTGATCCTGGTCGACGTTCCCCTCCTCAAGATCGGTCAGCAGCTGCGAGGGATGCAGCGGATCTTCATTCTCTGCGAGATAGGCCAGAAATGCCTCGACCTGCTGGTGCAGGATCGCGCGGACGTTTCCGAGTGTCAGTTGCCGGGCGTGAAACAGTTCCCCGCCGTACTTCTGGATGAACGCCTTCGTCTCTTCCCAGACACCGCTCAGCTTCAGGGCTTCGACGGTCGACAATCGCATGGAGCTGCTGTGATCGAGCCACTGGTCCAGGTACAGTTCAACCACGCTGCCGATCAGTTCGATCAGTTCTTCATCGGTGAACTTGCCGCCCTTCCAGCGACGTGAGGCCTGCACCACACATTCCAGCGTGCTTTTCAGGGCAATCCGGAACAGGCGATCGAATTCGGTGACGGCCAGTCCCTGCGGCCGCGAGGCTCGCTCCATCTGATGGGCTGTGCGCAGCATGTGCCAGGTTTCGCGGAGCAACCCCAGTTGCGGCAGATGTCGCAGCAGACGACGAATCAGGGCCTGGATCGAACGCGCAGCGAGAATCTGGTCGGGTTCCCCGCCGTGATCCAGCGGGACGTACAGCAACGGCTGTTTGCGCAACACCCGCTGCAACGCCGGCAACAGCTTGCGGACCTCGGCGGCATCCCCCGCATGCAGGGGACGCAGAACGTCAATAATGGCCCGTTCCAGAGGATCGGGCTTGTCGGCATCGGATTTGGCCGGCAGTGCTGCCAGCAGCGACAGCTGGGCACCCCGGAAGGCCACGATGGTGTTCAGCGTGGTCTGCAGCAGATACAGCTTCGCCTGCAACTGGGCATCATATTCGACGTTGGAATCGTGATCTCCCGGAGGTGCCGAGAGTTCCCGACTCCACAGTTCATCGGTCAGCTTCCGCAGATCATTCTGGACCTCGACCGTGCGACGCAGCCAGTCCTGCAGGTGTTCGGCTCTTTCTTCCAGCGACGTCGTCGAACGGGCGCTCAGGGCAGCGGCCGTCTGCCACAACTGGGCCAGCATCCGCAGGAATTGCAGACGGGGTTCCAGCAGCGTCTCGAACTCTTCAAACTCACCCGCGTCGGCCACTCCGCCGCGTTCGTCCATCGTCTCGCCGAACGTGCCATCGTCGGCGCTGTCGCGGAAGACAACGCCTTCGTAAGCAGCGCCGAACAGGCTGTCCTCACCGTCATCCTCTTCTGCGTCCGCCATGGTCGACCAGCCGGCGCCACCCACCAGTTCCGCGAGTCGCGGCACCTGCCAGTAGTCGCCCGCGTTGGCTTCAAGGTAGTCAAACAGCCGGCGCAGCGATGGCCAGGGGTCGTAGCTGGCCGTCGGGGATTCGCTCTCGTCTGGCGGAGACTCCGGTCCCTCCAGCGATTTTCCGGCAATGATATCCACGCAGCGCATCAACAGGCGATCAAACGACAGCGGCCCTGCCTGCAGACCGACTTCGTCTGCCTGGCCGAGCCACTGCATCAGCAGGCCCATCGACGCAATCACGTCCCGGCGATCCAGCAAGGCCGAGACCACCTGGGCATACGCCATCGCCGACTGGAACTCGGAGACGTGTTCCCGCCAGAACACAATGTTTCCGGAGGCTTCGCCTGCGGCGCGCCACTCTGCCAGGGCCTTCGCGACCCGTCGCGCCGATTCCAGATGCTCCTGGCCGGAGACCGGCGGCAGATCCTGGACGGTGGTAGAGCCAAACTTGTCCCAGAATGCCGCAAACTTCTCGAACCGGGCGACGATTTCCGCTTCCAGCACGGTTTCCGCCCGGGCAGCCGCTTCTTCCAGCGCCCGGGAGTAACCTTCCAGAATTCCCTCGACCAGTTGCAGCAAGACTTCCACCCGATGATCGGGCACGCTGTCTTCGCGCGTGGTGAACAGCGGATACTGGCCCTGAAAGCCCAGGATGTTCCACGGATCGGCCAGCGCCCCGCAGTGGATGCCCCGATGGAGTTGTTCCTCCGCTTCCGCAGCCAGCCGGACGGCGTCTCCCACCCGGCCCATGTCCAGTGCCTGTTGCATGGCCGCCAGTCGCCACTGGATCTCGCACTCGAACCGCACCGAAGCGCTGGGAATCACCGCAGCCTGACGTCGGGCCGCTTCGGGATAGGCCATGCGGGCGAACAGATACGCCAGATGCCGCCGCTGGACTTGCTGGGTTCCGTACTGGGCCAGATAGAAGTTCAGGTGCTGACGAACGTGACCGAACGGCTGCTGGGTGGTCTTCGCGTGCTTCTGCAGGCGTTTGGCCCGCGCGCCGCTCGCTCCCGCCAGCAGGTTCGCATAGAACTGATCGCGCTGCCGGGCCACCCTGGGCAGCAGCGACGTCAGCGACACTGTGGAATCAAAGGTTTCCGGTCCGGACCCGCTGATGGCCGACGCCATCAGGATCGTGCCGCTCAGCACCGCCGCAGCATCAAACAAGACTTCCTCAACCGGCACGCGCTTCTGCGTTTCAATCCACGCGAGCAAGGCATCGAGAATCACCTTGCGAACCACGAACCGCCGGTACTGCCCCTTGAGATCGATGACGTGCGGATCCCATTCGCCGAACAGATAGTTCGTCCGCTTGTTGCAGGGGTGCAAATGATCGTGAGCGCGAGGATCGAGCGCCAGTTCGTCGAGATTTTCCAGCGAGAAGTGAGCTTCTGCCAGCAGTTCGGCCGGCATCGCCCGTAACAGTTCCAGGGCCCGGGAAATGACGATCTCGTACGGACCGTGTGCAACCCCGGCCCCCTTGATGAACAGCGGAAACGGACGGAACCGCTCGTGTTCATACGGTTCCATCCGGCGGTCGTTTTCCAGCACCGCGACGGGACGGTAACCGACAAAATCGTTCAGCCGGTCGAGGGCACCGCGCACGATTCGATCAGTCTCGGTCCACGGGCCGCCCTGCTCCAGAATCGCTTCCCAGGCACGCGCCAGCAGATAGGGTTGCTCGAAATCGGCTTCGTCCAGATGGGCCAGCAGATCCCGATGAAACTCGCGGAAGGCCGGCAGGAGATGATCAAACGCCAGCGAAATGACCGTAGCCGCCTGGGTGCTGTTCGAGAACGCCGGCACCTCTTCGGTCAACTGGGCCAGTGCAGTGCGGAGAATCTCCGGCAGTTTGGCCCAGCCGTTTCGCGTGTAAAGATCGTTGACCAGTCGCTGGAACGCCGTGTCGGGACGGCCCCCCGAGAAGTTCAGATAGCCCAGCACTTCGCGGGCAGCCAGGATGTCCTCAGGGCGGAGTTTCAACGTCCGTGTTCCAGCTTGTTTCACGAGTAAGGGGAAATCGGTGAGACGGAGGCCGGTCGCCAGCAACGGTCCGGGACGCAAGGCTGCATCCGGCAGACGTCATGACGACTCGATTTCTCCACAGTCTCACGCCATCAGCATACGCCGTTCCCCCGGTGTGCCGCAAACGGGGAGGCCGCTTCCCGCATTGTTCCCCGGAATTTGACGGAATTTGACCGGCGACCGTCATAGTGGAGCGTTGTAATTGCCGTCAGTGACGGAAGATCGGTAAATGCACGGTGCGCTGCCCCGCAGGTGGTTCCCAAAACCGGTCACCCTGCGGTCTGCTGCAAGGCTGCCGCATGTTGCGCGCTGCGTCGCCGATGCCTCCCCGGCCAGCGACACATTCAGAAATTACTGCGGTAACAATTGGTGCAGGCCCGCGGCGTCGGCTCGCACCGTGCCGTCATCAGCGATCAGTGGCTGTGGCTGATCGACGCGGCCCAGTTTCCGGCAACCCGGTCCGATTCCTTCCAGCCCCAGATCCTGGTCCATCGACTGTGCCAGTTCCTGCAACCGCCTGACGATCTCCGGATGGTCCGCAGAGACGTCGGTCGATTCCGCGATGTCTTCGCGAAGATTGAACAGCTGCGGCCGGGGTGGCGTTTTCTTCTGTCCGGCTCCGTCAGAGAGAGCCAGATGCAGTTTCCAGTCGCCCTGGCGGACCGCTTCCAGCTGCAAGCCGCGGAAATAGAAGAAGTGGTCTCGCGGCGGCTTGCCTGAATCACCGGACTGGTCTCCACCGGACTGCTGAGCACCAGACAGGACCGGCCATTGATTCACGCCGTCGAATGTGCGATCGGACGGCAGGTCGGCCCCTGCCAGGACGGCGAAAGTCGGCAGAATGTCCATCATGCTGGTGATGGCATCGGTCGAGGTATCTGCCGGAATCTTGCCGGGCCACCAGGCGATGGTGGGGACGCGGATGCCGCCTTCAAAGGTACTGCCCTTGCTGCCGCGCAGCGGTTTATTGTTCGAGCCGTGCGGCAGCGAACCGCCGTTGTCGCTGGTGAAAATCACGAGCGTGTTCTGATCCAGCTTCAGTTCTCGCAGGGTGTCGAGGATTTGCCCGACGCTCCCGTCCACTTCTTCCGCCCAGTCACCGAGCAGGCCGTTGGGCGACTGGCCACGGAACTTGTCCGAGGGATAGAGCGGGAAATGGACGGCTGTGTGCGGCAGATACAGAAAGAACGGCTCTTTCTCGTGCATGGTGATGAACTGGATCGCCATCTCCGTATACATCCGGGTGACGGCAACTTGCCCGTTGACGCCGACGCGGGCAAACACATCGGTATTCTGCAGCAGCGGCAGCGGCGGTTGTGAACTGCCGCGCAGTCCGTATTCATCTCCCATCGGTTGATTGGCAGGCTTCGGCATCGGGAGCGGCTTGCCAGGATTGCTTTTGGAGCCTTCGGCGGCAGTACCCATATCGTTGGAATACGGAATGCCAAAATACTCGTCAAACCCCTGATTCGTCGGCAGAAACTCTTTCTGATCACCGAGGTGCCACTTGCCGATGCAGGCAGTCGCATAGCCCTGCGTCTTCAACACTTCCGCGACCGTGATCTGGTCCGGATGCAAGCCCACGCTGGAGACGGGAAACAGCACATGCGGAATCGGCAAGACCCGCTTGGGATAACATCCCGTCATCAGGGCTGATCGCGAAGGCGAACAGACCGGCGCTGCGTAGTGACTCGTCAGCCGGCGACCTTCGCGGGCCATGCGGTCGAGGTTCGGCGTCTTGCTGGTGGACCCGAACGGCCCGATATCGGCGTAACCGAGGTCGTCGATGTTGATTACGACAAAGTTCGGTTTCGCTTGGGCGGCAAGCGCTGGCAGGGTGGTTGTGGCCATCCATGCGGAGAGCAACAGCGCCTGCCAGGCGGCACGACTCCCGAGAGCGACAAACCCGGAAAGAGCGACACGGTGCATGTTCAGGGAGCCTTGGTAAGGGGTTGTGCCAGCAGATATTCAGGGATGCGGTCGCCAGGTTCTTTCGCTCGCACGGAGCGCACCAGTTCCTGGGCTTCGTGGAGCGACAGTGGGCCGTGCTGCCACAGCGCATCCACCGAGTTTTCCGCAGCCAGCACCTCGTACGGGTTGCCGTCCGCCAACACCTGTTGCAGCGCCGTCTGGGCCTGCTCTTTCTCGCCGAGCCCCGCGACCGCCTCGGCGGCGACCACCCGGACGTCGTTCCAGTCATCCAGCAGGCAGGCGAGCAGCTGCGGCTTCGCCGGTGCTGCCTGGTCCTTGAGGATCAGACAGCCGGTGGCACCCCAGTAGCGGATGACCGGATGTTCGTGCCGCAGGGCCTGAATGAAGGCCGACAGGTGGGCCGGATCACGGTCACTGGCGAGATCCGCCACGTCCAGAATCTGCTCCAGCGGATACTGGCGGCTCTGGGCGTAATCATAGATCGAGCCGTCGCCGGCCAGCCGCTCGAACATCCCTTCGGGAATGAAGCCGGTATCGCGGGTGGTCAGGATCTCTTGCCGCAGTTTCTGTCGTAGATCGGCGATACGGGCCGTGTGCGCGGGGTCGTGCATCCGATTGTGAATCTCATGCGGATCGCTGGCGATGTCATAGAATTCCTCGCCTGGTTTCTCCTGCCAGTAGGCCGATTGCACGTCGTTGCAACGGCCGGCCCGATACTCGGCATACCAGGACCGCATGCTCGGCTGCACCCGGAACGGATAGGTATAGTACTGACCCCACGGACGATGCGGGCTGTAGTTGCGGACATAGCGAAAGCCGCGATCGCGGACCGCACGCACGGTGTCGTACCGCTCATCCATGCGCCCGCGATACAGAAACACGTGGTCGCGCGGCGCGGCTTTACTCTCGCCGAGAAACGGGCGACCTTCATAGTTCGCGGGGAGCTTGATCCCGCACAGGCTGAAGACAGTGACCGGCAGATCAACAAAGCTGACGGGATCATCCACCCAGCCGCCCGGAGCCGTGGGACGCAGATTTTCCAGGGTTTTGGGGATGCGGATGATCAACGGCACCCGTGTGCCGGAATCATGAATGTTCCGCTTGCCCCGCGGCAGGGCGCCGCCGTGATCGCCGTAGTAGAAGACAATCGTGTTGTCGGCTTCACCGAGTTGTTCGAGTTCCGCGAGCCGCTGGCCAACCTGCTGATCCATCAGCGTGATCTGGTCGTAGTAATTCGCCCAGTCGCGGCGGATCTCCGGTGTGTCAGGATGATAGGGCGGCAGCGGCATCTGTTCGGGCGGGATGCGGAAGCTGGTTTTGCCTGGCTTCGGGGCCACCTGGCTTTCATGGCTGGTGGTGATGTTGAACACCGCGAAGAACGGCTGCCCGGGTTTACGGTTGCGATAGTGGGCCTTGTTGCTGCTCTCATCCCACGGCTGCCGTTTGTCGGCGCTCTTTCTTTCGGCGATATTATAGTCGGTCTTGGAATTGTTCGTGGAGTAGTAGCCTGCGGCTCGTAACACTTCGGGATACAGCAGGCACCGGTCCGGAATGGCCACGCGGCTGCGGTGGTTCTGGATGCCGAGCGATGTCGCGTACATCCCGGAAATCAGCGTGCTCCGGGCTGCCGAACAGACGGGCGCGTTCGAGAACGCATTCCGGTATCGCACACCCTCCGCGGCTAGTTGATCAAGGTGCGGCGTCTGTGCCAACCGGTCGCCGTAACATCCCAGATACGGACTGTTGTCCTCACTGGTGATCCACAGGATGTTGGGCCGATCTGCGGCGTGTCCCGGCCCCACCAGATACAGTAGCGAGATCGTGATTAGTCCCGGAATCCACCGCAGCGAAATCATGAAGGAGAACCTTCGGAAGAGTCACGAATCGCAGTGACGCCCTGAAACGGTCCACTGTAGGTGGCAGACGTCGGACCGTCCAGCGAACGTACGCGGTCCTGGGTAATCAGTCCGACGGCGCTGTTTCCTGGCACCGACGCTCGCAGTTCCCGACGCTACTTCGCTGCGTTGCCAGCCAGACTTCGATGTGTCTCATCTCTCAGCCAGAGCCAGAGAACTTCAGACGCTGCCCGGCGTGTTTCCCGCCTGCGAGGTGGTTTTAGACGGCTGAGCCGGCCGAATCGCCTTCCCGCGGGGAACAATCTTTAACAGTGGTTCTTGCAGGGAACCTTCCTCGACCCGGCGCAGCAGCACCGACAGGAGATCGCTGCGGGTGACAATCCCGGCAACCCGTGTTGGCTGCTGCCGGTCGACGACCGGCAGCCGGCCGATGCTGTGACGGACCATGTGTTCCGCAGCCTGCCTGACGCTGCAGTCAGCATAGACGTAGCAGGGCGGACGCCGGATCAGATCCTGGACGCAAAGGGGTCCGGCGTGCTGCGGATCAAGGAGTTCGCGTCGGGTGACCACGCCAGTCAGATGGCCCTGCCCGTCGACGACAGGGAAGCCCTGGTGTGTTAGTTCCGCACTGCCGGTCTTCAGACGCTCGCGAATCACTGCCAGGGATTCCTGCGATGACAAGACCTCGACCTGTGTGGACATCACAGCTGCCACGGCCACCTGATCCATCAGGTCGGCTTCGTAGTCGACGGGAGTCCGAATCCCGCGGCGGGCGATTTTTTCCGTCATGATAGAATGCCGCATCAACAACGTTGAGGTGAGATAAGCCGCGGCACAGCCCCCCAGCAGGGGCAGCAATCCGTCCAGCTGATGTGTGGCTTCCACCGCAAATACCGCGGATGCCAGCATCGCGCGCGAAGCACCGGCAAACAGGGCAGCCATTCCGATGAGCGCTGCAAGTCCAGGCTGCAGAGAGACCGCCGGGAACAATGTCTGAATCCCGCCCCCAAGCAGGACTCCCAGTCCACCGCCGATGGTCAGCAACGGCGCGAGCGTGCCTCCCGAGGTTCCGCTTCCGAGCGAAATCGACCAGGACAGGAACTTCATACCGCACAGGACGCAGATCGCCGGTACTGTCAACTGACCGGAGAGCAGGTCGCTGATGTTGTCGTAACCAACGCCGAGGGTGCGCGGCGCGAACCAGCCGACCAGTCCGACAGCCAGTCCGCCGAGTGCAGGCCACCACATCCAGTGAATCGGGAGCTGTTCAAAGGCGTCCTCGATGGCATAGACCGCGCGCGTCACCAGCATGGCGGCCACTCCCATCAGCCCGCCCAGCAGAATGCCCGCCAGAAGTGCGGACGGAGTCACTGCCGTCATTCCAGCCATCACAAAGACCGGTTCAGCGCCTTCGGAAAGAATCCTCATACCAGCCGCCGTGAATGCCGCCAGGGCGACAGGAATCAGGGATCGTGGCCGAAATTCAAATAGCAGCAGTTCGACGGCCAGCAACACCGCCGACAGGGGACTGCCGAATGTGGCTGCCATGCCGGCGGCGGCTCCGGCGGCGAGCAGGGTTTTGCGTTCGGCAGCAGAGATCCTGAGGATTTGTCCGAGGACTGATCCGATCGCGGCACCGGTGGCGATGATCGGACCTTCTGCTCCGAACGGACCACCGGTGCCGATCGAGATAGCAGCAGATACCGGCTTCAGAAACATGACCCGGGCGGGAATGCGGCTCTCGTTGGCCAGAATCTGTTCCATCGCTTCCGGAATGCCGTGTCCCCGGATGGCCCGTGAGCCGTAACGTGCCATAAAACCGATCACCACCGCGCCGGCGACCGGAATCAGAATTACCCAGGCTCCCAGCTGTGCGACGGCGGCGGCAGGAGAAACCTCCAGCAGGGACAGTCGCTGATAGAAGGCCAGATTGGTGATGCCGGCAATCAGCCGGACCAGAATCCAGGCAGCCCCGGAACTGATAAAACCCAACAGAATTGTCAGTCCGCAAATGTGGAGAATCCGCCGGTCCAGAGTCACCGCTTCCGGCGGCGTCAAGGCAGCCTCAACCACCAGATCCAGCGATGGCGAGATCGTCAGCCGGTCGGCGTGGGATCGTGTCTGCTCATGATCGTTCATCCCGTGTTCCTGCTGTTCAGTCACAGATCTATACGTCAGCCGGCGTGCAAGTCAGTGAGTTGAGGGCAGGCCGTCAGTCGGCATCCAGGTGCAGCATTAGTTTGCGGAGCAGACGCCCCAGTTGCTCCTGCTCCGCTGCCGTGAGTCCATTCACCGCATCCGCTGCTTCGCGGAATCGCGAGACTTCTGCCTGGATAACGACTGTCAGTCCACGGTCTGTCAGTTGCACCTGCAGGGAACGGCGGTCCGACGGATCAGGAATACGCTTCAGCAGGCCGATGGCTTCCAGCCGATCCAGTCGGTTGGTCATTGCTCCCGAGGACAGCATCATGGCCTTCATCAGGAGCGTCGGCGTCAACGTGTATGGCGATCCGGAGCGATGCAGCGCCCCAAGGACGTCAAACCCCCAGATCGGCAAATCGAATTCCCTCAGAGCCTCATTGGCCCGACGTTCGAGATGCCCCGCAAGACGCAGGATGCGACCGACGATTCCCAGCGAACCGGAGTTCAGATCCGGCCGGGTGGTCTGCCACTGTTTCAGAATGCGGTCGACGACATCGGTTTTCATCACAGCCACTTCCTTCCTGCCAGGCATCGTACGCAAATTTATCTTTACGTCAAGATTATCAACATAAAGACATCGACATCATCCGGTTGCTTCTCCTCGATGCCAACCCATCGTGCGGGTCACGAATTACTGCAGCCCCCTGAGGCGCAGTCACAGCAGTTTCCTGGTAGGATGCATGTCCTGTCCTGCCCCCTGCATTCGATGGTCTACCGGGATTTTCGAGGGAAATTTCATGCTGAATTCTGTACGTCTCTGGCCGGGACTGCTGGCTGTACTGATCTCATCCCTGACGTTAACGGGCTGGTCCGCAGCGGATGAGGCGCGTTATCAGGTGGTCGTCTACGGTGGCACGTCCGGAGGGATTGTCGCGGCCATTCAGGCGAAGAAGCTGGGCAAGACGGTCGTGCTGATCGAACCGGGCCAGCATCCGGGCGGACTCACGTCGGGCGGGCTGGGAGCGACCGATATCGGCAACAAGGCGGCGATCGGCGGGTTGTCGCGCGAGTTCTATCAGCGGATCGGCAAGCATTACGAAGCCGCCGCTGCCTGGAAACATGAAGAGAAGGATAAGTATCAAAGCCGTCGCAAGGGGGCCAATGAGCAGGAAATGTGGACCTTCGAGCCGCATGTCGCGGAACAGGTCTACCGCGACTGGATCAAGGAAGCCGATGTGCCCGTGCTGTTTGGCGAGCGGCTGATTCTGGGCAGCACGCAGGCTGCAAACGGCGAGCGGGTGACCGGCGTCACGAAGAAGAACGGCCGGATTCTGTCGATCCGCATGGAGTCGGGCAAGGTCTTCGCCGGCGACATGTTCATTGATGCGACCTACGAAGGCGATCTGATGGCGATGGCCGGCGTGTCGTTCCACGTGGGCCGCGAGGGTCAGGACGTGTATGGCGAATCGCTGAACGGGATTCAGGTGGCGCATGCGACCAAGCATCAGTTCATCAAGGATGTCGACCCGTATGTGGTTCCGGGCGATCCGAAGAGCGGACTGCTGCCGCTGATCTCGGCCGATCCGCCGGGCGAGGATCATGCCGGCGACCACCGTGTGCAGGCCTACAACTTCCGGATGTGCACGACCGACGTGCCGGAGAATCGCCGTCCGTGGCCGCAGCCGGAAGGGTATGACGTCAAGACGTATGAATTGCTGCTGCGGAACTTTGAAGCGGGCGATCATCGCTCGCCATGGAACCCGGTCTGGATGCCGAATCGCAAGACCGATACCAACAACAATTTCGCGATCAGCACCGACTACATCGGCGCGAACTACGATTACCCGAACGCGGACTATGCCACCCGTCAGAAGATCTTTGACGACCACGTCCGCTATCAACAGGGGCTGATGTACACGCTGGCGAATAATCCGCGCGTGCCGCAGAAGATCCGCGACGAGTTCAATCGCATCGGTCTGGCGAAGGACGAGTTCACAGACAGCGACAACTGGCCGCACCAGATGTATGTCCGCGAAGCGCGACGCATGGTTTCCGAATACGTGATGTCGCAGAAGCACTGCCAGCAGCAGGAAATTCCGGAAGACCCGGTCGGCCTCGGCGCGTATAACATGGACTCGCACAACTGCCAGCGGTACGTGACGAAGGACGGTTTTGTCCGCAATGAAGGCGATATTCAGGTCGGAGTGTCGCCGTACCGGATCAGCTATCGCAGCATCCGTCCGAAGGCAGACGAATGCACGAACCTGCTGGTGCCGGTAGCGCTGGCGGCGTCGCACATCGCCTATGGTTCAATCCGTATGGAACCCGTCTTCATGGTGCTGGGCCAGTCGTCTGCCACGGCAGCCTCGCAAGCGATTGATGACGGCCTGACGGTGCAAAACATCTCCTACGACAAGTTGCGCGAGCAACTCCTGAAGGACAAGCAGGTGCTGGAATGGACCGGCCCGGTGCGCAAGTCAGTCAATGCGATTGATGCGAAGACGCTGCAGGGGGTGGTCGTCGACAATACCGCCGCGAAGGTCACGGGCGAGTGGCTGTCGAGCGCGTCTATCGGTGGCTTCGTGGGAACGGATTACCTGCACGATGACAATGCGGACAAGGGGACGAAGTCGATTACCTTCACTCCAAAACTGCCGCGACCCGCGCTGTACGAGATCCGCGTCTATTACTCGCCGAACGCCAACCGGGCTTCCAACGTCCCGGTGACCATTCACGGTCCCAAAGGTGACAAGACGGTCACCGTCAACCAGCGAAAGAATCCGCAGATCAGCAGTTACGTGCCGCTGGGCACGTTCAATCTGCCGGCCGGTGCAGAAGCGAGCGTGACCATTAGCACCAAAGGTACTGATGGTTACGTGATCGCTGATGCGGTCGAGTTCGTGGAGGTCAAGGTGGATGATCCGTCGGCCGTGAAACAATAGTTGAAAGAGAACCCGCAGAAACTGCCCCGCAAGGAGTAACCCTCAGGATCCTGAGCAGTAAAAGTTACCGGAGCCCACCCGCAGCAGCGGGTGGGCTTTTTTTCTGGTCGACATCCCGATGTCAAAAACCTGTGGATAACTCGTCCGAACCGATCTGTCTGCCAGACGTTTCGCGAAAACCTCACTGCAAGTTCATCAAGCCTGCATGCCCGCCGGGTAGATCATTATTGATGACGGGATTGTCCCGGCTGCGGATGCCTCTGGCAGGCGTACGCCGGGGACGTCTGGACGTCATCGGTCATAACCGCTGGGGAGAGGACGATGCAGAAGAACCACGCAGGGAAGCGTCGTCGGGTCCGGTCGCTGTTTGTCAGCGACATTCATCTGGGCTGTCGACATGCCCATGTCGCAGAGTTTCTCGACTTTCTCGACCGGTATCAGCCCGAGCAGATTTTCATCGTGGGGGACTTCATCGACTGGTGGAAATTGCGCAGGTCGCACGCCTGGCAGCAGGTGTTCAACGATATTCTCGCCCGGTTGTATGCGATGTCCGCTCGCGGCACCCAGATTTATTACACGCCCGGCAACCACGACGCCTTCCTGAGGCTGTTCTCCTGGAATTTCCCGTTCGTGACCATCGCCGATGAGTTCATCATCCGGTTGGCAGACGGTCGCAGGTTCCTGGTAACCCACGGCGACAAGTTCGATCGTGTCGAATGTGCAGCCGGCTGGGTGTCTGCCATCGCCTCCGTCGCTTATGACGGCCTGCTCTCCCTGAACCGGCTGGTGAACGCCTGGCGAAAGATTCGCGCCGGAAACACTTATGGATTCAGCAATTCCGTCAAGCGAACGGTCAAGCACCTCGTCCGCTACATCAGCGATTTCGAGCGCCGGCTGGCAAGACATGCCCGTCAGCAGGGGTGCGACGGCGTCATTTGCGGGCATATCCATGCCCCCACGGTTGCCGACATTTTCGGGATCGAGTACTGCAACACCGGCGACTGGGTTGAGAATTGCACGGCGTTCGTGGAATATGACTCCGGTGTACTCCAATTGATCCGCTACTTCGATGAGACCGACTGGGCAGAACCGGCCGACGATGAAGGGTTCCGCGAATTCTTCGAACAGTCCGAGCCAGATCTGCTGATGGACGAACCAGATTTCCCGGAACCGGTGGCGGAACCGGCCGGCGCTCCCTGATCCCGCGATCTCCCTGATCCAGGTTCAGTCCGCCGCCAGTCCCCCTGATGTCGGGCCTGCCTTCTGACTGTTGCGGGAGGCGGGCGGCAGCTTGCCCTGGCCGTCGTTCCGCAAGCCGGATTCGTCGAGGACGCCGGATCGGCAGGCGATCCTCAACTAAGGCTTCTGTTCCCGTCGTGCAGCCAGCAAGGCAGCTTTCCGGCAGCGGGGGGGACAGTGGAAATAACATGGTCGGCGAGCGGCTTAGCAAAACCTGGTTCAAGTTCGTTCACGGACGCAACATCGTCTACAACCAGTGCTGGGAAGACCCCCGCCTGGATCGCACCGCCCTGCAACTGAGCGACAAGGACCGTGTGGTCGTCATCACGTCCGCGGGTTGCAATGCTCTCGACTACGCCCTGGCCGGCGCAGGGCATGTGCATGCGGTGGACATGAACCCGCGTCAGAATGCCCTGCTGCAACTGAAGCTGACGGCTGCCCGCCATCTGGATCACGGCCAGTTCTTCCAGATGTTCGGTCGCGGCAAGGTGCCCGACTGGAACACGCTCTATCCGCAACTGTTGCGTCCCAATCTTGACCCGGAAGTCCGGGCGTTCTGGGATCACAAGGGCGACATGTTCAGCGGGCAGGGCCGGCGTAAATCGTTCTACTTCCGCGGCACTTCCGGCACGTTCGCCTGGATGGCCAATTATTACATCGACCGCGTGGCGAAACTGCGTGATCCGGTGAACGCGCTCCTGGCCGCTGACGGCGTCGAGCAGCAGCAGGACATCTTCCAGCAGTACAAGATGTCCGAACGGCTGTGGCGTCCGTTCCTGCGCTGGATCATGCGACGGGACATGACGCTCGCGATGCTCGGCGTGCCCCGTTCCCAGCGACGCCACATCGACGAAAGCTATCCTGGCGGAATCCTGCAGTTCGTCATCGATCGCGTGGAAACGGTCTTCACCCGGCTGCCGCTGAAAGACAACTACTTCTGGCGTGTCTACCTCTCCGGTGAATACACACCCGACTGTTGTCCGGAATATCTGCGTCCGGAAAACTTCCACCAGATGAAAACCGACGTGCAGAGCCGCGTGACCACGCACACCAGTTCGGTGCTGGCGTTCGTTGAGCAGCATCCTGGCGAAATCACGCGGTTCATCCTGCTGGATCACATGGACTGGCTGACGCGCGAGCCGTCGAAGAAGACGCTGACCGCCGAGTGGCAGGCGATCGTCACCAAGTCGGCTCCGAACGCTCGTATCCTGTGGCGGAGCGCCGACCTGAATGGCGAGTTCGTCAACACGTTGCCGATCAAGCTGAACGGCGAAACGAAGCCGCTTGGCGACCTGCTCAGCTACAACCGCCCGCTGGCCGAAGAACTCCACCGCCAGGACCGCGTACATACCTACGGCAGCTTCTGCATTGCCGACCTGCAGCGCTGAGCAGAAGCCTGGTCCAGAGAGTCCGGGTAACTTCACAGCGGCATGCTCGCCCAGTAACTGCGAGCATGCCGCCAGGATTCCATAAGTTATCGACCGGCCGGTGCCCAGTAGTCGAACACTACGACCTTCTCACGGCGGTCCTTGACGACCTGCACGTAGGCGTCGTGCGCGGGATGCTTCAGATAGGTATCCAGGCCCGCCTGGTCGCGGAACGTGACCTGGAAGGCGTAGGTCAGCCCGTCGGATTTCCCTTCCTGGCTGACGTTCGGTCCATGTTCAAAGCCGATGATGGTATCGACCTTGTTCGGCAGACCGGCGAAGGCATCGATCACTTCCTGAACCTGGGCCGGGGTGGCATCGTCCCGGAACTTGTAAAGCACCAGATGCCGCAGCACCTGCGGAGCCTCTTCTTTCGCGACGGACGAGCGCGAGGTCATCTGCCAGACTCCTGCACAAACCGCGAAAATCGCCAGACCGGTGAGTATCGATCGCATGGGTGTCCTTTCAGGGAACGGGAATGTTCCCTTCTTTGGTAGCGAGACGGCTCCGCGAAGCCAAGGCGATCGAAGGCTTTTGCCAGAAGAGGCACAGAAAGTCCCCGGACTGGGACTGACTCAACGGCCCCGCTTTTGACTTTTTTATGCCACCTGTGGCCAGATTATTTGCCGAACTTTCTCATCGCGAGGACTGGTTCCCCAGCAGCGACGTGGTTTTCGGCGGACCAAACCGCAGGGACTTCACGAACTCGCGATCGCGGTCTGCCAGTTTCTTCACCAGGGGCGTATCAACGGCGAACATCACCGAGGCCTGGCGTCCGGTGGGATCGGCGACCAGATAGTAGATCCAGGTCAGCGGTCGTTCGCCAATCACACCTTCCGCCGTGATGCGGTAAACGTGGTAGCCATCGGTCGAGGCTACCGTTTCGCCCGTCCCCATCACTTTCAGGCGTTCGCCCAGAGACTGCTGGATGTCATTCTGAAAGACCTGCTCGCTGGTGTGTTCGCCGGCTTTCGCACTGGGAATGGGCGACAGGTTACACTGGGCCACGAACAGCCCCTGGTCCAGCAGCCGGAAGATGGCAACTTGCTCGGTCATCTGGAACAGATGCCAGTCGCGCGGATGCAGCAGGCTGAGTGACCACGGCGTCTCAAACCGCAGCTTCATCGCGGTGTCGGGCGGAGCTGCCAGCGAGGCGTCGAGGACTCGCTCCTCGGTAACGCGACCGGGCACACTGGCAGGTTTGCGGAGGATCTTCAGCCGGGCCGTCACGTCCAGTCCAGGCGACACGGCCCCGACGTCCCGCTTCTCGGTCTGCTGCAGCGCTGCCCCGGTAATGCACTTTAATTTAAGGTCGTAGTCGATCGATCCCGACAGCTGCACGTCGGAGGGCGTCCCCTGAACCGCGCCTTTCACAGCACCGTTGAACGTAATTTCGGCCGCGCCGTCCGCGACCTTCGTCAGCTTGCACTTGAGCTTGGAGGTGGTCGAGGCTTCCAGACGGGCCAGAAACTGGGCCACCCAAGGAGCCGGTTCCCATTCCTCGCCCACTTCTACAGGTGCCAGCGGCAGCAGGGCAATGAATCCCAGGCTGTCGCATGGCGGCGTCACCAGATCCAGTTCCTGTGCCGAGAGCAAGCCGCCCAGGCTGTAGAGTTCAATGCCTCCCGACCGCCCCTGGGCCACCATCAGCTTGAGGGCGTCCGGCAACTTTACGGTCGACTGTTCGTCCGAGACCGTGATATCGACCTGGGCCTGCTCATACTCGCGGACAGCCCGCAGCCCTTCCGCCGAGGCTCCCAGACCCAGCAACCGCCGTTCGCGATACGACAGGGCTGCTGTGACGTTCAGCGGCAGGTCGACGACCTGATTCTTCTCGTCGCGCGTCTGCACCTTGCCGTTCACGTCCATGCGCATGCCGATGCCGAACACCCGGGAATCATCGACCGGTTCTTCCAGGGTGTACTTGTCCTCACCCCGGCCTACCGCTGCGGAAACCGTTAGCAGGAACAGGGCGATCCACAGTGCCCGTCGGAACGTGGCGGCTTTCGGGGCGAGAGCGGCGCGAGTCTCCGGCATGTTTGAGTCCTTTCAAACGGATCGCGTTGGCCAGCAGGCTGCTGTATTTATTCAGTTCAGGATTGGAAACGCGGTTTTTAGCCGCGGATGAAACACGGAAGCAACACGGATCAAGACGAACTGCGGATGAGAACCTGTTTGATCTGCTGTTGATCGTTTCATTGGGGCGTTGACGCAAGGCCGGGGGAGCATTCCGTATGGATTTCTCCGTCACTCCGGGGCTTTTACACAGAAATAATGTCTACCAGGAACTTTGGGCACACAAAGCACAGGCACCACAAACACGCTCATGCACTCGTCCGTTCTTTTTGCGACTTTTGTGCCTTTTTGTGGCCAGACTTTACATGATCCAGTGCTGTCCCGGTCAACGAACTGGTTCCGTGTTCATCCTTGGGAATCTGTGGCCAACAGGTTTGATTCAGCCGCAATCATGGACGTTTCGCAGGCTTCGCTCAGTGCGCCATTCTCTGGATCAGACGATGCCGCTGTGGACGGAGCCGTACCGGTCCGTTGAGCGAGTGCCAGGGCGGAAGCGACCAGGCCGGGGACGTCCAGCCCCATCGCAGTCAGCAGTTCCTCGCGTTCGCCATGTTCAATAAAACGATCGGGAATCCCCAGACAACGCAGGTGATCGGTGCGCAGCCCCGCGGCATTCGCGGCTTCCAGCACGGCGGCACCGAATCCGCCGGGCAGACAGCCCTCTTCCACGCTCAGCACGAACGGCGACTGTTCAATCGCCTGCAGAATCGTGGTCGTATCGAGCGGTTTGACGAAGCGGGCGTTGATCACGCCGACGTCATACCCCTGCCGTGCCAGTTCTGCCGTCGCCTGCACACATTCCTGGAACAGGGTGCCATATGCGATGAACGTGCCGTCGCGTCCCCGGCGGTACACTTCGGCCTTGCCCAATTCGACCGGTTGCTCAGGACGCTCGACCGCTTCTGCATTGGCCTTGGGATAGCGGATCGCCACCGGATGCGGAGCGGTGAGGGCGAAGTCGAGCATCGGCTGGACATCGAGTTCATCCCCCGGGGCCATCACCACCATGTTCGGGAAGATCCGCATGTAGGGGATGTCGAACGCTCCGTGATGCGTGGGACCATCAGCCCCGGCGATCCCGGCCCGGTCCATGCAGAAGGTGACGGGCAGGTTCTGTAACGCCACTTCCTGGAAGATATGGTCGAAGCTGCGCTGCAGGAACGTGCTGTAGATGTCGACGACCGGTCGCATGCCAGCCTTGGCCATTCCGGCCGCGAACGCCACCGAGTGCCCCTCGCAGATGCCGGTATCGAAGAAGCGGTCGGGGAAATCCTGCCGCAGCTTCGCGAGCTTGTTGCCTTCGCACATGGCCGCCGTCAGGACACAGACCTTGTCACTGGCCTGCATGGCATCGTAGAGCGCGTCGCTGACCACATTTGTGTAGGCCCGGGACGACGACTTTTTAATCGAGGTCACGCCGTTATGACCGTTGCGCTGGAACGGCGGCGGCGCATGAAACATCACCGGGTCATTGCAGGCCGGCTCGAAGCCGTGTCCCTTCTGGGTGAAGACGTGCATCAGCACCGGGCCGCGGACCTCCTTCACCATTTCGAGGTAGCGTCGCAGGCTGAACAGGTCGTGTCCGTCAACGGGGCCGATGTAACGAAAGCCGAGTTCCTCGAACAGCATGCCACCGTGCAGGAAGCCCTTCACGGCATCCTTGAACTGCGAGATCGCGTTCTGGGCCGATTCGCCGACCATCGGCACCTTGTTGAGCAGCCAGGAGACATCGCGTTTGAGGCCGTTGTAGAACGGAGCGACGCGGGCCTTGTCGAGATACTGGGCCAGACCGCCGACGCGCGGGCAAATGCCCATCTCGTTGTCATTCAGGATGACCAGCAAATCCTTCTTCAGTTCCGCGGCGTTATTCATCGCCTCGAAGACCACGCCCGAAGGCAGCGCACCGTCGCCGATGACTGCGACCGCCCGGCGATCGGACTGCTGCAGCAGGTCGTCGCCGGCCTTGAGTCCCAGCACGGTTGACACGCTGGCGCCGGCATGGCCGGTCATAAAGAGGTCGTAGTCGCTCTCCTGCGGATTCGGAAAGCCCATCAGCCCACCCCGACGGCGGATGGTCTGAAAGTCGCGGAACCGGCCCGTGACCAGCTTGTGGGGATAAATCTGATGCCCGGTGTCCCAGATCAGCCGGTCGCGGGAGAAATCAAAGACCGTGTGCAAGGCCAGACAGAGTTCCACGACGCCCAGATTGCTGGCGAAATGCGCGGTGCGATCGGTCACCACAGTGCAAAGCGCCTCGCGAATCTCATCCGCGAGTTGCAACAGCTGGGGATCGCTGAGCGCCTTCAGGTCGCGCGGCGATTCGATCTGCGGCAGGATCTGGAATTGCATGGGTTCTCACCAGTTCCGTTTGAACCTGTTTCGTGCGGAGTGAACCTCCGGTTCCTCCCGCAGTCCGTCTCGTCATGTGTCCCCGACCGGTCGCCTGGCCCTGGAGGCCGGTCACGCTCACATGTCTTTCGTAATCAATCTGGCACCAGTCGCTGGCCCGGGATCGCAGTTCTAATGATCCCGCTGTCCGACGAACCGCGCCAACTCCACCAGTCGCTGCCCACGCGGTCCCAGCTGGCCTGCCAGTTGAATCGCCTGTCGGACCAGGGCATCCGCCCGGCGGCGGCTCTCCTCAATGCCCAGCAGTCCGGGGTAGGTCAGTTTGCCGGCGTCCGCGTCTTTGCCCACACCCTTGCCCAGTTTGTCGGCGTGACCCGAGACATCCAGCAAGTCATCCGTAATCTGGAACGCCAAACCAACGGCCTGACCGTAGTTTTTCAGGATTTCGAGCGTTTCCGGCGATGCTTCCCCGATCCGCCCGCCCATCGTCAGGGCACAGGTCAGCAGGCGACCGGTCTTGCGACGATGAATCGCTTCCAGTTCGTCGACCGTCGACAGCCCCATCTGTTCGGCTTCGATATCAACCACCTGGCCGGCCACCATCCCGCAGTCGCCAGCGGCAGACGCGAGATCGGCACAGCAGGCGGCAGCGACCGCGGGGGGCTGAATGTCCCGGGCCACGACTTCAAATGCCAGCGTCAGCAGTGCATCCCCTGCCAGGATGGCGAGCGCTTCTCCATAGACCTTGTGATTCGTCGGTCGCCCGCGCCGCAGGTCATCGTCGTCCATCGCGGGCAGGTCATCATGAATCAGCGAGTAGGTGTGCACCATCTCCAGGGCACAGGCGGCAGGGAGCGCTGCTTCCGGGATGCCGCCCACGGCCTCGCAGGCCAGCAGGGTCAGCAGCGGCCGGAGTCGTTTTCCGCCTGCCAGCAGACTGTAAGCCATCGCTTCGCGCAAGCGGGACGGGCAATCCTGGACGGGCTGCATATAATCTGCCAGCCGCGCGTTCACACACTCGCGCCAGGCGCGGATGTTTTCATCCAGACTGTCAGCACCGCCCGACATGTCGACCACTCTCGCATCCGTGCCACGAAGCAGAAGGCTTCGGATTTCGTCGTTGGAGCAAGTCCGCTCACCCTGACAGCATAGCCAGTGCCCGACTGCCGGTGAAGCGCAGCCCGGGATTTGTGTGCCCACGGGTGCGTGGAAAGGCGGTTTTCAGCCACGAGCGGAACACGGGGTCGGACAATCCCGGGGAGTGAATGGTCAACAGAACGGACCAGGGATTGAGCCTTCCGATCTTCTGCAACTGGCATTGATCCGTATTTCATCCGTGTTCCATCCGTGGCTGAGGAACCGGTTTGAAGTTCGCCCCCCGCAGATCGCTGGCGAATTTCCGGAACGGAGCTTGAGTCCCGGGCGGGATCGTGAAATCATGCACACTGGCCGGTGGCCTGGCACTGGACCCGAAAGTTGCAAGGAACAGATCGTGCTGCGAGCGAATCACTACGATGCGGCGTTTGAGGAATTCCTGCGGCGGGGACGGGTGCCGTACGTCGCGGTGAACGAGACCAGGCGCGCCTGCGTGCAGGAGACGACGCTCAAGTCGCTCGACTTCGTCGTCAGCAGTCCGCTGTTCGGCCAGTTACTGATTGACGTCAAGGGACGACGCGCACCGCATCGGCCCGGTGACAGCGCCCGGCGGTGGGAAAACTGGGCCACGCAGGACGATCTCGACAGCATGATCGAATGGGAGACGTTGTTCGGCAGGGATGCCCGGGCCCTGCTGGTCTTTGCCTACTGGCTGACCCCGGAAACCGCCCGCCCCGACTTTCCCAGCATGTTGAGCTTTCGAGGCAGGGAATATGGCTTTTACGGCGTCTGGGCCGCTGAATATCGCGCTGCCATGCGGGTTCGTTCGCCACGCTGGGAAACGGTGTGGGTAAACAGCCAGTCGTTCCGTGACCTGCGATTTCCCCTGGAACGGTTGGGAGCACCGCCGGCCACTGCTGTCAGCTGACGCCGGTCCCGGCACCGTCAGGAACAGGGAACAAACGACTCAGAGCAGCGCCCCTTGGCCGCCATGCGGTCGAATTCCTGACGAATACTGCCATAGCGGACTTCCACCGCAGGGCTCTCAACCTCCGTTCTCAGCGAACCGGATCATGCTCGCCGGCAGGAACCTCGGCGGGCCAGCCACCGCGACCGATCAATTTGACAAACCGGCAATCGCACAGCTTGTGTGACGTAGCTTCGTGACCGTGCCGACAGTAGACCTTCAGCAACTGGCGATCGGATGGGCCTTCCGGTATCACCAGCCGTCCCTCGTCTGTCAACTGATTCAGCAGGTCCGGCGGTAAGCCAGGTGCGCCGGCAGTCACGAGAATTGCATCGTACGGAGCCCCGGCTGGCCAGCCTCCGGAACCGTCTATGATCCGGCATTCAATATTTGCATAGCCTAGCTCGCACCAGACCCCCGCGGCACGTTGCGCCAGTACGGGAATCCGCTCCAGTGTGATCAACTCGCGGCACAGTCCCGCCAGAATCGCCGCCTGATAGCCGCTGCCGGTTCCGATTTCCAGAACCCGTGAGTCCGGCGACAGATCCGCTGCCTGAGTCATCAGGGCCACGATGTAGGGCTGACTGATGGTCTGCCCCTCGCCGATCGCCAGGGCACAATCCTCCCAGGCCTCCCTGGCGAGTTCCGGCGGAACGAACTTCTGCCGCGGAACTTCCAGAAACCGCTGCAACACCCTCTCATCCGTAATCCCATCCGCCCGCAGATGTTCCACCAGTTGCTGTGCTTGTGTGTGCCACGTCATGCTGCCGCCCTGTTCTGTTTCCCTGGCGAGTTCTCCTGCAGTGAATTGTACAGCCTGCCCTTTTCCGGGGCCGGCTGTCATAGTGATTCAGGAATTTTGTCCTGCAGATGTTCTCCGGAATGTCCCGCGGGAACCGTCATCCCCGATTCATTCGACTTCCGGTACAGACCCTGACATGCCAGGTCATCCTTATGTTGAATTCTCGTCTCTGGTTTCGCCCTGTCGCCGGCTGCCTGGTCAGCGTGGCAGCGTGCATCGCCGGCTGTTCTTCCGGAAAACCTGCAGACTTACAGCAGAACGAATCGACTCAGGTTCCCCACGCACCGGCACTTCCTGCCTCGGCTGAGCAAAGGACCGCCGGGCTGAAACAGGCGATGATTGACCGGAATCCCGGCCTGACCGCAGATCAAATCCTGACCCAGGCGGATGAGGAGGGACAGTTGGTGGCCCTGGAAATTCGCGATGCCGGGGTGACCAATCTGTCACCCCTCGCCGGCTGGCCGCTGACGCTGCTGGGACTGGCCGGCAATCCGGTGGTCGACCTGTCCCCGCTCCAGGGGATGCCGCTGCAGGAGCTGGATCTGGAACGAACCCGGGTTGTCGACCTGTCGCCGCTGGCGGGTGCACCGTTGCAACATCTCTGGCTGAATGAAACAGGAGTCAGCGATTTGAAGCCGTTGTCCCGCTGCCCGCTGAGCCAGCTCAGCCTGCCCGGGACACCGGTCAGCGATCTCGCTCCGCTGCGCGGATTGCCGCTGGAACAACTCTGGCTGAGTGACACGCAGGTGACCGATCTGTCCCCGCTGGCCAATGCACCGCTGGTCAGTCTGACCCTGCACCGCACACCGGTCAGCGACCTGACGATCGCCCGCACCTGGCCGGGACTCCAGCGTTTGCATATCGGCGAATCCCGGATCACGGATCTTTCGCCGCTCAAGGATCTGCGGCTGAGACGACTGATCCTGACCCCGGCCCGGATCACGACCGGCCTGGAAGTGGTGCGCACGATGGATACGCTGACCGAACTGGATGTGGAATTCCGTCAGCCGCAGCTCTGGTCTCCGGAAGAATTCTGGCAACATTACGAAGCCGGCGAACTCCGGTAACTCGCAGTTCCAGCAGTCCGTCCGGATCGCGCGTTTACTGGTCTTCCCCCAGCAACTGTTCGCGGGCCTGCGCGAGATGGGCCAGTTGCTCGTCGGAAATCGCGGGGGGCTGTAGATCCAGCGAGCTGATTTCCCGTGCCAGCAATTTGGCCACGGCGGCCCTGCTGATCCACTTGTGATCCGCCGGAATCACATACCACGGAGCCCATTTCGTGCTGGTGGCCGACAGCATCTCGCAGTAGGCCTTCTGGTAATCGTCCCAGTGTTGCCGCTCGTGCAGGTCGGACGGGGAAAACTTCCACTGCTTCTGCGGATCATCCAGACGGGACAGGAACCGCCGGCGCTGTTCCTCAGGAGAGAGATGCAGAAAAATCTTGAGAATCCGGGTGCCGTTGCGAGCCAGATGCCGCTCAAAGTTGTTGATATCGTTGTAACGGGCTTTCCAGAACTTTTTCTTGTCCGGAGATCCTTCCGGCAACCGCTGGGTGGTCACGATCTCGGGATGGACCTTGACGACCAGCACCTCTTCGTAATAGCTGCGATTGAAAATACCGATATGCCCGCGTTCCGGCAGTGCCGATGTGCAGCGCCACAGGAAGGTGTGATCCAGCTCCTTGACGGAGGGTTGCTTGAAGCTGGTGACCGAGACTCCCTGCGGATTTACCCCGGACATCACATGCTTGATCGTGCCGTCTTTCCCCGCGGCATCCATCGCTTGCAGGATTACCAGGATCGACCAGGAATCGGCCGCATACAGCAATTGCTGGGCAGCAGCGACCTCGCCAATGCTCTCCTCGAGGATCGCAGCGGCTTTGGCCTTGCGATCTTCTTCGGGTACGGAATCCTCGCCATCCCAGCCGGGATTGCGATCCTTCAGACGAAACTTCTTGCCTGGCTCAACGCGCAAGCGGTGCAGCAAATCCTCGATCAACGCCATGGGCAGACCTTTCCGGTGGGTCGACGATCCGTCGACTCCTGCTGGTTGTCCGGCCTCTGGTTCGATGACGGGGCGAATCATGACCGCCAGGCGCAGCCGGGCACTTCCTGCGGATTGCTCAATTATGACGTACATCAGCGAAGGGAGTCGCTGACCGGAAAGAAATGAGCGTGGAAACGATTCGTCGAGATCCGGTGACAACGATCAATGCGGCGGTGCCGCACGTGACAGCAACGTTCGGCCGCTCACCAGGGTCGACCCGGATCGGCACCACCCGTGCATGGAGCCACGGCTGAAGGCATCGCTGAATATGGCCGCCGATAAAAGCTTGCAGCCCGATACCTCGCAAGAGGTCGGGCTGCTGCAAAATCTGATCTGCCGAAATCCTGAGTAAGCTTTCCGGCGGCGATCGCACCACTTCTTCGGAGCGACCGGCTACTTCTTCGGAGCGACCGGAGTCCGGCCCATTTCGGCCAGCTGCGTCAGACGGGCTTCGATGTCATAGAACGGGCTGATGCGACGAACCTTGGCAGCGATCACATCCTTGTCCGCGGAGGACGATGCCAAGGCAAACCGCTTGACCAGCTTCTCCAGCTTGATCTTGCGTTGCCGACGCTTCGACAGTTCACGGTCGCGTTCAATCCGGGACATGCGGTCGTTCTCTTTCTGAGTTCCGGGAAACAACGGAACTCACTGTGAGCGAAAAACTGTAAGCGGGTATTTTGTTGTCAGCCGCTACAAAATGCGAGGCAGCCAACCTGAAAAGCGGGCCGCTACAATCACATTTTCACTGCCATCGCAGCTGAATACGTCTGGAACTAGCGCAGCTTCTTGTGGCAGGTCTTGCAACGCACCTTCATGCCCACCAGCTTGCCGCACTTGGGGCAGCGAGCGGCTTTTCGTGCCAGCTTCAGTTTTGTTCGCGGACGCAAGACCATTTGAAATCACCCTTTCCGAATTCCACTCCGCAGTTTCCCTTTTCAGAACCTGCCGCAGCGGGAATCGAAAAGTTTATCGGGCCCGCCTGAGAAGTTCAAGCGGACCCGACGGGATTTATTCACAGAGCTGACCGGGAACGACCAGTCCCAGGGACTGAGCCGTAATTTGTTTTCTGGCAGCGATTTACTGAAATTATCTGGCAGCGGTTTTCGCCTGGCGCAGTAACTGCAGATAATCGACCGCCACGTTGAGAACTTCCTTGTTGTAGAAGGTATCCGGGAAGATTGGAGCATTCTCGGGCTTGTTCTCTGCGTCTTCCTCTTCTTTGGCAACGGCTTCAGCGGCCTTGTCGGACTCACGCTCCTGCCGGAGTTTCTCTTCGTTCAGCGACACCGACTTGCGATTCTTGCGTTCCAGATACCGCTCGATGTCCTTCTGCGACTCTCCGAACTTGCCGTCCTTAGCGACCCGCTCCTGGCTGCGTTCCCGCAACGATGTCACGATGCCCGGGCTGACCATGTCGTAGATCAGGTGGCGGGCCGGATCAATCTTGTCGAACGCCAGGGAGTTTTCCAGGAACGACTCGCCGAGATCCATATGATCGATGAGGGACGGCAGCACCACGTCGGATTTCACACCGAGGTTCTGGGTGCTGTCGCCATTGACCCGGTAAAACTGGTTGATCGTCAGCTTGAGGGCCCCCCGGTTCTGCCGGTTGCCCAGCAGGCCGAACATCTGGCTGCTCACCGGCATCACGTTCTGGACGGTGCCCTTGCCGTGAGTGGTGGTGTCACCGATGACGATCCCGCGATGATAATCCTTGATCGCTCCGGCGAAAATTTCGGAAGCCGAGGCCGACAAGCGGTTGCACAGCACGATCAGCGGACCATCGTACATCAGCCCCGGTTCGGTATCGTCGTGGCTCTTGATCCGGCCGTTCTGTTCCTTGACCTGGACCACCGGACCCTGATCGATGAACAGGCCGGTCACTTCAATTGCCTCGCTGAGAGCACCGCCGCCGTTCATCCGCAAATCAACGACAACCACATCTACTCCGCCCTGCTTGCGGAAGTCCGAGAGCACGGTTGCCACGTCGCGAGCAGTGCTCTTGAAATTATCCAGACCTTCCTGGGCACCGCCGAAATCACGGTAAAACGAGGGGATGTTGATAATGCCGACCCGGGCATTCAGACCCGGCAGCCACTTCCCGGCGTCAATGATCTCGCCCTTGACTTCAGACGACTTGAGCTCGATTTTCTGGCGAACCAGAGCGATTTCGCTGGATTCCCCGGTGTCCTTCAGGACGCGCAGGTAGACGGTGGTGCCGCCGTCGCCACGGATCAGACGAACGACCTTGCTGAGCTTCATCTCGATAATGTCGACCCAGTCACCATCTTCCTGCCGCACGGCAGTGATCTTGTCGCCGACTTTCAGGCGCCCATCCTTCTCGGCAGCGCCGCCAGCCACCACCTGGGCAACAGTCGTCATGCCGTCTTCCGAACGCAGTGCCGCACCGATCCCCTCAAGACTCAGCCGCATCTGGATGTTGAAATCGTCCAGGGTATTCGGCGACATGTAGCTGGAGTGCGGGTCGAAACAGTGCGCCATGGCGGACAGATACATTTCGAGGACTTCAAAGTCCTCCGTGTCATGAGCGGTGCGCTTGACCGTGTCATAACGCTTGTGCAAGCGGGTAATGGCCTCGGCCGGTTCCACCTTGTCCAGCTTGAGCGTCAGCAGATCGAACTTGATCCGCTTGCGCCAGCGATCGTCGAGTTCTGCCGGCGTGGTCGCCCAGGCAAGTTTGTCGCCGTCAACGTTCAGCGTCTCATCCAGCGTAAAGTCGTGAGGCGCATCGATCAGCTTCTGAGCCACAGCCATCCGCTCGTCGAGCCGTTGCAGATAACGATTGAAGACCAGGCGGGCGAAATCGATGTTGCCCTGCTTGATCAGATCGTCGAGGTGATCGCGATAGCGGTCGAATTCATCGATATCGGACTGGAGAAAATACTGCTTTTGCGGGTCCAGTTCCTTGAGCAGGCGGGTCACCAGCTTTTGCGAGATCGCGTCGTCGATCTGCTTCTGGCTGATGTGATACTTGCTGACCATCTCCGACACGAGCTTGGCGGTCGTCTGATCGGACGAGGTGCCTGGAGCTGTCAGTTGCTGAGCCCCGATTGTCGACGCCACCAGCAAAACGACGATACCAGTCAAGATGCTGGCAGCACGGGTCGGGGGACTCAATCGCATAGGGTCGTCCGTGAAAAAGGCCAACGGCAGGTGTGGTGTGTGGCGGCTGCTGCCCGAACATCCTGGCGGGAGCAACCTTATGGATCGTATCTGATGCGTCCCTGCAAGGCAAGATGCGGTCAAATTCCGTCCTTGCGGCCGATTTCCTGAAGTTGGCCGGAAATCAGGAAGGCCAGTCGGGAGAAATCTGCAGTCCGTTCCCTGTTTACGTGCAGGAACAACTGTCGCGTTGGGAAAATGTCACCGGCGAGCGCGGATCCGCCCCACTCCCCGGACGACTGCGTGGTCACAGCTGACGATCTCGCAAGCTGCGAGAATATCAAATCCATTCTGTGGTGCGTCGTGGCCCTGATGAACGGCCTACGGCACCAGGCAACACCCCCGGCCGGCGCAGCCTGGTGCGTTCTTCAACGACCCACCAGCGCCTGATAACCGCCATCGCCCTGCAAGCCTGGTAGCAACGCCTGCTCGGAAAGCAGTCTCAGGTCGGGATGTCGGGCCAACAGGGCTGCGACCACTTGCCCGTTCTCTTCCGGTTCGATGCTGCAGGTGGAATACAGCAGCCGGCCGTGGCCGGACAGTCGTTCAGCGGCCGCGAGCAGCAATCGCGTCTGGATCTGCGAGAGCTGTGCGGGATCATCCGGCCGCAGCCTCCAGCGGGCTTCCGGGCGACGATGCAGGACGCCCGTATTGGAACAGGGGGCATCGATCAGAATGGCATCGAAGGGCCCCTCGGGCAGGTCGCTGAGGTCGTCGCGAATCAGCCGGGGCTGGATGGACGTCAGTCCCAGACGTTCCGCACCCGCCGCAATCAGGGACAGTCGCTCCGGATGGACGTCGGTGGCGATAATTGTGCCGTGATCGTCGCGCAGCTCTGCCAGATGACAGGTTTTGGTGCCAGGCGCGGCGCAGACGTCCCACACGCGGTCATCTGCTGCCGGTGCAAGTCGGGGTGCGGCCTGCATGGCAGTCAGATCCTGGGGCGAGAACAAGCCGTCCTCAAATCCTGGCAAGGCTTCAATGGGACCGGAATCGGCCAGTTGCAGCGCGTCCATCTCCCCTACCGGCTCACTGGAGATCCCGGCAGCTTTCCAGAGGGCTTGCAAGGCCTCGGGAGTCGTCCTCCGCCGGTTTACCCGCACCAGCACCCGTGGCGAGGCATTCACGGCACATGCGAGATCGACCAGCGTGTCCCGGTCGAAGCGGGCTGCCCAGCGATCCGCCAGCCAGTCCGGCAGACTGAAGGCCCGGGCAACGTAGCGGTTCCATTCGCCTGCAGGCTCCGGAAACAGCGACCGATCGAGCAGACGATAGCGTCCGGCCGAGAGCGGCAGGGCATTGGCCGCGGGCTGTGTACCACATTCCGGCAATATCGAGCGGCTGACATTCCGCAGGATGCCATTGGCAAACCCGGTCCAGCGTGCCTGACCAATGGTGCGGGCGATCTCCACGGTTTCATGAATGGCAGCAAACGGAGGAACACGATCGAGATACAGCAGCTGATAGGCCCCCAGCCACAGCAGGGTCACGAGGTCGGGTTCGACGCGATCCCATGGCCGGCTGATCAGGGGCTGCAGCACACTGGTGAGTGCTGCCTGGCGACGGATCACGCCGCAAACCAGTTCGGTCACCAGACGGCGATCCGGCTGCGACCAGTGGCTTCGCTCAAATTCTGCGGTCAGTTCTTCCTGAACCCACGATCCCGTCTGCTGGTAACGCACCAGAACCCGGAAGGCGAGTTCGCGAGCTGTTCGCGGCGACAAGGAGAGCGATGAGGCAGCGGAGTGCGAGGAGCGTGACACGTTATCGATCAATTCCATCCTGGAGCCGGACCAGGCAGCGCGATGGGCGAATACCTGCTGGGGGCAAACTGTCATGCCTGGCAACAATCTGGCCAGGCGAGGCAATCAGACACCGCGAAACGGCGCACACAACTGTTCGAGATCCTGAAAGTATTCCGGATAGGTCTTCGCCGTGCAGCCGGGGTTCAGGATCGTGATGCCGGGGGCTCGCAAACCGACCAGCGCGAAGCTCATGGCCATCCGGTGATCGTCATACGTTTCAATCGCGGCCGGCTGCGGTGTCCCGGGATGAATCGTCAACCCGTCAGGATGCTCATCCGCCGCAATTCCCAGGCGATGCAATTCCTGCACACAGGCGGTCACCCGGTCGGTTTCCTTCACCCGCATGTGGGCGACATTCCGAATCCGCGTCGGGCCGTCAGCGAAGATCGCAACGGCAGCCAGCGTCTGGGCCGTGTCGCTGATGGCGTTCATATCGATGTCGATCCCTTTCAGCGGAGCGCCGTGCAGGGTGATCGAATTCTGGCCCCAGTGAACTCCGCAGCCCATCCGTTCCAGGGCCTCGACAAAATGGATGTCGCCCTGCAGCGCAAACTGGGACAGTCCTTCGACCGTCACTTCTCCCCCGGTGATGGCGGCCGCCGCGAAGAAATAACTGGCGGCGGAGGCATCGGGCTCGATCTCATACGTGACGCCGCGATAACGTTCCGGTTGAATGCGATAGCAACCCGCTTTGCCGGTGTCGACGACCACGCCAAACCGGGCCATCACGCCAAGCGTCATATCAATATAGGGCTCGGACACCGGTGGGCCGCTCAGACGAATCTCGACCGGTTCCTGCGCACCAGGTGCCGCCATCAGCAAGGCAGACAGAAACTGGCTGGACAGCGAGGTTTCAACGGTTGCAACGCCCCCTTTCAGTCCCCGGGCGTCGACCAGCACCGGAGGGCAGTCGGTATCGGATTCACACCGGACGCTCGCCCCGAGTTGCGACAGGGCGGACAACAAATCCCCGATCGGACGCTGCCGCATCCGTTCATTGCCGTCGAGGCGAAAAGCACCGTGTCCCAGCGTGCAGAGTGCCGTCAGAAACCGGATGCTCGTACCGCTGTTCTCCAGATACAACTCGGCTCCGAACGGCTGCAATCTGCCACCGCAACCGGTGATGGTAATCGTCTTTTGCGACGGATCTTCGAGGCAATCGATTCCCAACCGGCCCAGACTTTCCAGCATCACCCGGGTGTCGCGGCTGTCCAGAACTCCGTGCAGAACGGACGTGCCCTCTGCCAGGGCGGCCAATACCAGTGCCCGATTCGTGAGACTTTTGGACCCGGGCGGACGCACAGTCCCTTTGAGAGCCTGTGTCACCGGCTGAATCGCCTGAGCTTCCATTTCTTTCCAGTGCTTCTTCGCTACGTTATGCGCCGTATGTGATCGTTGAGGCCGGAGGCTCCGGGCAATCTTGCAGAGCTTCTCCCCCACAGCCCCGGACCGTTCCATAGCATCTAAACTGTTCTTGCGAGCAAGGTTCGGAACATCCTCCAGGGTGGGCCCACACAACCGGACGATAATTTCGACTCGCGAATCATAACTTGCCGGACGCTCGACAACCATCACCTGACGATTTGTACGATCGGGATGACGCGGACCCGCCACTTTTTCAGGTAGATGCGGGCGGCCCTCTTCGCTTTCAGGAGACATGGGGAGCTGAAAACTGCGGCTTGGGAATGCAGACGTGCTCGCCAGCGCAGCATCACGGTGCTGACCTCGCGAGTTCCAGTCGACTCACGGTAGATTTTCCTGAGAAGTGCAGACCCGCCACTCTCGAATTGCTGCAGTATTCAGCAGAATCGATAATCAGTTCCCACAAATCGCCGGTTTAACCTCAACTTCGGCATACAAGCTGCTCCTCACTTATGGTAAGATTCGGTTTTCCGAAGCGACAACTCAGGCAACTCCCCTGTTTTCTGTGGAAATCCGGCGACGAATCAGTGGAAATGTGCGGTGGATATGTCTCGAAGTGCCACACCACCTCGTGAGTTCGGGAATTCTGAGATGTTCCCCGATCTGGCACCTGTCGTGCATGTTGTGGATGATGATCCCGACATGCGGGACTCACTGATCTTTCTGATGCAGTCGGTCAATCTGGCAACCAGGGTTTACGCCAGTGCCACAGAATTTCTGACGCTGTATCGAGACGATCGCCCCGGTTGCCTGCTATTCGATGTGCGGATGCCGGACATCAGCGGCCTGGAATTGTACGAACAATTGCTCGCCCAGGGAGTGCGTCTGCCTGTCATTTTCATGACTGCTTTCGCAGATGTGCCGATGGCCGTCCGGGCCCTCAAGAGCGGCGCGATTGAATTCCTTGAAAAACCATTTCACCTGCAGTCATTGCTGGAGCGAGTCCAGAAGGCCATCGCCGACGATATCGCCCGACGTGCCACAGGCGAGCAATGGACCGAGATCGGTCGTCGACTGGCGGAACTCACGACACGTGAGCGTGAAGTGCTGGAGATGGTGCTTACAGGCATCCCCAACAAGACGATCGCCTCTCGACTGGAAATTACGGAGCGCACGGTCGAGCTGCGACGCGCCAGCGTGATGAAGAAACTGCAGGTGCAGTCGACCGTCGAGTTAATCCGGATGGTGACGCAGTATGAAGGCTACGTCACCCAGAACCGGTTACCGTCCGGAACGGGATCAGGAAATGGCCAGCATGCAGAGGGCTCCGGCACAGGTCATGTGAACGGTCAGCTCAATGGCCATGCCGAAGACCCGGCAGTGCGCGAGTTCTCGTAAGCTGCTGCTTCGCCTGTCTGTCACACCCTCGCGCTGGTGATACCCTGCGCGAGGAAAGCCCCCTGCCCGATGACATCACCTACTTTATACTGCTGAGTTTGATCAGTTCAGGAATCGAGACTTCGGCACCCTCTTTCAGCTTTGACTCGTCCGCCGCACTCATGAAAGCGTAGATTTCGATCGTCTCCTCCGCAGACACCGGAGGCTGGCCCGTCTTGAAGAATTTGACAATCTCGACCAGCAACGGATTGTAGCCCAGCGACTTGCCGATCACTGTTGTTTCCGTTCCGTAGATCACTGCCATCCCCGGCGTTTTGGCTTTACCGACATCGCGGAAGGTCCCAATTCGTCCGCCGTCCCAGATGCCGACGACCAGGTCTGTCCCCTCCGTCTTCACCCGTCGGACGGACTGGCATCCCGGCCCCATCACCGTGAACAGGGCTTCCACAGGATGGATACCATACAGATACAGATCGGGATGGAACTGCGCCCAGGAACTGCTGCCGTAGACGTCGCAGCCGATAATTTTTCCCAGCGCCGGATTCTCCCGCGCACCCGCAATGCCTTCGCCATACCGGAATGACGAACTGGACCAGCAGGGTACACCTTTCTGTTTCGCGAGCTGGAAGATCTCGATGGTCGTTGCGAGACTATCAGCCACCGGCTTGTCGATGAAAAACGGTTTCCCCGCTGCGATCACGATCTTCGCCTGCTCCAGATGCTTCCGGCCATCCAGACTTTCCAGCAGGATGCCGTCGACCTGGCTGCAAAGTTCTTCGACGCTGTCCACGATTTTCACGTTGTGCTTCGTGGTAAGTGCCTCAACGAATTTCGGCACCCGATCAATCGATGCGGCCATATCGGGCGAGCCGCCGGGATAGGCGGCAACGACCATGCAGCCCGTGTTGTTCTTCGGGTTATTCAGGTAGTTGGTAAAGGCCGTCACATGGGACGTATCCAGCCCGATGATGCCGATACGAAACGGCGGGGCCGCATCGTCAGCGCGGGCTCCACTGGTCAAGCCAAGGAGGATCAAGAGCGCCGCGCAACGGAGAAGGGACATTACGGGAATTCCGGTGGGAGGACAGGAGCAGCGATCGTCGCTTGCGGGTTCGCGATTTTCCGTGACTCGAATCGCGAATCCGCAAGCGCGGAATGGAATCACGAGACAGCAGGGATCAACGACTGGAAACTGTTAACCAATTTTCCACGGGCCGCGGTAGGGCCGCTGGAGCATGGCGTTGGCTTCGTCGTCGCCGGTGATCTGTTCGAGTTCCGGATTCCACACGATCTTGCGTTTGAGGCGCATGGCGATATTGCCCAGGTGACAGATACTGGCAGTGCGGTGTCCCACTTCCACCGGTTCGATCGGATCCTGCCGCGATTTGACGCTGTCGATGAAGTTGCGATAGTGATTGCCGCTGACCGGCAGGTGGATCTCGTTCGGACCGATGGTCGAAGCGAGGATCGCGTCAGACGACGCCTGCAGTTGTCCGTTGGTGAACTGGACCCAGCCTTCCGTGCCTTCGATACGAGCGCCGAAGCCGGGTGACATTGTATGGCATTCCAGCACGACTCCGCTGGCGTAGCGGGAACGGAAGTGCGACTCCATCGCCGTCGTATAGAAGTAGCCTTCCCCGGGCCAGACGCTGCCGGCATCCTCAAACTCGACGGGGCCAGTGCCGTCCGTTCCCAGGCACATCTGGATGATGTCGACCGCATGGGCACCGGTGTTTGTCACCTGACCGCCGGAATAATCGAGATTGAACCGGAAGCGGTAGAAGCAGCGGTCCTTGTGATAGGGGGCCTGCGGAGCCGGGCCCAGCCACATGTCATAATCGAAGCCGGCAGGCACAGGAGCAGGTTTCCAGCCGGGCGCTGCTCCGGCATCGCTGCCGTTGATGATCGCCACAGCCTTCGTGACTTCCCCAATCCGGCCATTGCGAACCAGTTCGGCCATCTTGCGAACCGTCCCGTTGGACCGGTACTGACTGCCCGTCTGCAGGATGCGGTTGTGCTTGCGAACGGCGGTCACCATCTGCTGGCCGTCGTGAATCGTCAGCGACATCGGCTTCTGGCAGTAAACGTCCTTGCCGGCTTCGCAGGCCATCACCGTCACCAGGGCATGCCAGTGATCCGGCAGCGTCACGACGACAGCATCGATATCCGGCCGGTCCAGTACTTCGCGAAAGTCGCTATATGCGTCGCAGCCTTTGTAGCTGCCGGACTTCGTCTTCGCAGCGTAATGTTCGTTGGTCTTGTCTCGGGCCGGTTCACGACCCAGAACATGTTCCGGCCGGGCATAACCATCGCTGCGACGGTTCACATCACAGACGGCGACCACCTGCACATCGTCCATCCGCAGCATGGCCGGCAGATCGGCCCGGCTCTGATTGCCGCAACCGATCATGGCCACATTGATCCGGTTCCCCGGAGCATTCTGACCAAAGACCCGGCCCGAAACGATGGCGGGAGCGGCGATCACAGCACCGGCTGTTTTCAGGAAACCACGTCGGGTGAACTGCGCAAGAGGGGAATGCATGGCTGAACTCGTGCTCCACAAATTCCAGGCGAAGATATCGTGCTGAACAAATCTGGCGCTACCGAGTCTGACTGCCAGTCGCGAACGCATCAGATGCGGTTGAAATGTTGTCGCAGAATCGAAAGCCGCTCGCAATCGTGCGGGGGCGACTGAGGACCAATTTATGGAAAGATGATCGCCGGCTGCATCACAATCTCCAGGCAGCCCACGGGGTGCCGGGGTCAGGAGTGGAGCGGATGGTCCCGACGATCGCTCCGGAAGATGCCGTCGAATCGGTAGCGTCAGGGAGCGACCGCATGGCCATTCGCTCCGCTGCTGACCATGCCACCCTTCGTTGCATGACCTCCAATGGAATGGGGCCAACAAAAAACTCCTTCCGGCCGCAGTTGCTGCCGGAAGGAGTTGAGGATGTCTGAATGGGGGACTGGCGACAGGATCAGCCACCGGTATTGGTGACGGTATCCCAGTGCGAGCTGACGTTGCCCTTGGTCGAGCCGGTCTTTTCGTCAGTGTCGGTGTAGGTCCATTCGATCTTGCCGTAGCAGAAGCCGACAGATTCGGTCGGCAGGGCGCCTTCGCCCGTGCAATCGCCCTGGGCACGAACGTAGGTGATGATCGAGTCGGACAGCTTGTACGACATGTACTTCTGCTTGTTGCCGGTGGCACGGCAGAGCTCGAGTTCGATCGTCGGGATGTTCTTGCCGCTGCACAGATAACGTTCGAGCAGCGGGGTGGCGATGTCCAGATCCTTGACGATCACGAACGGCTCGTGATTGGCACGCTCACCGGCACGGGCACCGCCGGCGCTGGCCGAACGGGTGATCGGCTGTTCGATGCCGTTCTTGTAGGACAGGATTTCGATCCAGCCCTTGTGGGCTGCGTCGGTGCTGTCGCCGGGAATACCATCGATCTTGACGAATGCATCGAAAGCCATTTTCAAACCTCCTCGCCAGGTGTGGGGATCAGCCGCGGCCGGACCTCCCGGCGCTGGCACCACCGCGGCACCAGTTTGCGTCTTTTCCGAATCTCTACGTCACTCAACGGCCAATCGTGGGGACTGGCTGTTTACTTTTCACAAAACTGTAGTTCATGATTTTGAACCGTGAAAATCGCCTCTTCGACGGAAAACATGAACACAGTTCGTTGCGAAAACTCATCACTCGCTCGCTGCATCTGCGCTGAAAGTTGCCGGTTTCGACACTTCTCACACCCTGCAATCCCTGCATGGCCTCGCGTGTGCTTCGAGCTGGTATCAAGACCTCAACGTCACGGTCTGCTGCACGGATCACGAGATGTGATACACAAATCCGCCGTCCGGCTCGCTGGAAACATCAACTTCGACCTTCGAGATAACGACGCCTTCGGCCATACGGCTCAAAAATTCGTTCGACATCTCGGGCAGCAGCGTTCCACTCAGGATGTTGTCGACATTCCGGGCACCGCTTTCGACTTCACGGCAGCGGGCCAGGATGTGATCGACCACGGCGGGTGTATAAGAAAACGACGCCTTGTAATTTTCAGTCACGCGTTTTGAAACACTCTTGAGCTTCAACGCGATGATCTTCTTGAGGACTTCATCCCGCAGCGGGAAGTACGGAATCAAAGTCGTTCGTCCGAGGAATGCCGGCTTGAACGTCTTGAGTAATTCCTCGTGCAACGCCGTAGCCAGCGAGTCCGGATCGGGGGTCGTGTCCGGATCGGCGCAAAGCTTCATGACCAGATCGGTGCCCGCGTTCGACGTCATGATGATCACGGTATTCTTGAAGTCGATGTCGCGGCCTTCGCCGTCACGCAACTGCCCCTTGTCGAACACCTGATAAAAGATTTCCTGCACGCCAGGATGGGCCTTCTCCAACTCGTCGAGCAGTACGACACTGTAAGGACGCCGACGCACGGCCTCCGTCAACACGCCGCCTTCGCCATAGCCGACGTATCCCGGAGGCGAACCCATCAACAGCGAGACCTTGTGCTCTTCCTTGTACTCGGACATGTTGATGGTCGTGACATGGTTCTCGCCGCCATACAGCAACTCTGCCAGGGCCAGCGCGGTTTCCGTCTTCCCGACACCGCTGGGACCGGCCAGCATGAACACGCCGACCGGACGACGCGGGTCACGCAAACGGGCGCGGGAGGTTTGAATGCTGCGGGCGATCGCCTCGAGACCATGCGACTGCCCGACGATGCGCTCTTCCAGCCTGTCTTTCAGATGCAGGATGGTCTGGATTTCATCGGAGACCATCTTGCCGACCGGGATGCCGGTCCAGCTGGAGACGATGTCCGCAATGGCCTGGCCATCGACACAGATCTGCATCAGTGGCGAGTCGCCCTGCAAGGTCCGCAGTTCGGTGGTTGCGGCATCCAGTTCAGTTTTCAGGGCAGCACGATCCGGCGCGGGAGTGGCAGCAGCTTTCGCCGCTGCGGCGGCAGCATCGCCATTGGTGACCGCCGGGGCTCCGTTCGCAGGAGCTCCATTCGTCGCAGCCGCAGAAGCCTGTTCCAGTTGTTCGCGCAGTCCGCGGACTTTCTGGACCAGTTCTTTTTCCTTCTGCCAGCGATCGTTGAGCGCTGTCAGTTTTTCATCGGCTTTGGCGAGCTTTTCAGCGATCGCCTGTAGCGATTCGGAGTGATCGATGCCTGAAAGCGTTTCGCGTTCGAGGACACCCTTCTCGACATTGGTCTGTTCGATCTCGCGCCGCAGGTCTTCGATGACGGCCGGAGTCGTCTGCTGACCGAGAGCCACACGGGCACAGGCCGTATCGATCAGGCTGACCGCTTTATCGGGCAACTGGCGACCGGTGATGTACCGGTTCGACAATCGCACGGCTTCAATCACCCCTTCATCCAGAATCCGCACCTTGTGATGCAGTTCCAGCGTATCGGCGAGGCCGCGAATCATCTCGACGCAGACGGGTTCGGAAGGTTCGTCGACCTTCACCACCTGGAAGCGGCGCGCCAGGGCAGCGTCTTTCTCAAAGTATTTCTTGTACTCGGCCCAGGTGGTCGCGGCGATCGTACGCAATTCGCCACGGGCGAGAGCCGGCTTGAGCAGGTTGGCGGCGTCCCCCTGACCGGCCTGACCGCCGGCGCCGATCATCGTGTGCGCTTCGTCGATGAACAGCACGATCGGTGTCGGTGACGACTTCACTTCCTGAATCACCGACTTCAGGCGATTTTCAAACTCGCCCTTCACACCAGCACCGGCTTGCAGCAGCGCGAGGTCCAGCGATCGCAGCGAGATGTCCTTGAGGGCTTCCGGAACGTCGCCGGCAGCGATTCGCAGGGCAAAACCTTCGACGGCGGCCGTCTTGCCAACGCCGGCTTCCCCGGTGATGATCGGGTTGTTCTGACGACGACGGGTGAGAATATCGATGATCTGGCGAATCTCGTTGTCGCGACCGAGGACCGGATCGATTTCCCCGGCACGGGCGCGGGCCGTCATGTCAATGGTGTATTGATCGAGAGCAGGCGTCTTGGAGGCAGTGCCCGGCTTGATGTTCGGTCGGGCTCCGCCAGCAGCCCCGCCGGCTGGTCCTCCGGCAGAGACCGGAGCTACGTCGGTAACCACTTCGGGAGATTTCAGCACCAGGTCCGGCAGGTCTTTGACCAGCGTGGCCGGGTTGATTTTCTGGAACTCGTTCGACATGTCGGCCGCGAGTCGCGACAGACTTTCGTCGGACAGCAATGCCGCCAGGATGTGAGCGGAACGGGTCTGTTGGGTGCCGTATTCGATGGAGCCCAGCACCCAGGCTTCGCGTGCCAGCGAGACGAGGTCGGGCGAGAGTGCCGGCGGACGGGCATTGCCGGTCTTCAGGCGGTCGAGGGCTTTGGTCAGATCGGTCGCAACGCGGGACGGGTCGACGCCGAAGTGGCGAAACAGGATGCCCAGATCGGTGTCGTTGGCTTCCAGCAGTTTGGCCAGCCAGTGTTCGATCTCGACATTGTAGTTGGTCCGTGACAGGCACAGCCCGGCAGCGGCTTCGAGCGTCCGCCGGCAGACGTCATCCAGCCGGCTGACTAACGACTTCAAATTGATCTGTACCATCGGACGGGGCTCCGAATCGACACGGCTCAACGTCGCATCGATAGACTAACAGTTGCTCAGGGAAAAGACAGCATCATCGACGAGTGCGGTCTGGCCGGGAACGCCCAGCCAGCAGTTCCATCCCAGATGCTGATTCGAGGCTTCCACACCCAGCTGAAACGTCCGCACCTGGTCGTTGGGCAGCACGAGCTGAATGTCGAAATCGAGTTCCGGTCCGAGAAAGGCCCGCGTGAGTTGTGCCAGCTGGAGTAACATCGGTTCGGACGGGAGTAGCGAATCGAATCGATCTGCATCCAGAGGACCAATCGTCAGGCGAATCATAGTTTGTACATCCCACAAACGTTCGCCCAAAATCGCCGTTGTTCCCAATATCTGACATTGTGCATTCCGGCCCGACAGATCCGGCAGAATCGTGCGGTCATGGTCCTCAATCTGCAGCCAGCGTCCCTGAAATTGCTGGACGGCCACCGGCAAATCGAAGTAGTCGGTCAGAATCTGGCGCAGGGCAGTGGCGGTCCTGGGACGCCGCGAGAAATGTCCGGAGTACTGTAGCAGCACGTCGTCCGGATTCTGCGTGCGGTTTCGCAGCGACGCCGGTCCGTATCCGGCCAGCGAATACAGCACTGTCGAGAACAGTTCTTCTTCACCGGAAAGATGCGCTCGCTCGACATGCGCTGCCAGATGCTGTTTGCACCATGCCCGATAGAACTGCGACAACAGCCGGTGATGAAACAGGTCCAGAAAGTCTTTCAGCACGTGATCGTGCAGCCGCAAACGCTGCAGCACGATCGCGCCATAGTTTTCCGACAGCACGCCGCTGCTGCCGATCATCCCCATGAAGGTCACCAGCACCTCGACCGGCGACGACGGCGCATCATCATCTGGAACCGTACGGCTGGCCTGGCTGATCGACGAAGCCGGAAATCCCAGCGTGGGATCGACGCGAAACCGCGTGGATTCCCGGGACGGAGGAGTATCCACGCCCAGCGGCTGAAACCGTTTGGTCGATCGCGTGCGATGCGTCTCATACGCCATCCGCTCGCACAGACGCACGAAAGCAAAGAAGTCGAATTCCGGCGCGTCGTTCAGCCACTCCTCGCTCATATCAGCACTTGCTCCCCGGCTCGGGGAGACCACCGCCGCAACGGATCTTCACGGCCATTCACGCGGGCGATGAGCATCGTGAAGGAATTAATGGTGCAGTGCAGGGCCAGGAATCGCTCCAGCACGCTCGCGAACAGAAACAGGCCATTTTCAGTGTAACGAGCGGGATCAAATTCGATCGTGGCTTCAATACCGCGTCCGAACGCGCCCCCGTTGTCTCCCGGAATCCTGGCCGTCACCCGCCGGCTGTTGATCGACAGAATTCCGTCGATGAGCGACCGCGTCTCCGCCGACTCGCGGAAGTCGTAGAGCGAGAGAATTTCCCGCAGCGAGGCAGCTCCGGCAGGGCCGTCGACCAGAGACAGATGCCCCAGCGAGAGATGGGAAATCAGTCGCCATAACGCCGCATGCTGCTGGGGCGGACGCAGCGTGGGCGTCGGAGCGGTCAGGCATTCAATCCGTTTGACCGGGCCATGACCTTCCGTTAAAGACAACCGGGGCTGACCGCCGCCGAACGGTAAACGTCCCGGCAAATCGCGATTCAGGGACAGGGTTTCAATATCCAGAAACCAGCCCTGCACATCCACGGGAGACCGGTTCAGATCGACCAGCGACAGATACATCTCGGTGCCCAGATCGACCTGATCTCCCGACGTTTCTGCCGGACGGCGCGTGCCCAGCCAGTAGGCGGACTCACGATGCGACGAACTGCCGTGCCGGTGCGAATAGAACGGCGAAAACTCCACACGTTCGCCATCGGGACTGATGCCGGTCACCGACTGAATGGAATAGACTTCTTTGGAGAGCGGTCGTCGCGCATCGGGCACGACGTGGTATTCATACGACTGCTGCGTCAGGGCAATCGGTTCCGCCCGCTGCTTGAACAAATTCACCATCGGCGTGCAGCCGAGGCGGAACGTGTCCGCATCAATATTCTGCTCAACGTCGAGATCGGTGCGATCCAGATAGAAATAGAGTTCGGCATTACGGTCCAGGCCGGACAACACCTCGCTGTCCAGGCCGACGAGATCGACGAACATGAACTTCTGGTGAAACGCGAAATACTCGGTGAGCAAGCGGTAACCGAGCGCCGACTGCGGACCATACGGCAGCAGTCCTTCTTCCACGCGGAAACCGACCGGTTGCAGACATTCCGGCGGCAGGGTTTTCGGATTCGGATCGTTCGCAGAGCGGGCAACGGCCACTTCCAGCACGTTGTTCAACAGCAGTTCATAAAGCGCATTCGCAATTTGCGGAGCGCCCTTGAGGTAAAACCGCAGCGACGTACACGGCAGGGTCGACAGCTTCAGGTCATCGGACGTGGATTGCAGTGACAGTTTCAGCACCGCGACCGCATCCCGGGAATGCCGGGTCCGCGGAGCCGTGAAGGGCCGCGCGTCGATTTCGGCGCCCTTGAGCAGGATCGGCCACAGCGTGACCGGATAGCTGGAGCGAAACAGACACGGTTCCCCGTCAATCGCATCGGTGGCGATCGACGCGCCCGCCGGTACGGTGTAGCCCTTCCGCAGCGCGCTTTGCGTCGGATCGAGCTGGAATTGCACGATCGCCATCGACGGGATCGGGGCGAGGTAATGCGGATAGAGCAGGCTGAGCAGGGCGTCCGAGACTTCGGGGAAGTCGTCTTCCAGCTTCATGCGCGTGCGAGCATTCAACAGCGCGAACGCCTCGATCAACCGCTCGACGTGCGGATCTTCACTGGAATCGGGACCCAGCCGCAGCCGTCCGGCAATCTTGGGGTTCGCGGTCGCAAACTCACCGGCCATGCGGCGGAAGAAACTGAGTTCACGGTTGTAGAACGGCAGCAGATCGTCGATCACGCTTTCGGCTCCTGCACTTCAAAGTTGCGCGAGCCGGGTTCCAGCGCGGAATCGAACACAATCGGTTCCGGGGCCGGATAGGCATACATCATCGCATCGATGCGAAACCGCAACATGCGGTCGGACGGATCAGAATTCTGCAGCGGCGAGACTTTCACCGTCTTGAACCGCGGCTCGAACATGCGAATTGTGTTTTCCACGGTGCGCAAGAAGGCCTTCTTCGCCCCAAGGTTCGCCAGGTCAGCCCCGGAGATATCGGGGATGCCGTACGCCACGATGGAACGATGCAGCTCGGTGAATTCCTTCGGAATCGAAATCGCCCGACAGCGAGTATTCAGCAGATTCTCCAGATCCCGCCGCACCGAATTGCGGACCTGCCGCAGTACCTGGGCCTGCGACGACGTCGGCTCGGTGCGGACATCGGGCTCGTCGTCCAGCAGACGATCGAGCACCGATGGCATCAGCGGTTGATCGCTACGAATACGGCTCATGGAAAATCTGTGAGGGGAGGACCAGGGGAACGCGGGGATGCCCGGGAACAGTCATCCCCGGGCATCTTTTCCTTATGGCGCAACGAACGTGAGCGTGCCCAGGCTCAGCAGCGGACGGTCTTCCTCACCGATGAGCCAGGTGCGTTGCCCCAGCCCCTTCACCACTTCACCCTCATTGCCGATCCAGTCGGTCGAGCGGCCCAGCTTCAGGCTTTCATCCGGTTGCTGCATCGTGCCGGCATAGTTCACCGGAAGATAGACTTCGCCGTCCGGGCCGCCGCGGACGATCATGTGGGCCGGTCGCCACAACAGGTCGCGCGGATGTTCCGGCGTGCGGAATTCGATCAGTTCGATATGTTCCCACGGCACCCAGTAGTACTTGCCGGTAGACGTCAGCACCTCGCAAACCGAGGCAGTCAGATCGTCGAGTTCGCGCAGGCCTTCAAAGGCGACGTCATCACACGTGCCCTTGACCACCGGCCGGCTGTCTTCGGCCTGGGCCACGAGTGCCGCAGCGTCTGCAAGCCGTCCTTCGCGGGCCGCCAGGCTCGCCTGCAACAGCGCTTCCACGGCCGGAGTGGGATCGGTCAGCAGTTCCGGCGGGCGTCCCTGTTCACGAACCTCGATGCGGTCCTGTTCGGCACGAATCAGCTGCCGGAACAGCGAAGCCGTCACGGCCGCGTCGGGCTTTTGGGTAATGATGGTGTCAATCTGCTTGTCAGCACGTTCCATCTCGCCGTTGAAGCAGAGCAGTTCACACAGGAATGCCCGCTTGCCGATCTCCATCGGATGTTTCTTGACGTCGTCAAAAGCGGCTTCCAGGGCGGCGGACAATTGTCCGGCCTGATACAGGTCGCTGGCGCTCGAAGTCACTGGCATGGCGGCGTGGCCTTTTCTCGAACTCGGAATGTGACGAAATGGTGTGCAGCAGGGGAATCGTCGGGTTCAACAGGTCTGACAGACAGACCCCGGTTGAGCAAACCCGGTCAGGCAAACATAGTCCGCGATCCGGGTTCACGATCCTTGTCAGCGTTGTGCGGGCACCATTTCCGTGGTGAGTTTGAACGTCGTCGCCACCACGTCGAACTGGTAGTGCGGCTGCAGGTAGATGGCACAGCGAAAGGCGCCGGGTTTTCCGGGAACTTCGGCAACGTCCACCCGGGCTTCGCGCAGGGGATGGGCAGCCTTGTGTTCAATCGACGCCTGATCATCCGACAGCACATATTTCTGCAGCCAGTCATTCAGGAATCGCGCACACTGGTCGGCATCGAGCAATGAGCCAATCTTTTCCCGTCCTAACACCTTCACGTAGTGGGAAACCCGCGACACGCAGAACATGTATTGCAGCATGGCCGATAATTTTGCGTTCGCCGTCGCTGATTTCTTCATGTAAACCTTCGGCCTCTGCAACGATGCATTCGAGAAGAACGCCGCATATTCCGTCCCGTGACAATGGCAGAGCGGCACGAACCCCTGTTCTGCCAGCAGCGCCTCGTTCATTTCCAGGATCGCGGCATCAGTCGACGGCCGCACCGCAGCATCGTGACCGTCGGTCTCAAACGGAAATCGCGGCAGATCCGGCACCAGTCCCGCATCATCACAATCGATGCGCACGCCACGAATGTCTGCCAGCCAGCCCGAGGTGGCGAAGGCGCGCAACAGCACACTCCCGAACGCGTAAACGGCGGTGCCCCAGGTGAAATCAGCCTTGGAGCGGACGACTTCCCGGAATCGGAAGCGATCCATACGGGCATTGTCGTCCCGATAAGGACGCCGGGCCAGCACGCGCGGAATCGTCAGCCCCAGAAACCGCGAATCCTCTTTTTCCCGCAAGCTCCGCCAGCCGACATACTCCGGTTGCTCGAAGATGCCCGGCAGGTTGGTAATTCGCTCCAGCGATCCGAAATCATCCAGGCCGAAAATCGCCGGATGGGCGCCGGTCACAAACGGACAGAAAGAGGCCGCTGCTACCTGCGAGATCTGTTGCAGCGCTTTCAGATCATCCGTGGGATAACCGGGTTCCGGATGCAGGTGCATCTCGTAATCTCCCAGCAGGACGGCCATCGGCTCGCCGCCGGGCGTATCGAACTCCGCACTGTAGACCTTGCGGAACAGCTGGTTCTGGTCGAACTCGATGCTGCGATCCAGGTCGCGCACGAGTGTTTTCCAGGACACGTCCAGCAGACGAATCCTGATCGCGTCGTCTTCATTCAGATGGGCGACGAGATACGCGAGGCCGCGCCAGCTGGCTTCGAGCTGCTGCAGTCGCGGAGCATGCAGAATGACATTGAGCTGGGCATTCAGCAGGCGATCAATGATGCCGATGTCGGCATTCAGCTGACCCAGCATCTGACGGATGGAGGTAATCGCCTGGCCGCGGTGCGACTGGTGCCACCACGCAGCAAGCGCTTTGGCGAGATCGTTTTCCTGCAGGAATGCGGCAAACGATAATTCGGCAGAGCGTTCCGCGAGAGAAGTCGTCGCGAGGATATCGAGCAGAAAATCGGAAAAACCGTGCGGCTTCGACTGCTGCTTGCCCGTCGCATCGTCAGCGCCGATGTCGGTGGGAGGGCAGGCGGGCGACAACCGGACACCTTTCGGCGGAAGTGTGGGGGGGAAAGGCAGTGGGTAGTGAATCGTGGGTAGTGGATGGCCAGAGAAGAAACAGATTCCCCGTCTTCTGGCCACCCGCTAACCCCTGCTCACTACCCACTCTCATTCCATCAGCCGGCAACCTGCGGGATGCGGGCCACCATTCGCAGCGAGGCGGTCAGTTCTTCCATCTGCAGCCAGGGACGCAGATGAGCGACCGCGTTGTAGGAACCGGGAGCCCCCGGAACTTCAACCACCTGGACACGGGCTTCCCGCAACGGGAACCGGGCCTTGGTTTCTTCGCTCGGCTTGGGATCGGCGGTCACGTAGTTCGTGATCCAGCGATTCAGCCACAATTCGCAATCCGAGGCTTCCATGAAGGAGCCGATCTTGTCGCGAGCCATCACCTTCAGGAAGTGAGCGAACCGCGAGGTTGCCATGATGTACGGCAGTCGGGCCGAGATAGCGGCGTTGGCCGTGGCGTCGGCGTCGTCGTACTTCTTGGGACGCTGCGTCGTCTGGGCACCAAAGAACACTGAGTAGTCAGTGTTCTTGTAGTGCGACAGCGGCAGGAAGCCCAGCTTGCTGAGTTCGGCTTCACGACGATCGGTGATCCCGATTTCCGTCGGACACATCATGTCGGCATCGCCATCGTCGCTGCGGAAGATGTGGGTCGGCAGACCTTCCACCTTGCCGCCGCCTTCGGCGCCGCGGATGGCGGTACACCAGCCGTATTCAGCAAATGCGGCGGTCAGCCGGCTGCCGAGCACGTAGGCGGCGTTCATCCAGGTATAGTTGTCATGCGGAACCGGCTTCGACTTGCCGGTGGCGTCCAGATCGACTTCCTCAAAGTCGAACTCATCAACCGGCTTGGTCGTGGCGCCATAAGGCAGACGCGACAGCACGCGCGGACAGGTGAGGGTGACGAAGCGGGAATCTTCCGAATCGCGGTACGAGTTCCACTTCGCGTATTCGACGGTGTCGAACACCTTGGCCAGGTCACGGGGCTTCGACAGTTCGGTCCAGCTTTCGAAGCCGAACAGTTCCGGAGAAGCCGAGGACAGGAACGGGCAGAAGGCAGCCGCCGCCACGTTCGAGATCTTCGACAGCATGTCGATATCTTCGGGCTGGTTCGTGAATTCGTAGTCGCCGACGAGGGCGGCATACGGTTCACCGCCAGGCGAGCCGAATTCGTTTTCGTACATCTTGCGGAACAGCTGGCTCTGGTCGAATTCCACAGCCTTGTCGAGGTCCTTGAAGACTTCGCGCTTGTTGGCGTTGAAGACCTTGATCTTCAGCGTCGTGCCGGTTTCGCTGTTCATCACGAGATGGTTGAGCCCGCGCCAGCTGCCTTCGAGCTTCTGCAGTTTTTCATTGTGCAGAATCTCGCGCATCTGCAGCGAGAGGGCATAGTCGATCGCGGCGATCCCTTCGTTGATCGTCGCGGTGACGTTCTTGCTCCAGGTCACCGTGCCCTTGAGGGCTTCTTCGGTGAGAGCCGAGAGCAATTCTTCAGCACGGGAACGCTCGGTGTGCTTCGTCGCGCTGATGGCGGCTTCCAGCAAGCTGCCGGCTGCGGTGGTTTCTGTGGTCGCTGCAGCGGCCTGGCCCTGCAGTTCTGTAGCGTCACCGCTCATTCGGCACCTCCCTTCGAGTCGTCAGCCCCGGCCTGAACGCCCAGCTCGCCTGAGAGCTTGGTCAGTTCGTCGGAGTTCTTCAGCACCTTCTCCAGCAACGCTTCCAGGTCTTCCGAACGGTCGACCTTGGTGAGCAGATCGCGGAGCTTGTCGCGGGTTTCCAGCAGCTTGCTCAGCGCCGGAACCTGCTGGGCAATCTTGCCCGGATCGAAATCGTCCATGGAGTTGAACTTGAGATTGACGGCCATTTCGCTGCCGTCATTCTTCAAGGTGTTCTTCACCTTCATGTTGACGCCGGGCGTCATCCGCGCCATCACGTCATTGAAATTATCGCGGTCGATCTGCACGAACTTGCGGTCACGCAGCGGCTTGAGCGGCTCGGTCGGATCGCCCGAGAAATCGCCCATCACCCCCATCACGAACGGCAGTTCTTTCTGCAGCAACGCGCCGCCGGTTTCCACTTCATAGCTGATGTGAACCCGCGGCTTGCGGACGCGGTTCAGTTTGTCATGCACGCTCGACACGCGGGTTTCTCCTTCGAAACAACGGGGGTAGCTCGGGATAGAAAGAGTCGTCAAGGGTCGCAACGCGGTGCACGGTCCTGCATCACCGAGCTATCGATGTCAGCCCGCAGCGAGCACGTCGGGTTGCGTTTGCTGAACTGTAGTCCGCATTTCAGCGCGGCTGCCGGATTTCGTGTCAATTTTTGGCATCATTCCATCAATTCTGGAACGATGCGAGGCAATTTCGCGACATTGCAGGGATTTTACCGAATGACCGATTGACACGATCTTGCCTGAAACACGGACTTTCCCTGACTTCACAAAACCAGCGCCGCTTGCCGGGATACACGGCGGATTGCGATCCCGGTGAGGGCGGTTGTACTGGTTACTGCTCTTGCGGAATGCCCACCAGCCGGAACATCTGCTGGACGCTGGAGGGATCGGGAATCAACTCGCGCAGCAATTCGGGCAGCGGCATCTTGCCCCACCGCACCACCTGCTCGATGGCGTAAGTGATCGGCGTATGCGGTTCCGTCTGCTTGAAATACAGGGCAATCTGTTGCAACTGCCGAAAGGCATCGTCGCGGGTCTGGATCGGACCGATCGTTCCCGGAGCAGCGCCGCCGCTTGCCGCCGCAGCCTGCGGCTTTCCGCCTGTGGCCGCTGCGACTGGTTGTGCGGGATCGGCAGCCGCTTCCGTTTGCGCTGAGGGAATCTTTTCCGGAGCAAGGGCCTTGATGACCTCGCGGCACCGGGTCAATGCATTCTGGATGTTCGAGGATGGCGGAGCGTCGTGCCCGTACTTGTCATCCAGGACACGCACATACTGGTTGTACTCGTCAATGCACTCTTCCAGATCCTGCCAGAGCTGGGCCACATACGCGGCGGATGTCTGGGCAATCGCTGCCTGAATCGTCGCCAGTGCCACGGCCCCCTGGGAGATCCGGTTCTGCCTGGTCTCGGGGCTGGCCCGCTCCAGATCCAGCGCCTGTTCATAGCTGGCTGTCGAAAAATCGCCAACCGCATGATCGGTCAGGGGAATGTTGCGAATGGGACCAATCAGCGTTCCTTCCCCGTCAGCACCATTCAGCCCGGTCAGCGGTGACAGGCGGGTTTCGAGTCCGTCCTCATCCGGCTGCGGATAGATCTGATCGCCATACAGGTTGACCAGTTCGCGAGCCACATGAAAACCATCGCGCAGGCCGGCGAAGCCATTCGTCCGTGCCAGGGCTTCAATCAGGTACGCAGCGAATTCCAGATCCTTGCTCGTGCCCGACAGCACCTGGGGAATCGCCGTGACCAGCGGCGACCAGTTGCCGGCCGTTTGCGGGGATTCGCCATTCATCTGCGCCTGACGTTCGGCAGTCCGCGCCTGATTGCGGGCATCCCGGATCGCATAATACGTCGAACGCGGGCTGCTGTCCGCACGCAGGTCGCCCCCGACCGGATTCTCGCCTTCAATGGGTTTCAGGATGTCTTCAAAGTTGAGAATCGCCGGTGTCGACATAGCGGAATTCACCCTGACTTGGTGGAAAGGTCTCAGGTCTCGGCGGTCTGCGGCAGGTCCAGAGCATGCAAGCCCGGTGGGTTGTGCCGGTCAGCCCGGTGCTGGCAGGCATCCTGCCTCAAATCGGGGACGTGCGCGGGTCGAAGTTGCTGATGCCCCGCAGCCGCCCGTCCACTCGCGCTGGATCAGGTCCACAAAACGTGATGTGATATCGCAACCTTCCGGCGGAGAGAGTAAAACAGTCACCGAAATGCAGGCGGATCTGTGATGTCTCAAACTGGAAACGGTTGCACTCTCGATTCCGGGGGATTGACGAACTGCTGACCGGGACCATGAAAGCTGTGCCTGGTCCCCGACTGCAGGTGGGCACTGTTGCCGGTCGTCGCAGCGGTGACGGTCACGGAAACCCGGTT
>VFQN01000824.1_pt1 | contig 55643 bp, 72 predicted proteins | sample 3512371 | NCBI WGS metagenome assembly VFQN01 (sample SAMN10412370, study PRJNA504923) | tailings metagenome | isolation source: Replicate 2 from Balatoc abandoned mine | place: Philippines: Itogon, Benguet | collected 2017-08-28
GGTCGTGTCGTAGGGCGTTTTCGATGGGCGTGCGGTATGCCGGTATGTCGAGCAATTGCATGAAAGACTCCGTAACTATCTTTGAAACGCCGTCAGCTGTCTGGATCGACGCAACCGTGGTCCCGTCCCGTAAGCTCCCATCTGCACGCTCCAAGGGCGTCACTTCAGCCCGCGAAGTTTCGTGATGGTTCTGAAGGTGTAGCACTAGATCTTCAACTTGCTTAGCTGTCTGGTCGAGAGCGCAGGGTACTCGCTGCAAGGAAGGGTTTGCCATGGCTACCACCGGGGCTGCCAACTTTGCTACAGTAACACGCCTATAATACAACTAACAGCAACTAAAGGCGTTTGATGTGCTGCGAAGGTGGGAGGGCTTGCACCTGTGTAACACGACGCGCACTGCATGGGCACGATCGCACCTCCGCTGCGTGGGCTTTTTCTTTACGGCTCGCATGGGCAGTTACTCCTTACACCTGCTGGTTGTGGGGAGGTGTGGATGAACAAAAGAGCTGTCTCTGCTGAATCTTGTACTCATGGTCCCAAGAACAGACAGGTTACATATTTATGGAGAGGCCCGTGCATCGCCCTGCGGCCTGCGTGCACGCTAGACCTCGAGGTGCGAACCTCAAGGTGCACGGTTCTGACACCACGGAGCCGGACGCGTTTGTCACTAGCATTGTGCTGATGTGAATCTGGGTAAGGGGCATCACCCTTTGTGTTGCAGCTTGCAGAGGACCCCACAGGCTGTAGCATCAGCCGGGCAGGTACCGGTACCCTGCGCATGCGCCTCAAGCCTCAGAAACTCCTTGGTTTGAGTGCACCCAAAGCTACGCCGTGCTCAGCACCACGTCGCACCAGCGGCCTCCATCAGCGCCAGATGTACCACTACACCGGAATGCAGGGCATGGGACGCGCCGTGCGCAACCAAGGCATGGCAAGCAGGCACAGGCAAGCCAGTCGGCTGAGGGCTGACCCCCAGCACACCACGCAGCTTCTTGCACCCCACCCCACCCCACCAGCGTGCTCACGAATCCATATTGATTGGCACACAGCGCTTGTCTCCCCACCACTTCGGCCGCAGGCTGGCAGCCTCCGGTCTTGTCCCTTCCGTATCCTCAACACTCTGGCAACTGCTGTCCTCACGGCAATCGTTACCATTCTTGCTACTGATCTCCCTCCCAGCATTACTCCACTGCACACGGTCCTGAAGCGCAGCTGGTACCAAGCGCCTGACACGCGGGCAGCGGCATGAACTCGCTCAGCACCTCGAGCAGTACACGGCCCATGCTCCTCGGCTCATCACCCACATCCGGTAGCTGCCCCACCGCCGTCCGCAGCCGCGAGAGTTCACCACCCAACGCATCCTCCTCCCCCTGCACCCCCCTGCCTCCCCCCCATGCCTCCAGCAAAGCCGCCAGCGCCTCCACAGCCGCAGCAAGGCCCTCCACCTCCAACACCTCCATCTCTGCCCCCAGTGCCCGCACCAGCGCCACAGGCCACACCGAGCCGACCTGGGAGGCGGCTCCCAGTCCAGGCCCCACACCGGACGCCCCGCGGTCCCGCCGCCCCTTTGCCCCGCGCTTCGCACTGCTGTTGCTCGCGCTGCCTACCTGCGACCAATCTGCTGCCGTACATCGGCGCCGTACGTCATGCGGAAACGCAGCCGCCAGCATGCACAGCGCCCTGGCCACAGTGAGGTCCCTGGCGGCATAGAAGGGCAAGGCGTGCAGGTGGCGCAGCACGGCCCCAAGCAGCTCCACCGCCCCCAGCTCCGCAAACAGGAACCGCCGCAGCGCGCAGTCCCGAGGCTGCGGTGCCCCTTGCTGCTGCTGGTCCGAAGTGTGTGTACTCCCGCCGACACCGTCACCGTCACCGTCTCCGCCCCGGTCACCAGTCCCGCTCCCGCAGCCGCTGCCGGGCCCCTCCCCGCGGCCGCCCCGCATGCTGGCGAGGCACAAGGCCGGCAACCAGGTGAGCACAGGCGCCAACACGCCGGCCGTCAGGCGCCACTGCCGTGTGGGCTCCTGCTCCTGCTGTTCTGCGTCGCCTGCGTGGCCCTGCACCAGGCGTGCTAGCGGCGGCAGCAGCAGCCGCACGGCGTGCAACAGCAGCAGCTGCAGCCGGGGAAGGCCCGGCGGCGGCGGCACATGTTGACGAGCCGCTAGACGGCTGCCGTCGCTGCCGCCGCCACCGTTGCCGCCACTGCTTGTGCTGGCACCACCGCCGTCGCCGCCGCTGCTGTCGACCTTCGGAGCATCCGCCTGCCGCGACCAGAGCAGCATACCTCTGTTTACGGCCATCGAAGCTGTGTCTACCGCAGCTTGCGGCAGAAGCCTCATCCCGGCCTCCTTGGGCCCCGGCCGCCACCTGTCGCCACAGCCACCACCGCTGCTGCAGCGCGGCTGCATCGGAAGCAGGCGGCAAAGTGCGTTTAGGAAGGCCAGTCCCTGATCCACCTCGCCGAATGCCAGCAGCCACAGGAAGCCGGCTGATTGGCGCACACTCTTGTTTGCGAGGGCCAGCACCTCGCACGCAAACCTGCCGGTGGTGCCCGCCGGGTCCCTGGCCGCCCTCCGCAGCACGCCCTCCAGGCAGGGCAGCAGGCCGCCGTCCAGCGCGGCGGCCAGGCGGGGAGGCGGCGCGGGAGGCAGCGGGCCTGGACCAGTACGGAAGAGCGAGCGGGGCCAATTGGGAATATCTCACTAAAGAGGTGAAGTGGGGTTGCTTGGAGAAGCGGTCTTTTACAGCTTGCAACACTGGTGTGCATGGTGAAAGGGCTACCGTGCGCCTCATGCTCAGTAGCACCATGCACTAGGTGGTGCGTACCCTAACGAGGCCCCATATTGTAGGTGGTGCGTTCCTTGCCATGTCGTGTGCACAGCCACTGCACAGGGACACCCACCGCTGGCTGTGTAACCCACACTTCCCACACGTAGTGTTCGGACACGCGCCGATGCTGGCCGCACACACGCTTACAAGCGTGATTCACGCCCCGGTATTTCGCTGTCCCCGCATGCAGCGCAACACGCCGTGCTGCTGGCACATAGCACCCACCCTCGCACGGGTCCGACAGGTCCAGCTGCCCCGGCTGCACCAACTCCGCCACGTTGTGCGCCGCCGCCTCCTGTGTCTCCCGCTGCTCCGGCTGCATCCGCAGCGGCGGCACCATGTGCTCCGCCGCGCCGCGCACGCACCGCCACCACCGCACCTCGAACGCCAGCAGGGCCGCAGCGGGCAGCAGCCGGCTGCGCCGAGCAGCAGGCGCGGGCGCCGGCTGGCCCCGTCGCGGAGGTCCACCCGCCTGGGACGCAGCAGCAACAGCCTCGGCGGCTGGAGAGTGCGGTCCTGATGCACCCTCAAGCACCCCCTCTGTTGTCGCATCCAGCTTCTCCTCACTGCGACCACCACCGAACCCGGCGCCTGAGCCCGCCCAGGCGGCCTCCGGCGCTCCACCCCCCGCACCCACTGCGCCATGCGCCTGGGTAGAAGGACCATCCGAACCCTCTGCATCCTCCCCGTCTGCCCCTGCATCCCGCAGTCCCGCATTGCCGTCCACCGTCCCAGCCCCCAGCCTGTGATCGCCCCTCCCAATCTCGCCCCCTGCGTCCATCTGTAGATGCTCCCAGCACTCCTCAAGGAGGGCGCCGGCAATCTTAAACGCGCGCAGGCCTATCTGTAAAGACGCGTACGGCGCCAGCACGTGTCGCAGCCCGCCCGGCGCACTGCTGCCCTGCCTGCCACGCCCTCCCCGGCCCCTATCACCCTCCCTCTCGTCCCCCTCCTCCACCTCCTCATCCCGCTGCCCGTGCGCCTGAGCCGACCGCGTGGCCAGCTCGCACACGCGCAGCAGCAGCGTGAGCATCGGTCCCTCACTTCCCAGCAGCCCCAGCAATTGATTCATCAGCTCTGGTCGCCCAAAGGCCTCCGCCAACGCAACAAGATGGTGCTGGGCGCTGTACAACACCAATCCTTCTCGGGGCTTCCGCATATCCCACTCCACCGGCAGCGCCCTGTACGACACCGGCATGCCGTATTCGGGCCCGCCGTCTGCTGTACACAGGGCGCGCAGCCCCAGAGCCAGGGCCAGGTGCGCCATAGTTGTGCCGGTTAGGGCCTGGCGCACGGCTGGGCCCACGACGGCACGGACGGGGGCGGGGGCGTGCTCGCACGACGAAAGCAGGCGCCTGGCACCGTCCTCGGTCCACGAGACGTCGCGGATGACGCCCCGCAGGGCGTCAAGACTGCTATCCGTGGACCCTCCAGCTAGCCCTTGCCCCTCCACCGCCTCCCCGCAAGCGCTGCTGCTGGTCCCGCACCGCCGCCGCCCCACCGCCGCCACCACCACCGCCCTGGCGCAGTGCTCCAGTAGGTGGCTGTCACGCAGGCTGCAGGCGAGCAGCAGCAGGAACCGCCGCGACAGGCGCCGGCAGTCTGCCTGCTGGGCCGCTGCCGCCGCTGCCCCTGGACCTGCGGGCGGCGGCTCTGCGTCGCTGCTCACCACTTCCACAGCGGCATCCGCCAGCGCCAACAGCCCGTCAACCAGCCCCAGCGACGACTGCACAACGCCCAGATAATCTGACGCATTCCTCCGCCAGTTGTACCCCATCCCCTGTTCCGCCCCTGCCCTCTGCTGCTCCCCCTCCTGTTTCCGCCGGTGACCCGGCAGTTGCCGCTGCCGCTGCTGCTGCTCCTGCTGCTGCACCTGCTCCCCCTCTCCCTCCTGCTCATGTACTCCGACGCCCGCCTGCGCGCACACGGCCGCCACCTGCCGGCTGCAGCACTGCAGTGTGTGCATGCGCAGCAGCGCACACCCGAGCTCCAGGGCCAGCAGCGACAGAGTCGGCCTGTCCGGGGCCAGTGACTCGGCCCGGCGCCTGCTGCCGGCACCCTGTGCGACCCCGCTCCCCGCGCCACCCCGCTGTTCAGTAAGGTCTTCTGCGCCTTTGCCCAGCATGTCTGCGAGGATAGCTAACAGGAAAAACCTGCAGCGCACCACACTGCCGCCCGAGGTCGCAATGCGCGGTTGGTTGTTGTCCTCTTCAGTCGTCACCTGGCGTTGCGACTGCTCCTTAGTAGCATCTGCGGTGATTTGGTGTGCTGCCTGCTGTGTCGGATGCTCCCAGCGCACCATGTAGACCAGCAGGTTGAGGAGAGCGCTGCGGAGTCGGTCGTGTCGTAGGGCGTTTTCGATGGGCGTGCGGTATGCCGGTATGTCGAGCAACCGCATGAATAAATCTGTGACTATATTTGAAGCGTCGTCAGCTGTCTGGGTCGGCCCGGCAGAGGTCCCGTCCCGCGACCTTTCATCTAAGGGCGTGCCTTCAGCCCACGACGCCTCGTGATGTTTCTGAAGGTGTACCACTAGGTCTTCAACTTGCTTAGCCGTCTGATCGAGAGCGCAGGGAAGTGAGGCTGGTAGCCGCTGGGAAGGGTTTGCCATGGCGGGGCACAGGCTGCCGACTTTGCTTCAGTGACCTGCCTAACATACAACTATCAGCAACTAGCCCTAAAGGCATTTGATCTGCTATGATGGTGAGGGTACTGGTATACACGCTGTGCACTGCATGGGCACGGTCTTGGGCACGGGTGCACCGCCGCTCGCTGTCACCTGCCAGAGGCTCTCCGAGCAATTGCCTTCCTGGGAAGTGTGGATAAGCGGCAGAGCTGTCTGTACTGAACCTTGTTCTCATGTTCCCCGAACAGACGGTAGGTGACACATGTTGAGGAGGCCCGGGAGGGCCCTGCGGCCTGCGCGCACGCTGGACCTGCACGCCACAGGGCCCACACGCCACAGGCAAGCGCATGGGATGATGGTATGGTGTGTGTTACCGGTACACTTGGCAGGTGTGCCGTAACTGCCCATACGAGCCGCACACACACACGGAGACGTTTCGGGCAGCGTTGGTGCCCACTCACACTTGCATAGGTGCTACTACGTCAGGACCAGAGGTCGGCAAAGGTGGTAGATCCGGCGGTTCATACTGGAGCATCTGGAGCCAAAATCCGGCCGCAGGCCCGGGTCCAGAAGCATAACTACCATAACTGCCAAAACTACCGGCCAAAACCCCTGAAAACGGTCAAATTTTGGGTCAAAACTGGTCCCTTATCTGGAGCAAAAATTCTGGGGTTGCCGACCTCTGGTCAGGACTCGGAGCAAACCGGACTCGCAGCATTGGGTCGTACGGTCATGCCAACGAACCACGGGCGTGTATGACCATGCCCTGTCAGCTCCTGTACATTAGTCCCAGCTTAGAGTCTTTCACCCACATCAGATTAGGTACTGCTAGTATCATACCAGGCGCCGTCACAAGTATGGTGGTGGGAACGCAGTGTCCCCAAATTAGGGGACTGAGTTTCCTGAAGGGCACCCCCGTGCCAGTCGGGGTGCCTTCCCAAGACCCCAAGCGCGTGCTCGTCATAGAGTGCTGGGCAACGTGGTGTGGGCCGTGCCGTCAATCGATACCTGTAAGTCTGCTAGCGCGGCCGCCTGGACAGCAGCAAGCGGGAAGGCCTAAGCCGTCCGGAATCGTCTTCTGTCCATCGCTGTCCATACAACCCGCCTCGCTAACGTGTAACCTTACATGGGTTTTTTCGCAGCACCTAACAGAAATTCAGCACAAATACAAGGACAAGCACGTGTACGTGATCGGCGTTTCGTCAGAACAGAATGCGGATGTGAGTGTCGCGCGTGTCTCAGACCCAATCAATTGGTTGGCTGGCTGAGAAAATAGCTACATGAGAAGTAAAGCCCGGCAAGCTGGCGATGTGGACTGGCTGCCTTGCCTGCCTTGGGCACTGTCCAGTGCAAGGCACCCGGGGTGGCGGTCCAGGCTAGCTGGAGTCAGGGAACCAGCTAAGCAAAACCACCTTGGACTGCAATGCCCTAAACGTTTCCGCACTTCCATACGACCCCACTGCAGCCGGTCAAGCGCTTCGTGGATAGCATGGGCTCCCAAATGGACTACACGGTCGCCCTGGACACGAGCGGGGAGGTGCAGGAAGGTGTGCGGTCAGGGCACGGGGCACTGGTGCAGGTCGTCAAACACCAAGGCCAAGGTGTATAGGTCACTTGCCAGGACGTTGCCGCCTGGACTCAGCACCGCCACAGGTCGCATGCTGCGTTGCAGCGTGCCCCACCTGCCCCCGCGTGCCGTGTGTGCCCCCGCCTACTTCCACATCGCTCGCTTCGCCTCCACACCCCCTACTGCATGCACCTACCCGCCCGCTGTGCACACCCTGCAGCCCTCACGGCCGCTCTCCCTGCCCACCACCCCACGACCCCGCCCCGCCCGACGCACCCTCCACCGCTCCCGCAGAGCTGATGATGCGTGCGGGCGCACGTGGCATCCCCCACGCGTTCATCGTCAACGCCTCCAACACCATCGTCTTCTCGGGGCACCCCATGGAACCCGGGTTCGAATCCGCCCTGCGCACCGCCGCCGCCGAGGCATCCGACCGCGTGACCGCCAAAGCACAGGAGCCCCTGCCGCTGGTCACGGACAGCCTCGAGCAGCTGCTGAGTCGGCCGGTCAAGGAGCTTAAGCAAATCCTCACGGACCGGGGCCTCAGCACGGCCGACTGCGTGGAGAAGGCGGACCTGGCCAAAAAGATTGTGGAGATGTGCTCCAAGACCACTTACTACAGGTAGTAGGCTGCTAGCGAGGGCGCTTGGAGTTGTAGTGTGCAGGATGAGGGAACGTTGGGCAAGCCCGGGCGGTCAGCTGCTTTGCAGCAATTGCCGTGGCGTTATAGATGGCGGGGGTGGAGTGAAATCCTTGGAACGCAGACTTTTGTACAAGGTTGAATGATGCAAACTGGCTGTGCGCGTTGGGGCAGTGGGCACCAGATGAACGTTGCTGTCGTTGGCGCCGAGTGGCAGGTAGCTGCCGTGTGGCCGACATAGGTGGTCAGCATATGCGTGCTGCTGACCATCCTGTGCTCCCCCCAACAGTGGGACAGTGAGCTCCAGCCTCATGTGCACACAGTTACACTCGGACACGTGGGTTACGTTGAATGCTGGGGATCCCCTGGTGGGATGGATCGCAGAGCAGGGTTTGCACCGTGGAGCCCAGGGGACTCAGGTCAACTGGTTTTTGGGAATGGGCGTTCAGGGTAGCCGTGCCTCGCTGACTGGTACACCTGCGGTACTGGTACTGCCGTGCGTCATGGGAGCTCCGTAATGACATAGTGCTGCAAGTGTATAATTGTGGCCAGGAGAGGTCGAGGCATGCTGGCAGGTGGCGCACGTGGCCTGCGCAGAAGCAATTGTGCACTGTTGCTATCGTGGGTAGCACTGTTACATTTGCAGTTGCAGGAGGCTGGATCTGGCCGGATGCACCATGTGCCGGTATAGGTACTCTGGGATTGGTGCTCGTGGTGCTGACATTGCCGTTGGGAGCGTGCAGCCTGTGTGGGGTGCAATCACTTTGGTGGCAGCAGGATGTCGGCTAGTGCTTGTCAGGGCTGCACTGAGCGTACCGGTATTCCGTGTTGCGTCGCCCTAGTTCCTCAGTATGGTATTGGGGAGTGACTACTTCTTCTGTTCAGCCCAACACACTAAGCGCGCAATGCGTAAGGCAGCACGGTGATGCTGTTGTCACATGGACGGACGCAGCAGGCGCAGCACGAAGGAGCTCTCCCCTGTGCGGCCGTACCTTTTGCCCGTCTGCGGCAAGCGCCAAGCCAACAAGCAAGTAGCGGTGTTCACCTGTAGATAATAGCAGTGTGCAACACATCATGAATCCAGCTGACTTAGCTGCAGCTCTGGGCTTTGGCTTCGCGCCCATGACGACAACGCCGGCACAGCGCGACCAAGACGACGATAATTCACTCCATCACAAGCTCTGGTAGGCGCGACACTGCCACGGGGCCCCTGACGGGGCTCAAAAGCCATTTCCGACAGACTCGCTTTTGGCAACGCGTCTAGCCGTCGCACCTACGTAATCTGAGCCGGTTGTATATGTGAACAATATATTTATCAGCAACAAGTTTGCATTCTGCGCTGCCACGTGCCAGGTGGTACCCCCGGCGCTGCGAGTACCCGGGCTGCTCTGCCAGGGGCCAGCACCTGCAAAAGTGCTCCGCCTGCGGCATGGTGGTGTACTGCAGCAAGGTGGGATAGCTGCGCAATCAAGGCTTCTTGGTTATGGGCAGTGTTGGTGCATTCAAGGCTGAACCACCGACCCGCTTGTCGAACCCACGTGCAATCCCCCCAGGACCACCAGCGTGCCGACTGGTCCGCCCACAAGCCCGAGTGCGCCACGTTCCGGAGGCTGGGGCTCAAGGCGCTGTTCTACAACGACGAGGAGATGCTGGAAAAGTGGGTTGCACATGAAGGTGCTGATAGCTGCCGTGCGTCGTTGTAAGGTGTTGTGAAGAAGCCGAGGGCAGGAAGGCGGGCAAGGTAGGGGTGTTGCCATACCCGTGCACAAGCACGAGAGCTGATACGTCAGGTGGCAAACGCCGATTGCGACTAAACGCTGTCTTGCATGGAGAACCTTGCGCCATCGTTGTGCAGGGCGTGAGGCCGTGTTCTATCGCAAGCATCAGTCCGACGGCCACAGGCGTACGCCAACTGCCGTACCGCCACCCTACCACTTACCATTGCCGCTGCTGCTGTTGCTGTTGCTCGTTGACCGCCTGTGCGCGCGCGCAGGTTCCCGCTGCGGCCGCCGCTGGGCGAGGACGCCCCGCCTGCGCCGGTGCCGCGTGACGCCCACTGTGGCGTGTGCCACAAGGACGTGGGGCAGGAGGCCATGGGGCGCACCAGCTGCTGCGGCCAGGTGGGTGCAAGTATAACGGAATCTCAACGGGAGCAAAGTCGTCATGATAAGGCCACTGGGGCAGGAGGCCATGGCGGGGACCAGCTGCTGCGGCCAGGTGGGCGCGTGGCTGTGGGCAAACACGCATTACTCATAGTGGCTGCGCCGTGTTCCTGCCGTACGATGGGTAAGGTACCGTGGCGGGAGGCCACGACACGCACCACCAGCTGCTGCGGCCAGGTGGGCGGAAGCGGATGTCCAGTCTGGGGGTGGCTAAACGGGAAGTCAAGTCGGTTTTGGTAAGGCGCCGGGGCAGGAGGCTGTGGCACGGACTAGCTGCTGCGGCCAGGTGGGCGGGCGTGGTTGCGAGCAAAAGCGCAGTCCCTACAGTTACTGTCCCTACGTGCTGCTGTACATCGGGTAAGGCCTAGAGGCGGGACGCGGGAGGCCATGACACGGACCGACTGCGGCGGACAGGTGGATGGGCGGACGTGGGACCGGACGAGTGAAGGCTAGTTACAGTGTGGTTACAGGCGGGCAGGCATCTGCATTTTCATGTCCTGGATGTGGCTCGGCGTGCTTTCCGTCTGCTGGGGCATTTCGGTGGTCGTCGTCCTACGCCTTAACGGGTTTTTCCTACACAGGCAATACACAGGCGAGGGAGACGGAACAGGCACGCAACATGGTATGATTGCCCTTCCTCACCCCGCAGCTCTTGTCCCCAACACACTCCGCAGCAACACGTCGGCTCCGCACGCAACCCGCAACCCGCAACCCGCTGCCCCCAACCCACCGGCACCGTACTGTACCCTACCGGAAACACACCCCACGCAGGTGGGGTGCAGCGCCTGCCATCGCACCCCACGCCCCCAACACGCCCCACTGCATCGTTCCCCTAGGGCGCACAACCCGACCCTGCTGCCCTCCATCCACCGGCACCGTAACTTATGGCACCGTACCGTTACGGCCCACACCCCGCCCCAGGTGGTGTGCAACAACTCGCACCGCTACCAGATCGGCACCTACTCCCGAGCCTTCTGCCAGCGGTCCCACGACCGCTACACGCTGTGCGGGTACCATGGGGTGGAGGCGGCGTGCGACAAGCGCAAGGACTGGCGGCAGTGCCCGCAGTGCGCGCACGCCAAGCCGCGGGACGAGCCCAGCAATGTGGCAGACGTGAGTTGCTGTGGGGTGGCCGGGTGCAGCTTGGGGCGGGTGTTGGGGTGGCAGCGTGGCACTGGGTAGGATTGTCCTACACGCCAGGAAAAAGGGGTTAGGGTGCCGTGTGCGACGGCGGACAGTTGGGACAGGCCCGTGATGCGGGCCATGTGGGTTGTGGGTTAGGGGAGCTGGGCGTTGGCATTGATTGCTCTGGTTAGGGTAGCATGCGGTGCAAAGCCCTTGGGAGGCGGAGCACTTGGGCGCGTGTTTGTGGGAGGCTTGGCGGTGCCTTGCATGCAGCTACGGCGGGGCGAGGGAGCTGCTGCTTATTGCGTGCAGTGTTACTACACCAACCCATGCAGTACGGCAGGACTCGGGGTACAGACTCTCAAGATGGGCCTCGGCCGCGAGCATGGGACCTTAGGATGCCTTCGTCCAGGGCGACTCATTCCATCCTAGTGTTGCCTTTGTTGCGAAGTTGCAACAATGCGCAGCGCATCCACACCGCACACGTGCATACCCTTGCTGTCCGCCAACCGTCACCATCCATGCACTACTCCTGGGCATGGCCACCATGCCCCATGCACCTGCCTGCACCCTGCTGCTTGCTCCATTGATGTGCCGCGTAACTCACTGGCGCTCTACTCCTTCCTTCCCACCATCCTGACTACCCTTCTTGCACAGTCACCTTCCTGCAGCTACCTGCCCCAACTTCCCCAGACCACCTTTCCATCTCTCCCCTCCCACCTTCCCCTCCTCCCAGCGCCATGTACCCTCTCCGCCTTTTTGCCTTGAGTGAACCCCTCGTTGAGCTGCTCCCCATCTTCCCCCACCGTCCTCTCCACTGTCCCCTCCCCCCAGCGCCTGTGGCGCGGCCTCAACGCCTACAACTTCTACCCCCTGCTGGAGCGGGACGTGCCCCGACACGCGCTCACGGACACGTGCGACGAGTGCGGCAAGCGGTACATGTCGGGCGTGGAGGGCAGCTCGTACTTTGGCGACAAGCACACGTGCCTGGGGTGCAGCGGCGGGCCGTACTGAGCACGAGTGCGGTGTATGTGGGTTAGCGCAGCGACGGGCGTGGGTGTTGGTATTGGTGCATGTGCATGTCTCACCTCGTGTGCATGTGTGACAGGGGAGTGGAGCGCCGAGTGAGGCACATGTGGTGTGGGTTACCGCGCTGTGGGTGTCGAGGTTTTCATGGCCGTGAAGCTGGGGTGTTGCATGTAAGGAGCGTGCGATGCCGGGTCGTGGGTCGTGCGGGTAGGGGGTACGCGTGCGGGTAGGGGGCTGCATGTGGCTTATGGACGTCAACGATCTGTTAGCGATGTGTACATGCGCCCGGGTACCAGTAGGTGCCCTCTCGCTCACAGAGGGCATTGGAGGGGAAATGGAGTTCGCGTTGTTTAGCGATGGGGCCGAGCACGAGGGCAGGGCAGTGGGCAGGGATAAGAGCCTGCGATCCACGAGGTACGGGTTCGACGTTGGACGACTGGTGGTCACGTGTGTGTCACTTTAGGGTCCATTTTCACGCTTTGGACGATGTGCCTTGTTGAAGGTGTTGAAGGTGTTGAAGGGATGGAAGGCAGGTGTCTGAGCGCCGGTTGGGGCAGGACTACTGGACGTACCTGTACCGTCTGGTGAGGGCTTCACAACGCTTTTTGCAGCGGTTGTGTGGAGTTGTGGTTGGTTGGGGCCGGTCATGAGCTTTCGCATGCCCGACATTGTACTCATGCGGTGATGTTGGCTGCACGTGTATGGCATGCGGTGCAAGGATGCCTTGAACGGAGTTGGGTCAGAATGGAGCAGGTGGTGTGAGATGCCGAGCGTGCGTGCGGAGGGTAACGGGCAGCAGCGAAGCAAGGCAACGGGCCAGCTCGGGTGCTGAAGGAAGGATTTATATGTGCACGAGAGCACGTGTGGTGTACCGGTACCGGTAGTACTTGCAGGTACATGGTGCCTCTCCTATTTCGGCCAAAGCTCAATGGGGTGCCTGCCTTACTGGACTGCCGGGGGAAACCCGCGTGTGGGGAACCCTGGCTCTTCCTGCGTGTCATGACACTTATCAGTGTGTTTTTTTAACTGTTGAAGGTGCTATGTAAGGTTGGGGAGTTGTTACGTTGTCTCGGTCGCAACCGTTGATGCCAAGCTGTAAGCCCTCTGTAAGAGCATATTGTAGGAATGACCTGGAACGACTTCTCAGCGGAAGTGGCTGTGGGGGCCCTTGCTGGCATGGAACGCAGGTGCCCAAACCAACGGCCAGCGCGCCACTGGCGGGAAACCCGCATGTCTGCAACTGTGCCACCTTGCATGCAGTGTGATTTGCAGTGGTGTTTCTTGGATTGCACTCTGTCTTCTCGGCTCATGCCCGATTGTGCTGCTAGTACTTCCAACGCAGCACGACGGCAGCACAGCACGCCAGTGGCACGCCAGAGCATTTGGACGCGAGCCCAGAGTTACACCAGGAGGCAGGCACAACTGCGACCTCAATGCGGCATAATAGATTAGGATAATCCTTGACGGGGGCAACAAATCGAGCTTATCAACATGAATGGCATCCCCATGGTCACAGCCGGGCCCCCTCGCTCTGACTACGAAGGCCCGGGAAGCTCTGCACACCACAAGCTCTGGTAGGTTGAAATCGGGAGTCAGATGCAGGTCCGAGGCCCTGTGGACTGCATGTGGGGGCCTTCCGTCACTCCTCCCGTCACGCCGCGCGAAATGCCCAAGCCGCTGATTGCTTTCGCCGCGCTTACGGTTATTGCAATCCCGGCTGGTGGTTGTACGCCATTGCCAGTATGCGCTTGGACGACCTATCCTCGAGGTTGACTGTGCTCGCCGCTCCGTTGCCAGGTGGTACCCCCGGCGCTGCGAGTACCCCGGCTGTAGCGCAAGGGGCGTGGACCTGCTCAAGTGCTCTGCGTGCGGCATGGTCATGTACTGCAGCAAGGTGAGACCAGCCGTACCGCTCTGTGAACGTGAGGAAGAGGCAGAGGTACGGTCTTGCCACATTGAGGCTGGGGCATGCAAGACACAACTCCTTCGTAGCGCCATGCCGAAGTCGGCCAGACACGCGCCCGACACATGTGCCCGTACCCCTCCACCCTGCTGCTCTGCGATCAACCTACCCACGTGCAACTCCCTCAGGACCACCAGCGTGCCGACTGGTCCGCCCACAAGCCCGAGTGCGCCACGTTCCGGAGGCTGGGGCTCAAGGCGCTGTTCTACAACGACGAGGAGATGCTGGAAAAGTGGGTGTGGTGTCAAGATGCTGATAACTGCTGTGCATGGCTGTTAGGTGTTGTGAGTAACGCGTCGGATATGACTGGCGTGCTCCGCACCGGGGCCCTGCGGACATTGGTGGGGGCCGCCTGCGTATAGGGCCGCTCCAGGCGTGTTGATAATGGTACCCGTCGTTTTGGTGGGGGGCTGGACTTTGTAACCGCGGTCTGCTGCCGCTCACACATTGCCGTACGCCGTATGGCCGCTGCCGTACACCACGTGCACGTGCACCTGCGTGCAGGCACCCGCTGGACGGCTCTCCGGCCAATTTCGGCAACGACGAGTCGCACTGCGGCATATGCCACAAGGACAAGCGTCAGGAGGCCATGACCTACACCAAGTGCTGCGACCAGGTGGGCGACAGTGCTCGGCCTGCCCGCAGTCCTTTGCACACGCCTTAGGCGGTAACCTCCCATTCCACACTGCCTCTGTCAAGATTGAGCCCCCATTGAGCCCCCGCACCTGGCCAGCCTATTGCTCGATTGGTTGTGTCCTCACGCCGCTGCCACCTGCTGGCCCGTCCCTCCCTCCCCGCCCCAGGCGGTGTGCCACACCACGCAGCGCACCCAACCCGACCCTGCTGCCTCCCCACCCACCGGCACCGTGTCTTACCGCACCGTCACGGCACGCACCCCACGCAGATGGTGTGCAACGCCATGCGTCTGCTTGTCAGGGATTCCATACATCCATTCCCGCATCTGCGCATGCTACACCCCGCGCAGGTGGTGTGTGACACCACACACCGATACCAGATGGGCAGCTACTCCCGCGCCTTCTGCCAGCGCTCCCACGAGCGCTACACGCTGTGCGGCAACCACGGCGTTGAGCCCGGCTGCGACAAGACCAAGGACTGGCGGCAGTGCCCGCAGTGCGCGCACGCCAAGCCGCGGGAGAGGCCGGACGACGTGGCGGACGTGAGCTGCTGTGGGGGTGGGACTGGGGTGCGGTTACTTTGCGGATGCAAGCGGCGGCGCCCAAGCAGCGTACGCGCCAACCCTTACGGTCGTAGGGCAGGACGTTGCCCGTACGGCCGAGTTGACTGATGATGTGTTACAGCTTGTCCCAAAGTACTGACCCGCGGGTTAGTTGACGCGTCGGCACCGCCCTCACACCTGGCACGCGACCGTGCCCCAGGCGCGTCCCCAACACCCCACACTGCCGTGCCATGGAGCAGTCTTTGTCGTCCCGCAATCCTTACCCTGACCGCCTTGCATGCCCTTACCCTGACCTCCCTCTTTTTGCTGCTCCATCTTCCCACACCTTCCTCCCCTGACCCTCCCCCCAGCGCCTGTGGCGCGGCCTCAACGCCTACAACTTCTACCCCCTGCTGGAGCGGGACGTGCCCCGACACGCGCTCACCGACACGTGCGACGAGTGCAGGCAGCGCTTCATGCCGGGCGTGGAGGGCAGCGCCCGTAAGGGCTTCCGGCTGCTGTGCATGTCGTGCAGCGGGGTGCCGCAGGAGGGCGTGGGAGCGCCGGGCAGGAGCGGGATGGTCGGGTGGGACTGGTCAAGCTCTCGATGAGTCGATTGTACGACAGGGTGGAAGCGGTTGTTTGTTTGACAGGGGTGTCGTGTTCAACGGCCGGGGCGGGGGGGCACTGGTGATGGGCGGGTAAGGGGCGCGCTGTGTGGATGACGGTGCGGAGTCTGCCTTAGGTGAAAGGCACAGCGGGATGGCCACGCATTTGACATGGGTATAGACCGTGTGCTTGCCTGTGCAAAGCTGTAGGTAGGAGGGGCTCCGTTTTGGGACGGTAATAGTGGCCCATGGGTCCGTGCATGCGTGTGGCAGGAGACCCGCCCCGCACATGCAGACGTGGCAAGCAGGAGCCGGTAGCTGTTACGTGTGGTTGCTGCGTTTGTGTGGGGGGGATGTCCCCCCCGGTTTTGGCTGATGTCATGCAGTCGTTACCCGGTACTGCACTGCACGGCCGCACGGCGCGTGCGCAACTCCACCCGCCTGGTGGAGGTCGCGTTCCTAGGGGTGCGTGTGTGTGCAGTTGGGTGAGACAAAAACGTGCGAAGGTAGGGGGAGGGCCGCCTCCGCCCAGCGTGCTGACCCGGTGTACAGCAGGTGCGGGACAGGAACGACAAGGCATACTAGGACGACAGGACTAGGCGCGCAGTAGCCCTGTGTCTGTGGGCCGCAGCAGCAGATGGGCTGCCGGGTGCAGCAGATAGGCTGTGGGAGCAGGTATGCACCCGTAAGAATTTGTATAAGGCGCGCGTGGAGGACGCATCTGGGGCAGAGGCTACCGTGCATACTGGTGCGTGCATGGGAGGCGACGGTAGGGCACCAGGGGTCTAGGGGAGGGCCGCCCACTACGGTAGCATTATTGTGTGCTGGCACTGCCCGTTTCGGTTCGTATTTTGGTTGTGCACTGAGCACTGGTATAATTGCGCGGTTCTGGCAGGGGCATATCGTGTGCGGGTATGTTACTCCATTGAGCACGGCGGGCTTCGTACATGTGCATCGTGCTGACACTGATGGGTCTGACTAACGGGCACGTCCTGACAGAATAGCTGCACCACCAGTACCTGCCAGTACCAGGCATACGCAGCACCAGCGATGAGCGGTTGCGTTGCTCTACACACTATGCAGCACTACGCCTAACGATGACTGTGGCGGTTCATCGTCCTGCCCACGCAAGTCGCAACCCCTAGTTGCGCACTCCTTTCGTTAAAAGTTCTACTGCCCACCACTCGCATGCCTGAGTAGCTTGCAACTATGATGCGCGTGCTTGCTGAGTGCACGTTCGTTTCCCCGGATGGCTCGGTACAAGAAGTGCAAAACGACCACCTGGTGTGTTAACTTCTCCACACAAAAAACCAGTACCTACACACTCCGTTCAGCAGCCAAAAGCAACCGCATTCAGCAGCATGGGGTGTTACACAGTCCCGGTAGTGGTCAGGGCTTCGACGATCTCTTATGGCCCCACATGACGCCACCTCACAATGGCCATAACCACAACCGCCACGACCGCGCGTGCAGGTGCAGCTGCCGGCCCGGCCATAGCGCGCCACACCACAATGCGGCACAACACCCCGTCGCCGAACCCAGCCGAACACCGTACCCAGCTCGACCGCCCCCATGGATGCCGCTTGCAACGGACCAGCCACCTGCCCCATGACCCGGGGGTCACTCACGCAGCGACACGTGCCAACGCTTTGCAAGCAGCAACGCGCCATTCGCCTACTTCTAGCCCTGTTCAAGCTCCGCCCAACGCCGCCAACACGAGTTGTAAGGGCCCTGGCTGTTGGCTGCGCCTCGGGAGTGGTCGCTTGCCCGCAACACACCCGCCCAGCCTTCCCGCCTCCGCCACCCGCTCCGTGCGCAGGAGCGGGGCGTTCATGGTGCCATCGACTACGCGCCCCCACCCCCACCCCCTCCTCCCCCAATCCCCACCTGCCCTCCCCCAAATGGCAGCAGCTGCGTGCAGCTCCCATCCCCACCGGCGTGAAGCGCGTATCCTGCCACGTGGCCATACTACCCATCCCCGACCCGCTCGACACAGCTGTTTCCTGTTCCCCTGTGTTGCAGGCTTGCAGCCACCACCGCCGCCATGACCATGGCGTGCATGGCCAAGTGTCCTTAACCCGAGCCCGCCTAGCCCCGCATCCTGCCCCACAGCCGCTCTACAACCCGGCCGCCACTCGGTCCACCGCCCCTGCTTACAATGCCAGGCAGGCGGCTGCACATTTCGCACTCTTTCCGCCCTCATCAGTCACCCTCATTACGCCGCCGCTGCTGGCAGCAGGCAGGCTGCGCCGTCTCCCTCCTCCCTCTATCGCAAATCCCATGGCCGCTGCCGGTGGCAGGCAGGCAGTTAGACAGTACTCCCATTCCCCGCCCTCTTGCCCGCAATCCACTTGCTGCTGCCGGCGCCGCCGCTGCTGGCGGCATGCAGGCTTCCTCCTCCATCCGCATATGACGGCCGCACTCCTCTTACCGCCGCCACCATACAGGCGGCAAAGTATACCCCCTTTCATAACCCCGTGCCCCTGCTCAGCTTGCCGCCGCCGCGCGCGGCTCCGCCGCCACCGCCGCCGCCGGCGGCAGGTAGCCGGCCAGGTATTCCCTCGCCGCCGCCGTCATGGCCGCCGTCTTCTTGGCGTCCCAGCCGCACTCGCCAGCCATCAGCTCGGCAACCTGGAGGGGGAACACAGCGCCGGTAACGTAAGTACTAGTAAAAGTGATACTGTAGTAGGGGTCTGACAGCGGGAACCTGGCGGGGACGGTACAGGACGAAACGGGCGGCGCAGGTTTTTGGCCTCTATTCCTTTAGTGAGTGTGTTGCAGACCCCCTACTGTGCTGCCGCTGCGCATGAGCGCCCGCCGTACGAGCGCAACAGGCCGCGGCGCCGTTCGCTCGGCCCGATGACACCCCTCCCTCGGCAGCGCAGGGCTGCACGGGTGCTGCCGCTGCCCCAGGCATGCAGTGTCGGGGGAAACGCAACAAAGGACAATACCGTTCGTTCGCCTTCCCCACTCAGAACCCACCCGCGGCAGCGCCTTCATGGCGGCCCGCGCGTCCAGGAAGGCCATCCGCGTGCGGCGCGCCAGGAAGTCCTCAGGGGTCTCACAGTACTCGTGACGCACGCAGTACACCACCTGCGGGGGTGGGATGGGGGGGGGGGGGGGAAGAGATGGAAACAAGCGACAGGGGAGGTGCGGAGGCAGGGGTCAAGAGCAGCCAGCAACGGGCAGGGGAAGTATACCGGTACACAATGACGCATGATGCATGCGCAGCACGAGTCACGGTCCGTCGGCCTGCTATCCAACGTCGCCCCTAACCCACACAGCACCCCTATACCGGTACGCACCCCGCCCGACCCACCTCCGCCTCCAGCACGGGCTGCCCCTCCACCAGCGGCTTGCCCAGCCCGCTGTCCTCCGCGACCGCCAGCACGCGCCCCGCCCGCCCGCCGTACGCCTGCGCCAGGTGGGCCGCGACCCGCGGGTCGATGGACACGCGGGGGGCGGGGGAGGCGGCGGCGGGGGAAGCGGTGGTGGTGTTGGAGGCGGGGGCGGGCGTGGAGGGGTTGGGTCCGTACTCCTGGGCGAGCTGCGGGAGGGGGCGGGGCGGGAATGGGGACGGGCAAGAGTGGATGGTGGACACGTGATGTGGGATGGTGTGGGTGAGGACCGAGTAACTTCAGGGAAGGGTACAGGAGTGTAGCACACCGTCAGGTCACCGTTTGTTGTACCAGCACCAGCAACACCGCCAGCACCGCGCACCTGTACGGCCAGCGTGTTGCTGTACTCCGCCGCGCCCACCAGTGGCACGTGCTCCGTACGGCAGGGCTTGACGCGGGCCGGCAGGCGGCCGGTGGCCACGGCCAGGTCGATCGCCTCCTGCGAAATAGGAAGGGGGGAGCGACCAGTTCAAGTGCAATGAACTGTGCAACTAAGGCTGAATCAGGCGCGTGCCTCCCTGAAGTTTTCGCAACAAACATGGGCCCCACATGCCCGTCCAGCACAGGCGCACGCTGTGGTGCCCCGCCACACACCTATCGCTACCTTCCCCCTTGGTGACCCAGGGCTGTGGGCAGGCCTTCCCACCACCCTTTTCCGTCCCTATGCCGCTCCGCGGGTACCCATGCCAGGGTACGCATGCACTCACACGCCTGCCACGGCCTGAGCGTGTGCCCCGCTGCCCACACGCGTAACACCCAATTCAACCACTGCCACACACTCCCGCTCCCACACCCACACCCTCCCAGCCCCCACCTGCGCCATGAGGCGGTACGTGGTCCACTTGCCTCCGCCCACCGTGATCATGCCGTCGGCCTCCTCCAGGATGACTGTCACAGGTGGGAGGGAGGGGCAAGGGAGACAGGACGGTCATGACGATAACGATACACCACAACGACAACGCCGAGGGTTGCCTACACAAGCAGGCGGACTGAGGAAACAAAACGATGCCGTCGGCCTCCTCCAGGATGACTGTTCGGGGGTTCAAAGGAGAGGGCCGCCACAAGGGCTCAGCGCAACGTGCCCCGGGGTCATAATGGTGAGAAAGGCAACGGCAACTACGCTTGGAAAGGCCCTTCAATTTGACGATACCTGCTCCCACTCACCGTGGTCGCGCACCGTGTTCTGCGTGTCCTTGGCCCGGGGGTCCACCGCTAGGGGGCGGATGCCAGACCAGGTGGACAGCACGTCGGCGGGGCGGACCTGGTGGGGCACGTGTATTAAGGGGATGTGTATTAACAACAGGGAATGGCTCGGGGTCCACCGCCAGGGGGCGGATGCCGGACCAGGTGGACAGCACGTCAGCGGGGCGGAACTAGTGGGGTATGGGAAGCGGTGGGGCATGTGTGCTACGGGGTTGTTTCAACAGGGGACAGATAGGCGTGCATTGGAGGCTCTCCCTGGTCCACGACGACAGCATGTCGGTGGGACGGACCTGGCGGGGTGTGGGGTGCGGTAGGGCGCGTCTGCTGTTGGGCATGCATGTGTGCAGTTCATCGTACCTCGTTTGGTCCCCTGGCGTGATCTCGTGCAGCATTGAACCTGGTCAACACACGCCCTATGCCGCACCTGTATCCCCAGGTGGTCCCCTAGCGCCTCCAGGATTAACGACACCTCGTCCGGCTTAGCCAGCTTCCCATCACGTTGCCCCCCAAAGGCTAATACACACCCGCTAATACACACACCCCAGGCCGCACCTGTATCCCCAGGTGGTCTCCCAGCGCCTCCAGGATGAACGACACCTCGTCCGGCTTGGCCACCGGGCGGTCGGTGACGGGGCAGGCGGTGTCGGTGGTGCCCGCGATGACGGCGTCCAGGAAGGGCAGCATGAACACCACGCGCCCGTCCTGCGGGTGTGTGTGTTAACAAGGTGGTGCACGTGTCAGTGCATGGTGTGGTGAGGGTGTCTGCATTCAGCGCGAGGAGACGGAGGGTGCCCGCAACCCAGTCGCCCAAGACCCATTGCGCGCCCCCTTATCCCCCGAACACTAGGTTAGTGCAGCTGGAGCCGCACCGGCGGACCGTCACCCTGTCGGTCATCAATTCTCGCCCACTCGGCTGTCACACGTCCCTGCTGTATATGTCTTCACTAGCACTGTGCTTCCCCACCTTGGTCTTGGGGATGATCATGCCGTGCTTGGGCCCGCCGTACCAGGACGGGAGCGTCACGTGCGCCCCCGCGGAGGGCTGCACGATGTCCTCCGAGGAGGGGCCCTGGGACAGCCGCCGGATCTGGGAGGGGCGGGGCAGCAAAAGGACAGAGGGGCAGTAAGGAGGGCGATTGATGGTACTTGGGATGTCGCGCGAATTGGGGCATGGCGCAGTCGCCGGACGCAGGACTAAACGAGGGACTGCGTACGGTACACTCAAGGCCCACACGCGGCGCCCAGCCCACCTTGTCCGCGAAGCGCCCAGTTGCGCTGAGCACCACACCAGCGGACACCCCTGCACGCACACCCTTGTTTCAGTATGTTTACACGCGCTGACCCACATTGTCCGCGAAGCAGCCCGTGGTGTTGAGCACCACCCGCGCGTACACCTCCACGGGGGGCTGGCTGCCCAGGCGGTCCTGCACCACCGCCCCCACCACCTTGCCGTCGGGGTTCTGGGGGGAGGGCAGGGGGAGAAAGGTTGGGTCACGCGGGTCGGGTAGGGCATTGAATGATGTAAGGTTTGCGCGGGGCTGGGGGGGAGGAGGGGAGAGACGGAACCACAGCGGCGCCAGGTCGTGGCTGACGTGCATGGCATGTGGGAGGGTCACCGTATCACCGTCGACACTGAAACCTCAATATCCTCCCCGCTCCTCCCACACCTTGATGAGCTCCTTGACCTCGGTGTAGTTGGCCACCACACCGCCCGCCGCCGCCGCCGTGCACGCCAGCGCCACGTTGTACCGCGCGTCGTCAAACTGCCCGTCGTAGTACATGATCTGTACGGCAGGGAAGGTGGCGTGAGTTCGGCACTCTGGGCGCAAATACTGACGCCAGCATGAATCACAGGCAAACACCCGTATAACTGCCTGACTAAACACGAAGCCGTGCCTGTATGTATGACGACAGTCGCGCAGTCCCTCCAAACCGTGCCACGACACCAGAGCACTGCCGTGCCCTCCCCCCAGGCACGCTCGGCTTCTCCCTACACCCCCTACATCCCTTCCCCCTCGTCTCCTCTCCCGCCCGCACCCACCGCGCCCTTTAGGCTCCTCCCCTGCTCCCCCGGCCCCTCCTCCAGCTGCTGCGCCAGCGTGGGCACCAGCGCCAGCGCCTCCGTGGGGGGCACGTACTTGGACAGCACCAGCGAACGACGACCGGCCACAACGTCGTAGGCCTGGAGGGGACCGAGGCAGGGTGTGGGTTACTGGGCCGTGGCTAAGGAACCGTGGGGCGTGCGGCCAACGTCTTGACAGGACTGATGGCGATTTGTGGCATAAACGCCGGTCGCCTGGAGTCAGGTCGGCGCTTCACGGCTGCCGTGCTCGGCCCCGTTCAGCTCGGCAAGCGGCACACCTCAAACTCATGGGTGTCGTGGCCCGCACTACCTTGGCAGCACATCGACACCCGGCCCGGGTTGTGTTTTGTGGTGCCCTGCGCAGGCATTCTTTGCCCTAGCAACCAACACTTTACGGAGGCACCCATAGCTTTGCAACTCGAGCTACAGCGACACCTGGCCCTGCCCACCTTGAGCCCCGCCCAGTAGTACGGCACCTCCCACCACTTGTAGCACGGCTGCGGGGGGAGGGAGCGAGGGAGCGTGGAGGGTCAGACCTGGCAGGTGCTGGTGCACAGGGCACAGCACAGCCTTCATGGCCACGACACCCACATGGGTAAGGGCTAACAGCGGCCGCGACAGCGAATGTCAGAGAGACACGTGCCACAGGCGTGCATTGTACGCTTTTTAGCAGGGTGGTAGGACCGGCGGACCCAGTCGCGCCGTGCTTCATTCTAGCCCACCGAAATGTCCAAAGCGCGGTGCCAGGGCAGCAGGTGGGTGTCGACCCACATTAAACATCACTCCGCATATCGCATACCCCGATAACGCATCATGCAAGCCGGGTGAAGCAGGGCCCATTACACTTTTAGAGCTGAACTCAAAGTAAGAATGTGCATTCCCCACCGACCCACATCACATCACATCACACCGCAACACGCAGCGCGCAAGCAGGTGCCAGCGCACCCGTAAGAGGGCTCAACGCACACCTTCATGCGCCCCCCACAGAGCGCATGGGCACTGACCCACATCAGGGCCAGCACGGCGGCACCGACCCAAATCTTATCACAGGACATACCCTAAGAACGCACCACACAAGCAGGGCCCACCACACCTTCAGACACATGACAAGCGCCCCGTTCACCGCGATCATGGATAGCAGCGCTGCCAGGTGCTACCAGCATGGTGACGCTGACCCACATCAGACATCAATTCGAACACCAACAATATGCACAACACAAGCAGGGCCCCGCGCACACAAAGACACGTGGCACACGGAAATTTCGTCCACTCACCGTGAGGATGGGCAGCGGCGCTGCCAGGTGCGGCGCCAGGGCCAGCATGGTGGCGCGCTCGTGCAGCGCCTCGAACACCAGTCGCAGCTGCCGCCAGTCGGCCTGGGGAGAGGCAGGGAAAGCGGGTTCGGGCAAGTCAGCGGAAGGCGCCGTATGGTCCACGATAGGATTGCGACTCGGACGGCCAGGCCTCACAGAACTCTCTTACGCTAAAAAGCAATTCTTCGGCGGCATCAGGGGCGCCCCCATCAGTCAGTGCTGCGCTCCAGCTCAAGGATCCAGCTAGAAAGCTAAGAAGCCCTGGCAGGCCGCACCTAAAACTCGTGCCCTTCACGCCGCCCCTCCTGCTTCCCACACGCCCACCTGAAACACCGCCTTCTCCAGGTACCTCACGCCGCCGTGCACCAGCTTGGTGGACTTGGAGGAGGTGCCGGAGGCAAAGTCCTCCCGCTCCACAAGCGCCGTCTTCAGGCCGCTGCGGGCAACAGGGGGGGAAGGTCAGGGGATCATGACAAGAACGGGGGAAACCCGGCAGCCGGCTTGTGGGGGGTGCGCCGATCATGCCGTCGCCAGAGTTGGTGCCCTCACCCGATTGGCTGTTGACTTGCCGAAGCATACTCCGGTACCCATGTCCGACCCATGCGGTCCTTGCACGTGGCCGGCCCTAGCCCTCCCTGTACCGCCACCTCGCATAATATCCCACCCCTCGCCCCCGCCCGCTAGCTTCTCAATCTGTCATAACAGCTCGTGCCGGCTTGATAACCCAACTTCCTGGCCGCCCATCCTGACCCAAATCCTGGCCTCTGCCCCGAACACCACCCGCATCCCGTGCTCCCTACCCTGCTTTACCGCGCTACCGAGCCACCGAGCCGTATGTAAAACTCGCCCCTGTATCCCGCACCAGAAGCATCCCCGCATTCCCCCACGCCACCCGCTTGCAACCCCAGGCTCCTACCCACAGTCACAGCGCCAAGCGGGCAGCCCCTCCCACCATGCAGCAGTACCCACGCACCTCCCGGAGCCCCTTTCCTTTCCCCTTCCTACCCTTCGCCCGCCACCCCACCCCCTTGACACGTCACTGCACGCAGCGCGCAGCCCGTCCCCGTGACCCCACCTTCCCTTCAGTTCCCAAGGCCCTCCCTTTCCCTCTCCTTTCCCTTTTGCCACGGGACCCCACACCCGCCCTCCTCCCTCCTCACCGTGTCACTGCATCCAACGCGCAACCCGTGCCCGTTGCGCCTCCGCCAATCACCAGCACGTCGAACGGTCGGTCCCTGGTGCTCCCTCGCAGGGCCTCCAGCTGCTTCCACCTGGGGGTACGGGTACGTGTGGCACATACAGGGGCCATTCGTATGCAGCGTCAGAAACTTACGGAAACGCTGGTACGCGAACGCAAAGGGGAATTTCGGTTGACACAGCCAAAGTTACCGCAACAAGCGCGTCGCTGGGGTGAACACAGTGCTAGGACTGGCAGAGTGTAGGCCGCAGTAGTCAAAGTGTTGGCTACCCGCCGGCTACGTACCTTGGGGGCACCCGCTCCAGCAGCTCCAAGGGGGGCTCGCCGTCGCGATGGCCAGGCCCGCCGCTCGCCCACACGGGCCGCTGCTGCTGGCTAAGCAGGTAGCCGGCGCCCGACACCGCCGCGAAGGCGCCGGCGGCCGCCGCGGCGGGGAGGTACTTCATGAAGGCGGCGGTGGTGAAGGCCGGCATGGGGGCAGGCGGTGGGGGTCACGCCTGGAGGGGGGAACGGTGCATACGGGGGTGATGAAGGGGTGAATTAAGATGGTTAACGACAGGAGTACTGGGCAGGGAAGGGAAGAGCGGCAGGGAGTGTTGGGGCGTAGGGTGAGTTGAGGTGGCACTAAGTGCATTTGGTGAGGCGCGCGGCGACATATGTGATGTGGGTCGGGGGTTATGTGGGCCGGAGATTGGCCGGGTGGCAGAAGCGAAGGCGGATGTTTGCGGTGAGGCGGCATGGGGTGGCGAGACGCAGACAGTGTGGCAGGTGGATGTGTCCAGGCAGGTTTGTGGGTCCCTCAGCCTGAAGGCAGGTCCGGTTGCACTGGCTGGAGGTGGAGGTGTGGCACTGTGGCTGTGGTCTTGGGGTGCCTCGCGCCCCCAAATCGACTATGTCGGTACCTTCTAAAGCGGCTTTGACCGCGCGCACTGTGCAAGTTTTGACTCGCCAAACCCGACTCGATTGCATGTCGCAACACCTCCTGCCCGGCTCCCAGACTTGGCCCCACAGAAGCCCTGATCCCCTATTATATGACGGGTATCTATGCCCAAAAGAAGCATCCCAGTTTACTAGCTGTCGGCATGCAACACGCGTGCATCGTGTCGAAAGCAGTCGCGTAACACGGAAAGCCCGCGCTGCCGTGGAGCGCTGTTGTACGCGCCATCCTTTTAAATGAGAGTCCTTACCCTTGCCTTGTGTCAATCCGATGGTCCCTGCGGGGCTTCAAACTCCACGTCGCTCCTCCTAAACCGCCCTTCTCCGCCTTTGGGCAGTGACGCAAGCGATGCTGTTGCGATCCTACCGTTCTACAAGTACTTGAAGGTGTATAATGCAACTCTACAAAATCATTGGCTCATTGTTAGCGTGGCTCAGAACATAGAAGTGAAAGTCCCGGGTGTAGCTGTTGAACCTCAAACGAGCGACACGGTAGAACATGCAGTCAGCTTGTCGACGAGATGAACAGCAGCTACTTATACAATGTATTAGAAGCATGCACGCCGAATGCAATTGCGTCCCATGCGTAATAGGTTCACGTGCGTCGGTCCGCAGGCTAGAGTGGTACGGCCAGCCCCCCATGCAACCATGCCCCTGACGCTGTGCCGAGGCAGCCCAGGACTTCATATCGCATGCTTCAAGCCCCTTTAAACATTACATGCCCTCCATGTTCCGCCATGCATAGCGTCCACACCAACCTGTTGACGACCGAGGCGAGGGTGGGGTAGCTGGTGGGCCTGGGTGGGTAGCTGGGCACCCCGACTGGAACTGAAAGTTCCCGTGTGCACGATCTGGCACGATGGCTGTAATGGTGGCAATCTGGCGAACACGGTGCCCCTATAGGTACCGAAGTGGACGGCGGCTTTCCTGTGACCTGGGATCTGGACGTATGGCTTGGCATATCCCAAGCCGCCCTCCCGCCCATACGTCGCTCGCAAGCTGCTTGCACGGCTGCAGGCGTACAGGGCCCAGCTGCCTGCGTGCCAAAGACCCGTATAGGGGCGGGAGGTATGGGCACAAGTAAGGCAAGCCGTGGCGGTCGTCAAGGGGAGAACAGGAGCACCCGCCCCATCAGCAACTGTAAATCCATACATCAGCAGCAGGGGAGATCCCCTGATCAGCAGCTGTCGTTACTCGGAGCAGCTGCGTGTCAGCAACGTACGGTACTGACACAGGTTGGGGCTCAAGGCAAGTCCCTGCCTCCGTGTAGGCATGTGTAGCCTGGTGCCGTCACAAGCTAACGGGATCGATCAGGTGGACTTCCAGGGTTGATGGAACCAGATGGAACCCGATGGGATTCCACACAGCAGCCGTCAAATGGGCCTGCACAAGCCAGCATCACGTGCCAGTATGGATGTGATATGGTGATTCCTCCCAAAGTGCATAGATATGTGTAGCTTTGGTAAGCTTATGGTGTGTCTTGCCACCAACACCGGTGTAGACCTGCACAGCCTCCCCTGGTCTGCCGAGGAGTGATGCAAGGGAGAGCCCGATCCCGCACTGAGAAGTCGAGCTCGAAGTGCTCGGAAAACTACATGCACTGTCTACATAGCCTTAGTCCGCTTTCATCATGTATAGTTGGGCAACTAGCGCAAGGGGACCTTAGAAACATACACCCTCAACAATAGAGGTTCCTTCTAGCTGTACTTAGGGCACTCACACACCGTTAGTGGTGTTGCTGTCGTGAGCTTCAGACAGCTTGAGGAGAAAGGCGAGCAGAGAAGCCTATGCTTTTGACGCCATGAGCTGGGCGAGGAGTCCCGTCGCCCTTAGGCGACGGGATACCTACTGCAAAAGAGTATTGGGAGCTGGCAGTGATATTTTATAAGGACTACCACCCAGTCCTCGCCCAAGCCCTCTTTGGCAACCCGACTTGCAAAGAGCGCATCGCAAACAGCTAGCCCAGCTGCCTACCACGCAGCAGCAATAACCATTGGACATCTGCCACAACATTTGCGGGTCTCGCCTTTCGAACAGCATCTCTACTTCACTTCTGCGCACGTATCAGCCCGCGACCCCGGCAGCCCCCATCCATCCCACCCCAACAGCAGCTCCCCTACACGCCCCTCCACCAGCCCTCCACCCCCCCTCAGCCCGCACCTCCCTCACCACACGACTCCATCTAGCCACCAGCCGCGTCCATGGCGCCACCAGGCACCAGCCGCGGCCTGGGCGGGGGCGGGGCAGGGGGGTCCGGGTCCGGCGTCCAGGTGCTGGTCCGCGTGCGGCCTCCCCTGCCGCGGGAGCTCATGTACGACAGCAGCGTGGTGACTAATCCGCCGTACGACGTCAAGGTGTTCAACGCCAGCCAGGAGTTCAGCGGGCGCTACCACGGGGTGTTTGGCGAGGAGGCGACGCAGGCGGAGGTGTACTCGGCGGTGCGCGACTGCGTGCCGCTGGCGCTGGACGGCTACAACAGCACCGTGTTCGCATAGTGGGTACGGGGCTAGGGTGTTGTGGATGGGGGTGTTAAGGGGGTTGCAGATCACAAAGCCCTTGCGCTCGTATGGGAGGGGGCAAGGGGAGGCCGAGAAAGGGCATGCAGGGGACTGGGGCCACTCCGGTTGCGCGGTGTGGGGGCTGGACGGCCACAGCAGGACCGTGCTCGTGTGCCGTATGATATTGGGTGTGGAGCAGAGATGGGGTTGGGATGAGGGCCAGTGCGGGGGCCCAGTGGCAAGTGGCTGCGAGGGCCAGGCAGCAGACCCTGCGGCAGCGCCGTGTGCGTGGAGCGTGGGCCCATGAGGGGCGGACGAAGTAGCAATGGACCGTTGGATGCTGTGCGACTGGCGGTGTACTCGAGGGCTCGGAGCCATGCACCCTGCCGTGCCTATCGGACAGCCAGGCGCCTCTTGCATGCTGGCCTCGGGGCCAGCACGCAGCTCACAGCTGCTCCGTGTAGCATCCACAGCCTCACGCTCCCTCCCTTGCTTCCCCTAACGCCCCCCTCTCCATGACCCCCCTCGCCCGCCATCCCTCCCCAGCGGCCAGACGGGCACGGGCAAGACGTACACCATGATGGGCGACGACCCGGCCATGGAGGGCGGCGCGGGGGCAGGGCCGGGGGGCGCAGGGGAGTCCCCGCCACGTGCCAGCGTGCGGCCGCCGGGGTGCGGCGGGCCGGGCATCATCCCGCGGGCCGTCAAGGAGCTGTTCCGGGAGGCCAAGGCGAAGCAGGACGCGGAGGGGGCGGCCATACAGGTGGGGGGTAGCGCACGTGGTACGCGGGATGGTGGACGTACGGAAGTTTGTGGGCGGGGAGTGGGCGTGGCATGGCGCATGGGGCATGGCGCAAGTGGCACTGCGAGAGGGGCATGGGTGGGTGGGGCGTGCTTCAGCGACCTGGGTACCGTACTTGTCACCATCTGGCGCACCGTATTGCTACTGCGCCCTTACGTCGTCGCTGCTGCGCTGCACGCAGGTCATTGTGAGCTACATGGAGATCTACAACGACCGCCTTCACGACCTGCTGCAGCCCTACAAGCCCACCAGCACGCGGTGAGGGGCCGGGAGGGCAGGGCGAGGGGGCGGGAGGGGAGGGTGAGGGGCAGGGACGATACCACCTGCGGCAGTTTCAAGGGCTGCCCACAAGCGCACGGCCTCACATGCGGCCTCTCTTCCGTACCCTCCTCCTGACGTTGCCAGCCCTATCCCTCAAGCCCTTCTAACGCTTTCGCATGGGTTTGCTGCCTCAGCGACGTTGTGCCGGCGTGTGTCGACGGACAGCATTGTGCCAACACAAACACCACCCAACCCCTCCTCCCGCAACGACCCCGCCGACATCAACCAGCAGCCCGCATGCCACTTGGATACATACATGCAAGTACTAAAACCCGCCTGGAACCCCCCTTGTTCCCCTGCAGCGACCCCGCCGACATGAACCAGAAGCGCGCGCTGCTGGAGGTGCGAGAGGACGGGCGCGGCAACACCTACGTGCCCAACCTGCTGTGTGTTAAGGTCAAAAGCTACAAGTCCGTGTACCAGCTGGTGGCAAAGGGTGGGTGGTGTGGGTGCGACGCTGTGGGGTTGGCTCGGTGTGTCACGCCGCCCGGCTGCCTAGACGTGTGCCCTGGCCTCTCCGTCTGAACTCCTCCACGAAACGCTGGCAACCGCAACCCGCACCGTGCGGCACACCAGGCCCCCTCCCGTATCACCCAACCTTCCACAACATAATCGAATCTCAACCCCTGCCCCCAGGCAACCGCAACCGCGCCGTGCGGCACACGGAGATGAACCAGGCGTCCTCCCGCAGCCACGCCATCCTGCAGATCGTCATCGAGCAGTGGCCCAACGGCGGCGCCGACGGCACGTGCCTGCGCTCCAAGCTCAACTTCGTGGACCTGGCGGGCAGCGAGCGATGGAACAAGGACATGGCGGCAGCAGCAGGTGCGGGCGTGTTGGTTAAGGGGCTGGTGGTGGTGCACGCTAATACACGTGCACCAACATAACGGTAGACCTGGCGGGCAGCGAGCGGTAAAAAAAGGATCGGTGGAAGCGACAGGAGGGTCCGGATTAGTCCTTGTGTCTACAGACCGAGCGGCATGCACTCGTGGGGCGGCAGCCCCGCGCTGTGTGGTGTGGAGCGCCTACCGTGACCACCTGACCGCCTTGCAACCCCAACCCCACTTATCCCTCCTTTGGAGCCGAGCCGACGGAATCCCATCTCGTGGGTCTTCAGCGTGTCGGTAGCCACCAACTATGTACTCACTTTGTAGCATCCTGCCCCCTGTCCCCAGGCTGGGACGGCGGCCCCGCGCTGTACGGCGAGGAGCGCGTCAGCGAGATGACGGCCATCAACGGGTCGCTGTCGGCGCTGGGCTCGGTGGTGGCAGCGCTCACGGAGCGGAGGTGGGTGTAACCCGCAAAGCAGCTCAGCGAACGGTGCAGATGGACAAGTGCGTGCTTTGGCAGCTGTACCACTACTCCCGGCGCAGCTTTGCTTAGCCCTGCCCTGCTCCCTTCCTTCCTCTGCGCCCTCCATCCCGACCCCCTGCAGGCCGCACGTGCCGTACCGCGACTCCCGGCTGACGCACCTGCTGCAGGACTCCCTTGGCGGGAACTGCCGCACCACGCTGCTGGCCACGCTGAGCCCCAGCGCCGACGCCTTTGAGGAGAGCTGCTCCACGCTGCGATTCGCGGACAGGGCGCGAGCCATAGCCAACAACCCCGTCGTCAACGCCAGCAGGTGGGACGTGTGTGTGCAATGCGGGACACTTGGGGGCTTGGGCACGGGGCTTGGGTGAGGCCAAGACAACATGACTGGGAGCAGCCAGGGGGGAATACGGAGCCATGGGTGAATCAAACTGCCGGGGTAACAATGCAGCGTGCGTGCAAAGCGGTATGTCGCTTTCCGTAGCAACTCATCTGGCCCCTGCCCGTGCCCCTCGGCTTCCTGCTTTCCCGTGCCTCTTGGACCAGCCCACCTGCATTCCACCCTGTCCCTTTTTATCGTATCGTTATTGCCACGACGGTTACCTGAAAGTACGATCGACCTGGTCTTGCGCAGTGCTGGTCCATGGACTATGCACCAACATGTTTCCCCTCTAGCGACGTGGGCTCTGTCTTTGCCCTTTGCAAAGCTGACCCGTATGAAATGCACCCACATTCCTACCTTTCAGGGACGTGGGATCCATCCTGGCGCTTAAGGAGCGGGAAATTCAGCGCCTGCGCAACATGCTGTCGGCGTACGCCACAGGCGGGGCTGCCCCGGTGAGGAGGGAGCCACCCCTGGTCACTTACGGTTGCGGGGACAGGGAATGTGTGGCATGCACGGGTGGGGGCGGGTGCGAAGGCGGGGCCAGGTTGGAAGCGAGTATTGAGTTACCGGTACGTAAAGGGAGAGACAGGGCGTCGGCTGGGTCAGCTTGGGTACCCAATGTCGCCTGCTCGTGGTGTGGACGGTTGCTGAGGAAAGGGGGTTCTTGTCATGCTTGGCAACAGGCGGACGCGGCTGGCGGCGGCGGCGGCGGCGACGCGGGGCGGCTAGCGGAGGAGCTGGAGGCCACGCGGCGGGCGCTGGACATGGAGCGGGCGCTGCGGTCGGAGCTGCAGCAGCGTCTGCACGGCGGCGGCAGCAGCAACAGCGTCGGCAGCAGTGGCGGCGGCGGCGGGAACCTGAACGATACCCTCGGTGGCGGCGGCGGCGGCGGCGGTCCAAGCACGCCGTCGACGGCGTTTGACCTGCGGTCGACGGCGGCGACGCCGACGCCGATGAGTCCGTCGGGTGTGCTGACGCCGACGCGCGCCGGCGGCCCCGCCAGGCCGTGGCTGCACTCCGCCGGGGAGGAGTACACCCTGGCGTCGACGCCGGAGGCGTTACAGAGCCCGCCAATGTCAGCGGGCGGCGGGCGGGCTGGGGCTGCCGTACGGAAGTCGACGATGCGGTCGGGGAGCAACTCCCGTGGGACGAGCAGGTTCGCGTCGGGCGGGAGCAGCGGCGGCGGCGGCGGGACGCGGTCCGGCGGCGCGGCGTCGCCTGCGCGGGCGTCAGCAAGCATGGTGGACGGGCTGCATCGGCGATTGAGCTACGACGAGGCGATGATGACGATGCAGAGCCAGGTAATCAACCTTTCGCACCAGGAGAAGGAGAGGATGAGGGCGAGGCAGCCGCAGCGGCAGCAGCACTTTTGGGGTTCGCCGCAGCACAACGGCGGCGTCGGGCGCGGCAGCACCTTCCCGCCGCCGGGGGCAGCCGCCGTCGAGCGGCCGCCCTTCACCACCAGCACCGCCCTAGACTCCCCGCCGCGCGGCAGCCACGGCAAGCCCCTAAACAGCCGTACGCGTACGGCAAAGGGGTTGTACGGCAGCGGTGGCAAGGAGGTGCTGGCGGGCCCGCCGGTGACGGTGCACCCCAGCCGGCCAACCACGATGAGCGCCAGCGGGCAGTACAGCAGCAATGGCGGGTACGGGACTTCGCCGTACGGCAGCGGTACGCCCCCGAGCCCGTACAGCCGGCCGCCGCCTGTGAGCGTTGGCGCCGGCGGAGGCACGTTTGGCGGCGGCGGGAGGGGCGGCTACTCTGCCGCGGGGGGCCCTGGAGGCGCACCGCAGGTGGTCAGCATCGAAATGGTGGACAGCCCAATGGGGAGCGACATTGTGTCCCCTGGCGCCCACACGCTAATACACAGGGACTCGGGAAGCACACAGGCCAAGGGGCAAGAGCAGCAACAGCCATGGGCGCAGCCGCCAGCGCAGCCGCAGCGGCAGCCGCCGCCCAAGCCCAAGACGGCGCCGCCAGCGCAGCCGCCGCCGCCGCCCCAGGCGCATCCGCTGAGGAGCTCGGCGGAGAGCCTTCCGGAGGAGGAGGAGGCCGCGGCTGTGTCACCCCCGGCCAGGGCAGCCCCGGACCGCAGCGTGCATGCACGCGGTCCCCGTAGGTCTGCCGTACAGGACGAGGAGGAAGAGGTGGTGGCGGAGGAGGAGTCACCAAAGCCGGCGGATAAAAAGGCCGGGGGCCGGTCAGCGTTGACAGGTGGCGGAGCGGGAGGAGCAGGGAGCACCAGGACCGGGGAAGGGAAGAAAGGCGGCGGTGGTGATGATGATGGGGGGCTGTCGGACTTGGACCCGGATGAGTACGAGGAGGTTATGCGGTTGGCGCGGGAGGCCATTGACAGGGCCATGGAGAAGAAGCTGCAGGAGGAGGCAACAGCGGCGGCGGCGGCGGCGGTGGGCGCTGGCGGCGGCGGCGGCGGCGGCGGCGGGCGGTCCGCGCTGATGCCCGGCAGCGCGCCGGCCGGTGGCGCGGCGCCAGGGTGGGGCCGCAACGCGCTGCTGAGCAAGTTCGCTGACTCGGACGGTGGCGGCGTGGTGGGCACGATGGGCGCAGGGGCGGCGTCGTTCGGGCGCAGTAGCCTCATGGCAGCGGCGCCGCCGCCCATGGGTATGGGGATGGGGATGGGCATGCCGGGCATGATGCCCATGGGCATGCCAGGAATGGCCCTGCCGGCCATGCCCATGGCCCTCCCCGGCATGGAGCAGCCCATCGTGCTGGCCGTGCTGCCCGGCATGCCCATGCAGCCGCCACTACAGCAGCAGCCCGCGCCGCCGTCGTCTGCCCCGGCGGCGGCGGCGGCCCCATCAGGCGGCTGGGGCCGCCGTTCAATCCTCGCGCAGCAAAGCAGCGGCAGTGGCCAGCAGCCGGGCGCAGTCACAGGCGCCGCCGTCGCCGCCGCCGCTGCTGCTGCATCAGCGCATGCCGCTGCAGCGGCGGCAGTAACTGCTGCCACTGGCGGCGGTGGCGGCGGCAGCCGCCGGGCGCTTGTGGACGACCTCATGGGGGAGGACGACGGCGGCAGCGCCCCCAGTCCGTACGGTGCCGCCAGTCCTTCCCCGAGCAGGCAGCGGGCCGGCGGCAGCAGCGGCGGCGGCAAGGGCCGGTCAAAGTCTGTCGGCGCCGTCGGGCGGCCCAACGGGGGCAGCAGGGGCGGCAGCCGCGGCGGCGGCGGCGGCAACGCCAAGATGGACGCTGGGTCGTGGATCTACATCCTGGGCTCGTCCGCCAGCAGCACACGGGCCAAGCAGCTGGCGGCGGCGCTGCAGCTAGACCCGCGGACTGGGCTGCCGGCTCTGTAAGGTCGACTGTGAGGTGGAGCCGTGTAAGGTCAACTGTGAGGTGGAGCCGGCCTGGCGGCCGTCTGGTGTGTGGGGTATGATGCAGCGCCGTAAGCGGCGCTGCAGCTGGACCCGGGGACGGGGCTACCGGCCCTATGAGGGCTGGCCGAGGCCTGGCGGCGGCGCTGCAGCTGGACCCGCGCGCCGGGCTGCCAGCACTATGAGGGCAGGCTTGGTGCAGGGCATGAGCTGTGCCGTGCACCTGGTAAGGCAAAGGGTGGGTAGAGCGGCAAGCGCGGAGGGCTGTTGTTCAGGAAGGGAACAGGGGCGGCAGCGGCCTGCACAGGGCGGGGCGGGAGAGGTACTAGGATGCATTGCAGGGATACAGGAAGCACGTATGAAGACAGTTTGTAGGAGTAGGCAGCGAAGGCATGACTGGTTACGGTACTTGTCAGGTTGATGGCCGAGGCTGGGCGGGGGGCCGTGCGCGTCGGAGGTGAGGGCTTGCAAGTTTGTGGCACTGAATAGGTGGGCTGATGATGACAACGCATTTTATGTACTGGCGTGGCGCTGAGGTATTATAAGGATGCATGCAGCATGTGGCAGGGTTGGGTGAAGAAAAGTACCGGTACGGCACGATATCGTGCCGTACCGGGGTTCGGTGAGTCAACAGGTTTGCCTGGTGATGTCCGAGGTTTAGGCGTGTCCATGTGCATGGCCCCTGTGTGACTGCATGCAGGTACGAGAGTTGGTGCGTGTTGTGGTCAGTGCAGCGTTCCTGTTACCATAACGGCGTCTTATGTCAAGTTACCTTCGTGCGTGGGGACTCTGAAGCGTAAAGGCAAGCAACGCACGTGCGCTCGAAATGTGCGTGCTTTTGCGGGCAGGCCAATGCTCAGGTACGGTGTAGGGGAATGGAAACGGCACCAACGGCACCGGGATACAGCTCCACGTTACACGATGTGCTACTCCGTGATACATGATTGAGCTCGTTCGTGATGATCCCTGGCAGCTGCCCTGTGTCTGGGGACTCTGTCGCCAAAACCGTGCATCTCGGTATGCCTTGTGAAGTGAGAATGTCTCGTACGCTGTTCCTATTATCAGAAGTGGAAGTGGAAGGGCATGGCATTTTCGGCGTGTCCGTGGTTTCGGCCAGGCAACGAGAAACTGCCATTCGTAACTTACCGTACTTACTAGGCACTCAACCACGCAGGTACACAGCATACACCGACAGCAATTAGTCCCGATCACTTGAGCTCAGATGAGCTGCGACGCAGGGAACACTGCGCGGTTTTTCCCTCTACCTCTGCGGCGCGGACAACCACTTAAGAAGGCGTACACTGTCATAGCTTTTTAACAACTATAGAAGGAGAGCTACACATGTCAACAAGCAGCGGGCTATGGCGCAGACGTTCATATGTGCCTTGACTCTTCAGGTGCACAGCGTCCTGCTTGCGTTGCTTCCTGGGGGCGCTGTCTCCGGCTCTGCTGTTGAAACGAATGCATATGCATCTTCGGGGCGAGAGGCCGCTGTGTTGCTTGCCGACAACACAGGTGAGGACGTTCTCCCGTGCGAACATGCCCAGTGAAACCGAGTTGTGGAGGTTGCCGCGGGGCGCTGCTGAGCACCTTGCCTATGCTCATTATGACTGTCAAGTCATGAATTTGCATGACGCCAGGGACCTGGCCTTGTGATACGTCAGGTTTACGGCATTATTGAAAAGCGTAACGTTGTACCCAAGGGGGACAAGGAGGCCCAAAGGGGCGGGAGGCCCCAGAAGCCATTAGTACTTGCCCTGGATCTTTGCCCTGCCGCCTTTGGGACCTTCGAGCTCTTCTGGGGAAGCATATTGAAGGGTACCTGATAGTCTTCGAGGGGGAGGAGAGAGCGGGCCCTCCGGGCAGCCCGAACCTCACCGTGGCTGCCACGGGGAGGCGGGAGGGGGTGGCCCGGCACCCTGACGTCCTAAATGTGCGCTGATTGTCAAAACCTAAGATGTGCAACGTGCTTGACTACATAGGGATGCTCTTCTTCCTTCTATGCGCATGCGCCCGTGCCCGCAGTGACCACGGTGCACGTGTCTGGCGACATCGTGTGGGACGACGCGGCCTTTGCTGGCCTGCCCCAGCCCATCGTGCTGACCAGGAACGTCACGCTGGTGGGGGAGCCCTTGCCAGCGACGGGGCACTACCCCACCGTCGTTTCTGCCGCCTTTCGCAAGGTGAACAATTTATGCAACGGACGTGTGCCTGTCTGGTGCGCGCTGTCATCAGCACATGGATGCATCCTCACCTCGATCTTCCTCCCTGGTCGTCGAACCCCTGCTGCAGATCCGCCTTGCCCACGGGGTGACCCTCACGTACCGGCGCATGCTGGTCTACCCGTGCCGCAAGGGCAGCCACGTGCAGGCCCCCGGCTGCGACACGTATACACCCTGCCTGCCGGGGGAGAACGCCATCCTGCGTCTAGAGGACGCAGTGGCGCCACAACGTGCGTGGGTGCAGGCTGGGCTTTTACAGCTCCTGGAATGCCGCAGGGCCGAGGCCAACATGCATGCATGGCAGAACCACGCTTATCCCTCGTTTGTTGTTGATCTGATGAGGCTTGCAAGGTGGCGCCAGCCTCATGGACCTTCCTCGTTTGTTCTCTGTGCCCCACCAGAGTTGTCCACCTTACCCCACAGGCATCTGCTACGGCGGGTCGTTCTTTGAGACGGTGGGTCCTGCTGACCGACAAATGCGACCGCAAACTGGTTACACAGCGCGACACGGGGTTGTGCTTGCCCTTGTTCCGGCAACGCTTAGCTCGCCGCTGTTGCCCTCAGCAGCCGGGGTTTTGCTGGCGGCAGGCGATGCCTACCTGGACCTTGCACAGTAGCCTCTTAGACGCCTACGTACGGTATGCCCACCGCGCATGCACTTGCGTGGGCCGGGCGCCACAGTCACACCCCTCCATTGCTTGCTGCCTCTTCTGCACCTGTGCCACTGCTTCCACAGGCCCTCCGCAGCAACCCCCGGCCGCCCTGGGTCCCCGGGGTGCAGCTGACCACCCCGGTGCTGCCCCAAGACGGCTGCGACGCCTCCCCCTTCGCCAACGTGTGGACACGCTGCTGGGCCCGCAAGACGGGGTACGACGACCTTGCCGTGTTCGCAGCCGACCTGGACGTCAACAAGCCAGTGCTCACGGGCTACGCGCTGCACTTCATGCGCTCTAACGCCACGTGCGGCGACCTGCTGACCGACCAGTGCGTGCAGGACAAGGGCACGCTGGGCTGCTACACGTGGTGGCTGCAGCAGAACCCGGCAGAGGGGCTCGAGGGCTTGGCCATTCCCCCGAGCGGGACGTTCGTCAAGGTGCAGCCGCAGCCCGCAGGGCCGCCGCGTCAGTCTGGATCTACAGCGAACGGCACGGGCGATGCCACACAGCCTACAAGCGCAGGCGCCCTGGGCAACGGACCGAGCGCCGGCAACGGTAGCGGTGGCGGCAAGACGGAGGTGCTGATTGGGTGCCTGGTCGGGGTGCTGGGAGGTGCGTGGGGCAGGGCGGTCAGCCTGCGTTAAGGCTGGGGTCGTTGGGCGCTTGCTGTGGCGGTTGTTGCGTGTTGGCCACTCGACCGAGGCGGATGGTACTGCGCCAGGGACAGTCCGTTACATACAATTTATTTATTGTCACAATTCCATTACGTGATAGATGCAATATGGAACGTTGTGGCTGTGTTTTGGTGCTGCTTGCAGGTCTGGGCCTTGTCGCCATTGTTGCTGCGGTCCTGGTGCTGCGGCATCGTCGGAGGGCTGCCAGGGGTCCTCACGACAAGGGGCTGGATGCTGGAGGGCAGGCCACGGCGGTAGCGGTTCCCTCGGGACCCGCCCGTCCGCGTCAACCGACGCGTCAACCCACAGACCTGGGTGTGACTATTTCCGTCGCGGACGTGGCGGCTAATGTGGCCAGGTACGTGGGCTGCGCACAGTGAAGTTCGTGGCCGTGAAGGATAGGCGCCCCTACCCCTCATCTAAACCGCACAGGGGCGCATACAGGTGCACCTACAGGTACACAGGTGCAACGCTCCGGCTTGTCCCGGGGTGCTAGTGCGAAGCGCGGACGTGTTGGAGCACAGCTGCAGCAGCTGCTTTTACGTACTGACGTACTGCTCATCCGTGGATGTGCCAGCGTTCATTTTATACGCGCAGCGCTTTGTGGTAGCCCAGCCCATGATCATTCACTGACTATGTGGTTGCCATCCACATGTATGTGTGTTGCTGCAGCTGCGTGGGCGGCAAAGCCCTCGATGGGGCTACTAGGGCTGCGTGCGACTCGCCCTTCTCCCGGGGCTCCGAAACCACCACCAGCGGCGCCTGTACGACAGGCAACACCCTCATGCTGAGGTCAGCCGGCATGAGCGGGGAGTGCGCGGCGGGTGAGTGGCACAGCGTGTGGATGCTGATAGTGCTTAGCGGCCACAGGCCTGTGCCGCAGTAGCGCTTGACTGTCGCTTCCAGGTTGGCGGATTTGCCGCGTGCTGCCTGGACCTCCAAGCTACTATACGACCGCTGGCGCAGCGGCACTCAGCACGTTGTGTGCGTTGTTCTCCAGCGATGCCGGTCTGTACTACACAGCGCATGTTGCGCGGACAGGGCCCCGGTAGCGGTTTGCTTTCCACACTGCTGTCAAGCAATCCTGTCCTGTGTCGACGTTGGCGCTGGTGCCGTGTGAACGCAGGTGCATGCCGCACCGGGCCCGGCGGCAACGAGCCGTCAGCATTTCTCACCACCAGCGTCAACGACCAGCTAGCCGCCGGCGCCGGCGCCGCCACGGGCGGCGACCTTGTGAGCGCCGGCAGCGGCTGGTGCGGCGACGTGCAGTTGCTGGAGGGCTCCCCTGTGTGGTGCGCCTCACGCCCTCAGTGCTGGGCAAGGGCGCACACGGCCGCGTGGTGGTGGGGGAGTACCGGGGGGCCAGGGTGGCGGTCAAGGTGCTGGTGGCGGACGGTGGTGTATTAACGGGTGCGGCAGGCGGGGCAGCAGCTTGGGAGAGCCGGCCAGGGCAGCAGCAGCAGCAGCAGGCACGGGATGTTCCAGGCGGGGGTGTTGAAAGCGACCTCTGGACGGAAGGGCCCAGGGAGCCGCAGCGCGGTGATGTGCTGTCGAACTCGGCAACGCTGGACACCCCTGCGGCGAGGAGCGGCAGTCTCAACAGCAGCAGCAGCACTGGCAGCTGCGACAGCGTGCCCCACGTGGATGCGCAGGAGCAGCTGGCGTTGTGTGTTACGGACCTGAACCTAATACCTACCACCAGAGACGAGCGAGAGGCCGCCGGCGCTCACGGTTCCTCGCGTGCTGGGATGCAAGGCGGTGAGCGATGCCAAGCTATCAGCACGGAAAGCAACGACAATGCGGACGCCAGCTGCACGCACACGCTGGCGCAGGAGGTGGAGGTGCTGGCGCGCTGTCAGCACCCCAACGTGGTGCGCCTACTGGCGGTGTGCCTGACGCCGCCGCGCGTGTGCCTGGTGATGGAGCTGATGGAGACCTCCCTTGACAAGGTGCTGTACGGCGGGGCGGGCGGAGGAGGAGGAGGCGCCTGTAACATGCGTCGAAAAAGGCCGATGACATATATGCGGAGTTTTGCCGGGAGAGCACCGCTACATTCCTCCCCACTTAGAACGCGCGTCCCGAGCGGCTTTTGAGACACTTACCGTGCACGTCCCAAGGGGTAGGAAGTGGCCCAGGCCTTTCCGATCGCATGTTACAATGGTGCGAATTGCTAACGGTAACGGACTACAGCCCGTCACCACGCCAATCGGCATCCAAGAAGGGGCTTCGTATGGGCAAGCGCAGCTTAAGTCACCATTGGCCAGAGGCCGTACAGATCCATCGGCATGCGGACGACCGCGATGCAATGGTACAAGCAGGGTACATACAGGCATACACGGCAAGCAATACAAGTAGGCACTTAGGATGGTACTTTGGTAGACTAAGCATAAGGCGCGTACTGTGACAGCGCCCCCGGCCGCTTGCTGCTTCCGCTGCGCTCCGTGCTGCGCAATGTACATTGCGCTGGATGTGGCGCGCGGGCTGGCCTACCTGCACCCCACCATCGTCCACCGGGACCTCAAGCCCGCCAACGTCCTGGTCAACGACCCGTGGGGCGACAGGCCGGTCGCAAAGCTGTCGGTGAGTGGGCCTAAGAGCCGGCCAGGCCTGGTTGTAGTAAGCGGCTTCCCACAGGAGTGTGACTTAAAAATGTCCAGTGCAGGAATGTAGGGCAGGTGGTGGGCTTTGGTCAGCGGCCGTGCTACGTGTGCGACAGGTCGAGCCACACTTCGCTACCTCAGCCCTACCGACCCTGCCCCTTCTACCCGCACGACCCTCCGCTGCAGGACTTCGGCTTGTCGCGCATGCGGAACACCGCTGTCGAGACCCAGAACCCGGAGGCAGGAACGGTGAGCAAAGAAAGGTACCGTATGTGCACGTTTGCTTGTACGGCATGAGTTATGCGCATGCTTGCTGGTAGGGTGTGGCATGCGCCGTTCAGTGCGCTAGCACACCGGCAAGACCGTGTTGTTCACCCAGACATGGCCCCTGGCTCCGCAGCCCGCCTACATCGCCCCCGAGCTGTTCAACCCGTACAACAGCAAGGTCACCTACCAGGCCGACAGTAAGTGCGTGGCTATAGATGCGGCGCACATCGGGGTGCAAAGTGGGGGCGCGGAACGGAGGTTGAGCCGGTGCACTGCTATATATGGCGCAAGCGGATTACGGTACCGGTACTCATACACGACCTGCCGCCCTGTCCTGATTGCCGTCAGCCCACGGAAAGACAGGTCCCTGGTGCTGTTTGCTGTGGTGCACACGTGGTCGCAGGGCTCGTAGGGTGTCCTCCGTGTGGCCTTCCCGGTCGCCAAACTCCGCCAACGCCAACGCCAACACCAACGCCATGCTCCACGCGTGCGTCGAAACGAGCTCTGGCTCACGTCGCGCCCATCGCACTGGTGTGCACTGCACTCCACTGTCGTATTGTCTTGTACTGTATCGTACTGTCGTACCGTGCCCTCTCGCCCGCCAGTGTACGCGTTCGGCGTGCTGCTGTGGGCCATGCTGTCCGGCGAGGAGCCGTGGGCCGGCCTCAAGCCCGTGACCATCGCCTACAGCGTGGCCATGCTGCACCGCCGCCTGCCGTGGAAGGCGGTGCCGCGGGACAGGTGCCCCAGGAAGCTGTCGCGCCTCATCTGCCAATGTGGGTGTGCCGGTATCCGCATGCTTCGGTCCGCAACCAAGGGCTTGCGGAGAAATGTAAGGAGGCCAGCGGCGGTTACCAGGCGTGCTGCGAGGCGCAAGCGCGTAGGGCTACCTGTAGCTCGCCTTTTTGTGCATGCCGTCTGATATCTTGTTCGTGGCTCACACGGGCTGTGTTCGTGCTGCCGGCTACCGGCTGTGCAGGTTGGGAGGGGGACCCCCAGCGCCGCCCTGCTGCCGCAGAGGCCGCCAAGCAGCTCCTGCTCCTGCTGGAAGACGACGTGCACCAGCAACAGCAAGTGCAGCAGCAGGCACTGCAACGGCAAGAGGACCAGCAGCTCCAGTAGTATACCGCTGCGGGCGCCGAGCCCCACCAGGGTGAGTGTCTTGCAAGTCTCAACACGCCGCAGCCCCCACGCAGTCTGCAACCTTGTCCTATGCGTGGCTTGATCGTTGCTTACAAAGGTCATCTTGTTGAACCTTCCCGATGCAGCTGGCTGCTCTCGCCCCACCAGTCTAAATCATGGTACTCATACCACACTACCCCGTGCAACCGTCGTGCAGGGTGCATTGGTTGCATGCCTGCATCTGGTTCCCAGCTCACTCAGGCAAACCCTTCAATGCTTTTCCGCTGCGTTCACCACAGGCGGGCCTGGCGGTGATTGTGGAGCGGGCCTCGCCCGGCCCTTGATCCTGAGCCGGCGGGGCACCGGACGTTGAGGGGCCCGATGGGCGGCTGCGGGTGAGCTAGGGCTGCGGCGTGTGGCCTTACCGGCACCGATGTCCCGCGGGAACAGAAGGCGACCCTTGTCACCTCGTGTCAGAGGACGTGTAGCGTTGCTGCGGACAGTTCTTACCTTTTGCCAGGACTGGACTTTGGCGCGCGCGTTGGCAGGTATACGGTAACAGCTGGGCACAGCAGTAGTGCGTGGGCTTCTGGTAGTGACGGTAGGCTGGTGCGGGGAGTTACAACCTTGGCGGTCGGCGGTGTTGGAGCAGTGTAGTAGGATCCGGTGCAGGGGCAACACAGCATGTCCCGAGACGGAGTAGGGTAGGGAGGCGAGAAGTCAGTCGACATCGGTGGCCGCTGGAGGTCAGCGACCGGGGCTGGGTGTTGGGGCTGTGTGTGGGCTGTGTGTGGTCACGAGGGCGTGTGTGGGTAAGTGCACGTTATTGTAGCGGTGCTTGCAAGGGGGTGCACTGCAAACCTAGGGGCGTTTGGCCGTGCCTGGACAAGACAAGGCAGGCACGTTGCGGGCCAGTCACTCTTGCACATTGGCCCCCTCGCTCGCTGAGCTGTTGATGTTGAGGGACTGGGCCGCACAACCGCCACTATTTGTGCAATATTGTAGCCATCGGCTACAATTGCGGTCAATGCGCTCCTCGCACAATAGGACCTGTGCGTGTAGGTGGACTGAGCACAGGGAAGGTCACTGCCGTACGGAGAGGGCGTGGGGAGGGGGGGGGGGGGCCGGGGCGAAGAGGAACATGGCCTTCCATGGGCGTTACTGTCATACATACCGGTAAGGCAAATTATGCCGCATTTAGGCATGTTTTCGGTGCTGAAATGAACGAAAGGCTGCACTAATAGCAGCACGCACTGACATCATGATGTTGGGTAGGTTGTGGGGTAGCTTGCGGCCTCTGAAAAACTCGTCATGGTTGACGGCAGTCAGTGGGGTGTGCGAGCACAAACAGCACGAGGCATTGTGATTCATTGTTGGGTGGATACCGGGCCAGTGCTGTACCTTCAGTTCAGTAGCTACTTGGAAGAACAGTTGTATGCACTTTGCGCTTGGGTTGAACCTGGTGGGCTGCTATGCGTTACTGCACGGCAGGATATTTGCATAACACGTACATGCTGCAATTCTGCGTATCTGCGTGTGTGATACGTCTGACACGCGAGCGTGCTGGCAGCTGGTTACCGTGCGTTTGCTGAGCGTACTTTTTTCCGCCATGAGCGTGCAAGTCACCACTGAAGGGCAAGGGGGCGTGCATGTCCCACTGTCGCTTAAGCGAGAGCGGTTGATCGGCTGGCGGTGTATTAATGTTAGTTAACGGCTGATGATGAAGCACAGCTTGAAGCGCTTGTGCGGTGTTGCGACTTGCTGGGCTGGGAAACAACAGGTGCTTACTGGAACCTCGGCACCTGGTTGGCACTCACGGTGTCTCCATGTGTCTCCTCCAATGCAAGCGGAGAGTGCTGCATGTCTAGTGGTCCCAAGTCTGCATTTCTGTTGGTCTTCAGTAGTCGGTGCGTACAGGTGAAGCCATATATATTGTGGCCGCTGGGCGAGTGGTCCAGTGTCGGGCGGTCGTTGTGGAGTACAGCTGAGTACAGTAGGCGTTAGCGGCACCAAGAGGCTGTAGCGCGACCCCTCCATCATGAGTCCTGCAAAACCTCGGTGAGACTTACATTAGTGGTGTATTGTATAGCAACGCATGAACAAACGCTAATCGTCCTACCTACCCGAAGACATCCTGTCTTCCTTGCGCACCGGTGCGAGCAACTGCCGGCTTGCTTATTCAGTTGAAGACATGACGTAACAGACAAAGTTCTCAAGATGGTTTCAGCCGCAGTCCTGTCCTTCGCTGCGCGCTGGGGCTCACCCGATGCGATTAGCAGGCTGGCCATTCACCAGCGCAGGGAGCTATTACACACAGCAGCTGGCAAAGGAGAACTAGAGAAGGTCAAGATCCTGGTGGAAGATGCGGGCCTGCCGGTCACGGCGGACGCCATGGCTGCTGCGGCAGCCGCGGGCCACCTACCAGTGTGCCAGTGGCTCCATGAGCAAAGCTGCCCGTGGCAAAGGACGGACAGCGAGCCCAGGCCTCCTCCCCCAGCCACCCTACTGAAAGCGCTGCAGCACAGCGACCACGGCCAAGGGGGCTACCCCGCAATGCGCGCTGCAGCCCAGGCCGGGCACCTGGACATCTGCCAGTGGCTCCACGGCGCGGGGTGCCCCGCCAAGCCCGCCCAGATCCTCGCCTGGGCGGCCTCAGGCGGCCACGTCCACGTGTGCGAGTGGGCCCTTTCGCTGGGTTTCTCCTGGAGCCCGTTGGCTCTAAATGAGGACGAGGATCGTGAAGGCAGGGTGCTCAGGCACAGCACGCCGGGCGCCGGCTTCCGCGAGGCGGCCGCGGGCGGCCACCGCGCGCTGTGCGAGTTCATGCTGGGCCGCGGGTGTATGCCCTTCTCTCTGGCGCCCGCGATCGCAATAGCAGGCGGTCACGTGGAGCTGTGCGAGTGGTACCTGCAGCTGCACGAGCGCGCCCCGGACGCACACCCGGTGGACTGGACGCGGCTGCCCGTGTTCGCTGCGTTTGGTGCGGAGCTGCCCACACTGCAGCACGTGGTGGCACGTGCCCAGGGCCGCGTGGGGGACGCCTGGCGCACCGCGGTCATCGCCAGCATTGACGCAATAGTGGCGGCCGCTGCCAGCAGCACGCCGGACGCGGTGGCGAAGCTGCGCTGGCTGCACGGCACGCAGGGCGTGCGCATCCTGGACCTGTACGCGATAGGGGTGGCGGCTGCGATGGGCGGGCCTGAGGGCGTGGGCGTGCTGTGGGAGCTGCTGGCCCAGGCGGAGGCACGGGAAGCTGCCGAGGTGGCGGCGGCGGCGGCTGGGGGCGTGCAGCAGCGGCAGCAGCGGCGTCAGGAGCAGATAGCGGCCCTTCACGCCCTCGCAATCGCACACAAGTATGGCGAGGCGCGTGAGGAGCTAGGCAACATCGCCGCCCACAACGGGCGTGTGGCTGTGCTGGAGGCGCTGCGCGGCGCCGGGTGGGAGCCCACGGTGGACGCGGCTGTGAAGGCGGCGGCGGCGGGCCAGGGGGACGCGGTGGCGTGGTTCTTGGAGCGGATCGGAGAGCAGTGCAGGCAGGACCCGGAGCTGGTGGCGGCCGCGGCCACGTCGGGGAGTACGGCGGTGGTGAAGCAGCTGCGGGCTGCGGGGTGTGCGTGGGGGGAGGAGGCGACCTGGGGCGCGGCGCTGCACGGCAACGGGGAGCTGCTGGAGTGGCTGGTGGAGCAGGGCTGCCCCGTGGGGGTGAGTGCCAGGGGGCTTGGGGATGGAGGGAGGAGCACGAGAGCCGGTACGGCGCAGCGCCCCTGAATACCTACAGTGCCAAGGGACGATGCAATGGAAGGCCACCATCACCGCCGCGCAGGCATACCAAGATGCGTTGGCTAGAGATAATGACTCCTTAGACATATAACCGCAAGCAGGCGTTTTGCTACAGCCGCCGCTGTTCAGCAACTGTGTGCCGGTATCAGTAGGTGCGGACGTGCTTCACGGCATGCGGTGCCCAGAATACTGCACCCGGACGAACGGCAACCGCCCTGTACCTGAACCTGCGCCTTGCCTGATCCTCCCATTCCCCTACCCCACCGTACGCTGTGCCCACGTGCCCTGCCCTGCAGGTGTGCGGCCACGTGTACGTCCACGCCGCCCACGCCGGCGACCTGCCCACCCTGGAGCGGCTGAGGCGGCTGGGCTTCCCGCTCCCGCGCCACGCGGCAGCCGCGGTCCTGTTCACGAGTGCGGTGTGCGCGAGGTGGGCGGACGACCTGGTGCCAGGGGGCAGGCCGGAGCCGGAGGATGAGGACGTGCAGGAGGAGAGGGGGCAGGCCTCGCTGCCGGCTCTGGGCTGGCTGCTGGACGCAGGAATGGCCGTGGATTGGAGGCAGGCGGTGGAGGCTGCGCGGCTGCGGCGTGGGGACGCAGCGGGGGTGGCGGAGTGGCTAAGGGAGCAGCGGAGGCAGCGGGCGGGGGGCGGGGGAACGCGGGTGTCTAAGGGCAGGAGGCCGGGGCGGCGGTGACGGGGAGACGGGCATTGTGGGCTAAGCCACAGCCGGGCGAGGTGTATCGGGGAGTGGGGCAGTAGCGGGGCCACGGGGTGGTGCAATCGGTGGCGGCAAGCGAGGAGCTGCGAGGAGCGACGGCCTCTCGTGCAGCCCGGGTGGGCGTACCGGCACAAGCACAAGCACATTGGGGGACGGCGCTGCACCACTTCCCGTGTGTTCGTTGCACGATTCCAGTTGGACAGCTGCGCTGTGTGGCACCGGGTGTGGCACCGGGTGTGCCTGCGAGCTGTTGCAGGTGGATGTGCAGGGCTCTTGGCGGGGCATGTGCGAGGGATGTGTCCGCGGTTTGCGGGTGACGTGGGAAGGCTTCCAAGGTTGCCACTCTTCGCTGACTGGGGGCCATTACAAGCCTTACTAAAACCAACTGACTGTCATTCGGCGTTGCACAAAGGCTGTTTCCTCTTGTGGACCAGCTCTAAATCTAAGCGGTTGCATCCCCTGGGCATGCGCTAGGCATGACTCGTGCCCATTTGGGAAGCACATGTGCGTGCGTCTTGATGCAGCAATCCGTACTCCGTACATGTCAGCCTGCGTGGATCTGCCGAACGCCGTGCGCCTCCTTTGTGCTCGTGGCTGCGGCCATTGTCACCTGATCGAGAATAAACGACCTGGCACATAAGATTGTTTGGTTACGACAACACAAGCAGCGTGCCGCCACGCGAACCAGTGGCTATGCGGCGCCGGACTCTGCACTCTGCTGCACTGCCTTGGGCTACCCTGCACTACCTGACGTCAGTCGGAGCGTGCGAACCTGAATCATGTGTACCGTACAGGGGAGGCCCCTGATGTTCAGGACCCATCCAGAGTTTACAAACGTGAAGTCCGACCGTGCTACGCAATGGGCTCACAGGGAAAGTGCACGTCACAGAGGAGCTGTGCATGGAGCCGGTATCTGCGCAGGGCGGCAAGGATGATGTGTCGTTGTGTCCATGTCACTGTTGGATAAGGTCGCTCTGTGTTGCGCCCGCAATACGGTGCCCGTGGTCCCGTGCCAGGCATCAGGCCAGCCTGGGCCAGCAATAGCGAGGCAGAAGTATGTGTGGTCAACTGCCGATAGGCTGGGACATGCTGGGACTGTTGTCCAGTGCCGCCACCTCTCTTGCACTTAAGTGGAATTGTGCCTGCACTCCCTTGCCCTGCGCCTCCCACATGGGCCTCACCCACCTTCCAGTGCTCCAAGCTTCCCAAACTTAGCCCAGCAGCATGGTGCACAGCTGTTTGACCCGTGCCTTCTCGGCCGTGAGCGAGAGTACTGCGGTACCCGCTCAGAGCCTGTGACTGTGTCCAGCTGCTGTGTCCCCTCTGCAATTGGGGCCTGTACGTCGAACCTTCAGTACCCAGCGACAGCCCCGTTGCGTGCCAATGAACCTACTGCCATGTCCTTGCCCGTGCTTTATATCGGTATGCTGGGTCAGCCATGCTGAGGGTGACATTTTAACCATGGTGACAAAAATTGTTGCATCAGGCGTGCCCCAAGGAGCACTTACCAGGGCACCCTGGCACGCACTTCCCCCTAGGAGCAGCATAGGGAGACTGGGAAGAGACTGGGGAGGGCTGGGAGCTGCTGGGAGCTCAGGGATGCTAGGTCGTGAAACAGCATGCACGGACGGTCGTTGACATATACGTGAACTGTCGCTTCCCCCCGCTGGCTTGCCAGTCTGTATGTGTCGAAACATACTTAGCCATCAGTCGCCCCGAAACCATGCCCATTGCACCCCTACTCTGCTAGTAGTAAGGACCTGAGACCTGGTTATCCCTGTAGAAACTGTTCTACTTCTGCGCGTATTCCTCATGTCGTGCTAAGCAGGGATATCAGGACCACCACTGAAAGACATTCTTGGCGGGAACGGGGAAGAAACCAAGTAAAATAGGACTAGCTCACACCATTTCCGGTACTTGTTCAAATGGATAATGAAGAGCTTCAGCAGTTCTGGCCCCTCCCGCTGCCGAGGGAGCTATCCGACTACATCCTTTCCTTTGTTCCTCGCCAAGACCTCGCCTGCAATGTCCGGCTATCATGCAAAGAGACAGCTTGGTACTTCTGCAACTCAGATCCCTACAAGACAGTATCTGTCTCAAAGCCAGTCCCCGTTCAAACCTTTGATGCGTGCTTCGGCTCGCGCTATGCCGTCAGCAGGCTGCCCTTCAGCCGCCGCGACAAGCTTCTGGAGCTGACAGCGGGCACAGGGCAGCTCGATAACGTCCAGGCCCTGGTGGAGCGCGCGGGCCTGCCGGTCACAGCGAACGTGATGGCCTCTGCTGCAGCTGAGGGGCACCTGCCCGTGTGCCAGTGGCTCCATGGCCAAGGCTGTCCTTGGCGAAGTGGGGACGACGAACCGGAACCAAGATGGTCAGCCAGCCCGCTTGAGAGGCTTCGGTACAGCGAAGACAGTGACGCACCGTACCCCGCCATGCGCGCTGCGGCCCAGGGTGGCCACCTGGAGCTGTGCCAGTGGCTGCGCGAGGCGGGATGCCGCGCCGAGAGCTACCAGATCCTGTGCTGGGCTGCTGCTGGGGGCCACATCGACGTGTGCAAGTGGGCCCTGTCGCTAGGGAATCCCTGGGCTGATGACTCTGATGACTCTGAGGAGGACGAGGAGGACTACGGCAATTACCCAGATACCGTCGGCTTTCACGAGGCGGTAGCGGGGGGCCACCGCGCACTGTGCGACTTCATGCTGCAGAGCGGGTGCAGCTCCCTGTACGTCGGCCCCGCCCTGGCGCTTGCGGGAGGGCACACGGAACTGTACGAGTGGCTTATGCAGCTGTATGAGGGCGATCCGGACTTGCACGGGGTGAACTGGGAGGAGTTGGCCGGCGGCGCAGCGGTGGGTGCCGACCTAGCCACCCTGCAGCGGCTGGTGGCTGTCGTGCGGGAGCAGGAGGGGCCGGCGTGGTCCCTAACGCAGAGCATGTGCGTCGTTGACGTGGGCACCATGGTGTGTAGCCCCACGCCCGATGCTGCAGCCAAGGTGCGGTGGCTGCAGGAGGCGGCTGGGGTCGATTTCCTGGCCGAGGGGGTGCTGTCGGAAGCCGCAGAGTTCGCCCGGCCGGATGTGGTGGGCGTGCTGTGGGAGCTGCTGGCCCAGGCGGAGCTCCGGGAAGCTGCTCAGGGGGCGGCGGTGGCGGCACCGGCGGCGGCAGCTGGAGGCTTGCAGCAGCAGGAGCCGCAGCAGCAGCAGGCGGTGGGAGGGGCAGGGGTGAGGAAGGCGGGTGTTCTGGACGTTACGGCTAAGTACGGGAAGCTGCGAGAGGTGCTTGTCGACAGAGCTGCCCGGTCTGGGCGTGTGGAGGTGCTGGAGGTGCTGCAGGGCGCAGGGTGGGTGCCCACCGTGTATATCGCGGAGGACGCCGCGAGCAAAGGCCACGAGGGGGCGGTGGCGTGGCTGGTGGAGCGGGTGGCGCATCAGTGCAAGACCTACGAGCGCGTTGTAGATGCGGCGGCTGTGTCCGGCAACACGGCCCTCGTGAGGCAGCTGTGGGCTGCAGGGTGGGCTTTGGGGGAGGATGTGGTATGCTTCGCGGTGATGGAGGGCAACGGCGAGCTGCTGGAGTGGCTGGTGGAGCAGGGCTTCCCCGTGGAGGTGAGTGCCATAGGGGCCCGGATGGCAGCAGGAGGGGTGCTGCGGCGGCATCCGGCGATGTCTTGTTGTGGCAGTAGCAGGGGGCCTCCGGGCTCGGCCACGCCCTTGGCGCCATGTTGCTTACGGCCCGTTGTCAACCCATCTTACCTGTGTACACCCATTGCCAAGTGATGTAAACCCGTGCAGCAATGCGATTCCTGCATGCCCATGCACGTCTGTTGTTCCCTTCCCCAGGGGGACGGCTTGGACTACGCAAGGGCGGCCTGGACGGGTGACCTGCCCACCCTGGAGCGGATGCGGCGCCTGGGCTGCCCCATGCCGCGCTGCATGTGTTGCGGTGCCGACGTCTTTACCTCAGCGGTGCATCGGGAGCCGCGGTCCCCGTACCGGTCGAGGCCGTATCAGGCCCCGCTGCCGGCCCTGCGCTGGCTGCTGGATGCGGGAGTGTTGGTGGACTGGGAGGAGGCGCTGGGGGCGGCGCGGAAGCGCCACGGGGACGCGGTCGAGGTGCACGAGTGGCTGAGTGCGCAGAGGGAGCAGCGGGCGGGGGTGGCGGCATTGAAGAGGCGGCGGCTGGAGCGCCTGGGCTAAGCGCTGTAGTGTGCTGCAGAGGCGTGCGCATGGGGTAGGACGCGTAAGCGGGCGTGCTTGGCTGCTGTGGTGGCTCCATTCGTTTGTGCGTTGGGTTTGACCCTTTCCTCGGAGGCGCAGCAGGAAATTTTTTCTATTGCTGGGATCGGGAGTGTTCATCTGCAGCATTTTGTTATTGGTGCTTCGTGGTTTGTGGCTCACGTTGGACGTCAAGCGTGCGCCCGAACGGTGAGGGCAGTGTCTCGGCCTAAGAAAGGAAGTGGCTGCTGCGGGTTGCCGTACGTGCGGCGCCAGATGTTGCCGGCGCATGCGGTGGTGTGCAGGCTGTGACCCCTGGCACTTGCATGGGGGCAGTGCCCAGGATACGGTACAATGAATCAATGATGCATGCTGCGGGTGGTGGTCGAAACAAACGGTATCCGGTACAGTACTGCGGAACCTGCTGCACATCCATCAGCAGCAACAAGAACAAATAGATTAATGGCAGCATAGTTAAAAGGCAACGGAACTCGTTTGCTTCCTGCCTGGCAGGTGCCTCGCCGGCGGCATGTGCAAGACGGCACACAGCGCAGCGGGTGCCCTTGCAACGCTTTGATGGCGTCTGGAACTGCGGAACGGAAGGCATGCCTCATCGGCGGAGGACCTGGACCTGTTCAGCTCGTGGAGGCCAGGGATGGCATGCATTACCGTAGGCTTCACTGACCCACAACAGCCGTGCAGCACCCCTGCGACCTTGTTCACAGTAGTCGGGAAGCACTATGCTGTACGGGGTTGGTAATGTGCGACAGGCTGCACGTACCGTGTAGCGTGTTCGCAGTGTGGGCTGCGTCAGCCCTGGTCAGCTACATCCGCGCTTGCCGCTTGCCAGTGCGGCAGCCTGGCTGCGAGAGGGTGTTGCGTCCAGCCGACCGTTGCCCTGTACCCGCAGCAGCAGTGGGTTCCCATCAATTCCCAACTGAACCATAAATCTGTTACATCGTGTGGATCCGGCAAGTATTTGTTCGCCTGCTCACTTGCCCTATGCTGAGGGCAACCTACTGAAATTGGTGACAGAAAGGTTGCACCAGGCGTGCCCCCAAGGCTTCCCCGTCACTTCCCCCTAGAAGCAGCCAGGGAGACTGGAAAGAGACTTGGAACGTGGGGAGGGCTGGGAGCTGAGGAAGACAAGTCGTCAAACCACATGCACGGACGGTCTGAACTGTCGCTTCCCCCCGCTGGCTTGCCAGTCTGTATGTGTCGAAACATACTTAGCCATCAGTCGCCCCGAAACCATGCCCATTGCACCCCTACTCTGCTAGTAGTAAGGACCTGAGACCTGGTTATCCCTGTAGAAACTGTTCTACTTCTGCGCGTATTCCTCATGTCGTGCTAAGCAGGGATATCAGGACCACCACTGAAAGACATTCTTGGCGGGAACGGGGAAGAAACCAAGTAAAATAGGACTAGCTCACACCATTTCCGGTACTTGTTCAAATGGATAATGAAGAGCTTCAGCAGTTCTGGCCCCTCCCGCTGCCGAGGGAGCTATCCGACTACATCCTTTCCTTTGTTCCTCGCCAAGACCTCGCCTGCAATGTCCGGCTATCATGCAAAGAGACAGCTTGGTACTTCTGCAACTCAGATCCCTACAAGACAGTATCTGTCTCAAAGCCAGTCCCCGTTCAAACCTTTGATGCGTGCTTCGGCTCGCGCTATGCCGTCAGCAGGCTGCCCTTCAGCCGCCGCGACAAGCTTCTGGAGCTGACAGCGGGCACAGGGCAGCTCGATAACGTCCAGGCCCTGGTGGAGCGCGCGGGCCTGCCGGTCACAGCGAACGTGATGGCCTCTGCTGCAGCTGAGGGGCACCTGCCCGTGTGCCAGTGGCTCCATGGCCAAGGCTGTCCTTGGCGAAGTGGGGACGACGAACCGGAACCAAGATGGTCAGCCAGCCCGCTTGAGAGGCTTCGGTACAGCGAAGACAGTGACGCACCGTACCCCGCCATGCGCGCTGCGGCCCAGGGTGGCCACCTGGAGCTGTGCCAGTGGCTGCGCGAGGCGGGATGCCGCGCCGAGAGCTACCAGATCCTGTGCTGGGCTGCTGCTGGGGGCCACATCGACGTGTGCAAGTGGGCCCTGTCGCTAGGGAACCCCTGGACTGATGACGCCGAGGCGGACGAGGAGGACCTTGGCATCGACCCAGATACCGTCGGCTTTCACGAGGCGGTAGCGGGGGGCCACCGCGAGCTGTGCGACTTCATGCTGCAGAGCGGTTGTAAGTCCCTGTACGCTGGCCCCGTCCTGGCGCTTGCGGGAGGGCACACGGAACTATACGAGTGGCTTATGCAGCTGCACGAGCGGGATCCTGACATGCACGACGTGGACTGGGAGGAGCTGCCCGGCGGCGCGGCGGTGGGTGCCGACCTAGCCACCCTGCAGCGGCTGGTGGCTGTCGCGCGGGAGCAGGAGGGGCCGGCGTGGTCCCTGGCGCAGAGCAGGTGGGACGAGGGCACCATGGTGTGTAGCCCCACGCCCGATGCCGCAGCCAAGGTGCGGTGGCTGCAGGAGGCGGCTGGGGTCGATTTCCTGGCCGAGTGGGTGCTGTCGGAAGCCGCAGAATTCGCCCGGCCGGATGTGGTGGGCGTGCTGTGGGAGCTGCTGGCCCAGGCGGAGCTCCGGGAAGCTGCTCAGGGGGCGGCGGTGGCGGCAGCTGGAGGCTTGCAGCAGCAGAAGGGGGCGGTGGGAAGGGGCGGGACGATGGAGGCGGGTGCCCCCGACGTCACGGCAAAGTACGGGAAGCTGCGGGACGTGCTTGTCAGCGGAGCTGCCTGGTCAGGGCGTGTTCAGGTGCTGGAGGTGCTGCAGGGCGCAGGGTGGGCGCCCACCGTGGATGCCGCGGAGAAGGCCGCGAGAGAAGGCCAGGAGGGGGCGGTGGCGTGGCTACTTGAGCGGGTGGCGGACCAGCGCAAGCAGGACCCGGACCTTGTGAATGTCGCGGCCTTGTCCGGCAACACGGCCCTCGTGAGGCAGCTGTGGGCTGCAGGGTGGGCTTTGGGGAAGCATGCAGTATGGTTCGCGGCGCAGGAGGGCAACGGCGAGCTGCTGGAGTGGCTGGTGGAGCAGGGCTGCCGAGTGGAGGTGAGTGCATGGGGGCCAGGAGGGCAGCATGCAGCCAGGCGGCAGAAGGAAGGGTGTTGCGGCTGTGTTCGGCGATGTTGTTGTTGCGGCAGGTGCAGGGGGGCCCAAGGCTCGGCCATGCCCTTGGCGCAGCGTTAACCCATCTCCGAACAGCTCCGCTGCTCACAGGCACGCTCCTGCGCTGACGTCCTCCTGTCCACCCACCCAACCGGTGCACCATCACTGTACATGTTAGTACTCCCGCGCCGCAACGCGATTCTTACATGCCCATGCATGTCTGTTGTTCCCATCCCCAGGAGGACGGCTCGGAGTACGCGGTGGCGGCCTGGACGGGTGACCTGCCCACCCTGGAGCGGATGCGGCGTCTGGGCTGCCCCCTGCCGCGCTGGAGGGATAGCGCTACCGGGCTCTTCATGTACGCGATGTTTCGGGGGCCACGGAGCGAGCACGACGGGACGCTGTATCAGGCCCCGCTGCCGGCCCTCCGCTGGCTGCTGGATGCGGGGTTGGCGGTGGACTGGGAGGAGGCAATGGGGTGGGCACGTGAGAGGGAGGGGGATGCGGCGGAGGTGGAGGAGTGGCTGAGGGCGCAGAGGGAGCAGCGGGCTGGGGGTGCGGCATTGAAGAGGCGGCGGCTGGCGCGCCTGCACCGAGCAACGTAGTGTGCTGCAGATGCGTGTGCATGGGGTAGGACGTAGGAGCCCGTGTAAGCGCGCGTGCGTGGGTGGCTGCTCTAGTGGCTCCGGTCGATTGTGAGGTGGGTTTGACCTGTGAGGCGCAGTAGGGATTTCTTTCCACATACTACGGTACACCACTATTCGAAAGTGGGGAGAGTGCATCTACGGCATTTGCTACTGGTGGTGCATTTTAGTTCGTGGCTCACATTCAACTTCAAGCGTGCGCCCAAACGATGAAGGCGGTGTTCCGGCCTACGAAGGAAGTGGCTGCTGCGAAATGTCGTACGTGTGGCGCCACATGTCGTGGGCGCATGCGGTGGTCTGAAGGCTATGGCCCCTGGCACTCGTATGGGGGCAGTGCCCTGGATACAAGGATCCATGCTGCGGGTGGTAGACGTCAATATGACTCCGCGCCTGTTCGCTTGCCTTGCCGGTCGCATGTGCGAGACGGCACACAGCGCAGCAGGCGCCCTTGCAACGCTTTGATGGCTTCTGGAACTGTGGAAGGGAAGGCATGTCTTATATCGTGGGCTGGGGACCTGGACCTGTTCCGCTCGTGGAGGCCAGGGATGGCTTGCAGTAGACTCCACTGACTCGCAACAGCAGTACCGCATTCCTGCAACCTTTATAGTCGGAAAGCAGTGTGGAATACGATATGCTGCGTTGTATCAATATGGCCGTAGCACAACCATGACGCTACGGGGAGCACAAAGCTTGAACGAGGCCGGGCGCATGTGGTGGTGTCCAAGTATGGCACGGTGTGCTGCACCAGCTGTACCAAGACGACGACACACGTGTTCCCCAAACAGACAGAAGGCATGCCTGGCGTGTGCACCTGCTGCCATTGCCGATCAACCATTTACCGTACCGGTACGGTGAGGCACCGCAGCCTACCCGTCTACAGTCGCGCATTGGATTGCAGGTGTCGTCCAACCTGACTACCGTACTTCGTGACCTACCAGCACTGGTGCACTCAATCCTTAACCCTGCCACCGTCGTTCGCACATGTAGGTCCCAGGGACGCATGGAGCTGTCCTGGCCCTTTCCGCTGCCCAATAATAATAATAATAATACTAACGCGGGAGGCGAAGCACCTCCGCGTGGGTTAAGGAG
>VFQN01000825.1_pt1 | contig 55614 bp, 39 predicted proteins | sample 3512371 | NCBI WGS metagenome assembly VFQN01 (sample SAMN10412370, study PRJNA504923) | tailings metagenome | isolation source: Replicate 2 from Balatoc abandoned mine | place: Philippines: Itogon, Benguet | collected 2017-08-28
GACGCGGATCATGGCGGTGTCCTGCAACGGAGAGCTTGCCTCACGTTGGATGATGGGACACCGTCAGTGGGTTCATGTATAAGGTCGCCGAATTCCGGCTGTTCTGGGGGGAGCCCCGGCCGTCGGACGCGAATCGGCAGGTAGTCCAGATCGTCCTGGAAGGGACGAGCAAGGATCTGGGGTATACCACGGCCGTCGTGGCCAACATGTACGGGTTCGGCGGCTTCGGGAAGTACGTCGAGGCATTCGGGGACGTCAAAGGTGCGAGAGAGGCGGAGGACGGGGTCGGGGACGAGCGGGCCCGGGCGTACCCGGTACGGACCCCGCTGAGCCGGGCGGAAACGCAGTGGGCCGACGGTGTGGTAGTCGTGCCGGTCGTGCTAGACTGCGGGAAGGCCGATTGGCTCCCGCCGGAGGTGGACCGGTCGGTCCGGGCGGCGATCGACGGGCTCAAGCTCGCCAAGGGCCGGAAGGTCAGCTTCTCCATCCGGGCCGTCCGTGACGACCAGCCGACACGCGACCGGCTGCGCGCCGCGTGCGCGAAGTGGGTCGGCGACGCCGGACTGGAACTCAACCGGCTGGGTGTGACGCCAGGTGATGCCGGGAAGGACAACCCCGTGTACCAACGGTGATTGATAAGTGAATATTCGATAAATCCGACTCTTCACTACCCGGTACGTGAAAGTCGAATCACGCGAAGACCTCGCGGACCGGCGCGCCCTCCGGGAGCAGCGGGATCGGCCGGTCGAGCCGGTCGCGGAGTTCCAGGTCCGGGGCGATCCTCAGCGCGTGGTAGATCGTGGCGACGACGTCGCCCGCGCTGACCGGGTTGAGGCTCGGGTACGCGCCGGTCCGGTCGCTCGCCCCGTGGACGAACCCGCCCTTCGTCCCGCCGCCGGCGAACAGCACCGTGTAGCAGTGCTCCCAGTGGTCGCGCCCGGCCCCGCCGTTGATCTTCGGCGTCCGCCCGATCTCCCCCATCACCACCACCAGCGTGCGCCGGAGCAGCCCGCGGTCGTCGAGGTCCGCCAGCAGCTGCGAGAAAGCGAGGTCGAACGGCGGGAGGAGTTCGTTCTTCAGCTTCGTGAAGTTCTGGCCGTGCGTGTCCCAGGTGGCGTTCGCGTCCGGCGCCCACGACACGCAGGCCAGCCGGGTACCGGCCTCGACCAGCCGGCGGGCGAGGAGCAGGCTCTGGCCGTAGATGTTGCGGCCGTAGGCGTCGCGCACCCGGGCCGGCTCCTGGTCCAGCCGGAACGCCCGCTGCGCCGCCGGCGCGGTGAGCAGGTCGCACGCCCGCGCCTGGAGGCGTTCGAGCTCGTCGGCCTGCCCGGTCCGCACGGCGCCCGCCGTCCGGTTCACCCCGGCGAGGAGGCCGGCGCGGGCGCTCACCCGGTCGGCGGTCATCCCGGCCCCGGGGGCCAGTTCCGGCAGGTTGAACCCGTCCGGCCCGTCGCCGCGGAGCACCAGGAACGGGTCGTGCGTCTTGCCGAGCCAGCCGCCGAGGAACCCCGGCTGCGGCGGCCCGCCGGCGCCCTCGGCCGTCAGGTACGGCATCAACACGTAGGGCATGACGTGTGCGGCGGTCGGGCGGTGGCGGCCGACCACCGCGCCGATCGCGGGGTGGTCGGTGGCCTTCGCCCCGACGATGCCGGCGCGGACGTCCGACCGGACGCCGGTGAGGGCGGTGTACACCGCCGGGGCGTGCGCGACCTGGTCGTGGTGAACGGACCGGACGAGCGTGCAGTGCCCCATCAGCCGGGCCAGCCGCGGCAGGTGCTCGCACACCTGGACGCCGCGCACCGCGGTGGGGATCGGACCGAACTCGCTGCGCATCTCGCGCGGCAGGTCCGGCTTCATGTCCCACATGTCGAGGTGGCTGGGGCCGCCGTTGAGGAACACGAGCACGCACGAATCCGCCGGCGGCGCGCCGCCGCCGCGCGAGTCGTTCGCGGCGGCGAGGAGTTGCGGCAGCCCGAGGTTCAGCGTGCCAATAGCCCCGACCTGGAGCATGTTCCGGCGGGTGAGCCCCGCCGGCCCCGGGCAGCTCGCGGGTGGTCGCATGAGGCGTGACCTCGGCCGGGGCGGTAGGGATGGGGGGGCTGGCGGGTGAAATGAATGTACCCGATCCCGGGTCGGCGGGCCACGCCGAACCGCGGACCGCCCGCGGATTTACCGCCCACTCCGGTCGGCGAGCAGCGACGCGACCCGCGCGGCATAGTCGTCGCCCGTCGGCAGCTCGCGGTCCTCGCGGACGCGCCGGCGGGTGGTTGGCACTTCGGCGCCGGTCAGCGGGTTGTGGCCGACATGCGGGTATTCCTCCCACCACAGCCCCGTTCCGCGGCGCTGCCAGAGCGGCACGTCGTTGAAGTTGACGCCGCGGCGGAACAGGAGTTCGTTCTTGTCCGCCACCGTCAGGCCGGCGAGCTGCTTCGTCGCGGCGCCGGCGTCGAGCCCCTCGTTGCGGAGCGTCCAGTAGCACCAGCCGTTGAGCGCGCACCGCACCGCGTCCGCCTGCCGCCAGCGGAAGTAGTCGGTCACCTGCTCGTCGGTCGCGGCGACAACCACCCGGGCGTCGAAGTGCGCCGGCGCCCCGCAGGCGAGCGCGAACACGGCGCTGGCGAGCCCGGCCGACACCGACACCGCCTTCTCGACCTCGCGGTCGAACAGCGCCCAGTGGCGCGGCAGCAGCACCGAGATCTCGTCGCTCTCCGTGTAGGCGTACAGCCCGCCGAAGTCCTCCAGCACGGCGCGGGCGGCCGCGACCATCCAGTCGTGGAAGCGCGGGTCGAACGGTTTCGCGCAGCGCTCCGCGGTGAAGCGGGTGAAGCCGCGGCCGTCGAGCCGCAGGACGGCCCACGCCCCGTCCGGGACGCGGAGGGCGTGGAAGCACTCCAGCCGCCGCATCCGCCCCTCGAAGTCATCCGGCCGCATCGCCGCTCCCTGAAATCACCGTCACCTCGAACCCGGCGCCGTCCACGAGTCGGACGTGGAAGAGCGCGAACCCCTCGGCGGGTGCCGGCGCCTCCAGACGGGCCGCGGTGATGCGGACGGCGAGGTCCGGCACGCGGGCCTTTCCCTCGCGCAGCGCGTTCCGCCGCAGGCTCGCGTCGAGGTCCGGCGGGAAGAAGTAGCACGCGACCATCGCCCCCGCGGCCCGCGCGAGGGCGACCAGTTCGGCCCGGTCCGCGGCGGTCGGGTTGGTGTTGTCCACCACGACCGACCGGCCGGCGGCAAGCGCCTCCGCGACCAGCCGGCGCTGGCGGCGGGCGGGGCGGGGGTTGCTGCGGAAGTTGTCCTTCGAGACGTGGGCGTGCGTGGTCGCGAACCGCTCGCGGAAGAACGTCGTCTTTCCCGACCCCTGCACGCCGACGAGGATGACCAACTCCATGACGCCCCCGGGTCACCGGACGGACGCCCGACACCTGCCACGGGTTCACGGCCGGTCTCGCCGGGCCGCGTGGGAGCCTTGGCGTTGCTCGCTCCGCCCTCGAACGGTAGATTTACGCGGATGGCGTGAACGAGGTCCGATCCGTGCCCGTGGCCGTGCGACTCTTCCTGGTCGTCTGCTTGCTCGCCGGGCAAACCCCGGTGTGTAAGGTCGAGGCTGCGCGGTCGCTCGCCCGTAAGTCCGTCGCCGTCGCGGAGGCCCGAGCGACCCCGACGTGCAAGAAGGGGTGTTGCGCGGGCCACTCCAAGAAGTCTGACCGGCCGACGCGCGACTACGGAACGCCCCCCACGCCGTCCTGTCCCCCGGATTGCCTGTCCCCGCTCTGCTCCCCCGTCCCGATGGCGGTCGGCCAGCCGGCGGTCGCAGCGTACCACGACGGTGCCGCCCCCGAGCGCCTTCCCCACGAACTCTGCCCGTTCCCGGGCGACGTCTATCGCACTCCGCTCGACCGTCCCCCCCGCGTCTAAATCCGTCCGCAAAAGCCGTCTTCATGCCAATGCCGTGTCGCGCGCCGCGCGACACCCGACCCGTTCACGCCGCCAGCCGCGGCGGGGGTGATCGCATGGCGAACCCGCACGCCGACCTCGGCGCGCTGACCGTCCGCCGGTCCGCGCCCGCGCTCCGGCTCCCGCGCCGGTGGGCGAGCCGGGTGTTGCTGCCGCTCGCGCTCCTCGGCGGGTTTGCCGGGCTCGTGCTCTGGGCGTCGTGGGACGCCGTTTTCCCGCCCGCCGAGGTGAAGGTGGTTCCCGTCCGCGTGCAGACCGGCGTCGCCGAGGTGGCCGTGGGCCGGGAGCTGTTCCGCGCGAACGGGTGGGTCGAGCCGCTCCCCCGTCCGGTGGACGTGACCGTGCAGACCGAGGGGATGTACCGCGTCTCGGACGTGCTCGTGTACCCCGGCGACCGGGTGAGTGCGGGGAAGGAACTCGTCCGCCTCGACACCGCCCGGGCGGTCCTGGAGCAGGAGGCCGCGGGGAGGCGGCACGACAAGCGGCTCGCGGCGGCGCGGGCCGCCCGGGCCGACGTGACGCGGGCGGCGGTCGCCGTGACCAACGCCGAGGCCGCGGTCGGGCTGGCGAAGGCCGAGGGGGAGGCCGACGTGACCGCCGCGGCGGCCGACGTCGCGAAGGCGGAGGCGGCGGTGAAGGCGGCCGAACTCACCGCCGCGGTCGAGGACGAGCTGTGGCGGGCGAAGGCCGCCGGCTCGGACGTGAAGGCCCGGCAGGCCCGGCAGGCGCTCGACGTAACGAAGGCCGAGCGCGACGCCGCGACCGCCCGGCTGGCGAAGGCGACGACGGGGGCGGCGGTGCGGGTGCGGCAGGCCGAGCTCGCCCGCGCCGCCGCCGGCGCCGACCAGGCGGGCCTCGCCGCCCGCGCCGACGAAGCGGACCAGGACGCGGCCGACGCCGCCGTCGAGGTGAAGAAGGCCGAACTCGAACTCGCCCGGGCGCGGGTGGTCGCGCCGTTTGATGGCGTGGTGATGGGCCTCCACGTCCGCCCCGGCCGGGTCGTCGGCGGCAAGGACTCGCTCCCCGACAGTAAGGGGGCGGTGGTCACGCTCTACGACCCGGCCCGGCTCCAGGTGCGGGTCGAGGTGCCGGTGGCGAAGTTCGCCCTCGCCCGCCGCGGCGCCCCGGCCGAGGTCGAGGTCGAAGACGTGCTCCCCGGGCGGAAGCTCGCCGGCACGGTCGTCTACGACACCCACCTGGCGAACGTCAGCCGAAACAGCGTGCCCGTCACCGTCGAGCTCGCCGGCACGCCGCCCGCCGAACTGCGGCCCGACATGATCGCCGCCGTCCGCTTCCTCGCCCCGCCGCAGACGGGGGTGAAGGCGGAAGCCGCCCGCCGGCTCGTCGTCCCGCGACGGCTCCTCGTCACCGACGGCGGCGGCGTGCGGGTGTGGGTGCTCGACCCGGTCGGCGGGCGGGCCGAGTTCCGCGCGGTGGAGTTGGCGCCGGGTGAGGCCGACCGGCAGACCGAGACGGCCGAGGTGGTCGGCGGGTTGAACCCGACCGACAAGCTGATCGCCAGCGGCCGCGATGGGCTCCGCCCCGGCGCCCGGGTCCGCGTCGTCGGGGAGGACCGCTGATGCCGCTCGTCGAGATCGCCGGGCTGTCGAAGGTGTACAAGAAGGGGAGCCAGGAGGTGCCCGTCCTCCGCGCCCTCGACCTGACCGTCGAGGCGGGCGAGTTCGTCGCCCTGATGGGGCCGTCGGGCTCGGGGAAGACGACACTCCTCAACCTCATCGCGGGCATCGACCGGCCGACCGCCGGCGTCCTCCGCGTCGGCGGGGAAGACCTGTCCCGGCTGTCGCGGACGCGGCTCGCGGCGTGGCGGGCGCGCCACGTCGGGTACATCTTCCAGCTCTACAACCTCATCCCGGTGCTCACCGCGTTCGAGAACGTCGAACTGCCGCTACTGCTGCTGCCACTCGGGCGCGCCGAGCGGCGGAAGCGCGTGGAAGTCGCACTCGATGCGGTCGGTCTCCTCGACCGGTACGACCACTACCCGCGCCAGCTCTCCGGCGGGCAGGAGCAGCGCGTCGCCATCGCCCGGGCGGTCGTCGGTGACCCGACCATCCTGGTCGCCGACGAGCCGACCGGCGACCTCGACGCCGAGACGGCCGACGCCACCCTGACGCTCTTGAAGCGGCTCAACGACGAGATGGGGAAGACGCTGGTGATGGTGACGCACGACCCGCACGCCGCCGCGGCGGCGAAGCGCCTCGTGCGGCTGGAGAAGGGGGCGCTCGTGGCGAGCGACCTCCGGGCCGTCCCCGGCCGCGCGCCGCTGGCCCGGGCGGGGTCGTGACGATGCTGAAGTTCCTCCCCTACGTCCGCAAGAACGTCCTCGGCCACCGCGCCCGCACCGCGATGACCGTCGCCGGCACCGCCGTGCTCCTGTTCCTGTTCCTGTTCGTGACCGCCATCCAGGGCGGCCTCGACCGGGTCCTGAGCGCCCGCGACGACCGGCTGATCGTGTTCCAGGCGTACCGCTTCTGCCCGAGCTCCAGCCAGCTCCCGGTCTTCTACGCCGACGCCATCGCCGGCGTGCCGGGGGTGAAGTCGGTGCTGCCGGTCAAGGTGGTGGTGAACAACTGCCGGGCGAGCCTCGACACGGTCGTGTTCCACGGGGTCGACCCGAAGCTGCTGCCGGCCGTGCGGCCGAACCTGACCCGCGTCGCCGGCGACTGGCCCGCGTTCCAGGCCCGCACCGACGCGGCGCTGGTCGGCCGCCGCATCGCCGAGCGGCGCGGGCTGCGGCCCGGTCAGTCGTTCACCGTCGCGGGTGTCACCGTCCAGGTCGCCGGGGTGTTCGCGTCGGACGGCACGGGGGAGGAGAACGTGATCTACACCCACCTCAACCTCCTCTCGAACCCGACCGCACACCACGCCTACTTCGCCACCCTGTTCGAGGTGCAGCTCGACGACCCCGACCAGGCCCGGGCGGTCGCCGCGGCGATCGACGCGAAGGTGAAGGAGAAGTTCGAGGTGCCGACCGAAACGAAGCCGCAAAAGGCCCACTACGCCGCCGCGCTGGCCGACCTCCTCGACCTGATCGGGATGACCCGGTGGCTCGGGTTCGTGTGCGTCGGCGTGGTCGTGGTGCTGGTGGCGAACTCGGTGGTGATGTCGGCGCAGGACCGGGTAAGGGAGCACGCCGTCTTGCAGACGCTCGGGTTCTCCGGCCCGCGGGTGTTCTCGCTCATGCTCGCCGAGAGCTGCCTCATCAGTCTCGCCGGCGGCGTGCTGGGCACGGCCGCGTGCGTGGCGTTCCTGGTGTCCCGGCCGATGACCCTCTCGACCGAGGGGGCGAGCATCGACTTCGTCGCCTCCCCCGGGCTGGTGGCGGCGGGGCTGCTGCTGTCGCTGGCCGTCGGGGTTGTCGCCGGGGCGGTCCCGGCGTGGCAGGCGGGGCGGGCGGAGATCGTCGCTTCGCTCCGATGAGTGGTGCGTTGAAGTCCGGGAGCCCCGAAGGGGCGGTAGTCAATAGCCCAGGGCGTCAGCCCTGGGCAGGCTGTGGCGAAGTTCGCACCGCATAACCTCCCGTGACACCGTCTCCGCAGCCCAGGGCTGACGCCCTGGGCTATTGACTGCCGCCCCTTCGGGGCTCAAGACCCGAACCGTGAACCGAATGCGACTTCTTCCCTGGGATTACGGTGTGCGGAACCTCGGCCGGCGGCCGGTGCGGACGGCGCTGACCGCGCTCGGCCTCGGCCTCGTCGTGTTCCTGCTGCTGGTCGTGCTCGGGTTCGTCCGCGGGCTGGAGCGGAGCCTGGAGCAGAGCGGCGACCCGGAGGTGGTGCTGCTCCACAACGCGAACGCCGCCGAGAACCTGGAGAACTCGTCGATCGCCGACGAGGTGCCGGCGCTGGCCCCCACGGAGTTCGCCGCGCACCTCGTGAAGTACGGCGAGGCCGCCGCCGTCTCCCCGGAACTGACCATCGCCGGCCGCGTGCAGGTGGGCGGCCTGGCGGCGATCGCCGTGTTCCGCGGGGTGGACCTCGACCGGGCGTTCCTCGTCCGGCGGCAGGTGGCGCTGGTCGAGGGGACGCTCCCCGGCCCCGGCGAGGTGCTCGTCGGCCGGCTGGCCCCGGCGAAGCTCGGGGTCGGGGCCGCCGACGTGGGCGTGGGCCGGTCGGTCAGCATCGAGGGGAAGCCGTGGCGGGTGAGCGGCCGGTTCGCCGCGCCGGGGACGCTCCTCGAAGCCGAGGTGTGGTGCCGGCTCGACGACCTCAAGGCCGCGATGCGGCGGCCGAACGACGTGAGCGTGGTGGCGATGCGGTTCGACCCCGCCGGCGACCCGGCCAAGCAGATGGGGTACGTCGAGTACTTCTGCCGCAACCGCCGCCCGGACCTGGAGCTCGCGGGGAGCCGGGAGTCGGAATACTACGCCTTCCTCGGGAAGCACTACGCCCCGATGCGGGCGCTGGCGTGGCTCCTGGTCGGGCTAGTGGCGGCGGCCGGGGCGTGCGGGGCGGCGAACACGATGTACGCGGCGGTGTCCGGGCGGGTGCGGGAGTTCGCGGCCCTCCAGGCGGTCGGGTTCCCGCGGCGGGCCATCGCGCTGAGTCTGTTGCAGGAGTCGGTGATCCTCGCGGCGGCCGCGACGCTCGCGGCGGCGGGGCTGGCGCTCGGGCTGGCGCACGGGGTGGCGGTGCGGTTCACGATGGGGGCGTTCGCGCTCCAGATCGACCGCACGGCGCTGCTCGTCGGGTGCGCGGCCGGGCTCGGGCTGGGCGTGTTCGGGGCCGTGCCCCCGGCGGTGCGGGCGTTCCGCCTGCCGATCCCCGACGCGCTGAAGGCGACGTGACGAATCCCCCGGCGCGGCCGGGTTCCCTCGGAGGTGTCCCATGACGACGCGACTGTCCCTCTTTGCCGCCCTCCTCGCCGCCGCGGTCGGGTGCGGCCAAGCCGGGCCACGGCCAGACGCGGAGAAGCCGGCCGCCCCGTTGCCGACCGCCGCGTCGGGCGACGCCGCGAAACTGGAGCCGCTGGTGCTGGCCGAGAGGCCGGCGAAGGCGATCACGGTGCGCGAGGCGCTCGCGAAGAAGGCCGGCGAGAAGGTGGTCGTCACCGGGCAGGTGCCGACCGAGAAGGTGAAGCCGTACAACGCGGCCGTCGCCACGTTCGTGATGCTGTCGCACGAGGACATGGCGAAGGACGAGATCAAGGAGGAGTTCGACTGCGACAACGCGGCCAAGTGCCCGGCGTGCAAGGCGATCCTCGACGAGCACGGGGTGCGGGTGGAGCTGGTGGACGGGTCGGGGGCGCCGGTGGCGGCGACGCTCGAAGGGTTCCGCGGGCTCAAACCGGGGAGCACGATCACGGTCGAGGGCGAGGTCCGGCGCGAGGGGAAGGACAACAAGCTCGTGCGCGTCGTCGCCACCCGGTTCTACCCCGGCTGACGCCGGGGGCGTTTCCCTCACGCCCCTCCGGGGGCGTGGCCGATACCACCGACACGCCGCGGCAGGCACGGAGGCCGGATGCGGTCAGTCGTTCACGTTCTGGTCCGGGTCACGCTCACCGGGGCGCTCCCGGCGGTGGTCGGCTGCGCGTCCACGCTGCCCGCCGTCCCGGCCCACCCCTCCCGCACGGTCCCGGTGTCGGTCTCGCCGCCCGCGACGAGATCACTCGCGGCAGCCCCGAAGGCGGACGCCGCGGCCCGCCCGGTGTCGGCGGTCGAGCCGGCGCCCGCGTTCGCCGGGCTGAACGACCTCCTCGCGCTCGCCCAGGCCCGGAGCCCGGACCTCGCCGCCGCCGCCGCGCGGGTCGGCGAGGCGCGCGGGCGGATGGTGCAGGCCGGGCTCTACCCGAACCCCACGGTCGGCTACTCGGGGAACCAGATCAACGACGGGCCGGGCACGGCCGGTCAGCAGGGCGGGTACGCCGCCCAGGAGTTCGTGACCGCGGGGAAGCTGCGGATCGCCACCGAGGCGGCGCGGGCCGGCGTCAGCGCCGCCGACTGGCACGCCGCGTCGAAGTGGTTCGACACCGCCGCCCGGGTCCGCACCGCCTACGCCGAGGCCGTCACCGCGCGGGCGGTCCTCCGCGAGACGGAGCGGACGGCCGCGCTCTTCGCCGACGGACTGGACCGGACCGAGAAGCTCGCCGCCGGGGGGAAGGTCGAGGCCTACGACGTGACCCGGCTCCGCGTCGAGACGACGCAGATCGCCAACCGGGTCGGCGCCGCCCGGCAGCGGGCGGCGGCGGCGGACCGGCTGCTCGCGGTGGCGGTGGGCGTGGACCAGCTCCCGCCGGTGGCCGACACCGACCTCCCGCCGGTGGTCGAGCTCCCGGGGTACGACGAGGCGGCCGCGCTGGCCGGGCGGTCGTCGTTCGTCCTGGCCGCGGCGGCCGAGGCAGAGCAGGCGCGGGGCGAGGTGCGGGCGGCGGAGGTGAAGCCGGTCCCGAACGTCCACACGATGACGACGGTGGCCCACGACTACGTCACCCGCGCGCCGATGGCGAGCGTGCAGCTCGGGGTGGCCCTGCCGGTGTTCGACCGGAACCGGGGCAACATCGCCGCCGCGCAGGCCCGGCTCGTCGCGGCCGAGGCGGGGGTCGGGCAGGCCCGGCTGCGGGCGACCGAGCGGCTGGCGGGGGCGTACCAGCGGTACGAGAACGCCCGCCGCCAGCTCGACCTGTACCGGACGCGGGTGCTCCCGGACGCCGCCGCCGCGCTGGAGCAGATCGACCGCGTGTACGCCGCGCGGGGCGAGCGCTTCTTCGACACCCTCGACGCCCGCCGGGTGCTCACCCAGGCCCGCACCGACTACGCCCAGACCCTCGGCGACCTGTGGGCCGCCGCCGCCGAGGTCGAGGCCGTGGCGCAGTTCGACCGGTAGGCACCCCGCGCGAGCGCTTCGGGCCGGGGCCGCTCACGCGCCGGCCGCGTGGGGGTGGCCCGCCCGGTCGAGCACGTCGCGGATCTTGTAGAGCAAGTCGTCCGGGCAGAACGGCTTCTGGAGGAGCGTGTTCTCGGACCGCATCACGCCGTTCCGCAGGACCGCGTCGTCGGTGTACCCCGAGATGTAGAGGACGCCGACGTTCGGGTGCCGGGACGACACCGCCTCGGCCAGCGCCCGCCCCCCGAGGCGCGGCATGACGACGTCGGTCAGGAGCACGTCGACGGGCGTGGCCGCCCGCTCCATCACCCGGATCGCGTCCTCCCCGTCGGTCGCCTCCAGCACGGTGTAGCCCTTGCTCTGGAGCACGTGCCGGGCCAGCGCGCGGACCGCGTCCTCGTCCTCCGCGAGGAGGACCGTCTCGTTCCCGCCGGGTGCCGGCGGGCGTGCCGCGGGCTCGGCCGGCGGCGGGGCGTCGGCCACGACGGGGAGGAAGATCTCGAACGTGGCCCCCTCCCCGACCGCGCTCGTGGCGCGGACGTGGCCGTCACTCTGCTTGACGATCCCGTACACGGTGGCGAGGCCGAGGCCGGTCCCCTTGCCGACCTCCTTGGTCGTGAAGAACGGCTCGAAGACCCGGGCCAGGGTTCGGGCGTCCATCCCGCAGCCGGTGTCGGTGACCGCGAGCCGGGCGTACCGGCCGGGCGAAAGATCGGCGGAGGCCGGATAGCCGCCGTCGCCGACCCGGACCTCGCTCGTCTCGATCGTGAGCCGGCCGCCGGTGGGCATGGCATCGCGGGCGTTGACGGCCAGGTTCACCAGCACCTGCTCGATCTGGCCGGGGTCCACCTTCACCCGCCCGAGGCCCGGGGCCAGCGAGGTGAACAGCTGGATGTCCTCGCCGATGAGCCGGGCGAGCATCCGCTGGACGTCGGCGAGGGCGTCGTTGAGGTCCAGCACCCGCGCCTGGAGGAGCTGCTTTCGGCTGAACGCCAGCAGCTGCCGGGTGAGCCCGGCCGCCCGGTCCCCGGCCCGCTGGATCTCGTCCAGGTGCTCCGCCGACGGGTGCCCCGCGCCGAGGCCGTCGCGGACGATCCCGCAGTACCCGGTGATGACGGTGAGGAGGTTGTTGAAGTCGTGGGCCACCCCGCCGGCGAGCTGCCCCACCGCCTCCATCTTCTGCGCCTGCCGGAGCTGGTGCTCCAGGCTCCGCTGCTCGGTCAGGTCTACGCCGATGCCGAGGCTCCCGAACACCTCCCCGGACGCGCCCCGCAGGGCGGCCGTCGACAGGCTCACGTCGATCAGCCCGCCGTCCTTCTTGCGGCACTTGGTCGGCAACCCCTGGATCGACCCGCCGGGCGGCAGGGTGGTGTCGGTGCCGGCCGCGGCGTCGGCGAGCGGCGGGAGGGGGCGGCCGAGGAGCTCGGCGGCCGACCAGCCGAACAGCCGTTCCGCGGCCGGGTTCCACAGCCGGACCTTTCCCTCCAGGTCGGTCGTGTGGATGGCGACCGGGGCGGCGTGGACCAGCGCCTGGATCGTCTGGGTGATCTCCCGGAGCTCCTCCTCCTGCTGCTTGCGGGCGACGAAGTGGCCGAGCTGCTTGCCGAGCTCGGTCATCACGTCGAGGAGCTGCCCGTCCCGCTTCTGCCGGCGGCGGCAGTAGAACGTGAGCACCCCGCCGACCGCCGCCCCGACCCGGACGGGGAACCCGAACGCCCCGCGCAGCGGGCGCGGCCCGGCCGCGTTGTGGGTGGAGTCCTCCTTCGCCCCGAGCGCGTCCTCGACCCACCCCGGCTCGCCGGTCGCCCACACCCGGCCGGGGAGCCCCCGGCCCGGCTGGCACGTCTGCCCGCGGGCGTCCGGCCACGGCGGGAGGCCGGCGGCGGGCGACTGGTACACCTCGGTGCAGTGGGCCAGGCCGGACTCCGCGTCCACCCGCCAGAACGTGCCCACCTCCCACTGAAGCGCCTCGCACACCGCCTGGAGGATGCGCGGCACCGCGTCGGCCAGCGACCCGGCCTCGGCGAGGACGCACGTCGCGGCGTAGTGAGCGATGAGGTACCGCTGCGCCCGCTTCCGCTTGCTCACGTCCCGGACGAACGCCACGCTCACGGCGTCCTCCCCGACGAGCATGGTGTTCCCGGTCAGCTCCAGCGGGAACGTCTCGCCGCTCTTCCGCTTGCCGATCACCTCCCGCGCCCCGGCCGAGAGGCCGAGGATCGACCCGGACGGGAGGCTGTCGCGGAGCGGGTTCGGGCGGTCCTGCGGCGCCGCCTCGGCCATGAGCAGGGTGACTGGTTGGCCCGCCGCCTCGTCCGCGCGGTACCCGAACAGCCTCTCCGCGGCCGGGTTGAGGGACAGGATCTCGCCGCGCGGGCTGACCGTGAGGATGCCCTCCTCGGCGTGGCGGATCACCTCGCCGGCGCGGCGCAGGTCCGCGAGGTCGGCGCTGTCGGCGCGGCGCGCACGGGAGAGCACGACCGCCAGCACGCCGGCGACAGCGACCGCTGCGCCGATGCCCGCCGGGACGGCGGGGGCGAGGCGCGACACCAGCCACTCCAGGCCGGCGACCGCTACGGGTAGCAGGACCACGAGGAACATCGCGCGGACGCGGCGGCTCCGGTCGCTCGGACTCGTTGGGTTAGGACCGTCCACGGTCGGAGCCTCCTTCTGGCGTGCGCACCGCCCGACGGGTCAGACCCGGTTGAGGCGGTGCCACAGGCCAGCCTAGTACGGCGAGTGCCGCCAGAGCGTAAACCGCGGCGGCCCGGAGCGAAAAAAGGTTCCACCAGCCGGCGGCCGGTTCGGCGACCGGCTCGGCCGGTCCGGCCGCCGGACCGACCTCCGCCGCCGGGAGTTGGTCCGGCGGTACCGGCGCGTCGGCGGCTTGCACGCGGTCCGGCGCGGGCGGGCGGCCGCTCCCGTCGAACAGGTCGAGCGGCGACGGGAACGTCACGTCGAGGGGTGCCTCGGCCTCCCCCTCACGCCGCAGGTACTCCCGGAGTGGCGCTTCCGTCGCGCCGGTGATCAGGCCATTCCGCCCGACCGCCGCCGCGTCGCCCTCGTCACTGTCGTCCTCCCACTCCCCCGTCTCGGCGGCGCACCACACCAGCCCGGCGGAGGAGATGCTTTCTTCCAGCGTGCGGGCGGCGCCGGCGAGATCGGCGCCCTCCGCCGCCGCGCCGAGGGCGAGGGTGGCGAGGAGCTCGAGCGGTGCGCCGACGGGCGTCGAGAACTCCGTCACGAGGAACCGGCCCGGGTCCGGTGCGCCCCCGGGCGTCGGAGCGACCGTCCCCCCGCCCGTCGTGACCGAGACGAAGACGGTGCCGTCGTCGAACGAACCGGCGGCGCCGCCGCCGAACGGAAGGTCGCCGTCCACGAGGGGCACCGGCGCCGGTTCGGGCGGGGTGGGGGCGGGAACGCTCAGTACGAAGGTCAGAGGGACGGCCGCGTCCCGGCCGTCGAGCGTGACGTAGACCTGCACCGTGCCCGCGGGGGCGGAGCCGAGCCCCATGTCGGAGACGGCGGTCAGCCCGGACGCGAACGCCATCGCCATCCGCAGGCCGGTCTCGCCGCGCTCCATCAGCGAGAAGCGCCCGTCCGCGCTCGCCACGAGCAGGTCGAGCGTGCCGTCCCCGGTGAAGTCGCCCGCCACCGCCCGGACCGGGTCGAGCCCGGCCGCCGCGACCGCCCGCGGGGCGCCGAACCCGGAGAATACCGTCAGGTCGTTCGACCCCGCGTTCACCGTCACCAGGTCGAGCCCGGCGGCGCCGTCGAACTCGCCGACGAAGAGGTCGGTCGGCCGGCTCCCGGTGCGGAACACGACCGGCCGGCGGTCATCGAAGAAGCCCCCGCCGACGCCCGGCAAGAGGTACACGGTGTCCGCCTCGCCGTTGGCGACCAGGATGTCGGCGATCCCGTCGCCGGTGACGTCCTGGACGACGGCGGCGGTCGGCCCCGCGCCGGCGCGGAGGCGGGGGCCGGCGGTCATGGTCCAGTCGCCGCCCCGCCCCCGGCCGAGCAGGACGGACACGTCCTGCGACCCGGCGTTGGCGATCACCAGATCCGGGGTGTCGTCGCCGTTCACGTCCGCGACGGTGATGCTGCCGGGGTCGGTGCCGACGAAGAACCGGTTGGCCGGGCCGAACCGGTGGTCGCCCAGCCCCAGGTACACGACGACGGCGTTCCCGCCCCCGTTCGTGACCACGAGGTCGGCGAGGCCGTCGCGGTTGAGGTCGGCGAACCGGACCGCGTTCGGGTCGCGCACCCCGTCCGTGCGCCCCTGCTGGAAGGTCGGGACGTTGTCCGCGGTCTGGAACTCGATCCGGTCGGTCGCCCGGCTGGCGAGGGCGAACTCGTCGTGCCCGTGCCCGTCGTGGTTGATCACCGCCAGCGCCACGCGGGAGTCGAGTCGTTCGTAGGGGCGGAGGGTGCCGTCGCCGTTCCCGATCAGCGCCAGCACGTCGCCCGCCGGGCTGCTGACCCGCAGCCCTGGGAACCCGTCCCCGTTCAGGTCGACGGCAGCCATCCCCGTTGGGTCGCCGCCGGCCGCCGCCCGCGCCGGCCGGCCGTCCGGCCCCCGGCCCAACTTCTCGACGAACCCGCTCCGGCCGTCGGACAGGAAGATCGACACGTCCGCGTCGCCGCGGTTCAGGACCGCCAGGTCGGTGTGCCCGTCGCGGTTGAAGTCGACCGCCAGGATGCCGACCGGGTCGAGGCCGGTGCGGAGGGACGCGAGCGGCACCGGGTTGAACAGCCCGCCGCTGCCGGTGCCGCGGAGGACCGTCACCTCCCGGCTGCCGCGGTTCAGGACGGCCACGTCGGGGGCCGCGTCCGCGTCGAAGTGCCCGACGGCGAGCGCGACCGGCGTGTCGAGCGAGGAGGCGCCCGCCGCCGTCACAGCGACGAGCCCTTCGCCGGCCCGGAACCGGAGTTGCGTGGCGAACGGGGCGGCCGGGTCGTTCGGCCGGACGCCCACCGTACCCGACAGCGGCTCGGCGAACACGAGGTCCGCGCGCCCGTCGCCGGTGACGTCGGCGACCGCGAGGCCCGAGAAGCCGGCGCCCAGGTCGAGTTCGTAGTCCCAGCCGCGGTCGGAGAAGTCCTCGGCCGGGCGCTGGAGGCCGATGAACACCTTGCCGGTCGCGGCCGAGCCGATCACCAGGTCGTCGCGCCCGTCCCCGTTCACGTCCGCCGCGAGAACGACCGACGGGACGAACGCCCCGAGGTCGTTCGAGAACACCCGGACGAACCCGCCGCCGAGGTGCGCGTAGATGGCACTGTCGTTGGACCGGGCATTGACCGCGTACACCAGTGCCGCGCCCTGGATGGCACCCGCGGTGATGTTGCGGGCGGCCCAGGCCGGGTCGGGGTTGACCACGACCGGCGCGGCGAACCCCGCCTGCCCCGCCCGCCCGGCCCGGAAGAGGATCGCCCCGTCGCTCCGGAGGCTGACCACGTCCGGCACCCCGTCGCGGTTGAGGTCGGCGACGACCGGCGCCGCCGCCACCGGCGGGAGCGCGGCCCCCGGCGCGGTGAACGCGCCCGTGCCGAGCCCGAGCACCACGGACAGCGGGGCGCCAAGGGCGTTGGTCGTGCCCAGGTCGAGCCGGCCGTCGTTGTTGAAGTCGGCCGCCACGATCGTCGTCGGGGAGTTCCCGACTGCCACCGGGGGCGCGGCCGCGAAGGCGCCCCCGCCGCGCCCGAGCAGGACGCGCACCACGTTCTCGTTGCCGTCCGCCACGACGAGATCCACCCGGCCGTCGCCGTCGTAGTCGCCCGCCGCGACCGAGGTCGGGGCGCCGCCGACCGCGACCCGCAGGGGGGCGCCGAAGGTGCCGTCGCCGCGGCCGGGCAGGACGGTGACGCTCCCGTCGCCGGGGTCGGCGGTCACCACGTCCGGGCGGCCGTCGCCGGTCACGTCGGCGACCGTGAGTGCCGCCGGGACGACCCCGAGGAAGACCCCGGGCGTGGCGCGGAGCGTGCCGTCGCCGGTCCCGAGCAGGACGGTGACGCCCCGCGATTCGTTGCCGGCCACGACCACGTCGGGAATCCCGTCGCCGTTCACGTCGGCCACGGCGACGGCCGACACCCCGCCCGCGACCGGGTAGGTCGCGGGGACCGGCGTCGCGTGGCGCTGGCCGAGGAGGACGGTGACGTCGCCCGACCCGGCGTTGGCGACCACGACATCGGCGAACCCGTCGTTGTTCAGGTCGCCGCCGACCACGCCGGTCGGGGTGGTTCCCACGGGCAGCGTCGCCGCCCGCCGGAACGTCCCGTCGCCGATGCCGAGCAGCACCGTGACGGTGTTGTCGAGCGAGTTGGCGACGACGATATCGAGCCGCCCGTCGCGGTTCCCGTCGGTCAGGGCCACGGCCGTCGGGGCGGTGCCGACCGGGTACGTGACTGCCACGCGGAACGTGCCGTCGCCCTGCCCGAGGCGGACCGCGACGGTCCCGGCGGCGTTGTCCGCGGTGACGAGGTCGGCGAACCCGTCGTTGTTCACGTCGCCCTGCGCCGAGGCGACCGGGCCGCTGAGGATCGGGGTCCGCAGCTGTCGCGGGAACGTCCCGTCGCCGGCGTTGAGGAGGGTGGTGAAGTCCCCGGCGGCCACGTTCACCGTAACCACGTCGGGCGCGCCGTCGCCGTTGACGTCGGCGTCGGCCACGCCCCACGGCGTGTCACCGGTAGCCACCACCGGGCCGACCCGGAACGTGCCGTCGCGGCGGCCGAACAGCACCGCCAGGCGGTTCTCCGGCTGGCTGACCGCGACGAGGTCGAGCGCCCCGTCGCCGTCGAAGTCGGCGGCGCGGACGCGGAACGGGTTGAACGGGGTGGCCACGTCCGCCCGCGGCCGAAAGCTCCCGCCCGGCCCGGCGAGGAAGACCGATACGGACGAGGAGGTGGAGTTCGCGGCGGCGACGTCCGGGCGGCCGTCGCCGTCGAAGTCCCCGACCGCGACCCACGCCGGCCGCGACCCTGCCGGGAGCCGCGCCCCGGCTCCGAACGTGCCGTCGCCCGCGCCGAACAGGACGGACAGGTCGTTGGAGTCGATGTTGGCGGTCACGAGGTCGAGTCGACCGTCACCGTTGAAGTCCCCGGCGGCCAGCGCCGCCGGGCCGTCGCCCACCGAGACGTCGAGCGCGGCGGCGAACGTACCGTTGCCCCGCCCCAGGAGGATCGAGACGGCGTTACTGCCGGCGGTCGGGACCGCAATGTCGGGGGTGCCGTCGCCGTTGTAGTCGCCGATCACCGCCTGGTACGGGATGAGCCCGGTGGCGTAGAGCACGGGCGCGGCGAACGTGCCGTCCCCGCGGCCGAGGAGGACCGACACGTTCGCGGTGCTGAAGTTGCTCACGACCAGATCGGGGGCGCCGTCGCGGTTCAGGTCGCCGGCCGCCACCGCGATCCCGTCCGAGCCGTTCGTGAACCGCCCGCCGGTGCGGAACGTGCCGTCCCCGCGGCCGAAGAAGAGCTGCACGTCGGACGTGTTGTAGTTCAGCACCGCCAGATCGGGGCGGCCGTCACGGTCGAAGTCCGCCGCCGCCGCGGTGTACGACCCCCCGCCGGCCCCGGTGGTTTGCGCGACCCGGAACGTGCCGTCCCCGCGGCCGAGGTTCACCCCGACGTGGCCGGCGTAGTCGCCGTGGGCCAGGTCGGTCCGGCCGTCGCGGTTGAAGTCCGCCGCGACCAGCATTGCCGGCGACGGGCCGACGGGGAACACGGCCTGCGCGGCGAACGTCCCGTCACCCCGGCCGGCGAAGACCGAGACCGTGCCGTCGCTGAAGTTGGACGCGGCGAGGTCCGGGCGGCCGTCGCCGTCGAAGTCCCCGACCGCGACCCCGTAGGCGCCCGCCCCGGCGGCCAGCGACACCGCCGGGCGGAACGCCCCGCCGCCGGTGCCGAGCAGGACCGTCACGTCGTTCGTGGAGTAGTTGGCCGTGGCCAGGTCGAGCTGCCCGTTGCCGTCGAAGTCGCCCGCGGCGATCCCGTACGGCTCGCCGCCGACCGGCACGGGGGCCAGCGGCCGGAACGTCCCGCCCGGGTTTCCGACTAGCAGTGACACCGTGCTGTCGTTGTAGTTCGCCACCGCCAGGTCCGCGCGGCCGTCGCCGGTGAAGTCGCCGGCGATCAGCTCGTACGGGCCGGAGCCGACCGCGTAGCCGACGGGGGCGGCGAACGTGCCGCCGCCGGTCCCGAACAGCACCTCGACCCGGTCGCTCCCGTAGTCGGCCACGGCCAGGTCGGTGCGGCCGTCGCCGTCGAAGTCGCCGGGGGCGATCGCGGACGGGTTCACCCCGAGCGGGACCACCATCCGGGGCAGGAACGTCCCGTCACCCCGGCCGGCCAGGACCGAGAGCGACCCGTCGAAGTTGGCGCTGACCAGGTCCGGGGCGCCGTCCCCGGTCACGTCCGCGGCGACCACGTCGTTCGCCGCCGCCCCGACCGCGTAGCGCACGGCCGGGGCGAAGGTGCCGTCGCCGAGCCCGAGGAAGACGGAGACCTCGCGGCCGTCGAAGTCCGAAACCGCCAGGTCGGCCACGCCGTCGCGGTTCAGGTCGGCGGCGTGGCCCCAGATCAGCCCGCTGGCCTGGAGCGGCTGGAACGGCGGCGTGGCCCGCGCGAAGTCCGCCCGGATGGCGTAGGTGCCGCCCGCGCCGCCGAGCCCCTGTACGTCCAGGTAGTACGTCGTGCCTACGGTTGCGGCGGCGAGGTGGAGGTCGATGTGATCGGTCGGGTCGATCGGCGACCGCCCGTCGCTCTGCATCAGGACGGTGCCGTCGGCCGCCCGTAGCGTCAGCCGCGTCGGCCCGCCGGTCGGTGCGACCTCGGCGACGAGGCGGCCCGGTTCGGTGACGGTGAACTCGTAGGTCGTCGGGGCTGGGGTGATCACCCCGGCCCGGGGGCCGGCGTTGAGCACCAGCGGGAGCGCGGTGTGGAACGGGTCGGCGGCGCTCGGGAGTCGCCGCGCGTCGAGCTCCTCCAGCCCGAGCCGGGGGCGGCGGGCGGGGCGGGGGCGAGTCGTCCAGAGCGGTTCCCACCAACCAAACCGGCGCGGGCGAATCATGGGCGATGCAGTCCTACCCCGCGGCAAGCGGGTTCCGAATTCGGAGCCCTCAGTCTCTTATCGAAGATCGTTGATCCGATTTTCCCGACGACCGGCGCCCGTCATTCCACCCGCCGGGGGGCGGGGTAGCGGGCGGCGAGCTCGCCGAACCCCGCGCCGCGGCGGACGGCGTCGAACGCCCGGTCCGTGCCGACCGTCCGCCAGAACGCCGCGGCGTCGGCCGGGGTCTGCTGGTCGAGCGCCCGGGTCAGCGCCCGCACGGCCCGGCCTTCCCAGTCGGTCCGGCGGGCGAGATCGACCGTACCGACGTAGACCGCCTGGCGGTCGTGCCGGGCGACGGCCTGGGCGTAGACGCGGGCGACGTTGTAGCACAGCCGCGGCGTCTGCGGGCCGCGGGCCAGCGCCTCCTCCGCGTCGGCCACCGCCGCCTGGTGGTCGCCGAGCAGCGCCCGGGCGTACCCGCGACCGGCGTAGGCGTCGCCGAGTTCCGGGGAGCGGCGGACGGCCTCGTCGAAGTCGGGCAGGGCTAGCCGGGGGGCGCCGGCCACGAGGTAGCACCACCCGCGGGCGGCGTGGGTTTGGGCGTCGGCGTTCAGTTCGAGGGCGCGGGTGTAGTCGGTCTGGGCGCCGGGGTACTGGCCGAGTTGTGTCCGCACCGCGGCGCGGGTGCGGAACGCGCCGGCGTCGGGCGGGCCGTGCGCCAGGCAGTCGTCCAGCGCTTGCAGCGCCTCCGGGAGGCGCTCCAGCGCGACGAGCGCCTCGGCGCGGAGCCGGCTCGCCTTCGCGTCGCGCGGGCGGGCGGCAGCCGCCGCGTCCGCCGCAGCCAGCGCGCCCGCGTAGGCCTTCTGCTTGTACAGAATCCGGCCGCGCTCCAGGTGGTCGTCGGCCGCCGTCGGGTCAAAGCGGAGCGCCGCGTCGAGGTCCGCCAGCGCCGCGTCTGGTTCCTGGCGGATGAGCCGGACCTGCGCCCGCGTTCGGTAGAGCAGGGCGAGGCCGGGTTCGAGGCGGACGGCCTCGTCGAGCCGGGCGATGGCGGCGTCGAACTCCCCGCCCTTCAGGTGAACCTGCGCGAGACTGGCGTGGGCCTGGTACTGGCCCGGGCGGAGCGCGAGGGCCGCTCGGAAGTCGTCCGCGCCCGCGTCGATCATCCCCCGGTGGACGCGCATCGCGCCGCGGTTGACGAGCAGCCCGTACCGCGCGGACTCCGCGAGCGGCGTCTTGAGCGCGGTGTCGAAGTCGGCCTCGGCCCGGTCGTACTGCCGGAGCTCGCCGAGCGCCGTCGCCCGCAGCAGGTGGAGCCACGGGAACTGGCGGCGCTGGGCGAGGCACGCGGTCAGGCACGTCACCGTCTGGTCGGCGCGCCCGGCCTTCAGCCAGGTCAGGCCGAGGAAGTAGCGCGCCCAGAAGTGGTCCGGCTGGAGCTGCAGCGCGCCCTCGAACGCACCGACCGCCGCCGTGTACTCGCCCGCCCGGTACCGCTCCTGGCCGAGCAGGAAGTGGTCGAGCGGGGTCGTCGGGAGCGTCGCCGCGGCGAGCCCGCGCTCGCGGGTGGCGGCGGCGGTCTGGTCGGCCTGCGCGAGGTACTGGGCGCGGCGGCGGTGGAACGACCGCGTCGCCCGGCCGAACCCGGCGACGCGGTCGAGGACCGTCACCGCCTCCCCCGCCTGCCGCCGCACGTCGTCGGCCGACTGGCCGGGCCGCGGCTGCGCGACGGCGTCGGCGAGCACGACGAGCAGCTCGTAGCAGCCCTCCGCGACCTCGGCCTTCTCGGCCGCGGTGTAGAACGGGCTGTCCACCGCCGGCGCGGTAGTGGTGTTCGGGGCGACGCCGAACTGCGCCAGCGCCGCCGTCGCCGCGGCGATCGTCTCCCGCACCGTGGCGGCGAGACCGTTGCCGGTGAACATCGTCGCGTGGAAGAGGGCGTCATTGCGGCGGTCGCGGAACGCTTCCAGCCGGTCGTGGTCGGCGCGCTGCCGGTCGGCCCGCTGTAGTAGCCCGGCCACCCGGTCCCGCAGGTCGGCGAGGCCGGGCTCGCCGCCCACCTGCTCGTGCGCCCGGGCGAGGGCCACGCGGGCGCCGGCCCAGTCCTTCGCCGCGAGCGCGGCTTCGGCGGCGTGGATGAGCCCGTTCGCCGTCCCGCGGAGCCCGGTGAGGCGCTCGCGCTCGGTCGCGGCGACCTCGGCGGCGCGGCTATCTCGTTCGTCGCGGATCGCGTCCCCGAGTCGCGCCTGCAACTCGACCTGGTGCCAGACGCCGAACCCCAGGATGCCGACGGCCGCGGCCGCCGCGCACCCGGCCGCCGCCGCCAGTGCCGGCCGCCGCCGCGCCCACTTCGCCACCTTCTCGCGGACCGGCGTGGGGCGGGCCAGGATCGACTCGCCGGAGAGGAACCGCTGGAGGTCGTCGGCCAACTCCCCGGCGGTGGCGTAGCGGCGCGCCGGGATCTTGTGGAGGCACTTCAGGCAGATCGTCTCCAGGTCGCGCGGGAGCTTCGGCTGGAGCCGCGACGGCGACACCGGCTCGGCGTGGAAGACCTGGAGGAACGTCTCCACCGGCGACTCGGCGACGAACGGCGGGCGGCCGGTCAGCGCCTCGTACAGGATGGCGCCGAGGGAGTACACGTCGGCCGCCGGGCCGACGTCCCGCGACTTCCCCTCGGCCTGCTCGGGCGCCATGTAGTTCGGCGTCCCCATGATGACGCCGCTCTCGGTCTGGTCGGCGCCGGCGTACAGGTCCTTGGCGAGGCCGAAGTCGGTGATCTTGGGCGTGCCGAGGGCGGCGTCCGGGGACTGGAGCCCGAGCGCGGCGGTCATCCGGCCGACCGCCGACGCCCGCGCGTCGGTGGCCGGGATGAGGACGTTGCCGGGCTTCAGGTCGCGGTGGACGATGCCGCTCTGGTGGGCGACGTGGACGGCTCGGGCGAGCGCGAGCAGCAGCTGCGCGGCGGCGCGGACCGGCTGCGGCCGGCCGCCGAGGCGGTCGGCGAGGGTGCCGCCCTCGACCAGTTCCATCGAGAAGTACGGCGGCTCGTGGCCGAGGTTGATCTCGTGAATCTGGACGATGTTCGGGTGCTGGAGCGACGCCAGGATGCGCGCCTCGGACGTGAACCGCTCCAGTGCCTCCCGGCCGCCGCGCGGGTCGGCCAGGATCATCTTCAGGGCGACCGGGCGGCCCAGCCCGACCTGCCGCGCACGGTACACGACGCCCATGCTCCCGCGGCCGAGCTCTTCCAACCCCTCGTACCCCGGCACTGCAACCGGGCGCGGCGCCCGGTCCGCGGGCGGGCGGGCGTACAACTCGACCGCCCCGTCATCCCCGGATGCGAGGGCGGGCGTCGTCAGGGCTTGGGGGGGGGTGGTGTCCCGCCCGGCACTCACCAGTGGGTCGGCGGCGGGCGAGGTCTGGGCGACCGGGGCGGGCATAGCGATACCGGGCGTGGGGCGGCCCTTGCGGGTCGGGGCAGGGGTACTGTGCGTGAAGAATCGCGGACAAGTCGGTCCGAATAGGGGGGCCGGCGAAGGGAATTGGCTCACATTCCGCCCGCCCGCGCAGAATTCATCTGACAAACTCAAATCCTTGCACGGAACAGAGTCATCTTTGTTCACTTTTTCCCACCCGCCGCGCGGTCGCAAGCAGGGTAGAATCGTCTCATTTTTCAGTTATTTATAAGATAAAATGACATATTTGACAAACAATTCATATTTGTCAACTTGTGACGATTGCGCGGATTTTTCCAGCCCGCCGTGAATCTGTGGCGAGGTCCGGCGAACCGCAAGTAACTGACCTGACCCCGAACCCATTCGCATAGTATACATCTATTCACTAAATCGCTACTGGGGCGCCGGTCCCCCGTGGCGGCGTCGGGCGCTGGTGCCCGAGCGTGAGCCGGGTCTGCCCATCCCGGTTAAGGGCCGGTTTTGCTTCGCTGGTGAGTCGTCTCCCCTTACCAGACAGAGGTTTCGTCCATGGGTCTTCTCCGCAGCTTGCGTCGCGCCCGCCGTCGTTCCGCCCTCCGCTTCGAGTATCTTGAAGACCGCGTGGTGCCCGACGGCACCCCGGGGCTGGGCTACGGCCCGGCGCCGCTCCCCGACGCCGTGCCGGTCGAGTGGGAGGGCCAGACCCGGCTCGCCGCCCCCGGGCGGTGGCTCGTCCAGGCCGACGGGCTGACCGGCACCCCGGCCGAACAGGCCGCCGCGTTCACCGAGACCCTGACCTCCCTCGACCTCGGCGTACGCGTCGAGTCGCACCTCGGCCCCGACGGCCTGTTCCTCCTGTCCGGCCCCGCCGACCTCACCGCCCAGGCGCTCGCCGGCGAGCTCGGGGCCGCGCCGAACGTCCGCTTCGTCGAGCCGGACTTCTACGAGGCGTCCGCCCAGGTCGTCCCCAACGATCCGTCGTTCAATCAGCTCTGGGGGATGAACAACACCGGCTCGAACCCCGGCGTCGGGGCCGGCGTGCCGGACGCCGACATCGACGCCCCCGAGGCGTGGGACCTGACCGCCCCGAGCCGCGGCAGCACGCAGGTCATCGTCGCGGTCGACGACAGCGGCGTCGATTACACCCACCCGGACCTGTACCTGAACGTTTGGCTGAACCAGACCGAGATCCCCACGGCCCTCCGCCCGACCCTGGCCGACACCGACGGCGACGGGCTCATTACCTTCTGGGACTTGAACGCCCCGGTGAACGCCGGCCGCGTTGCGGACAACAACCTGAACGGCCGGATCGACGCCGGCGACGTGCTCCGCCCGACCGGCGCGGGCGGGTGGATGGACTCGCTCGACGGGAACGCCGTCGGCACCGCGAACGGGTTCGTGGACGACCTCGTCGGCTGGGACTTCTTCAACAACGATAACAACCCGGACGACGAATGGTCCGGCGTCTGGCACGGGACGCACGTCGCCGGGACGATCGGCGCGATCGGGAACAACGGCGTCGGCGTGACCGGGGTAAACTGGAAGACCCAGATCATGATCGTCCGCGGGCTCGGGCCGACCGGGTCCGGGCCGTACTCGGCGCTGCTCGGGGCGCTCGACTACGCGGTGAGCAACGGGTCCAAACTGTCGAACCACAGCTGGGGCGGCTCCACCCCGTCGAGCGCGCTGGAAGCGTCGGTGGTCAACGCCCGGAACCGCGGTCACCTGATGGTCGTGGCCGCCGGCAACGGCGGGATCGACGGGTTCGGCGACAACCTCGACAACCCGGCGGCGGAGACGTCGTACCCGGCCGTCTACCCCTACGACAACATCATCACCGTCGCCAACACGACGAACACCGACGCGGTCAACTCCAGCTCGAACTACGGCCTCACGAGCGTGGACCTCGGCGCCCCGGGGACCAATGTCCTCAGCACCATGTCGAGCACCCGCGGGCCGGCCTACGGGTACCTCAGCGGCACGTCGATGGCGACCCCGCACGTCGCCGGCACCGCGGCCCTGATGCTCTCCTTGAACCCGACCGCGACGTACACCCAGGTCCGCAACGCGATCTTCCAGACGGTGGACCCGAACACCGCCCTGCGGACCAACGGGCCGACGCCGGTGGCGACCGGCGGCCGGCTGAACGCGGCCCGGGCGGTGCAGGCGTTCGGGTTCGCGGTCGCGGCGACCACGCCGGCCGTCGGCGCGTCGGTCTCGGCCGCGCCGACGACGTTCGTGGTGGACCTCACCCAGCCCTACGACCCGGCCTCGGTGGACGCGACCGACTTCCTCGTGAACGGCATCGCGGCCGACGGCGTGACGGTCACCGACGCGGACACGCTCACGTTCACGTTCGCCGCCAGCCCGGTGACCGCCGAGAGCGTGCAGACGATGACCGTGGCGGCCGGCGCGCTCGCCGCGCTGGCGAACGGGACCGCTGTCTCCGCGTTCACCGGCATGTTCCGCTATGACACGGTGCCACTGGCGGTCGCGGCCGTCAGCCCGGCGCCGGGCGTCGTGCCGGCGCCGCTCACGTTCCTCGACGTGACGTTCAACGAGCCGGTGGACCCGAACTCGGTGCAGGCGACCGACCTCACGCTCAGCCGGGGGACGGTGGTCGGCGCCGAGGTGCTCGCGGGCACCGGCGGGCGCGTCGTGCGGTATTCGCTGTCCGGCCTGACCACCTCCGGCGCGCTCACCGCCACCCTCGGCGCCGCGGCGCTGGCCGACGGCGCCGGCAACCCCGGCCCGGCCGCGGCGGTGGTGCTCCAGTACGTGCTGAACGCGCCGTCCACGGTGTTCCCGGTCCCGCTCACCGCTCTGCCGCCGCTCGGCAGCCTGGCGTACACCGGGTCGACGACCGGCGCCATCGCCACGCCGGGCGAGCTCGACCCGTACGCCCTGTCCGTTGACGCCGGCCAGTCGATCACCGTGACGGTGTCGCCGACGTCCGTCACGGCCCCGTCGTCCCTCCTCCCGACGGTCGAACTCCGCGACCCGAGCGGCGCCGTGGTCGCGTCCGCGGTGTCACCGGCGGTCGGACAGCCGGCGGTGATCCAGGTCGCGGCGGCCGCGCTAACGGGCACGTACACGATCACCGTCGGGGGCGCCGCCGGGGTGGGGGCGTACACCGCGGCGGTCTACCTGAACGCGGCGGTCGAGGCCGAGTCGGTCGGCGGCGCGACGAACAACACGCGGGCCGCGGCGCAGGACGTCGGCCCGGCTTTCCTCGGCCTGCAAGCCGGGTCGGCGGCTAGTCGTGCGGCGGTCCAGGGTCAGCTCAGCCCGGCGACGGGCGACGACTTCTACGCCCTCCCGCTCGCCGCCGGCCGGCCGGTCACGCTCGCGCTCGGGCTGTCGAACTTCTCCGCCGCACCCGCCTTCTCGCAGACCCGCACGGACGTGTCGGTCCCGGCCGGGCGTTACCCGATCTTCGTCGGCTACCGCGACCTCAACGGCGACGGCAAGCAGGACATGGTGGCCGTCGTCAACGACGGCGGGACGGACGCGAACTCGGCGATCGGCGTGCGGCTGGGCAACGGCGACGGCACGTTCGGCGCGCTCGCGCAGTACCCGGCGGGCACGGTGTTCGCCCGCTTCCTCGACTTCGGCGACGTGAACGGCGACGGGAAGACGGACGTGGTGATGTCCAGCGACCGGACGCCGCAGGTGTCGCTGTTCCTGGGCAACGGCGACGGCACGTTCCAGGCGGTGCGGAACACGCAGGCGCCGGCGAGCGGGCTGGGCGTGGCCGTCGGCGACCTGAACGCGGACGGCCGGGCCGATGCCGTGGTCGCCAACTTCAACGGGTTCGTCAGCGTCCTCCTCGGCCAGGCGAACGGCACGCTCGGCGCGCCGGCGATCTTCTCCACCGCGGCGGGCGGGACGTTCACCGCGACCCTCGGGGACGTGAACGGCGACGGCCGGCTGGACGTGGTCACCGGCAACTTCAACAGCAGCAGCGTGTCGGTCCTGCTCGGGAACGGCAACGGCACGTTCGGCGGGCCGTCGGTCCTGAGCGCGGCGCCGAACACCTGGGGCGTCGCCCTCGGCGACCTGAACGGGGACGGCCGGCTCGACCTCGTGGCCGCCAACCAGGGGGTGGGCAACGTGGCGGTCCGACTCGGCAACGGGAACGGCACGTTCGGCAACCCGACGTTCTTCTCCACCGGCGGGAACGGCCCGCGCACGGTCGTGCTCTCGGACGTGAACGCCGACGGCCGGCTCGACGCCGTCGTGGCGAACATCGGCAGCGCCACCGTCGGCGTCCTCCCCGGGAACGGGAACGGCACGTTCGGCAGCCCGCTCACGTTCCCGACCGGGATCAACCCGAACTCCGCGACCGTCGCCGACCTGAACGGCGACGGGTTCCCGGACCTCAGTTCGGCCGACGCCGCCTCGGGCAGCATCTCCGTCCGGCTGAACACCACGCCGTCCGTCCGCCTGGAGTTGCAGGACGCGGCCGGGAACGTGGTGGCGACCGCGACCCGCGGGCCGACCAACTACGACCGCGGACTGACCTTCACCCCGGCCGTCGGGGGCACCTACTACGTGCGGGTGTTCGGGACGAACACGACCACGCCGTACACCCTCCTGGCGACCCGGGCCGCCGCGTTCGACGCGGAGGCGAACGACACCGCGGCGACCGCCCAGCCGATCGGCGCGGCCGGCGGCGCGCTCGGCGCGATCACCCCCGGCACGTCGGTCGGCGCCGTCGTCCCGGCCGCCAACGCCAACGTGGACGGGAACTTCAACAACAGCTTCCCGTTCAACATCGGCGGGTTCGGCATCCCGAGCATGCGCTACCAGCAGATCTATTCCGCGTCGCAGTTCGGCGGTGCCGCGGGCGTGATCGACGCGCTGCGGTTCCGGCAGGACGCGGGGGTTAGTGGCACCTTCAGCGCCGCCCTGAACGTCAAGATCACGCTGGGCTACGCGGCCCGGACGACCACCACCGCCTCGGCGGTGTTCGCCGACAACGTCGGGGCGGGCACGGTGACCGTGCTGGACGGGCTGGTGACCATCTCCAGTACCGCCTCGGCGGCCAACCCGCGGCCGTTCGACGTCGTCATCGACGTGGCCAATCTGTTCCGCTACGACCCGGCCCTGGGCGACTTGCTCGTGGACATCTCGCTCCGCAACTCGCCGGCCTTCTTCATCCCGTTCGACGCCGTGATCGACGCCCCCGCCGTCGGCGTCACCACCCGCATCTACCAGACCGACGTGAACGCCCCCGTCGGCCAGGGGGCGTTCGTCGGCGGGCTGGTCACGCAGTTCGACATGGCCGCCACGAGCGACGACTGGTACACGGTTAACCTCGCCGCCGGCCAGCGGGTGGAGTTCACCACCTCGACTCCGGCCGGCGGGCCGGGCGAGTTCGTCAACGCGCTGAACCCGCGGATCGAACTGTACGACGCGGCCGGCACGCGGGTCGTGGTCGGCACGCCGCTCCTCGACAACCGCAACGAACGGATCGCGTTCGCGGCGCCGGCGGCGGGGACGTACCGGGTCCGCGTGACCGGGGAGAACAACACCGCCGGCGAGTACTTCCTCGGCGCGAACTTCAACCCGGCGGCGGCGGACGACGCCGCGACCACCCCGGAAGACACGCCGGTGGACGTCGCCGTCCTCGCCAACGACGGCGACGACACCCCGGTGTCACAGGGGACGGTGACGGTCGTGACCGGCCCGACGCACGGCACCGTCAGCGTGTCCGCCGGCGTCGTCACCTACACGCCCGACGCCGACTACTCCGGCCCCGACGGGTTCACCTACACCGTCACCGACGCCGGCGGGGCGGTGTCGAACGTGGCGGCCGTGAGCATCACCGTGGCTGCGGTCGCCGACGCGCCGACGCTGGCCGTCACCCCGACCGCGGACGGGAACGAGACCGCCCTGATCCCGCTGGACATCGCCGCCGCGCTCGTCGACACCGACGGCTCGGAAGCGCTGGCGATCACGGTCGCCGGCGTCCCGGCCGGCGGGGTGCTGTCGGCCGGCACCGACAACGGCGACGGTACCTGGACGCTGACCCGGGACCAGCTCGCCGGGCTGACCATCACCCTGCCGGACAACCTGGCCGACGACGCCCCGTTCACGCTGACCGTCACCGCGACCGCGACCGAGTCGTCGAACGGCTCGACCGCGTCCGCCGCGGACGCGATCGGGGTGACGGTGCGGAACGTCGCCCCGACCGCGACCCTGACCGCCCCGGCGACCGGGACCGAGGGGAGCCCGGTCACCGTCTCGCTCGGCGACGCGACCGACGTCTCGCCGGCAGATGTGGCCGCCGGCCTGGAGTACGCCTTCGACCTCGGCGCGGGCTACGGCGCCTTCGGCACCGCGACCGCGGCGACCTTCACCCCGGCTGACAACGGGACGTACACCGTTCGGGCGAAGGTGCGGGACAAGGACGGCGGCGAGACCGAGTACACGACGGTCGTCGAAATCGCCAACGCCCCGCCGGTCGCGGATGCCGGACCGGACCGGACCGCGAACGAGGGCGACACCGTCACGCTGACCGGGGTCTTCACCGACCCGGGCGCGGCGGACACGCACACGTTCCGCTGGCAGGTCAGCGCCGGCAACGGCCAGGTGGTCGCGGACGGCACGGGGGCGGACTTCTCGTTCGTTCCGGCCGACAACGGCGTCTACACCGTCACGTTCACCGTCACCGACGACGACGGCGGGGTCGGCACGGACACGGCCGTCGTCACCGTCGGCAACGTCGCCCCGACGCCGACGATCATCGCGGTCTCGACGCCCCGGCTGGAGGGGACGTCGATCACCGCGACCGGCGGCGCGACCGACCCGGCGGGCGCGAACGACACGCTGACGCTCGCCTGGGCCGTGTACAAGAACGGTGCCGCCACGCCGTTCGCTGCCGGCACCGGGGCGAATTTCACCTTCACCCCGAACGACAACGGCAGCTACCGCATCGTGCTGACCGCGTCCGACGAGGACGGCGGGTCGGCCGCGACCGAGACGGTCGTCGCCGTGGATAACGTCGCCCCGCAGAACCTGGTGATCGCCGGGCCGGGGAGCGCGGTCCGCGGTCAGCCGGTGACGTACTCGGGGCTGTTCACCGACCCGGGCAGCGCGGACACGCACACCCGCGCGTGGCAGGCCACGCGCAACGGCACGGTGGTGGCCACGGGGAGTGGACCGGCCTTCGCGTTCGTCCCGACCGTGGAGGGCACGTATCAGGTGACCTTCACCGTGACGGACGACGACGGGGGCACGGCGTCGGTCACGCGGGCGGTATCGGTCGCGCGCTTCGCCGTGCAGCCCGACCCGACGGCCCCGGGCACGTTCACGCTCGTGGTCGGCGGGACGACGCAGGCCGACGAGATCCGCATCACCCCGGACAACGACTGCGGCGAAGACGGGGTGCGGGTACGGCTCAACGGCACGGACATCGGCCGGTTCACGGTCGATAGCGTCACCGTGTACGCCCAGGCCGGGAACGACGAGGTGAAGGTCGCCGGCGGGGTCCGCATCCCGGCCCGGCTGTTCGGCGGGGACGGGAACGACGAGCTGGAGGGCGGCGGCGGAGACGACCTGCTCGTCGGCGGGGCGGGGAACGACGAACTGGAGGGCGGCCAGGGCCGCGACTTCCTGATCGGCGGGACCGGGGCCGACGAGCTCGACGGCGGGAACGACGGCGACGTGCTGATCGCCGGGTTCACCGCCTACGACTCCGATGTGGGCGCACTGGCCTCGCTCCACGCGGCCTGGCGGCAGCCCGGCCGGACCGACGCCCAGCGGGTCGCGGCGATGCGCGACGCGATGCTCCGCAACGGCGTCTACCTCGGGGCCGCGACGGTCGGGCACGACACCTCGGCCGACGAGCTCCGCGGCCGGTCGGGGACCGACTGGTTCTGGTTCAACCCGGCCCGCGACGACGCCGACAACGGCGGGAACGACGTGGTCGATGTCGTCGCTACTCTCCCCGCGCCGTGACGCCGGGCGAACCCGGGGCGGTGTCACCCACCAGCGCGGGGGCGCCGCTCCGGTCGATGTCGGGCCACTGGTTTGTAGGTTGTCCGCGGTGTGCTCGCCTCCGGGATGACCCGACTCGACGCGCGCGTGCCGGGCCGGCCCTCCCGGTCGTCGTGCCACACCTGGGCGGCGAGCTTCAACTCGCGGGCGATTCGCACGACGACAGGCTCCAGCCAGTGCTCGCGGTTAGAAATGTGGAGGGCGACCAGCCCGTCCGGCCGCGTCCGGGACAGGTACAGTCGGACCGCCTCCAGGGTGAACCGGTCGCCGGGGTCGTGTCCGGATTCGATCATCTCGACCGGGAGGGGGCGAACTGCGTCGGCGGCGAGTGTCTTGCAGGTCGGCCTGAACCGGACCTCGACGGCCGTCCCGCGCCAGCGAGCGTTGCGGAAGGACGTGTTGGAAGGGACAAAGCATTACGGGCTCGGACAACAACCTTATTTACCTGCGGTTTTCAAGGCGTTTCGGGCGGGGCTGCCCGTGCCTCTTAAAGGACAAAATCGCCCTACCCCAGCTGCGCCCGCAGCACCTTGTAGTCGGTCTTGCCGGTGCCGAGCACCGGCAGCGCCTCGACCTGGCGCACCTCGTCCAGGCGCATCACGCCGCGGAAGCCCTCTTCGAGCAGGATCGCGTTCGCCTCGCGTAGGGTCAGCGGTTCCGTCGTGAACAGCACGATCTTCCGGCCGTCGGCGTCCGTCCCCTCGACGGCCACGCGCGGGCCTTTGTCGGTCGGCGGGTAGCGGCGGGCGAACGGCTCCTCCAGCGCCGGCAGCGACACCATCTCGCCCCCCGCCTTTAGGAACCGCTTCATCCGCCCGTGGAACACGATCGCCCCCGTCGCGTCCAACTCCGCCAGGTCGCCCGTTACGTACCAGCGACGGCCGTCGATCTCCTTGAACGGGTCGGGGGCGTCGGCGCCGAGGTAGCCGGGAAACACCGTCGGCCCGGCGACGTGGAGCATCCCCATCGTGCCCCGGGGGAGCACGGCACCGGTCTCCAGGTCGGTCGCGCACACCTCCACGCCCGGCAGCGGGTCGCCGATCGTCCCCGGCTTCACCTGCCCCGGGCGGTTCACCGACACCACCGGGGCGCACTCGGTCACGCCGTAGCCTTCGAGCACCTGGGCGGCCGGCGCGAGGCGCTTGAAGGCGTCGAACAGGCTCTGCGGGCACTTCTCGGCGCCGACCACGACCAGCCGGAGCGAGTCGAGGTCGCCCGGCTTGGCCCGCTCGGCGATGAACCCGAGGAACGACGGCGTGCCCGCCACCATCGTCGGCCTGTACGCCGCGGTCTTGCGGACGAGCGCCCCCGCGTCGGTCGGGTCCGGGTGGTGGACCACGCGGACGCCGATGACCAGCGGGAACAGCCCGGTGACGGTGAGCCCGAAGCTGTGGAACATCGGCAGGAAGCCGAGGATCGCCTCGGTGCGGGTGATGCCGGCGACGGCCACGATGCCGCGCTGCACGGCCAGGATGTTGGCGTGCGTCAGCGGCACTGCTTTCGGCGCCTTCTCGCTCCCGCTCGTGAACAGCACCACCGCCGGCTTGTGCGGGTCGGTGCCGGCGCGGGCCAGGAGCGTCCGCGTCACCCCGCCGCCGAACCAGCGCACCCGCAGTAGCCGTGACAGGAGTTCGAGCTTCCCCATGCCGCCGCGCAGGTCTTCCAGGAACAGGTACTTGGTGCCCGGCACCTGCACCTGCGTGCGGTCCACGAACGCCTTCGACGTGACGACGTGCGTCAGCCCCATCAGCTTCGCCGCGTGGGCCAGGTTGCCCGGGCCGGTCGTCCAGTTCAGCACCGCCGGGAGCTTCCCCGCGAACTGGAGCGCGACGAACGCCAGGTCGCACGCCACCGACGCCGGGAGGAGGAGCCCGACGTTCGGCGCCTCGATCGCCGCGAACCGCGTGCTCATCGCCCACGCGCCGACCACGAGCCGCTCGTAGGTGACGCCGCCGGCCAGGTCGTCGGCGGCGATCACGTCCTTCCGCTGCTTCATGGCCCGCGTCAGCACTGCGGCCGGGATCGTGTCGCCCTCCACCGCGACCGGGTCGGCGCCCGACGGCGGCGCGAACCACCCCGCCGGCGGCGGCTTCGGCGGGGCGCGGTCGAGTAACCCCTCGGCGAGTGCCCACAGCTGGCCGACCGTCGTCGGCACCGCGTCGCCGCTGAACCCGAAGTGCTGCTCCACCTTCAGCGTCACCTCCATCAGGTCGAGCGAGTCGAGCCCGAGCGCGGCGAAGGTGGTGTCGGCGGCGTTCTCGGCGGGGGCGAGCGGGCGCTTCAACTGCTCCTCGATCACCTCGGCCACGGCCTGCTTCGTGGCCGGCTTCACCTTCGACAGGTCGAGGTCGGCGGCGGCCGGCGGCGGCGGGTACTCGAAGGTCCGCGGGCCGAACAGGACGTGGTACGGAACGAACGACGGCGTCTCGGGCTTGCCGCCGAGGTCGGCGCCGTACCACTCCTCGAGCCAGCGGTTCACCGCCTCGCGGGTCGGTTCGGGGCGGCGGTCCTTCGGGAACGCCTCGACGGTGATCGTGCCGCGGCGGCGCGGGGTGAACAGGATCAGGTTCGCCAGCAGCAGCCCCGCGCCCTGGGCGAGCCGCTTGCCGAGCGGCGGGCGGCCGCCGAAGGCGAAACTGAACAGGCTCCCCCACAGCCCGCGGGAGCGGACGAGCACGACGGTCACGTCCGGCACGGCGGCGAGGATGTCGGCCGCGGCGCGGGCGCCGCCGAGGTGCTCCTTGCCGTTCCGCCACAGCGTCCCGCTCGGCCACAGCACGACGTTCTCGCCGGCCTTCAGCACGGCGACGGCGTTCTGGACCGCCTCCGCGGCGCGGTCGCGGGCCTCGGCGCTGGCGCGCTCGGTGTCGGGCACGCGGATGGCGCGGAGGAGGTACGCGAACGGGGCGAGAATCGGGTTCTCGAAGTTCGTCTCGAGGAGCATCGGCCGCATCTTGAAGCGCGGCCACAGGTGCGCGAGGACGTTGAGCGGGTCGCAGTACGCCGGGTGGTTCGGGAGCAGGAGGAACGGCCCCGGCCCGCGGCTGGCCTCGTCGAGCCCGACGACGGTCATGCGGTAGCGGAGGGCGAGGAGCGCGCGACCGGCGAGCCAGAGAAGCCACCGCAGCGGACCGAGCATGGCGCACCCCGGGTTCGATTCGGGCAGTGTATCGGGGGCGTGCCGGTTGGGCTTGCCCGCCCGCGCAGCCCCGCTATCTTCCCCGGTCGGTCCGGACGGGCGTGCGCGGAGGTTCGCCATGAAGCGCTGGGTGGTCGGTGGGGCGGCGGTGCTCGCGGCGGCGGCGGTGGTCGGCTGGTACGGGGCGACGCGCCGCGGCCCCGAGGTCGTGGTGAACGCGCCCGCCACACCCGAGCCCGCGCCCACGCCCACGGTCCCCGCGCCCGCGGAGCCGGCGGTTCTCGCCCGCGTCGTGGACGTGGCCGACATCGACCCGCTCCTCGACCCGCCCGCCATCCCCACGGCCGAGGGCGCCGCCGGGCCGGTGCTCATCGCTGTCGGCTACGAAGAACCCGCACCGGCGCCGGTCGTGCCGCGCGACGTGCCGCCGATCCCGCCCGCCGCCAGCGACGACGACGACATCGAGGTCGCGCCGATGCCGCGCGAGGCTCCACGGTAGCGAGGCAGACGGATGCCTCGTCGCCCGCCGGCCGTACAATCCCCTCCGGTCACCCGCCCGCTCCCACCGGAGGACAGCCCCTCATGCGCCTTCTCGCCATCGCCCTCCTCACCGCCGTCACCGGCGCCTGTACGTCGGCCGAAACGCCGTCCGCCGCCGCCCCGGCCGAAGAGGCCCGGCCGGGCGACGGGGTGGTCGTCGACTGGGTCGGGATGAAGTCGGCGGCGCCGAAGGAGTGGAAGGAGGTCACGCCGTCGAGCTCGATGCGGAAGGCGCAGCTCGCGGCGCCGAAGGTCGCCGGCGACCCCGAGGACGCCGAGGTGGTGATCTTCGAGTTCAAGGGCGGCGGCGGCGTGGACGCCAACCTGAAGCGGCAACTCGCCGTGTTCCAGCCCGGCCCGGGGAAGGACAAGATCGAGGACAAGCAGACGAAGCTCAAGGTCGGGCCGAACGACGCCGTGCTCCAGGAGGTCGGCGGCACGTTCCTCAAGAAGGTGGGCGGCCCGTTCGACCCGAACGCCAAGTCCACGCCGGTCCCGGGGTACAAGCAGCTGTACGTGGTGTTCGAGACGAAGGACGGGGTGACCGCGTCGGCGTGGCTCCGCGGCCCGGAGAAGACGGTCGAGAAGCACCGCGCCGGGTTCGAGGCGTGGGTGAAGAACTTCAAGTGACCGTTCGGCGCGTGGGGGCACATCGGACCACGCCGACGCGGCCCGGGGCGTTGCCCCGGGCTATCGAATCTCAGGCCGTTGGCCTGAAAACGCCACGCCACGGTCCGGTGGGACCGGCGTCCCGCCGGTCCGGGCCATGACCGGCGGGACGCCGGTCCCACCGACCGAACCACCCCTCTTCACCCCAACGGGGTGAGATTCGATAGCCCGGGGCAACGCCCCGGGCGGCCTTCGCGGACGGGCCGGCGCGGCGACCATGTTCTTCGACTACCACCTCCCCGACCAGCTCATCGCCCAGCACCCGGCCGAGCGGCGCGACGACGCCCGGCTGCTCGTCGTGCGCCGCGCCACCGGTGTCATTGAGCACCGCGTCTTCCGCGAGCTGCCGGAGTTGCTTTCGCCCGGCGACCTGCTCGTCCTCAACGACACGAAGGTGATTCCCGCACGCGTGATCGGCCGGCGCGCGGCGACCGGCGGGAAGTGGGAGGGGCTGTTCGTCCGCGAGACGGCGGACGGGCTCTGGGAACTACTCGCGCAGACGCGCGGGTACGCGCAGCCGGGCGAGGCGTTCGTGCTCGACCCGGGGCCGCTGCGGCTCATCCTGCGCGGGCGCACCGCCGACCGGCACTGGCTCATGGAGCCCGACCCGCCCGGCCGACCGGCCGAACTACTCGCGGTGTCCGGGCACGTTCCGCTGCCGCCGTACATCCGTAAGGGCCGCGCTGACGACCCAGACCGCGAGCGCTACCAGACCGTGTTCGCCGCGCGCGACGGGTCCGTCGCCGCGCCGACGGCCGGGCTCCACTTCACCCCCGAACTCCTCGATCAGCTCCGCGCCGGCGGCGTGAGTGACACCCGGGTGACCCTCCACGTCGGCCTCGGCACGTTCGCACCGGTGACGGCCGCCGACCCGACGACGCACGCCATCCATGCCGAGTGGTGCGAGGTGACGCCGGAAGCGGCCGCGGCGGTGGCGGCGTGCAAGGAACGCGGCGGGCGGGTGGTGGCGGTCGGGACGACGGCGGCACGGACGCTCGAAACCGCGGCCCGCGGCGGGGCGGTCGCCCCGGTCCGAGGCGAGACGGACCTGTTCATCCACGAGCCGTACCCGTTCCGCGCGGTGGACGTGCTCGTCACGAACTTCCACCTGCCGCGGACGACGCTGCTGCTGCTCGTGGGGGCGTTCGCCGGTGCCGACCTGCTGCGCCGCGCCTACGAGGAGGCGGTAGCGCGCGAGTACCGCTTCTTCAGCTACGGCGACGCGATGGTCGTGCTCTGACCGCGCTACTCCGGCGGGTTCGGAACCCCGTCGTCGGCGCCGACCATGATGCGGATCGTCGCCGGGCGGGTGGTGTGCGGGATGAACCGCACCGTCCCGTCCCCCATCAGGGCGTTGAACCCGGCGGCGCCCGGCAGGCCGAGCCGCGGGAACGGAGCGGTCGCGCTGAACTCCAGGTCGTCCGGCTTCGTCCACTCCACCGGGTCGGTCGCCTCCACCACCATGATCGTGTTCGAGGTGCCGTCTTGGACCTCGGCCATGCGCCGGCCCTGCGTCCGCCCGAACATCGAGTGAGGGAACGCGGTCTCCGGGGTGGCGAACACCTTGTAGTGCGTCTTTCCCGGCTCCGACGTGCCGCCCGGGCGGGCGTACACCTTCGGCATTTGCGCGAGCAGCTTCTTGTTGTTCGGCCCGTCCCACGGCTCGTCCAGTTTGAACTGATTGTACAGTGCGTTCTCGTCCAGGTATGGGAGGATCGCCACCCGCCAGCTCAGCAGCGCCTTGCCGTTGGGGCGGTTCGGCGGGCTCGTCAGCCCGGCGGCGGGGAAGCGGTTGTAGACGTCGTGGTGGGCGTGCAGCGCGAAGCCGATCTGCCTCAGGTTGTTCTGGTCCTGCGCCCGGGCGGCGGCCTCGCGGACCTTCTGCACCGCCGGGAGCATCAGCCCGATCGACATCGCCGCGGTCGTCGCGTAGGCGCCGCCGACCGAGTCCATCGACACCGCCGCGGACAGTTCCGGACCGGCCCGCTCCAGCGGCGGGTTGGCGAGCCACTCGTCGAGCATGCCGATGGCGCCGAGGGCGAACAGCCCGGCCACCGCCTCCGGCAGCTCGGCGACCGGCCGCGGCTTCGGCCCGCCGGCCTTCCCGGCCACCGCGTCCTGCATCTTGGCCTTCGCCTCGCCGAGCGACTTCCGCCCGGCCTCGGCCGATTTCCGCAGCGCCTTCTCCGCCTCCTCGGCGGCCGCGTCGTCCCGGTACGCCGCCCGCAGGTCGAGCTTCACCCCCCGCCCGACCACCGCGCCGACCGCCAGCGCGTCGGCCCGCAGGACCGCGGTCGCCTCGGGCGGGATCGACTTGGTGAGATCCGGCGGGAGCGGGTACGCCTTCAGGTTCAGCGCGCCGATGACGTGCCGCGACCCGCCGGCGGCCAGCCGGAGCGCCGGGGCGAGCGGGCCGTCCGGCGTCTTCGCCTTGAGCAGGAACGCCCGCACCGCCGGGGGCGGCCCGACGACCAGCGTCCGGTCCCCCTTCGCCGCGAGGGCGACCCCCGCGCCGGGGTCGGACCACATCTCGCCCTCGCCGACGACGGTCTTGACGCCCTTCGGCAGATTCGCCTCGCGGACCTTCGCGGCGTCGAACGGGGTGGTGAAGGTGAGGAGTCCGACCACGTCGAGGTCGGGCCGTGCGTCCGCCGGGATGAGCACCGGCGGCTGGACGAACCCGCCCTTCCCCTTGGGCTGGAGGCCGGGGATGACGCCGGGCGCGGGCGGCGGCGGCGCCGGGCGGGCGAGCGCGACGACGGTCACCCGGTCGAGCGTGGACGGGGCGGGGACGAACCCGTCGTCGAGCGCCTTGAGCATGTCCTCGCCGGCCTTCCCCATCACCCGCCGGTACTCGGCCATTCCCTCGGTCTTCCACAGGTCGGTGGCACGGACGTGGGCGAACCCGGCGGCGTCGGCGGGGACGAGTTCGAGCTCGTCGGCGGTCGCCAGCGACACGGCCGCGACCTCGCCGGCCCCCTCGCGGATCTTGGTCCGGTTGAACACCCAGACGAGCCCGCCGCCGGCCCACGCCCCGGCCAGGAGCCCGGCCAGCAGCGCCAACACCGTCCGCCCGGCCCGCCGCCTCGCGCCGCACCGCATGACCCGCCCTCCGATGGGGAACGCTGCGAGTGTACCCGCGCGGGCGTGGGGCGGATAGGGTCGGCGCGGTCGTATCCGTCCGCGCCCGGGGCGTGACAGGAGTTTCAAGCCGGCAGCGACACACCGGGGGGGGCCTGCTGGTCCGCAGGTTGCCGGGGTTGTGTTAGGCCGGGGCGCGAGCGCGTTCAACGGGGTGGGGTGTCACCCCTCGTCGGCCTGTGGCGTCTGGTAGAGGTGGCACAGCCGCGGGAACCGCTTGCGCTGCTCGGCCTCGTCGTCGAAGTCCCAGTCGTCGCCCTCGGGCGGGGGCGGCGGGGCGTCCTTCTCGGCCCGGTCGAGCTGGTCGTAGAAGTCGCTCATCCCGGTCTTCGCCTCGTACACCCGCAGCGCCGCGGCGTCGAGCCCGAACCCGTCCACCGGGTCGCCGTCGAGGATGTCGGCGAGCGAGTCGGGCTGCTTCAGCGCCGCCTCGTAGGCGTGCCGCCCGCGCCCGACCAGCCACGCCCGGAAGTCGCGGAACCCGTCGTCCGAGCACCCGCCCTGGATGAGGTACGCGGCGCCCCACAGGTCGAGCCGGTTGGCCGCCGCCACCGCCTCGTCGAACCGCGCCTGGAACGCCACCACGGCGAACCACGGGAGCCGGTCGAGCTCGGCCTTCAGGGCCTCGAAGTGGTCCGGGCCGTCCGCCCGGTAGGCGGCCTCGAGGATCTTCCAGAAGTGCTTCCACTCCATAACGCCGCCCCCGCGGAGATGCCGGCGGGGTCAATCGTCGTCGCCCCCGCCGTCCCCGTCAAGATACGCGGCGGCGAGTCGCGGCAAGCGGCGGCGCACCTCGGCGGCGTCGTCGAAGTCCCAGCGCGGGGCGAGCGGCGGCGAAACCGGCCCCTTCGGGTGGCGGAACCGCAACGCCCGCTCGAACGCCGCGTACCCGGCGTCGTCACGGGGGTGGCCCGTCGCCGCGAACCAGGCGTCATTCCCGGGGTACACCTCGGCCTCCACGTCGGTCTCGCCGTCCAGCACTTCCGCGAGTGTGTCGGGGTCGGCGAGCGCGGCGTCGAAGGCCTCGCGCCCTTGCAGGATGAGCCACCAGCGGAAGTACTGGAACCCGTCGTCCGAGCACCCGCCGTTGACGAGGTACGCCGCGCCCCACAGGTCGCGGCGGTAGGCGCGGGCCGAGGCGGCGTCCCAGTGGTGGGCGAAGTCGAGGATCTCCGGCTCCGGGAGTTTCGCCAGGCGGGCGGCGAGCTGATCGGCGTGGGCGTCGGCGTCGTACCGGCGTGGGCGGGCGGCGGCGACGTGCGCCCAGAACTCGGGTTCGGTCATCGGGATTCCGGGGGGCGGGTTACCGGTGGCCCGGGATGGACATATGCGACCCGCGGGAGTCGGTCACGACCAGCGGGAACTCGGTCTTGCCGATCCGCACCTGGTCGCGGCCGACCGACACCACCCCGGCCGCGGTGCCGAGCGGCGCCTCCCACGACACGAGCAGGTCGAACTCGGCCCGGCACGGGTTCCCCTGCCACTTTACCGTCCGCAGCGGGGTCGTCACCGACACCCCGGCCAGCGCCAAGTGGACCGCGAGCGCCTCGCCGCGGCTGACCTCCTGTGCGAGACTGCCGGTGCCGAGCAGGACGGCGGTGTGGCCGAACGCCCGGGCCAGGGTGGCGACGCTGTCGGCCGCGCCCGGCTGGAACAGGAACACGGTCAGTCGCGGCGCCTCGCTCCGGGCGGCCGTCGGCGGGCCGTACACGTGGACGCGCACGGCGTCGGTCGCCGGCTTCCAGAACATCACCTTCCGCCGCACCCGCCGCCACACCTCCGACTCGGCCGGCTCGGGCGCGGCGACCGGGGCCGGCGCGGGGCCGTCCGGCTCGGCCCGCGCCGCCGGGGCGGGCGCGGGCGGGGTCGGCGCCAGCAGCGGCGCGGCCGGGAGGCGCGGCGGGGCGACCACCGGCAGGCGGTCCTCGTCGGTCCACGACCGCGGGGCCGGCGGCGGGGTCGGGGCCGGGTCGGGCAGGCGGACCGGTGTCCACGCCGCGGCCGGCACGGTCTCGGGCGGGCCGTTCAGCGCCGGCGCCTCGGCCTCGTCCGGCAGGTCGAACCGCACCGAGTCGTCGGAGTCGTCCCGCGCCGCCGGCCGGACGCCCCCCCCGCCCCACGACACCGACCCGCCCGGCGCCGTACTCCCGGTCGGCTCGTGGTCGGGGTCCACGCGCACCTCCGCCGTCGCGTCGCCGTCGGCCGCGACGAGGGCCAGCGCGGCGTGGGCCTCGTTCATCCCGCTGAACCGGTGCGCCGGGTCGGCGGCCATCAGCCGGTCGAGGGTGGCGACGAGCGCCCGGGGCACGCCGGGGACGACGACCGGGGCGTCCCCCTCCGGGGCCGGCGGGCGGCCGGTGAGGGCGAAGTACCCGACGGCGCCGAGCGAGTACTGGTCGGCGGCGGCGGTCGGCGCGCCGGGGGCGGCCAGCCACTCGGGGGCGGCGTAGGGGAGGAACCGGGCCAGCGCCCCGCCGGCGGTCGCGGTGTCGAGGAGCCGTTCGACCCCGGCGAGGTCGCCGCCGAGCACGAGCCCGGCGCCGAGGTCGAGGACGCGCGCCGGCGCCGCCCCGGCCGCCAAGGCGACGGCCGCCGGCGAGAGGAGCCCGTGCGGCAGCCCGGCGGCGTGGCACCCGGCCAGCCCGGCAGCGAGTTCGGCGAGCAGCGCCGCCACCGCCGGCGGGTCGAGCGGGCCGGCCGCCGCCACCCGGTCGGCCAGCCGGTCGCCGTTCGCCCGCGGCCAGACGAGGTAGTGGAACCCGTTGGCCGAGCCGGCGTCGAGGAGCGGGACGACGGCCGGGTGGGGCTTGAGGGCGGCGGCCCGGCGGGCGAGTTCGCGGGCCTGCTTGGCCCGCCACAGGCTGCGGAGCGGCACCGCGGCCAGCACCACCTGGTCGGCGGTCCCGCCGCCGGCCTTCTCGGCGGCGACCGCCGGGCCGAGCGCCCCAAGCCGGTGTGGGCCGATGACCCGGTACGGGCCGAGGGCCAGCGCACGGGCGGCGCCGGCGAGGGCACGGTCGGCTTGATACCGGGTGAGGGCGCCGCGGGCGACGAGGTGGGCGCCGAGGTCGGCGGGCGTGGCGCCGCGGAAGTCGGCGACGAGGTCGGCAATCTGGTCCGCTGCCAGCACCCGCGCCCGCACGAGCTCGTCCGCGAGCGCGGCGGCGTCGGCGATGGCGTGCGGCGGGGACGGCGTCATAGCGTCAGGCGAGGGGGCGCCGACTGGGGGAAAGGGCCGTCCATACCCTAGTACACGAATTCACCCCTCGTCTCAACCACCGTCCGGCGTTGGCAGTAACGGGTGGGCGCCGGTATGATGTGGGTACGCGCCCGTAGCTCAACTGGATAGCGCATCCGCCTTCTAAGCGGACGGTTGTGGGTTCGAATCCCACCGGGCGTACTCCACAACTTCCTACGACCACACCGTTTAGAAACTCGTCTCGCGTGAGACGTGTAGCGGGAAGTGCTACGGGTTTACGGGGAATGCTCTGTAAACCCCGTCCGAAGAACGTCCTCCCCACCTACAAGCACTGCAAGACCGAGGCCCGCTACGCAGACCGGGTCAGGGGTAGCATACGTCCCCTGCGCGGTGGCGATGGCCATCCCCGCAACTCATGAGAACGCCCCACCGCCCGCCCGGTTTTCGCTGGACTCGGACTACCCGTTCGACGAAACTGGTCGTACCTGCCGGGGCTTACGCCCCACCGTCTTGCCCGGGACCACGTCCATGCTCACCCTGTTCGGCCGCGCGCACCGCAACGGCGGTTTCTGCGACGGCGTGTCGCGCCGCGACTTCCTCACCATCGGCGGCACGCTCTTCGGCGGCGCGCTGGCGGCGCCGGCGCTCCTGGCCGCCGAGGCGCGGCAGGGCGTCCGCACGTCGCACAAGGCGGTCATCAACGTTTACCTACCCGGCGGGCCGCCCCACATCGACATGTGGGACATGAAGCCGGACGCCCCCGCCGAGGTGCGCGGCGAGTTCCGCCCGATCGACACGAACGTACCCGGCGTCCGCATCTGCGAGCACTTCCCGCTGATGGCGAAGATGATGGACAAGTTCGCCATCGTCCGCTCGCTCGTCGGCAGCAGCGGCGACCACGACGCCTACCAGTGCATGACCGGCCGCCCGCGCACCCCGGCGAACCTCGGCTACTGGCCGAGCTTCGGCTCGTGGGTGTCGAGGACGCAGGGCGGGGCCGACCCGGCGGTGCCGCCGCACCTGACGCTCATGTACCGCACCGGCGAGCAGAAGTGGGGCTACCCGGGCGACGGCGGGTTCCTCGGGCTGGCGCACGCCCCGTTCCGCCTCAGCGCCGGCAGCGGCACCGGCCCGGCCGACAGCATGACGCTCAAGGGCGTGACCCTGGAGCAACTCGGCGACCGCACCTCGCTCGTGCGCGCCCTCGACACCATCGACCGCCGCATCGACCGCACCGGCGTGATGGACGGGATGGACACGTTCGGCCGGCAGGCGATGGACATCCTCACGTCGTCCCGGCTGAAGGACGCGCTGGACCTGTCGAAGGAGAGCCCGCGGACGCTGGAGCGGTACGGGTTCGACGACCCGGCGTTCGAGCGCGACGGCGCGCCGCGGATGGTGCGGAACTTCTGCCTCGCCCGCCGCCTCGTCGAGGCCGGCGCCCGGGTGGTGACGCTGAACTTCACGCGCTGGGACTGGCACGGGTCGGACGGCAAGAACTTCGTGCAGGGGAAGAAGGACATGCCGCTGCTCGACCGCGCCGTGACGGCGCTGGTGGGCGACCTGCACGACCGCGGCCTGGACAAGGACGTGACGGTGCTGGTGTGGGGCGAGTTCGGCCGCACCCCGCGGCTCAACAGCCAGGCTAGCCGCGACCACTGGCCGCAGCTGAGTACCTGCCTGCTGGCCGGCGGCGGGATGCGGACGGGCCAGGCGATCGGCGCGTCGAACCGGCTCGGCGAGTACGCGACCGAGCGCCCGGTGACGCACCAGAACGTGTTCGCCACGCTGTACCACAACCTCGGCATCGACCTGAACCCGATCCGCGAGTTCGACCCGAACGGCCGGCCCCAGTACCCCGTCGAGCCCGGCACCCCGCCGATCCGCGAGCTGGTGTGACGGGATGGGCCGAGCCGGGGATGTCAGTCCGCGGCTCGAAGTCGCGCGTTTGTTCCGCCACCCACACTCGACAGATAATCGCCGCCCCGCGCGCTGCGCGGGGCGGCGTTCCATGGGCCATGAAGCCGCATAGCGTAAGCGCGCGCCGAATCGCGACTGATTCGTAAAGGGGAAAGGATGTCAGTACGGCTTACGCCGCGCGGACCGATTTTGTTCGCCTACGATACCGCGTCTGACAGGTGGGTCACAACCAAAGGGATGGCGCTCTCGGTGCTGTCTCAGTACGTCGATGTCGAACCCGGAACGACGCTGGGCCACGTCTTCGAGATGGTCGATTCGGAACCGGAGCTCAAAGGCTTTCTCGGGCAGTTTTGCGGTTGCGACATCGATGCCCTCCACGGACGCTCGCGGGTAGGAGGCGATCCAATCGAACTCCCGACCTCCGTCAAGCCGGGCGAGAATGAGGGCCATCGCACGGCAGGGCATGTAGTTGCCGACCGCATGATTATCGAAACATTCTTTTATGCTTACACCGACAAGATCACGGGCGACCGCCGGATTGACGGATCTCACATGCTGGCGGTCGGGTCATCCCGCCATGACGGCTGCTCGATGACGATTCCCAGGAGGGGGGATGTTTCCTTCGGCTTTCTCTGCGGGCTCGAACTACACCTGGACCCGCAGTTCGATGTGGTGGAATGCGATGAAGACAAGGTGGGCGCCGGCGACGAGGAGACGTTCGCGTTCCGCGCAACGGTTCGGTACACGTTGCTGGAAGTGCTACTTGCTGTTTACCGCTACTTCGGTGAGCCGCCGTACGACACGCGAACTCAGCGCGACATAGACGAGGATTTCGAGCTACACGAGAGGATGCGGGTCCGTTGGGAAGCGATGCTCGACGATGCCGGGACCAGCTCGACCTTGCCGGCCTTCGACGACAACGGCGACATGCCACCCGGGGTGTACCCCGCGACATTGACCGAGGTTCTGAGTCGGTTCGGTCGCGGCTCGCCCCAGCGGCGGACGGTGGCCGAACGCTTACGCCGGATTTACGTGCTCGTGGCTTCGACTGGCGCGTTGGCGCGGTTCGTCGTGTTCGGATCGTTCGTGACGGCCAAACCCGACCCGAACGACGTGGATGTCGTGATGCTGATGGAGGACACCTTTAACCTGTCATCCGTCTCGGGGGAGGTCGCCCTGGTGTTTCAGCATCTGGAAGCAGACACGCACTTCGGGGCGAGCGTGTTCTGGTCCACCCGATCGGGCGCGTTCGGCGGGGAGCAGGCCATGATCGAGTACTGGCAGGTCTGTCGTGGCGGCGGCTTGCGGGGTATAGTGGAAATCGTGGAGGAGCAGCCATGATTGCGAACGACCAGGAGTTGCAGACGACGCTGGAGCGGATTACCTGGCTTCAGCATCAGGTCGCGCACCTCCGGAAGTCCACTACCAACCCGCTCAACTACCGGGCTGCGGCGTCCGGCTTCCTGACGGAAGTCGATCGCATGCAGCGGGAAGTCCAGGAGTACTTTCGTCTTACCCCTTCTGGAGTTGAGGCGGGCTCTGCGATACTACCAGGCGTCGAAGGCGATCACGTCGCCAGTACCCATTGAGACATGAGGGCAACGCAAGGCGAGCCGCCCCCGTCGTTCCTTCCCGTGAAGCCGTGTTGCACCGCCCGGTGACGCATCAGAACGTGTTCGCCACACTGTACCACAACCTCGGCATCGACCCCGTCGAGCCCGACACGCCGCCGATCCGCGAGCTGGTTTAAGGGAACCGCTCGGCGAACGCACGGTGGTTCTCGCCGTCGGCGCCCGGCACGGCGAACACGACCGTGCCGAACACGCCAGCGAAGCGCGTCCGCAGCGCCGCGCGGAACAGGTCGGCGATCATTCCGGGGTCGTTCTTGAAGACCCCGCAGCCCCACGCCCCGAGTACGACCGCGGCGTGCCCGTGCCCGGCCGCCACCGCCAACACCTTTTCGATTCGCTCCCCCATCTCGCCACGCACCCGCGGCTGCTCGTCACGCCCGATCGCGCCGACGTTCACCGCCGGTGCCGTCACGAACGCGCAGGTGTATGGCGCATCCAGCAGCCGGCCGTCGTCGTCCTTGAACACCGGGACGGCGGGCGAGTAGATCGCGTAATTCGTGTAGAACCCGCCGCGCATCGGGGCGTGGTACGGGTACATGCGGCAGCCGCGGAGGCACTCGTAGAGGGCACTCGCGCGGCACAGCGACTCCTCCTGCGCCCGCGCCCCGCCGAGGAACCCGCCGCCCGGGTGCCGCGCCGACGCGAAGTTCAGCGCTGCGACATTCCACCCGTCGCCGACGAGCCGCCGCGCCGCGGCGAGCGTGGTCTCGTCCGTCACTTCGACGCGCGTGTCGTTCCCCGACGGAACGACGTGCAGCACCGCCGCGTCAGGCGGGTACTCGACTGTGTGGGTGCGTGCGAACTCGACTTCCTCACGAAGCCGCACGACGACCCCGGCGGCGTTCACGTACCGCCCCGCGGCGACGACCGCGACCGTCTCCCGCGCGACCTCGGCGGCCCGACTTCGGCTGTGCGACATGCGAGAAGGAGGCGGGGACTCGGGACCGGGTTCGCTCGCCCCCACCACCGCGGGCGACGCGACCCGCCAGTTCATCCTCACCCCGCCGGTCTCGTCGTCGCCCGCGAACCGCGGCAGCGGCCCGCCCCGCGAGCCCGGGCACAGGAGGGTCTCCACCTTCCCGCACCCGACCCCGGACGTCGGCGGTGCGGCGCAGAAGCAAGCCCTACTTCAACGGGATGTCGTAGGTGTTGATGCCGGACTGCACGGCCGTGCTCAAGCTCGACTTCATGGGGTCGGAATACGCCTCGGGGATGGCGACCCAGAGCTTGGCCAGTTCGGCGTCGGGGGGAGGGGACTCCGGCGCCGCCTCCTTGGGAGCGCCCTCGCGGCCCTTCCCGCCGCGGCCCTCGCCGCCCTTCCGGCCGGCGCCGCCGCGGCCGCCCGCGGCCGCCGCCGGGTTCGGGCTCGACACCGTCACCTTCGCCACCCCGAGTGCGACGCCGCTCACCGCGTACCTCCCGTCCGGCCCGATCATCCCCGTCCGCGGGATCCCGTCGGGGCCGACGAACGAGACGTTCCCCATCGCCAGGGGCTTCCCCTTGTAGGTCACGACCCCGGTCACGTCGGAGGCCTTCCCGCCGCACCCGGCCAGGGCGCAGAGGAGGGCGGCCGGGGCGAGCCGGGCCGCCAGGATGCGGGTACTCATTCCGGGATCACCTCGCCGCCCGCCCGCGTCGCCATCGCCGGGATGACGGTCGTCCCTGCGGAGTACTGGACGAACCGCACCGAGCCGTCGCACAGCGCGAAGTTCCCGCCGCCGGTGTGCTTACTCCACCAGTGGTTGGTGTCGCACGGGTTCGTGTCCTTCCCCGCCTGGAAGTACATCGGGAAGGTGCAGCCCGCGCTGACCGGCGGGGCGTCGGCGGTGGTCGCGTAGGCCCACATGTCCACGTCGTAGTCCGGGAGGTTGTAGAACGCCCACCCGTAGTACGGGCTGGCGCCGCTCATCGGCGGGCGCTCGCCGAACATGAGGGTGTTGCTCGTCCCGTCGGTGAGCGAGGTCAGCGACACCCGGACGGTGGACGGGTACACGCCGATCACCCCGGTATCGCTGCCGGTCCCGTAGTCGCTCCACTGCCGCCCCGTGTTGGCCAGGTAATGGAGGAGGCCGACCCCGCCCGGCTCGGTCGTCCGGCCGTCGCTCGGGCAGATGAACGTCGGGACCACCTTGTAGATCGCCGCCCCGTAGTAGTCCAGGTTGGCGAGGTTTCCCTGCTCCATGTACGGCGTGAACTGGAACGGCCACGACGCCTTGTCGGCCTCCCACCCCGGCCACCGCTGGTTCGCGTCGCTGTAGGTGTGCGCGGCGAGCACGAGTTGCTTGAGGTTGTTCGTACACTTGGTCCGCGCGGCGGCCTCGCGGACCTTCTGGACGGCGGGGAGGAGCAGGCCGATCAGGATCGCGATGATCGCGATCACCACCAGCAGCTCGATCAGCGTGAAGGCCCGGAAGCGAGGGCGGACATTTGGCGACACATTAGACCTCTAATGGGTGAAAAGTGCGGTTGCAAGAGATTGAAAACGCTCGCGGAGAGGAGATCGAGCGGCGAGATTGTCATCGATCTGTCGTCACGTCCGATTAGACACCACTGCACCTGACGGGCCAGACGTGACAATTCTGTTGTTTTTCCACAAAACATTGCCGGAGCAGGTCTTACGAGGCGGCCGCGGTCGCCGTTTCGGACCGATGAGAGTCACGTGTGCCGCGACCCCAGGCATTTGGGTCACGTGTGACGCACAGCGCGCGGCCGTTCCTCCTCGCCACACGCGCACGCAGCGGACCGCCGGGAAGTCGCGCGGCCGCCAGCTGTGAGGTAGGATGAGAGGAAAGAGGACGAGATGGGTTCACCGCTCGGGTGGTTGTACGGCGCACTCGTCGCCCGTCCGTGGATAGTTCCGGCTACTCCTTCCCGATCCCCGCGCTGACGCGGAAGGTGTGGCCGTCGGGGTGGCGCAGGTGGAACTCGCGGACGCCCCACGGCTCGTCGGTCGGCGGGTGGGTCACCGTGAGGCCGTGCTGTAGCGCCAGCGCGTGCGTGGCGTCCACCGCCGCCGGCGACTCGACCCACCAGCTCATCCACACCCCGCCGGTGTCGTCGTCGCCCGCGAACCGCGGCAGCGGCCCGCCCCGCGAGCCCTGCGCGCCCAGGCACAGGAAGATCTCCACCTTCCCGCACCCGACCGCCCCGAACGTCGGCGGGGTGCCCCAGTCCCAGCACTTCCTCCACCCGAGCTTCTCGAACCAGGCGAAGCTCGCCGTCATGTCGGACACGTTCAGGATCGGGGTGATGCACGAGACGTTCATCGGCGCCTCCGGTCGGGAATGGGCGGGAGCCTACGCCCCCGCCGCGCGGCGGGCAAGCTCCGTAGTCACCCGCCGGCGTCTTCCCGGTACCGCTCCGGCGCGTATCGCTTCGCCAGTTTCCCGGTCGCCGCGCTCAGGTCGAGGTCCGCCACCAGCACACCGCCCTCGCCGTAGGGCAGGTGCGCGACCCGCTCACCCTGCGGACCGATCAGCGTCGTCGCCGACTCCTGGTAGCGGAAGGCGTAGTTCGCGCTGGCGAAGTAGACCGTGTTCTCCAGCGCCCGGCACATCATCGCCTTCTCGTAATACGCCCCCGCCGGGTCGCCCCACGTCGTCGGCACCACACCCACCCTGTCGTTGCCGGTGCAGTGCGGGTGAAACACCACCCGCGCGCCCCGCGCCGCTGCCCAGCGCACCGTCTCGGGGTAGCGGAAGCCTTCGTGGCAGATCGCCACGCCGAACTTCAACCCCGCCACGTCGAACAGGCGCCGCGTGCGGCCGGGGGCGTACAGCGGCTCCTCCGTCGGGTCGAGTTGATTCTTCGTTTGCACGCCGACGAGTTCGCCCGCGGCGTCGAGCACGACCGCGGCGATGTGGCGGCCGGCGGCGGTGTGCCACTCCATGCCGAGGAGGGCCGCGACGCGGTGGCGGCGCGTCATCCCGGAAGCAGTAGCGAGGACGCGCTCCTGGTCGGCGCGGGTGAACGGCGGCACGTCGAAGTCGAGCCCGCGCAGGCCGGGGAGGTACGTCTCGGGGAAGCAAACGATGGCGGCGCCGCGGGCGGCAGCGTCGGCGAGGAGGCGGTCGGTGTGAGCGAGGCCGTCGGCGAGCGACGATGCGACCGGGGGTGACGCGAGGGCGATGCGCACGTCAGGCACTGAGGGCGGCGGGGAGGTGGCCGGCGGTCGGGGGCGGGAGCGACTTGCCGTCGCGGCGGAGGATGTCGAGCCAATCCTCGACGATCCGACAGAGCTCGGCGTAGACGGCGACCTCGTCCGCCCCGTGGCAGCACGGGCCGATCACGCCCGGGCAGCGGCCGACAAACGCCGCGTCCGCGTCCGACCACTCCACGATCTTCACGTACCGGGCGGCGTCCGGGGTCACACTCCCTCGCCCTCTCCGTCGGCTTCATCTGCCGCACGGGCGTCCGCGGCCTCGCCGTTGGTGCTGAAGTCCGCGTCCTTGATGTACAGCACGCCGTCGTCGCCGAGCAGCCGGCGGAAGCACTCGAAGTGGCACCAGAAGGTCTGCTCCTTTTGGTCGCGCCACCCCTTGTCCGCGTGGCCCACGAGCACGAGCGCGCACGGGTCGAGCGCGTGGTCTTGCGGACCGTCGCAGGGGAGTGGCCCCTTACAGATGCAACAGTGATAGCGGAGCGGTGCGGCGGTGCTACCGGATGAACTCACCCCTCACACCAACTTGTCGATCACCTGGGCGGTGCTCGGCAGGACCGGGTTCGGGCGGTTACTCACGTCGTACACCATCGCGTGCGGGTCGATGCCGAGGGCGTGGTACGTCGTCGCCAGCACGTTCGGGTACGGGATCGCGTCGGTCCGCGCCTCGCCGGCCTGGCCGTCGGTCGTGCCGATCACTTGGCCGGTCTTCAGCCCGCCGCCGCTCATCAGCGCGAAGTTCACCCGCGCCCAGTGGTCGCGGCCGGCGTCCTTGTTGATCTTCGGCGTGCGGCCGAACTCGCCCCACACGACGACGAGGCAGTCCTTGTCCATCCCCCGGGCGTGGATGTCTTCGACGAGTGCCGACACGCCGCGGTCGAACAGGGGCAGCTGGCGTTGCAGGCTGGTGAAGTTGTTCCCGTGCGTGTCCCAGAACCCGTAGGCGACGGTGACGACGCGGGCGCCGGCCTCGACGAGGCGCCGCGCCATCAGGAGCTGGTCGTTCCACTGTGGGGCGCCGTCGCCCTGGTGGCGCGGGGAGCCGCGGCCGTACCGCTCGCGGACGCGCTCCGGCTCCTTCGCCACGTCCAGCGCGTCCACCACCTTGTTACTCGCCAGCACGTCGAACGCGCGGTCGTGGAACGTGTCGGCGCTCGTGCTGGTCGTGCGGCGGAAGGCGTCGAGGCCGCCGAGCAGTGCCCGGCGGTCGGCGAGGTGGGTCTGCGGCACGGCGAGGTTGCGCATCACCGCCACCTCGTCGCCGTCCACCTTCACCGGCGCCGCGGCCCGGCCGAGCATCGCCTGCCCGGGCGAGTTGTACGGCCGGTGTTGCATCGTCGGCGACAGGTCCACGAACGCCGGCACCACCGGGTCGGTCTGGCCCTGGAGGCGGGCGACGACGCTGCCGAAGTGCGGCTTGTTCTCGCGCTTCGCCGCGTCCATCGTGGTGGCGGTGTAGCTCTGCCAGCTGCTGTGCTCGTCGCGCTGGCCGACCAGTGACCGCACGACGGCGACCTTGTCCATGCACCGGGCGAGCATCGGCAGGTGCTCGCACACCGTCACGCCGGTGAGGTTCGTGCGGATCGGGTTGAACGTCCCGCGGACCTCGGCGGGGGCGTTCGGCTTGAGGTCGAACGTGTCCTGGTGGGCCATGCCGCCGGTCAGGTAGACCATGATGACCGACTTGTGCGTGCGCCGGCCGGTGGTGGCCTCGGCGCGCATCAGGCCGGGGAGCGTAAGCCCGCCGACGCCGAGGGCGCCGACCTTGAGGAAGCCGCGGCGCGACACGCCGTCGCAGTAGCGGTGGGCGGGGCCGAAGACCGTGAGCATCGCCGCTCCGGGAACGTGGCGGGAGGCGCGCGGGCGCGCCGGCGGGAGATGGTTAGTATATTCGACCGCCCGGCGCCGTCGCAACAGGCGGTTCGCGGGCTGGGCGGGGCCGGGATCCCGCGCTCCGTGCCAGGCCACCCGGGGCGTTGCCCCGGGCTCTCTATCCGGCCGGTTGGAAACCGGCCCCACGGAGACCGATCCGCCCGAGTTTCGGCCTGAACGTCTTCGCCGCCGCCCGCGTCGCCGCCGACCTCGCGCCGGCGGGCGTGGTGGTGACGGTCCTACCGGACCGGAATGGAGCGGTACTTCAGTACCGAGCTGTTCGGCCCGTTCCGCGACGCCGCCGCTCACCCGTCGGCGGGGAAGTAAGTCCGGCTGACCCACAAGAGCAGCCCGAGCAGCGCGGCTCCGAGCGCCAGGCTGCCGCCGATCAGCCACTTCTCGGCGGGGAGCAGCGGCTCGGCCTCGACGCGGGCCAGTTCGCGGGCGGTCTCGGCGTCGGTCGGGCGGGTGGGTTCGTCCATATTGGATGGTTTCTGGGGTTTCGTAGGTCGGGTCGAGTCCGCGAGACCCGACGTCGCGGCGCGGGGACGAACAGCGAAGGGACCGGTACCCGACCCCACGATGGTCCATGCTTCTGACGTACCGTCGAGCGCACCCGCCGCGCCGCGTCGGGTCTCGCGGACTCGACCCGACCTACGGAAGACCCGCGTCACTTCCCCGCGGCCGGGACGCCGTGGAAGAACAGCCACGAGATCACCAGGCCGATCCAGATCACGAACCCAAACAGGCTCACCACGTACACCAGCGCCAGCCGGCCCAGCCCCTCGGCCCACAGCCGGCGCACGTTCGTCGCCAGGCCGATGGCGAAGAACGTCAGCACGAAGAACAGGCGGCGGAACACGTCGGCCTGGTCGGTCCCGCGCTTCAGGTCGGCGATCGCCTCCGGTGCCCACGCGCCGACGGCGAAGAACGCCCCGAACGTCAGCGCGTAGCCGAACACGAACTTCGGGAACCGCTCCCAGATCTCGCGCAGCGGCAGTCGGCTCGCGCCCGGGCGGCGGTCGATCTTCCACGCCCACACCGCCGACAGCACCACCGCCCACACCCCGATGAACACGTCGATGAACACCTTCACCGTCGTCGTCGTCAGCGCCATCCACTTGCGGGCGGGGTCGGCCGGGTCGGGGTAGAACAGCGCGGCCGTCATCTCGCCGCTCGAAAACGCCGCCCCGTCCGTCTTCACCGCCAGCCCCATCCACCCGGCGGCGACCATCGGGTCGTTCGGCAGGAGCAGGTGCGCCAGCCCCGGCAGCACCAGCATCTCGATCACCGCGAACACGACGACCAGCGACGACACCATCACCGGCACGATCGGCCGGGCGCGGATGGCGGCGCCGGTCGTGATCGCCGCGGTCACGCCGCAGATCGAGATGCCCGACGCCAGCGGCGCCGCCCACTCGCGGCTGAACCCGAACAGCTTGCGGGCGATCAGGTACACCAGCGCCCAGTAAATCAGGTACGCCTCGATGATCGCCGCCAGCCCGCGGAACAGGATCGCCGCCGCCCGCCCCGACTCCTCCGCCGCCTTCGCGCCGAGAACGGCGCCGTAGATGACGATGCCGGTCTTGATGAAGAGCTCCGGCCGCGCCGCCTCCTTGAACCACGCCCCCGCCCGCGGCCACAGGTTGCCCAGGAGCAGCCCGCCGACGAGCGCGAGCAGGTAGCCGGCCTCGCCGGTGAGGCCGAGCGACCAGCCGACGCCGGGCGGGAGCTTCTTCGGGTTCGCCGCGAGGTGGGCGTTGTGCCCGGCGACCCAGCACGCGAACGCCAGCGCGAACAGGACCGCGAACCGCCCCGCGAAGCGGGCCGGGCTCGCGCCGAGGAACGCCGCCCCGGCCGACAGCACGACGAGGAGGAACGCGAACGTGGCCGCGACCGCGCCGGCGCCGGTGAGCGGGGCGAACGACGCCGCGGCCGGCACGACCGCCTTCGCCGGGTCGGCCCACTCCTTCACGCTGGCGGCCCAGCCGAGGAGGTTGGCGCCGGCCAGCGCGCACAGACTCAGTCCCACGACGAGGGTGCCGAGGAACACGGCGAGGACGTCTTCGGAGCGGAACCAGGATTTCATGACGGGCGTCGCGGCGGCGGGGCGGGCACCCCGCCGTTATACGGCCCCCGGGGCCGGGCGGGCACTCGCGCTTTGACCCGGGCCGCATCGCCCAAAGCCCGTCCAGTCCGGGAATTTCCGTTGACCCGCCGCGGGCGGTGTGTGAAGATGCCCTCTCGTTCGCCAGGTGACCACCTCACCCCCGCCGGCGCACGTCTCTCCGCCTCTCCCGCCCGTTGCCCACCACTCATCCGCCGGGGATTTCCCCCTATGTCGGCGTTGCGCCTGCCGGTCGCGTTCGTGTTCGTATCCGCTCTCGTCACGCTCGGCTGCGGGTCATCCGACCCCAAGCGGTACGCCGTCAGCGGGACCGTGACGTTCAAGACCGCCCCGATTACCAACGGCACCATCACCTTCATCCCCGACGACCCGGCCGTGAAGTCGTCCGGCGGGGCGGCGGTGAAGGACGGGAAGTTCGAGATCGCCGCCGCGGTCGGGCTGTTCCCCGGGAAGTACAAGGTGTCGATCAACTACCCCGACCCGAAGCGCGCCCCGCCGCCCCTCAAAGAGGGCGAGGCGCCGGGCGAGAGCGGGCGCGAGGTGAAGGATCTGCTCCCGGCCAAGTACAACCGCGACACCGAGCTCCGTGCCGAGGTGAAGGCGGACGGTCCGAACGCGCTCGCGTTCGATCTCAAGTAGTTCTCCACCCCGGGGCGCCGCCCCGGTTTTTCGCCCCCCTATTCACGTCACGCTCAGAGGGCTTCGTCACATGGCATTACGCCGTCGCGGGTTTACGCTCATCGAGCTACTCGTCGTCATCGCCATCATCGCCATCCTCATCGGCCTGCTGCTGCCGGCGGTGCAGAAGGTCCGCGAGGCCGCCGCCCGGGCCAAGTGCTCCAACAACCTCAAGCAGCTCGGCCTCGGGATGCACAACTACCACGACGCCAACGGGAACCTGATCCCGATCATGGGGCCGAACGGGTGCTGCTGGGGCACCTGGACCGTCCTGATGATGCCGTTCGTCGAGCAGCAGGCGGCGTACAACCTGTACACGAACTGGGGCGGGACCGACTCGGGGAATACGAACTTCCCGGCCACCGGGCCGGCGGGCGTGCGCTACGGCGCCGCGCCGAACTCCACCAACGTGACCGGCCGGCGGTACTCCGTCTTCACCTGCCCGAGCGACCAGGAGAACGCCCCGATCGGCTCGCTCACGAACCACAACTACGCCATGAACGCCGGCACCGGCGGGACGTTCCGCACCACCCCGAACGGGGCCGTGTCGGGCATCCCGATCCTCGGCGGGATGGGCGACGGCAGCGACCTGAAGAAGAAGATCCGGCTCACCGACGTGACCGACGGCCTGACCAACACGCTGATGTTCATGGAGGTCCGCCAGGGCCAGGGGAGCGACCTGCGCGGGTTCCTCTGGTGGGGCGACGCCTCCGGGGCGAGCACCATGTTCGGCCCGAACACGTCCACCCCGGACCAGATCTACGACGCCGGGTACTGCAACAACCAGCCGACCACCGGGATGCCCTGCACCGGGACCGGCGGGGCGGTGTTCTACTCCCGCAGCCGGCATACCGGCGGTGTGAACGCCTGCCTCGGCGACGGCAGTGTGCGGTTCACCCGCGACGGCATTACCCCGGTCACCTGGCAGTACATGGGGCCGACCAGCGACGGGATGGTCATCCAACTGGACTGATACCGAATCGCGTTGAACGGTAACGCGGGTTCGTCGGAGCCCGGAGCGTAACAGGAGTTTCAAACGAGGCGTCGCGACGGATCGGGTTTTCAGCCCGAAGGGCTGGGAGCCCTCAGCCCAGGGCAAGGGCCGAAGGCCCGCCGCCCTGGGTTCGGGGAGGAAGAGAGTTGCAGCCTGAAGGGCTGCGAGCCGGCTGGCAGCCCTTCAGGCTGCGGGGGATTCGTGCTGCGTGACCCAGGGCGGCGGTCGCTGCGCTCCCTTGCCCTGGGCTGAGGGCTCCCAGCC